>Ga0247779_1001559_pt1 | contig 10924 bp, 11 predicted proteins | sample UWRJL221509R5_FD_179925 | JGI IMG/M metagenome (GOLD analysis project Ga0247779, IMG submission 179925) | Plant litter microbial communities from Arlington Agricultural Research Station in Wisconsin, United States - UWRJ-L221-509R-5 | ecosystem: Environmental > Terrestrial > Plant litter >...
ATTCCATAGAAAAGGACCAATTTTTTTGGTCACTTTCCAAGATATGTGCCCAATATTCAAGTCTATAGACAGTCCATGGATTTCTATAGAGTCTATAGAGTCCAGTGGATTCCAGAGCCTGGGGGTGCGGAAGTGTAAAGTACTGATTTGTCTGACCACCACCAAAGGTTTACAGTAAAGAAGATTTTGGATAGTCTAGATGTGAGAAATTTTGCTTTCACATCATTCTTAACCTTCTAAATAGACATTAAGATTGGAGACTCGGAATGGGAAGAAATACGCGCTACATTTCTACAATCGCCTGAATTCGATGACGAGAATTGCTGTGACGATATAGAGAGATTAACGAGTGAGCTGTGCATCATATCCAAAGAAACAGCCGAGCTTCAGAAGGAGTTTGATGCGGTGAGCAATAAGAATAGTTAACGGGTGATCCATGATGGTTCTTGATGCTGACATTTTGCCAGATCAAAATATCTTTTTCTCAAGACTCCTCTTGCAATATCTGTAAGTCAGTAATCGATGAGCCCCACATGTATGCTTTTTTTTTCCTTCGTAAATGTGTGTATCCAACTGAGTATTAACAGCACAGAATGTGGTCACAGCTTCTGTTGTCAGTGTCTTGCGACAAATCTCGAGTTCATCCTGGAAGCAAAATTTGAGCACATACGCATACTCTGACCGCGTCTTACAAGATTTATCAGGGTGCCAAAGTCCTCCCAAGAACTTCAAGCTCTTGCTTCAATCCTCAGAGCCAACTATGTCAACCCTAACAACATTTTCTCATATCCTTGTCCTACTTGCAGATTTACATTGACAACATCGCCTCTCCAATCGCCTCAGCATTGCTCTTTTATTGTGCACATGTGTCTCTTACTTGGGATACAATCTTCGAAGGAAGACTTGGAGCTGCAGACGTCGAGTACACTCCGGAACTTATTTTTAGTATGAAGTGCTGACTCGACGTATCTTTCAAAGATGACTAAGACAACCTGGGGATGTTGAATTGGTCAGCCACCCGTGAACACTACCAGGTTTTCTACTGATACTTAGTATAAATAAACAAGTTTGGCCTTGCTGCACTTCGGCTCAGAAATACGGGAAACCGAGCTGCATTTCGGGAAGAGTAGGGTTTCATGAGCAGGACAGATTTATACAAAAATGAGGATATGTTCGTGGTGGATACAGAGAATACAAAAACCATGTAGAATTTCAGTTTAAGTATTCGTGGAAAATGAAATACACAATGTCTTCACCGCCTGCTAATGACACAGCCACATATTTGAGCGACAGAAAAACAATGTCTTTTGTCAGTGTGAATGTCAATTTTCGGTGACAAAAAAAAAGAATCTTACATTACATGCTGGCAAGAGTGTTATTAGAGGTTAAAATCACAACGGTTAAATATAGTGGAAGACGTTGAAGAGGCGAGAAAAGAAAATGCAATGGACCAAACATATACAAACGAATTCGCTGATCTGCTTAAGTATAGAGTAATATATGTCGATTTTTCCTCGGTGTATACACCTATATTCTGGTCTCATGTAATATATCCCTGATTTTCTTATAAAATATGGTTAAATTATCATAGCATTCGTACAACCACACTGCTATGACCGCTGTAAGAAGTAAACTGAGTAATATTTAACGCGCAGTGTTCAAATTGTGCTCGGTTTGGAAAGGAAGATATCCTGGAAAAATGTATTAGGATCTGGATGGGGCATCGCTTCTCCCCTGTATACTCTGTTCTCCTGCATTTCATGATCTGGAATGGAGAAGATGAGATCAGTGATCAATGTGTCGAGGACACGATTGAACATAGGAATCTTCGAGATAGTGGCCGAGCAAGTGGGGCATCTGTATGAAAATACTTGTGCAGGATCTTGACCAGTGGAGATCAAATATTCAGCTATGATGGACGTTTTGAAGAGCGGGTCAATGGCAATATTCCAAATTGAAGGTGTCAATTTCTTTTCGAGCTGTCGCTTGAAATTTTGGCGAGTGCAAGAAGCACAGAAAGTATGTCCACACGAGAGACTGTAACGATTGATTGTATGGAAATTCGTTCATCAGAATGGGAAACCATAAATACATGTCGTTGCTTACAGAGTGGGATATTCCATTGGGAGCCTGCAAATTCCGCAGGAGACTTTGGCGATTGCCGCATTAACCTAATTAAGGTTTTTTCTGTATATATAAAAACAGGAAGTGCTTTGAAAGTAGTAACACACCTCATCTAGTTGCCGAGATCTGTATGAGTTCTGGTCTTCTAGCACTCTGATATACTTGCATAGATAAATAATGTTTTAGAACTTATTCACGATAAGTACAGAACTCAGTAGGAAATGCTCACATTGAGAGTCTTTTCCGGTAACCTTGGTGATGTTAATTGGGGAACGAGCTCAGTATCATCCTGGGAGAACTGAAATTGTTCATCAACGTCTTGAAGCTTTGCCAGTCTTGATTTAGTGGCACCCATGATACCAGTCGCAGAACAACGAGTACTAGAGACGGCCTGTATATTTATATGCTTTCCAGGGTCTCCCCCAAGCGAGTCCCAAATGGTAGAACAATGGGCTTCGATATTATGACAATAATATTAGTGCCGCATTTGCGAGACAATCAACGAGAAGTGAATTAATCCGCCTGCGAATTTTGTTACCAGATTAAAGATCGCCTTAAGAAATCTGCACATACTTCATCGTCAATTCGATTCAATCTTTATAGCAGAACATGCATATGAATGTTGAGAACATTGAGACTCGAGATAGGTATGCATTAGATTAGATTGGATCTCGTCTGATGCCGGTTAATAAGCACGTGTATATACCGGTCACGGGGGCCTTGACTAATAATATATATATATATTATTGTTCATTTCCATTCATTAATCGATACTCGAGCCGCTCCCTTTCTTCAAATTAGATGCCTCCGTATCTACGTCTCGGGCACGTAGTTGGAAAGCGTAATATCGTTGTTAATGAACCTCTAATTAACTGTACATGCAGTGAATGTGCCATTCATCAGTATTACGACCTTGAAACAAATGGACTAGTCTCGGGACAGAGGCTATCAAAGACATTGTTTAAAGAACATACGAAACGCGATAGACAGCGACTAAATGCAGCAAAACACTTTGCAATTCAATCAGCTGCGTCGGCCGTTGCCCGTGTTCAGTCGGGGCTTGGGTGAGTGCTTTTCAGTTTGCTTGAACGATTACCATGCTTAATTGTTCTGTCCAGGTATCACGACTGCCAACCTCTTGGATTAGCCCAAGCTAGAGAGAATGCTCTTAAGGAGGAGGTGGAAAGTCCACCAACGTAAGTCCTGCATCCTGCTTTCATTCCTAGAATATGCATTAAGGTCTCAATATCGATAATCAACAGGTATACCGAAGATATTCCAGAAAATGTGGCCTCAGGTGGCCTTGATGAAAAGAGGATTGAGCCCCAAAATCAGGACAAGATACACAGATCGACCTTTCCGCGTGCTTATAATTTGCGTAAGACGAATAGAATCATTGTTCCCAACACGATCTCGAACAAGAGGCGATTGCTCGGTAACCAACTGAGCGAATTATCTGCTCAACTCATGATAATCACAGCGGAAAGCTTCAGAGACTCTCTAAGGCAATCTAGCCTGGTATTTAAAGACGGTATTGAGCTCAGCTGTGGCTCGAGCGACGTACCCGAACTTCCGGAGTTGGACGCAACTTCACCTCCCAATCTGGCTTTTATACAACATGAGGAGTTTCTAAAACATTCAATAGCCTTCTTACAACATCAAAAAGAGAATCCTATTGGTCGCTTAATCTCTTTGCGAGTCTCTAAGCTCTTGAAACTAGCGCAAGAAGAACGAGAACGTACTATGGAGGTGAAGAAGGAGTGCTGGCTTAAGCAGAAGCTCATTTCGGGCATGAATAAGGATACAATAGTATATACTTGTACGTTTCACTTGTCCTCCTTTATATGTCTCACTATTAACGATGTCGAATCCTGAAACTTACAGCCATATACTCTTCTTCGCTAAAGCACATGAATCCACTTCCTTGTCTGATCTATTTGATGGCTGCAACATTCTATTTTTGGCAGAGCTGTCCTTAAATGACATCAGATTTTTCTTATCCACTGTTTTACTTCTGGTCAAATTAGCAATTCGGGGATCAACCAGGCCCGACATGGCAAATATTATGCTCTCTATTCCTTCAGATTTTCGGACGGTCGTGCGCTCATTGCACGTAGAACCTGTATATAAATCCCTTATTTGCTGTCCCTCCTGCTTTTCCACGTACCCTTTCAATGAAAATGACCCCGGAACCATTCCAGAGCTGTGTGGATACCAAAGTGTCAAGCTGGGCAAGGCTTGCGGTCGATGCTTACACAAAAAGGTTAAATCGGAAGAGAAGAAAACAGTCATTAAACCAGTGTGCGAATACTGTTATCAAGATCTACGTCATTGGATTGGCAGAATGTATTCCTGTCCTGACATTGAAGAACATCTGGATCGCGCAAATATTCCCAAAATACCAAACGGCAAGATGGACGACATCTGGGATGGGACGGTTCTTTGGGATTTCCTGGGCCCCGATGGACGACATTTTATGGATAGACCTTCCCAGGAAGGACGTCTTATATTTGGTCTAAACATGGATGGCTTCAATCCTTACGGCAACAAAGATGCGGGAAAGAGTGTCTCGATTTGTGGGATCTACGTCGTGTGCTTTAACTTACCACCCGAGGTTCGATACAAAGCCGAAAACATCTTTCTATTGGGAATCGTTCCGGGACCCTGAGAGCCTTCAACTCATAAAGTCAATCACCTTATCCAACCGCTCGTGGACGAACTTCTAAAGCTTTGGCTTGACGGAATTTTTCTCACATCGACACCAAAGTATCCTCAAGGACGGTATGTCAGAGGTGCATTGATTCCGGTTATATGCGATCTACCAGCTGCTCGTCGTGTCGCTGGGCTAGGTAGCCACGCGTCAGGACATTTCTGCTCAGAATGCTTATTAAACTTGCGTGATATAAACGAACTAGATCAAAGTAAATGGACTCCCAGATGGTGGGAAGAGCATATCAGGCACACAAACAAGTGGTTGGATGCTGAAACCGAACACCAGAGGGAGAAGATTTTCCAAGAGCATGGTATTAGGTGGTCGCAGCTTCTACGGCTACCCTACTGGGACCCAACAAAATTTGTTGTCATCGACTCAATGCACGGCTTCTACCTTCGGATGTTCCACAGGCATGTCCGAAAAGTGTGGGGAATGGATTACAAACTCATGGATAATGAAGGGGAGTCTTTGCTGGGTCTCGGTTTAGATGAAGACAAAATTGACATAGCTCTGCATGTTTTCCACCACGGGCGTGCGAGGGATCAAACTATTGCCTACCCATTGGAGCGACTTTCAAAGGAGCAACTGCAGTTTCTCTGTCGAGAATATGGGCTTCATTACGGCGGTCGAAAATCTCTGCTCATCAAACACTTATCCGAATATGTGAGTGGATTCGAGTTATACTAACATGTACTAATGTGTACTGTTTTCTCTATCAGAGATCGGCACACGAGCTTAACCGCGTGACTCCCGGACTGAGGGAAGCTGATGCTACAAATATGATGTCTCCAAATTATACGTTAGCTCCTGGTGCTGTTACAGCAACAAGTAACCATCATAAAGGTCAACGGCGCCCTCTGACGACGACTGAGATTGCAACATTATATCGAATGGGTAAAACAGAGTTACTGTGGGAAAACAAAGAGGACCTAGTAGAGTTGTGCATAGCTAAGCTGGGCGGTAAACGATCTGACTATAAGAAATCCAAGAAGGACCTAGTCCAGTTGTTGCATGATATAGTAAGAGAAATGTTTTCAATTTATGGAGCCCAATCTGATTACTCTTTAGCGGTTCAGGGATGGCATAGTGGACATAAACGGGAGAAAGATCAAGTCCAAGGGAAGGGAAAAAGAAAAGGAGGTCGCATCGGAAGAGATCACTGACGAAGGTCGCAATAAACTGGTCGGGATTTATGAGACCGGCACAAAATACAAGGTATCTTCGCTGCGAAAACATTTTCTGGCTGTTCTATGCGTTATGAAAATCAAAAGTTCGCGAACATACAATGATTATGAGGCAATGAAGAAAGACGAGCTGGAGGAGCTATTGAATGACGCTGTAAGTTCTTGTTATCCAAAACAAATACTTGATTCGAATGTTCCTTTCCACTGGTCTAACAAATATGAGGCAGCGCTTTGCAGATGGAATTCTCGATGAAAACGGCGACTTGATTGAGGAAGACGAGTCTAATTCCAGGCGAAAAGACCAAGTTGTCCTCGGACAAGATACTCTGCAAGCAATCTGTGACGATATGGATAGAATAAAGCTTCCTTCTTGGTTTAATCGCGCTCCGAAACACCCTGGTGAAGTAAAGTGGGGTAAATTCAAGGCTGACGAGTGGAAGGCATTTTGCAGCGTCAATCTTCCAATTACCTTGACACGCCTCTGGGGATCTTTACCTAAGCAGCATAGACGATATCAGATGCTCAGGAATTTTTTGCAAATGGTTACTGCTGTGAAGGTAGCAAATAAATGATCGATCAGCGAAGACGATATGATTCTCTATGAGAAAAATATGATATCTTATATGTCCGGTTTCCTAAAGCTCTACCCTTTCGCCAACATCACACCCTATCAACATCTATCCCTCCATTTTCCGAGTCAGCTGCGTCGCTTCGGACCAACTCACTCATGGAGATGCTTCACATTCGAGAGATTTAATGGAATTATTCAAGGCCTTCCCACGAACAATAAATTCAGTAAGGCTGATAGAATGAAAGATAAAGTACACTAATCAACCATTTCTATTATAGGCGAGATGGAGAAGTCATTGTTCATGCGCTTCTGTAGGATGCAAAACCTTCAAGCTCTCTACACTGAAGCCGCTTTACCGAAGGAACTGAGTTCTGTTGTCAAAATTTACAAGAAACGATATCAAGTAAGGGTGCAAGGCACTCTTACAGAGGATATAGCTATTCAATTTCGCATGCAAAATGAGTTGAAGAATGCAAAATTGTCTGAAGGCATTACAGACGCTCTCAACAGTTGGATAACTCGGAATAAAATGGATTACCCATGCACGACCAGGCTCAACACTTCAGAGATTGCCTACGTGGCCCGCTATGGTCATAGATTTGAAGCTGGAGCACACGCCAATAGTTATGTCATTTTCCGTCAATCTGGAGAGTCAAAGTCAGGCAGAATTGTGAAAATTATCTCCTATCTAGAACCTCGCCAAAATCAGCCTCATTTTTTCGCCCTAGTCCGACAATACACAGACCTCCGGGAAGCCGATACCAGCTATGACTACTTCCGGCACCTCCCTCAAGCGGCTGGTTACATCTTGTACGGCTCCTTGGCTCCAGATCCCATCCTTATCCCTTTGGTGGATATTCTCACTCATTTTGCGTCAATGGTCGTGGAAATTCCTGCTATCACGACCCCAATGCCTTGTTTACTCGTTCTACCGCTATAGATGTAATTTAAATTCCAACCGTCCAGTTTATCATACAGTTCACTGTCCTCTACATAAAGCGAATGAATAATGACATCATTTTCTTAAGGCTTTACATATGGCGTAATGGCTGTTTCAGTTTAACAGGCTCTTATAAGTTATTTTATTCCTGTTGGTTCATTGGCGCGTTGTGGACGCGTTGTTTGTACACACTTCTGTTCCGAACTTTCCGAGCACTGCCACCTGGTTGAGGGGATCATATGCTACACATAACCTACGATAGTGCTGGATCAATAGACCACGATTTCCAATGTGAATCCTTTCATGCAACGCTCAATGATTCATGTCTTCAGGACGTACCCTTAACTGTTGGCCATTTCTGACCTCGTCTCAAAACCGTTCCCCAAGGCTTGTCGCCAAATGCAAGACGATGTATTGTGCTTTGGTCATATATATACTGAACTCGGAATGCCGGCACCAGCCAAGTAACACTAGGACCAGCCAAATACGATTACCAATCTATGAGTACATGACGGCTACTTCGACGACTTAAACAAGGACCAGCGAATACTAGCCAATACACAAATATTGCATACAGAGAGGGCTATCATTATTTGGAAATTACTCATGATGAGTACCCATCCACAGTGCACTCAGCAGGGTCTTTGAAGAAGAAGTAGGTGGCGCATACAAATTTCACGAGTGATTTGGCATATGAAGGTGTACATGTTTTTCTTCTCTTTTTTCTTTTCTTAGTTGAACAACACGACCCCAAGCCGAATGCCTTCCACCTAACCCATCCCCCTTCACCCATACGCCCCACCTATGCACTCATTCCACGCCTAAAATCGAGTCGACTGGAGCCGCGGCCCAGGCTTCTTATTCCCCTCTTCGCCCTATATCTCGATCAAGCGAGAGACACATGGATGCGCGATAGCCCACATGACAATAGCCACATCACTAACATCTCCACGTCACATCTTTTTTGTCGGTCACCGTTTGCTTGGCCATGTCGGAGTAGGTTGCGATGAATAGCGTACGTACGCCTTCGCATGCACTATCATGGCCGTGAATACCGATGGACCAGGCCAAGGTGGGACCTGAATATTTGAATCCGTCAATATAAAACGACCCGTTTGTCTTCAGTTTTCGTACGTTCATGTTAACGTTCATGTTTCTAGTGTTTAACATATCTGATTATCATCTTCTAGCAAATCACAGGACGTGGAGGACCGGCCAATATGCAATATACCTCCAACTTCCAAATCTAGCCCGCTCCTGTTCTCGGGCCCCAGCCAGCCCAAGCACTTTTGCTCGCTGACCGCTCTCGCTCTCGCGAACCCACCGGGCAGTTCTCGACTGGTCGTGGCGGAGCAGGCAACATCCTGGCTAGTGATGGACACATCGCCTAAGTCATCGATGAGGACGAGCGGAAGGCATGCAGGTTGACGACGAATGATGGGCCTGCAATGTACGTGCTCCTCATCTACTTTCGTATGGATAAAACTTATGATCTACTTCTCATAGCCATTCAACGTGTCGCGGTGGTGCTGCGAATTTGAGGGCGACCCAACAGCCTAATATCGAGCAGCCTCCATATTCATCACAAATTCACTCCAACCACCCATGAACGCACCAGGAACCCCTCGCCATGATCTGGGTATCGCAGAGGGTCGTTATTTTTTGTACCATTATCTTTTCTTTTTTCCCCATTCTTCCAAAGGCCCCATCTCTTCTCCGCGAATCTTTTGTGTAAACTCCCTGTCGATTACTCTGTTCAGGCTACTGTTTAAATCCATTTTTGCTTTCCTGAACGTTTGAAAAATTCTCAGGCCTTTCCCTGCTGTCATTCGTGTAACTCTACTTTATGCGCATATATTTCTCCTTTGCATTGCCTTCGGCCGAGTTATATGGATTAAGTAGAGAAGAATTTACAGGAAATTTGAAAATAACGAAGCTGCATAACAGTAAACAAACGGACTTACATTTGGGATCAGTAGCTATTCAAATTCAAATTGCAGATTAGCAATGTGTATGTTGTCGCACAATAAGTTTTTGAGAGTGCAAGGTAAAGAATGAAAATGTTTACCGTCTATTCACTATGATTAAAAGCCTATTTTGAATCGTGTAAAAAGTCAATGCATGATTTTATACTGTGTTTACCAGATTCAATTTCACAGCGACAAGCGTTCACCTTGCTCACGACCCACCTGTTGTGTGCGGAGCGCCATCTCCCCGACTGCTCTGCGCTATCTACTCTTCCCTCAGCTGACCAAACTTAAAAGTGAAATTGTGACACAGAACTTGACTATTCTCAGCTGCACTAATGAGACTTGTGGTGATACAAAAATAATGACATAATCAGAATTCTAATCGGGGAGAAGACACAGAAGACGAGCCTCCAAGCATCGATACAGAAAGAGGACTGAGTTGAACCCCACGCTATGTATATCAAAGTACTTGACTTGCGCGTGACGACTTCAAATATTCATGTTTCTCTCTTTAAGAAGCTTGATTAGTCGGGCGTTTTCCTGGATTACAGATTGTAAGGAGGTTGAATAAGTCCGGAAAGATGGTTGTTCACCTTCTTCAACTCCTCATTTTCTTGCTTAAGGCATTGAACGTGGTATTGTCCCAACTGTATCACTTTCTCCAAGTTTTCCACTATCGAGTTCACAGAATCACCCCTTCCACTGTCTTCTGCTTTCGACGTCCCCGACTTTGCAAGGCCATGGGATTCATCCGAACGATCGGAGGTAGTGACCAACACCATGTCGCAATCGATGTCTGTAGTGGCCACTGCGTCGTCAGTCTCGTTGAATGTACTGAGCTCTATGCTTTCGATTGTATGTCCCTGGCCATTAGAGATGAAGATGATTTTTTTCATGCAGAGCTTTTTTCAAGACTCACTTTCTTCATAGTGGATATAAAAATTTCAAAGAGGTTCTCATAGTGCAAGTCTTTTATACATACGTCTGGTTAGTGGCACCACAAGTCGCTTTGTTGCTGCAATAGATCCTCGTGAGTAAACATTTCTTTATGCTCCTTTGTCAAAGATATTTCATCATCAGCATGAAAGAAGGGAGAACAATGCGGAAAATTAGCAAAGAAAATTATATCCAAGTCGCGCCTATATATACTGAACCTATGCACTAACACTGGTACCTTAGAATCAATGATTACTGCTACGGATCTTGAAATTCACAAAATTCCTTCCTATTGGCGGACTTCAATACCAAGGTATCTTCACTGCGAACCTCTACCAGCAGATTTTGAAATTCACGAGCCGATTCTTTGCCAAATTGGCGGTCTTCAAAATCAAGGTATTTTTACGTCGAACGTCCACCAGCGGATTTTGAAATCTACGAGCCGATTCTGTCCCGAATCGGTGGACTTCAAAATCAAGCGAAAAT
>Ga0247779_1001560_pt1 | contig 10920 bp, 8 predicted proteins | sample UWRJL221509R5_FD_179925 | JGI IMG/M metagenome (GOLD analysis project Ga0247779, IMG submission 179925) | Plant litter microbial communities from Arlington Agricultural Research Station in Wisconsin, United States - UWRJ-L221-509R-5 | ecosystem: Environmental > Terrestrial > Plant litter >...
CGACGGCATCGGTGAGACCGAGCTTCACTGCGCGTTCGCCAGCCCAATATTCGCCTGTAAACAGATAACCGTCTTCCCCCCGCAACCGAGCGCCGCGGCTCTGCTTCACCAGATCAATGAAGGTGTCGTGAATTTCGCGCTGGATCGCCTTCAGACGCGCCACGTCTTCGGGATTCTCCGGTAAGAACGGATCGAGCGTCGCCTTGTGCTCGCCCGACGTATAAAGCCGGCGCTCGATGCCGACCTTTTTGATCAGTTCCTGGAACCCGAAGCTGCCACCGACAACGCCGATTGATCCGACGATGGACGACGGATCGCAGAAAATTTCGTCACCCGCACACGCGATCATGTAGCCACCCGAGGCCGCTACATCCTCGACGAACACCAGAACCGGGAGCTTCTTCTCGGCGGCTAGCGCACGAATGCGCTGATAGATCTGGCGCGACTGCACCGGTGAGCCGCCAGGCGAATTCACGATCAGAGCGACCGCCTTCGCGCCCTTGGTAGCGAACGCACGCTCGAGTGTCTTAGCTACGCCGGCAAGGGTCATCCCGGACCGCAGCGGAGTCACCGCGCCGATCACACCGGACAACCGAACCACCGGCACCACTGCTCCCCCACGCAATCGTGCAGGAAGCAGGCCTTTCAGCCGGTCCAAAAATCCGCCGTTGCGGCCACTCTCATCAGACATCAAACGTCCTTCATATTTACGGTTTATTATCCGGTAACTGGCATCAAGCAGTCACGGTTCATTCAGCAAAGGTTTACTGTCTTTGCGTCCGAATTCGCGCTACCCAGCCGGTCGAAGGGGTTTTCCCGGCGTTGTCAGGGCATCGCGACCGGGTGAACCCAAACTGGAACATATTTTGCCTTGAAGTATCTGGCTGCGGGCGCGCAGCCCAATAGGTGCTCCGATGAAAATCTACCTCTTGATGCTGCTGATTGGTGCCCTTTTTACGGCTATCCACTTTACGGCCGCGCCTGAAGCAGAGTCGAAATCGGCCCATCAATAGTCCAGTGGCCTGGATTTATTGACCTTGGTGTCCCGCCAGCGGCAGGACGGCCTTGCCGTCAAGAATGGCCTGAACCTCGGCAGCCGTCCCCTTCTCGTCCCTCAGTACAAGGCCCTGGTGCAGAACCAGCGGCGCGCGTCCACCTTTAACCGCCTTCACCAGGATCCGGATCGCGCCTAATTCTGCGGCAGGATGCACAGGCTGGATCTCCAGACTGCCAAAACCGCGGTCAAGCGCTGTAATAACATCAGCCAGTCCGTCTGCCCGCCAGATCAGCGTCAGCACGCCTCCGGATTTCAGAACCCGGCGCGCGGCATGCGCCCACTCCTGCAGTGTTTCCGGCGTCGCCATATGAGCGATCTGTCGTCCGGCATCCGGTGAGGCACGATGACGCGCGGCATCGTTGAAAGGCGGGTTCATCAACACGACGTCGACACTGTCCGGACCGAGACCTTCAGCGGCCAAATCTGCGGCCTTTGATGCGACGTCCCGCGCCACGACCATTGCAGGAAGCTGATTTGCACCTGCATTCGCGCGCGCCAGCGCAGCAAGCGTTTCATCGATCTCGACAAGAACCAAGTCAATGCCAGGCACGCGCGTAGCGACAGCCAGTCCCGCTGCGCCGGCACCAGCGCCGAAATCGGCGACACGATCACCGATGCGCGCAGGGGTCGACGCGGCCAACAGCATCGCATCATGTCCGGAGCGATGACCGCGCTTTGGCTGGCGAAGCCGTAACCGTCCGCCCAGAAACAGGTCGTCGGTTACGTCGCCTGGCGGCTCAATCATTGTCCCGCAACTCGTGGGCCAACCCGGCTTCGGTCAGCAGGCGCCGTGCGGCCAAATTATCATCCTCATGGACAAGGATACGCCGTGGCAGGACGCCCAGCGATCCTTCGATAACGCTCATGTTATTGTCCAGAACAAGGTGATGGATATTCGCACCGTCAAGCAGCGCGCCGACGGCCGACACCAGTACCATGTCATTGGTCCGCATCAGTTCGCGCAATGCAGCTTTCTCCTGTAGTTAGAACAGCCTATATGGCCCCTCTTGCCGCGCCGCGCGGCAGTTTCTATGGTGGCCCCAAATTTCATCCGGAGACCGGGCGTGGCCGTAATTGTACCCTTCGAGAGCCACTCGACACCATCGATAGATCAATTGGTTGCGCTTGTCGCTTCCGACATGGAGCGCGTCAACGCCACCATCCTGTCGCGGACCGGCTCGGAAGTCACGATGATCCCGGAGGTCGCAAACCACCTGATCTCGTCGGGCGGCAAGCGTCTGCGCCCAATGCTGACGCTCGCGATGGCGAACCTGACCGGTTACAGCGGCGAGGGCCACATCAAGCTCGCGGCGGCGGTGGAATTCATGCACACCGCGACGCTGCTCCATGACGATGTCGTGGACGAGAGCGAGCTGCGCCGGGGTAAACTGTCGGCACGCATGCTGTGGGGAAACGAGGCCAGCGTGCTGGTCGGCGACTTCCTGCTCGGCCAGGCCTTCCGCATGATGGTTGAGGTCGGCTCACTTCGCGCGCTCGATATTTTGTCATCGGCTGCGGCAACCATTGCCGAAGGTGAAGTGATGCAGTTGGCGGCTGCGAAGAACACCGCCACGACCGAGGATGAATATCTAGCCGTGATCCGCGGCAAGACAGCGGAGCTGTTTGCAGCGGCTTGTGAAGTCGGTCCGGTCATCGCCAATCGCCCGAAGGCTGAGCAAACCGCGTGCCGCTCGGTCGGCATGAATCTCGGCATCGCATTCCAACTCGTCGACGACGTGCTCGACTATGGCGGCAAAGCCGCGAAGCTCGGCAAGAACGTCGGCGACGATTTCCGCGAAGGCAAGATCACGCTGCCCGTGGTGCTCGCCTTCCGTCGTGGCAGCGATGTCGAGCGAGAGTTCTGGATTCGCACGCTGGAGCGCGGCGAGATCAATGACGACGATCTCGACCACGCCATTGGCCTGATGACCAAGCACCGCGCATTGGAAGACACCATGAGCCGCGCGCAGCACTACGGCGCAATGGCTGTCGATGCGCTGGCCCTTTTCCCCTCATCGCCGATGAAGACGGCGTTGGAACAAGTTGTGGCGTTCTGCCTGGCGCGTTCGCACTAAGAGCGTGCTAGCTCAATACGCCCGCGTGCACCCACCAGTTCGGGTTTCCCTTGGCAATAGCTTGCGCAGCGGTTCGCGCCTCCGCAGCGCTTCCGAAAATTGCAAAGCACGTCGCGCCAGAGCCAGACATGCGTGCGAGGCGCACGCCATCGGCCGCGCGTAGCGCCGACAGGACATCGCCGATCACCGGCTCGACTTTCAGCGCAGGCGGCTCGAGATCGTTGGTGCCGGCATCGATGGCATCGAGCCACGCATCGAAAGAAGGATCTTCAGGCCAGCCCGGTGACAGCATCACATCGCCAACACCGGCGAGGAATTCGCCCTTGCTCAGTCCCAATGCTGTGAACACATCCTTGGTGGCGACCGCGACACGCGGATTGACCATCACGCAAGGCAGCTCGGGCAGAGTGAGCATCGATAGGTTTTCGCCCACACCAGTCATGGTGCAGGCGTGAGAGGCGAGACACACCGGGATGTCGGCCCCCGTCCCGCGTGCAACATCGACGACGCGCGGATCGTCCGTCTCCAGGCCATTGGCCCGCGCCAATAGCCGAAGCGCGGCTGCGGCGTCCGCGGAGCCGCCACCGATTCCCGCAGCGACCGGCAATCGCTTGTCGAGGGTGAAGTGACCCAGTGTGAGCCCCGGAACGCGACCGGCGAGTCCACGCGCCGCGCGCACCACCAGATTGTCCGACATGTCACCGCAGTCCTGCGCGCCCGGCCCCGTTGTCGTCAAGCCAAGGGCGGAGCCAGGCTGCAGGGTCAAGGTATCCGCACAGTCGGCGAAAACGACAAGGCTTTCGAGGTCGTGATAGCCATCCACGCGACGGCCGAGGACGCGCAACGTCAGGTTGACCTTGGCGCGTGCGATATCGGTCAAGAGGGTCATTTGAGGTCAGCCGCTCCGGGCAATGGCACATGAATGCGCGGATTTTAACCCGCACATTCATCGGAAAACGCGCCGTTTATCGAGAAATGGAGCGCCGGGTCAAGCCCGGCCACCGTCTACAGCCAGCGGAGATCAGCCGCCCTTGCCGTCGTCCTTCTTCTTTTCGGCAGCCGCTGCATTGGACGTATCATCCGGCAAGCCATCCTTCAGCTTGGCATCGATCTTGGGCAGCTCTTCAGCTTCCGGCTTCAGATCGCGTGCATGCTGCCACTGGAATTTTGCTTCCAGCGTCCGGCCAACGCGCCAATAGGCATCACCCAGGTGATCATTGATGGTCGGATCTTCCGGCTTCAGATCGATCGCGCGCTCGAGGTTTTTCACCGCATTGTCATAGTCAGCGATGCGGTAATAGGCCCAGCCGAGAGAGTCGACGATGTAACCGTCATCCGGGCGCTGTTCGACCGCACGGCGGATCATCTTCATGGCGTCATCAAGATTGATGCCCTGATCGATCCACGAATAGCCGAGGTAGTTCAGCACGTGCGGCTGCTCAGGCTGCAGTTCGAGAGCCTTCTTCAAGTCGGCTTCCGCCTTGGGCCATTGCTTCGACCGTTCGCTGCAGATGCCGCGGAAATAATAGAAAACCCAGTTCGGCTTGTCGCCGTTCTCGGCCGAGACATCAATTCCCTTGCCGTAAGTCGTGCTGCAATCTTCGAACTTCTTGCGCGAGCGCTCGATGTTTCCGAGCGCCATAATCGCCTCGAGATCCTTCGGATCTTCGGCGACGACGGTCTTCAGGATCTTGATGCCTTCATCCGTCCGATCGACCGCGTCGAGGTCGGTCGCGAGCTGAATCTGGGCGTTGCGCTTCAGCGGAGAATTCGCAGCGACCCGCTCATAGACCTTGATCGCCATCTGCGGCTTCTTCACCGACTCGTAGAGATCGGCAAGGGAGAGCTGCGCAAGCGAATGGTTCGGATTCAGGTAAAGAGCGAGCTGGAGATAAACCAGCGCCAGATCCTCACCGCCGCGGCGGGTCAGCGATGCGCCAATGCCATAGAGCGCCTCAGCAGCGCCCTGCTGCGGAGAGTCGACCAGCGGCGCCAGCTTCTTGCCTGCCTTCGTCTCGCGGAGGCCTTCAACGACCAACGGGTGACGCGCCAGCTTCTTGTCGAATGCCTCATAAACAGCCGTTGCAGCCGGAGCATCCTTGTTGCGCGACAGCCAGCGCGCATAGGCATCCGCAACGCGCAGGGCGGAATCGTCGAGTTTGTAGGCACGATCGAACCGAACGCCCGCTTCCTTCTGCTTGTTGGCAAGCTCCAGGATCAGGCCGGCATGCAGGTCCTTGAAAATCGGATACCATTCAGGACCAGCCAGCTTGTCGATGCCTGAAATGGCCGCCTGGGTGTTTCCCCCGCCATAGCTCGCCCAGCTGGACAGCAGGGTCGCAACCAGATCGGTAATGGGACCGCGAACCGACTGATTGATATTCTGCTGAGCAGCAGAATATTGCTTCTGCTTCAGTGCGCGCACACCGATGACGAGTCGCGCCACACGATTGTTCTTATCGACGGTAAGAATTTTCTCCGCCAGCTTCACCGCCTCGTCCATGTCGCCATCGGCGAGCGACGAGATAAACGCGCGGTCGAGCAGCTCGGAATTCTTCGGATCGGAGCGCAGTGCAGCCCGATAGAAGGCCGATGCCGCCCCGGCGTCGCGGTCAACACTGGCGTGGCGGGCGGCAAGGTAGCTGCCGGAGACGGTCAGACCGGCCAGATCGCGCGGCGTCGGGAAATTCGACTGCTTGGCATCCTCGCTGGTCTCATTGCCGCGCGCCTGCGCGTACAAGGGCGATGCTGTCGTCATGACAGCGGCAAGTGCGAGGGTGGCTGCAGCCACGCGATTAAAACGAAGTGAAAGCGTCACGCTCGCCGGCTCCATGCTTGGGTAAAGTGCGACCGGTCAGGCCAGCAGCACTGTAACAATGGCTTGTTTGCCCCTCATCCGCAAGGATACGAGGGAACTAGTGTCCAGATTCCGAAGTTCGCACATTCATGCGGACTTCCGAACCGTCACACTAGGCGAGGAGCCATAGTCACTGTGGCGCAATCGTGGCAACACGCGCCATCCTCGCGTAATCGTGCTTACATCGACTGGTAGTTGGGGCCGCCCCCGCCTTCGGGAGGAACCCATGTAATATTACCATTAGGGTCCTTTACGTCGCAGGTTTTGCAGTGGACGCAGTTCTGCGCGTTGATCTGGAAGCGCGGACCCGACGCCTCGTCCACCCATTCATAAACGCCCGCCGGGCAGTAACGGTTCGATGGACCAGCAAAGACATCATGTTCGGAGGTCTTTTGCAGGTTCATATCCGCAACCCTAAGGTGGATCGGCTGATCCTCCTCATGGTTCGTATTGGACAAAAATACCGACGATAGTTTGTCGAAGGTCAGCTTGCCGTCCGGTTTCGGGGCCGAAATCGGCGCATGAGCCTTGGCGGGATCCAGTGTCTTGCGGTCAGGTTTCGCATGGGACTGTGTTCCGAACAGCGAAAAGCCGAACAGCGTGTTGGTCCACATGTCGAGGCCGCCCAGAGCGACGCCGAGCACGGTGCCAAACTTCGACCACAGCGGCTTGACGTTGCGGACCCTGAAGAGGTCCTGCCCGACCGCTGATCCACGCCAGGCGTTTTCGTACTCGACGAGTTCGTCGTTGGCGCGGCCTGCCGCCAGCGCGGCCGCGACGTGCTCCGCCGCCTGCATGCCTGTGCCCATCGCATTGTGGACGCCCTTAATGCGGGGAACGTTGACGAAGCCTGCCGCGCAACCGACCAGGGCACCGCCGGCGAACGACAAGCGCGGCACCGACTGATAGCCGCCCTCGGTGATCGCACGCGCGCCGTAGGCGATGCGCTTGCCACCTTCGAACACATCACGCACCGACGAATGGGTCTTGAACCGCTGAAATTCCTCAAACGGCGACAGATACGGGTCGTTGTAGTTCAGGTGCACCACGAATCCGACCGCGACCAAGTTCTCATTGTAGTGATAGAGGAACGATCCACCTCCGGTGGAATTGCCGAGCGGCCAGCCGAACGAATGCTGGATCAGCCCCTTCTTGTGCTTGGCCGGATCGATCTGCCAGACTTCCTTGAGCCCGATGCCGAACTTCGGTGGCTCGGCATTCTTGTCGAGCCCGAACTTCGCGATCAGTTGCTTGGTCAGGCTGCCGCGTGCGCCTTCGGCAAACAGGGTGTACTTGCCGAGCAACTCCATGCCGCGGGTGTAGGAAGGCTTATGCGAGCCATCGCGCGCCACACCCATATCGCCCGTGGCGATACCGCGCACCTCACCGTTCTCGCCGTAGAGCACCTCGACCGCGGCGAAGCCAGGATAGATTTCCACACCCAGCGCTTCGGCGCGTGGGCCAAGCCAGCGGCACACATCGCCCAACGAGCCGATGTAGCAATGATGATTGTTCATCAGCGGCGGCATCATGAAATTCGGCAACCGGATCGCGCCGCTGCCGGTCATCCAGTAGAAGTGATCGTCCTTGACTTGCGTCTTCAAGGGACAATCGGCGTCCTCACGCCAATCCGGAATCAGCTTGTCGAGCGAGATCGGATCGATCACCGCACCGGACAGAATATGTGCGCCGACTTCCGATCCTTTCTCGACCACGACGACCGAGAGGTCGGGATTGATTTGCTTCAGACGGATCGCCGCGCTCAGACCCGAAGGTCCGGCGCCGACGATCACAACGTCGAACTCCATGGAATCGCGCGGAGGAAGCGGCTCGCTGCTCATGCTCTGATCTCAAAATTATCGTTTCAGAATACTTCTAACCATCGTTCTTCCCGATTTTCGGCGCAAGAACAACCCCGTTTCGCTGCAGCGCGATCCATCCTACATTGAAATGGTCATGACACCCGAACGCGCCCCCACCGCCCGCGAACTTCTTGCCTTCTATCTGGAAGCAGGGGTGGATTGCGCGCTGTCCGATGAGCCTGTGAATTGGCTCTCGGAAGACGCTGCAGCGGCGGAACAGCCTCCCGCAAAGCCGGTTCAATTTCGCACTGCGAACGTGGCGCCCCCGCCGCAAAGGATTCTTGCAGAGCCTGCGCCCCCCCCTGATGCAGCCATCGCTTCCGCGCGCGAGATCGCGCCCACAGCGGCCTCGCTTCAGGAACTCCGTACGCTGCTCGAGGGCTTCGACGGCTGCGCACTGAAATCGACTGCGACGCGGCTGGTATTCGGCGATGGAAATCCGCAAGCAAGAATCATGTTTGTCGGGGAAGCGCCCGGGCGTGACGAAGATCTCGAAGGCCTGCCGTTTGTGGGACGCTCCGGCAAACTTCTCGATCTGATGATGGCTTCCATCGGTCTCGACCGGACCAGCGCCTATATCGCCAACATCATCCCCTGGCGGCCGCCAGGCAATCGCGATCCGTCGCCGCAGGAAACCCAGATCTGCTTGCCGTTCATTCGACGGCAGATCGAGCTCGTGAACCCCGACGTTCTGGTATGCCTCGGCAAACCATCATCACAGGCCGTGCTCGAGGTGAAGGACGGCATCGTGAAATCGCGCGGCAAGTGGATCGAGTACAATACCGGTACGCGGAAAATTCGCGCGATGGCGACATTCCATCCGGCCTATCTGTTGCGCCAACCGATCTACAAGCGGCTCACCTGGCAGGATTTACGTGCGGTAAAAAGAGCACTTGCGGCGGCAAAGGCCGATTGAAGGATTAGCGCGCAACCTGTCCGGCTTGCGGCCGAACGATAGCCCAGCCGATCCGCAACTGCGGTTGACGTCCATTCACCAACCGTTCGAATGTACGCGGCACTTCGGGCACCAATCCGGGAAAGCGTTTCACCAGATCATCGGGCGGCGTTCCAACCGTATCCGCGGCACGCCAGACTACAATGCCGCCGGCTTGGTTGAACGACGCAAAGGTCATCCACGGCGTCTGTTTCGGCGTCGCATCAAGCAGCACATGCGGCCGGCCCGGCGCCGCGAAGCCAATCAACATTGCAAGCTGCGGATCACCGGCGACAGCAGCCAGTGGACGCCCGGTGCGGCGCTCAAAATTTTCACCAAAGTACTTGCCGATATCGCTCGCCGGCAGCGACGTCTTGATTTCGCCGGTGCTGGTCCATGGCTGAATGAAGGTGACCGCAAGGACAACGACCACCGGTGCAGCCATGATCGCCAGCCAAACAGAGCGCAGTACATGTTGCCGCCGAAGATAGATCAGATCTCGTGCAGTGACGATGACCGCCAGCCCCACAAGCAGAAGCGCGATGCCATCACCGCCGATGATCTGGTCCATTCCAAGCAATGCAGCGCCAAAGCTGAGGACCAGGACGGGGGCGATGGTGAACACATAGACAAACAATCGCCCCGATGGCGCGACACCGGGTCTATAAATGACGGGTGCGTCTTGCGGTTTGCCGTTCAACCTACGTGAATTGAAGATCAGGAGCAGCGCGACGCCAAACAGTGCGAACACCAATCCGGCCAGCATTTGCCCCCAGTTGATCAGGCGCGCCTCAATATCCGAAATATCCAAGATCTGCGGCAGCGGCGGAAGGGTGACCGCATCCGCCCGCTCCAGCCACACGGCGTAGGGCAATACGATAACCATAACGACCATCACGGCGAACACGGGATCCGTCGACGCCAGTGCGTGCCGGCCCTTCTTTGTCGCAAGACCAAAGATCGCCAGCATGATCAACAATGGGATCCCCGCCATCGTCGTCAGCAGCAACATGCCGGCCTCGATGGACAGCGCAAACCACGCGTTGCGCCGGCCCTGCCCGATGATCTGCCACGAATGAAGCAGCACGAGCGCCCACAGCGGCCTTGCCAGAGTCAGCGGGCCAAATTCAACGCCCGGGTACGAGAATGCGGTGATCGTGGCAGTGAGCAGCACGGCAAGGACCGCCTGCTGGCCTCCGACGATGGCGCGACCGAGCTGAAACAGCGCCCAGAAAGTGACGACGAAACAAACCTGCGAGAGCAGATAGACGCCGAAGATATGATTGCCGGAGAGACGAAAGGCGATATCGGCCAGCCAGAACGCCGCCGGTGGTCCAAGCTGCGTCCCGACCTGATACTCCCGCCCAAAAGCCAGAACGGTCGCAGTGTCTCCCGGCGGGCTTCCATACAGGATGATCGGTACGATGAACCAAAGCACTGCCTGCGCCAGCACCGCGATCCAGAAGATCAGCCGCGGCCGCGCACGGACCAGTTCAACGATCAGGGATGTAAAACGCATGAATCGCTTGAACCGGCCTAGCGATGAAAGTCATCCGATGGAGTTCATCACTGATAAAGCCCGGCGGACGATCAAGCAACCGAGCTGGTCAACTGCCTGCGACTTCTTCAGTTGTTTCGCTGATCGCAATCCTGATCGACGCATCGATCGAGACGGCCCTGCCCTCATGCTTTTCACGGGCGGCAACGACCGGCGCGAAAAACCGGCGATGATGGACGGTCGGTCCAAGACGGTCGAGCGCCGCCAGATGTGCGGGCACGCCGTAGCCCATATGGGAATCGAAACCATATTCCGGATGTTCTTGCGCCAGCCGACACATCAACCGGTCACGCGAAACCTTGGCGATGATGGATGCCGCCGCGATCGAGGCGACAAGTCCGTCGCCGCCAATCACCGCCTCGCAATCGCAGGGGACGTCGATCTTGTCGCGGCCATCGACAAAGACATGCTTCGGTAGCTCGGGGAGCGCACGCACAGCCTGCGCCAGCGCCCAGAGTGAGGCGCGCAAGATGTTGTCACGATCAATCCGGGACGGCGGCGCCACCGCCACCGACACCAGCGCCGTGGCGCAGATTTCCTCGAACAACTCCTCGCGGCGTTCGCGGGTAAGGCGTTT
>Ga0247779_1001561_pt1 | contig 10916 bp, 8 predicted proteins | sample UWRJL221509R5_FD_179925 | JGI IMG/M metagenome (GOLD analysis project Ga0247779, IMG submission 179925) | Plant litter microbial communities from Arlington Agricultural Research Station in Wisconsin, United States - UWRJ-L221-509R-5 | ecosystem: Environmental > Terrestrial > Plant litter >...
TTCATCACGCTAGCATGTTTACATGGGTGAACAGAAGCGGCTTGCAAAGAGGCAGAGTGGATAAATGGTTCAATCGTTACAGTCTTGTGCGCATGGTCGGCAGAAATATCCTGGAATATCTGCGTGGGCGTGAGAGGCGTGCCGTTCTAACGCAAAGAATAAAAGATGCGTCAGAATATGCCCATCCAGAGAGTATCGCCGACATACCTCGTCATAACCAATGAGCCAAACTCTTGGAGTTTGGTAGTACTTGTCGTAGGTAATCATAACATCATACGTGCGGACTTGTAGAAGATTGTCCTTGTTCGGACTGGAGTAATGGTAGTGTTAGGCTGAAATGTAACGCAATAACTCGTGGAAACATCACCTCTCTTCTACCAGTTTAGATGGAGCGGGTTTTGGAGCAGCCGTCGCCTCATCCTCGTCTTCCAGATCCTCTTCCATATCCGGGATATCATCCAGGTTCAATGTTTCCGGCACCTTTCCATCTCCTATGGACAGCCCAGCCATGTCGTCTACCGGAGCATCTATATCAGGTATCTCAGCAATCTCACTGTGATCTGCAGTGGATTCCTTCGACACCTTGCGGCCTGCATGAGTCTCCACCCATTCATCGCCCTCTGCGCCAGGGGTTGAGGAGTCTGCGAAAGAGAGCAGCCGTTCCGCATCTTCATCCGCGTCGGTATAGGCAAGCGAAGTCGCACGACGCAAGCATGGTACACCACGAGTGACCAGATATTGCTTGTCAGCAGGGAGGAAGTCTCTCGTCTTCGATGAATCACCTTTCTCCCTAATCCAAATTTAATCAGATATTAACATAACACGACATAGGAGGCGAACCATGTCCAAACAGGGAACTTGTACACCAGGAAGTCGCCTGCCGCAACAAACTCCTCTGTATATCATCTTGATAAGAGAAAAAAGACGTGTCATTAAGTTGCAAGAAGACGCACCAGGCGTGATACGACCGTGTTCCTTGAATTTGCTCTCTTTAAGGACCTGGTGTGCCGATCGGTGAGCTGATCCTAAGGTAACTGTACCACCATTGCTCTTACAGGGCTAATATACTCGCGAACCGCGAAGAAATGGGACTACACCGCTCATCAGTACAGAACTCATGTACGAAGCCTGCGAGCACACCTGAATGGCTTGCATAGCGTGTTGAATGTGGTGGTTGTTAAGAGAGAAAACTTAGGTTCAAGAGATTCCACAGAAGTTGCTCGATATATGGAAATCGATCCACGTGCCCGGTCTAAATTAGCTCGAAGTACTGCGACGAAATGCCTCTCCTTTTGTTTTCCTCTACTTCCCAACTATAATTATATTCCATCTAATGTTTCAAGGGAACATCCAGACAAGATCCACGAGAAACAATAGAGGGTGTCTATATAAAATTGATGGAGGAAAGCTAATGAAAGATAGTTCCAAAAAGCTAATGAAAGTACAGTCGATAATCTAAATGGAAAGCAAGATAGATAGAATGTATACGAGTACAAAAACTGCGGAGGCGTGAATCTGATTAGGCGCTCTAATATCATCCAGAAAGATAGAAATCTTACCTGGTCATGACACAGAGATAGCCTCAGGTAACGATTTCGCCTTCTTCTCCTTTTTATGTTTTTTCTCCTTCTTTGGGGAATCCTCTTCTGTTGCGTTTACTGAAGCTTTCTCTTTTTTGTCTTTCTTCTCCTTTTTCTTCTCCTTCGCATCGACCTCTTCTTCTTCCTTCCTCTTCCTTTTCTTGTCGGATTTGGCTTCCTCTTTGGCTTCCTCGACGACAGTAACCTCCTCCTTGGCCTTTTCCTTCTTTTCCTTCTTCTTCTTCTTCTTCTCTTCACCATCAGCTGAAGCAGCTACCTCTACGTCTTCTGCGTCCTTTTTATCCTTCTTGTCTCTTTTCTCCTTCTTTTCCTTCTTCTTTTCTTTCTCGTCCTCGGGAGTAGCCATCTCTACGTCAGCCTCTTCCTTACTACTTTTCTTCTTCTCACTCTTCTCCGAGTCCTTTGCTTTCTTATCTTTCTTGGACTTCTTCTCATTCTTTGACTCGTCGGAAGTTGAGGCAGATGTTGCAGATGTTTCGCGGCCAGAGGATTGATCAGACAATTTTGTCTTTTTACTAGAAGATTCAGACTATACAAGAAGGTTGGTAAACTACACGCTCGCATAGGTAGGAGAGAAAAAAGACATGCCTTCTCTTCAGTAGCAGCAGATTTGCGCTTTTTATCGTTCTTCTGTTCCTTGGCTTGAGGAGCTTCAGTTTTCTTTTCTTTTACAATAGCTGTAGGCTGCACAGCAGGCGAATTGCGAGTGCTTGTACCTAGCGGGGTATCATTTGCTCCAGTAGTGTTGCTTCGTTTACCCCAACAGCCGTAACCGCCTCCGTACCCTCGTCCATTACGGTTTTCGTGGCCGTTATTTCCAGGAGCGGGAGGATGATGCCATTGAGCGTTTGATGCGCGTTCTGCAACAGCAGGTTTGGGGGCTGGGGCTGGCTGAGAATCTTTTGCTGGAGTGGTAGAGGCACCTGCACCCTAATCGCGCAAAGACGCAATTTGTTCAAAAATATAGTCGCACGGATAGATAATCACTATACGCACTGTTTTCGGTCCCTTGTACAGAGATTTTTGATATTTTTCAGCTTCACTTATACATGAAGTGTGGCCTTTGTATTCTGCGGGGGTGTTGAATGTCTTCGAGCAATCTATACAATCGTAGCCGGTATGGCATTTCATTCTATGCTGATCGAGCTTGGGTTTCTTAATAACATCTCCACAGCCTACAGATATCGTTAATTCAAGTCAACGAATCATGGTGAGTTATATTTTAATGGACTTACCATGACATCTATGGTGAAAAAAAAGTGTGTTTTTCCTTTCAACGAGTGGAAGCAAATAACATTATACATTTCCCACTCACTGGAAAGAAACCATTTTCGATATATATATGTCCTTTTTCTTTTGGTATACTTCTCCCGTTAAATCGGAGAAACTGGTATAAGATATATGAAGGAAAGATAGAGAGAATATTAAGACTCTGCGGGAAGAAGAACGGGAACTGAAGTGTAATTTGAAGACACTGAGCGCGGCACGATCGCGAAAAAAAGCTGCACGTGCAAATGCTATTGCTGTACGGCAACGCGTCGCCGGTCCGTTCGCTTGCATTCTGCTTTGCGATACATTTTATTGCCTGGTAAAAAAGTGAAATCCTATATATAACTGATACATCCTATCGCTACATAGCTCTTCAAAACAAAAAAGCGAAATGACAGACTGGGAAACCAAAAAAAAAAGTCGTAGCTACATACGTCCACCTGACACACAGCAGATCATGACATGAGCTTGATCACCCACGTCTCGTCGCATTTCTTCGAAAAGGGAACAAGCCTCGCTTGAGCAAATTCATCGTCTTTCTCAAGCCCTCTGAATAGAGTACAGTCCCCAAGGTAATCAATCCGTCTTGCGACCTTCTCCGCAGTTTTATCTGCGTCTAACCGCTTCTTCATGAATTTCTCCACTGTCGCTCTGGCATCTTTCTCCTTGATAATGAATCCCCACTCCGAATCTACAATAGGTTGCTGCAGCGCAGTGTAGACGGACATCCACACGTCTTCAACGGTGACATTGATTGGGGTGATGATGTCGATTTGCCATGGGAATGATTTGGATATAATGCGCATGTGCTTCGTCTCTTTTCGCAGAGCTGGTTCATGGCGATGTGTAAGATATATAGGCCCTTGAATTGTGGATGGCGGCTTGACTTTTGTATCATATCGTAGAAGGGTTGTATCATCTGCGAGCACGGGATTCAAGCCAGGGTATTTTGCAGACTGTGGTTGGGTATCTACGCGTTGATATCTTAGTACATAGTGATCGTCAGAAGAAAGTGAACTTACATGAGGCTGAAGCCACTCGGAAATCTGGGTTGTACCAGGCTTGAGCGGGCGCTGGTTGTGGGTACATGTGGGGGTACGCTCTGGGATCCCCAACGGGTTGCACATATCTTGGAGGCCCGTACCATCCTTGTGCTTGCCACGACATCCTCGAAAGTAATAAAAAGGACTGGGCGGGGTTGAGGGTGGAAATGTGGGATTATTCATAACCTTCGGGCCCGCTTATATACCTCACAGAACGCGACGTAGATAACATTAACTTGAGTTCCCCATTTAGCGAAGGCGATGAATCAACCGACTGCCAGATTGCCGCATTGAGCCTCATTAGGCGGTAATTAAGAAAGCACTGCGTGAGTCAATGCCTTGGATAATCCTCGTAACAAGATGTTGCACATAGCATATGATATCTAGGAAGCTCATTTATCACTCATGTCGTTCAAAATTTGATGGACATGAGTAATTATTCGGTGCTCACCCACGATTCCTATGTGCAGTGAAGGAACAGTACATAGCCTGACATTTAGGCTGGATAGACACTATACATAGGCGCTGATGCTTACAATACGAGTGGCTCGGCAGAACGAGGCTATATTGACAGAGAACAAGAGCCGCAAGGATCGCTTCGAGTCAGCTCGAGGCAGGTTTGGAGTTAAGCATGGCAGTGCTAAGTGCACACGGAGGCTGTAAACGTTCTGGGCGCTCGACTCACGTGCAAATCTAAACGGCATCTGGCGGCACGCACATTAGAAAACTCCGGGGCGTAGCGCGCTGCGCGTCTAATTTGGGCGAGCTTGGAAGGCTATAGCCAGTCCGACGCATGCATATAAGCCAGTTACATGGACTTCTTGAATAAATGGCACATGCAGAACATTGGGATTATCACCAAAATATTATACTACTTACAATGATATAGATGAAGTGCTAGTGGAAGCACGGGAAGCTCTCTTAACATCCGACTAGCTGAGCATTGAATGAATGATAGAAGCTCCAGAAACCCAAAAGATGTACAGTTATAGAAGTTATTCTGAATAAAAGTAGAACTCAAATCATATATGATGGCTCTGCTGCGAAGCGCGAACCCATACCATTCAGAAAGACAAAAATGATATCTGATCCTGAAGAAACAAGTTCTCCTAGTATCCACATCTAGGCGCCTATTTTTACAATTCGATCACTCTTCGGGTTCCGTAGAGAGCGTAAGTTTAAGAAGGATACGATCCAACTCGAAACAAGCTTTGTCAAAGAGCTCCTGATAGCGGCATCTTCTTATGAGCGAATTCTTCGTTCACTGAAGTGATTGACCAATCGATGACAATCTGTCGTTTGGCCGAAATTGAAAAACGCCTTCAATGATCAAAATTTGCGTCATATTTTTTTTAAATCGTATCTGTATGAGAATACGCAGGGATTCCTTATGAAACTGATACTTTTGTTTGTCTAGAACTAATGGTACAAAATCGTGATGATGATGAGTTGTGATGTCTACCGGTCAGTGGAGGAGGAAATCTATGGATAAACCTATGCTATGATATATAAACAGTACTACCCAAGTCCCAGTCGAAATTGATTCGATATTTTGCAAAGCCAGAGAATAAAAAAGAAGGAAAACACATGGATCAGAATGGTCATACTCGTGGCTAGACGGGAAAAAAAGACATAGAAATTCGATGATGAGTTGAGTTGGAAATAGAAAATAACCCAGATAAAGAAGAACGATGAATGAAAGAAATACATGAAATTTGAGCCCCTATCGCTGAGTAACCGTCTGCGAACGCACACGCATTTGAATCCCCTCGTCTTCTTCGCTATCTTCCTCAGCCGAGCGATTGGTATCGGCACCGACGACATTACCAGCCAAGTCACTCAAAGCATGTGCGCTTTCAAGCCGCTGCAAGATTCCAGTGCCCTCTTCCTCAGATTCCTGGGCCCTCTGTGTGGCGGCAGCAGATGCAGACAAGTCAACGCCTGCCCGGGAAAATCTGCCCGCAAGGTCCGGTTCACTGCGAGACAGGCTATTGGTCGGAGGTGAGCTACTCACTCCGAGTCCTTCAGTAGCCCTCCTATGCAAATTTTCAGCAGGCCGACCGGAAGGTTGGTGGACAGCCTCCTCGTAACTGGGCAACCCTCGCATGCTCGTAAGAGGTGGAACACCTCCAATGAACCCGCGCGAGGCAATACTGTAGTCAGGCACTTCGGATAACACTCGATGCAAAAGAGCTGGAGTGTTCAAATCTGCGCTCGTGGTGTGGCTGCGAGCAGGAATGGGGCGGTGAATAGGACTAGCTAGAGGGATATCCGAGCGACGCATGGCTGGTAGCTGTGATGTGGACGCGGAATTTGCGAGTGGCTGAATGCGAAGTTCGACAGAATCGGTGGATCCAATGGAAGTAGAGCCCGGTCCGCTGGCCAGAGACTGCGTAACGGAAGTGTTATCGTCAGTATATGAATACGTCGAGGTACCACTAGTTGAGTTGACAGGTTGTAAAGGATGAATTGACGGTTCGGGGGTCATCTGAGGAGAATGTGAATGCTCTCTGCTCCTCCTGCCAGTATTTCCGTCCCTGCTACTGGTACTACTGTGATGAGGGTGAGAATTCTTTTCGCCTTCGTGACGGTGCTTATGCCCAAGAGAAAGTGCGGTAAAAGGTTTAATCGTTGCCTTGAACAAACTCTGGAAACTGCGCGGGCCATGGCCGTGATCATGATGCGAAGATGCATCGAGAGAACTTGTAGCTGAGGGGCCCCCATGTACAGACGTCGACGAAGATGGAAGGGGTTCATACATGTATCCCACAGCAGCCGGTCCATGTGCTGCGCTAGAGGATGTACCAGCCGAATGACCAAACGTCGGCGAACCAGGACGTGAGCTAGGACGAGAACGATCGCCTCTTTCTCCGTCCCCACCTCTCTCCGGACTACCTGCGCGACTACCTGCACGACTACCAACCCTACTTCCCCAACGACTCGAAGGTCCTGCAGACACATACTGCATGACTGAAGGAGGAGTCCGTACGCCCGAGGGACTTTCCCCAGCTGAAGGCGTACCCACAGTAGTAGCCCGTCTGAGTGGATCATCGCTCAAGCTCAGCATCAGCTCGGAGTTGACCCACTCCAGCGGGGTAGCTGCGCCTGAACTGTTGGATCCTGACTGAGGAAGTTGATCCATAGGATGAAGACCAGTAGGTTGATAACTCGCAGCGACTGCGGCTGCCCCTGATGACGCATGTGTGCCATCAGCAGCCGTGGCGAGAGGGTCAACATCTGCGCCAACCGCTGGACTTGAAGGTGATGCCGTCCCGCTACCCATATGGTTTACCCAAGGATTGCTTACTCGCACTGTAGCAGCCTCGGGCAAGAACATATTCGCCACTCTATCCCGCACATGCGCGGTATAGCTCGGCAGCTCTCTGTCTGCCTCTCCCTCGTCATCATCTCTCTGGATATCAATTTCTCCATCACCACGATGAACACCCGCGGAATGATGGCTGAGACCCCAGGCATCTTCGTCTGCTCCAGGGTGCATAAAAGAAACTATGCCAGCGCTACGTATCATCAATCTTCTTGAAAGAAGACTTGCATCCCTGGCTTCGTCTTTTAACCTCCCATCTAGAATGATCACCGGCAAGCTGCAGCGCAACTCGGAGATATGGCCATCACGATTGACAATGTAAATAGTCCATCGTATACGATGAGATACAGATATCGGTTCAAGAGAATGCGAGGGCGTGATAATTACGGGTGGGAAGGATGGTCCAGAAGGGAGGGCATTAGACGAAGAAGATGGAACAGATGAACTAGACATATATGATGGGCTGTGCGAATGAGAAGTCAGACCCGTAGATGGAAGTGTTGAAGTATATGCTGAGGGAGAATGAGAAGAGGGAGAATGCGGGCTAGGAATTCCCAGTGAGAGAGGAGTCGTAGCACTGCTCGAAGCAGCATGGCCTACTGCCGAAGAAGGACTGTACATTGCAGGAAAGTACGACGATGGAGGAACAGGGAGAGTAATATACGTAACCACGTCGTGATTTTCGTATCCTTGATCCCTCTCTCTGGCCTCTTCTTCCTCTTGTGTAGAACCTGACGGACCAGCTTGGCTGCTGGTTCCGCTACCTCCTGCTGGATCGTGATGACCTTGCGCCGAAGCAGGCCTCGATCCAACGGGTGACGATAATACACTGCCAACAACATTCGACAAAGCAAAATGAGGGTTAGCCGCTCGTGGCTTGTCAGAATCCTTGACCATTCCACCAGCCATACTCTCCACTTCCACCGCTCTGCCTTCCACGATTTCATGTCGCGTACTGTACACAATTCTCGTATCTTCCTGCGTCCCACTACGCGCATACACCTTGGTAATTTCACACAAAGCACTAAGAACGCTCGCGACCCGAACGCCCTTGGCCAACGGACTGAACTTCAGTAAGGCACTGATGGAATCTCCGGCCGCCCAAGCTTTGTGTGGGAGCATGATAGCATACATTATCTTATCCGGCCATGTATTTTCGATCTCCAGAGATTGTTGATATTCCAAAGCTTCGTCGGTGAATGCACGGAGAAGGGTAACAGGAGCGCATGCTTGCAAGTTATGTGCAAACCCTGGACGCGAGGCAACAGCACGAAGCTTGTATGCTACAGATGCACCTCCTAATGCTGATGTGCAGATGGACGAAGGAAGTGACCCGCCTATAGAAAGGTTGAACGGGAAGTAATGTTTTCCGGCCTTTAAGCTGCGCGAATGACGCTTCGAAGTGCTAGCGTGCTCGAGAAACGACCAATCATGGTTGCAGATAACATAGCTAATAGAAGTGCCGCTGTTAATGAGTCTAAAAAGAAGATATGTCAGTATGAATCATACGGGTGCAATCTTGCGAGGACTTACGACTCGTTCGCAGGCATGGGTATCCTTGCTTTTCCTCGAAATTGCAGAGTAATTTCCTTGAAGGCTGTCGTTTCTGTGAGGTATAGGAACACGTGCCCGCTCAACGTTGTAGGTTCTACATCAGGGCCAGTGCCTTTCAGAGTTAGGTATGGAGAGTCAAGGATGATTTCAAGACGAGTTTTATCTTTGTGTTGTTGGCCCATGGCACCAGGAGATACTGTTGCGGTTGAAGAATTGGTTGGAGAGATGGAAGGAGGAAGATTAGAATTGACACCAAGCGATATTTGCGACTGTGAAAGGGAAGGAGGGGCTTGAGAAGAGCTGGAGTTAGAAGGATGGGACGGAGTGGTAGTGTGGGTATTGGTATGAGAACTTGGGTTCAGATGGGTATTGAAGGAGGTAGTAGTATTCGTGCTAGGCGATGTGCTACCTTCGGTGTTTGAGAAAAATACAGGGGAAGATGAATTAGCTGTAGTGTATGCCGGCGGTGTGTTTGAGCTCTGCAATCGCGAAGCTAAAGGTAGATGCGCGTCCTGCTCGTGGTTTTGTTGTCCGAGATAACTTTGTGATCGAAATTGAATGTGGGTGTCGTTAACTCCGCCTTGATGTTGCCGTCCAGTTTCGCTTGCTCTGCCTCGTTGATAATTATGACGCTGCGAGCCGGTGGTAGACGGCGAAGAAATAGAATGATGAAGAACAGGTGCTAGAGAAGACACACGCGAAAGATGGAAGTTGAGGAAACTAGACTGAGTAAGATGTGATGAATTCGATTGCGAAGGGGGGTGGGCGCTTGTCTTGAGATGGTTCGATATATGGGCAGTCTGTGACGAGTGCGGTGTCAATGTTGTCCGACCGAAGTCGCTGGCAACATAAGAGGCAGAAGACATCGTTAGGTTCGTTGCTTTTATATGACAATGCCACTAAAGGGATATTGAAAGGGAGCCTAGTCAATAAATTGTGACCTTATCGAGGTCTCGAACTAGGAATGGAATCGAAGGTGAGACGAAAATAAGCAAGAGAGACAGATGGGGCTTACATAGGTGTAGGGAAAATGATGGGTTGCTTGCGACTCTGGTTTGCCCAAGCGAACGGAATTGTGCGTTAGAGATCAGACGAAGCGGTCAGATTGCCGATTCGGAAAATTTAACGCAAACCTGTTGAAAAGAGTAAGTTCAATTGGGATATTAAGAGAAGGCACGTTGAACATTACGGACCGCGCAAAGGGCGTTCCTTTTCAAACCCCTGATTGAAGATAATGGATGATGGGAGGATGTCACCACAATTTCTGCTATTGTGTTATAGATAGCCCCGAAATGGGTACGGTGACAAAGTTCCTAAGCAAGGTTCTTGAGGCGGACGGCGGGGGCGGCGAATAGGTATGGAAGAGATGTTGGTGAGAAAGATACAAGGGTCCTATCTGGTATGGATGGAGTGGATTGATGATAAACAGCCCGGAATCAAACTGGAATGGAACGAAGACTGGGATATGACGATATGATACAATAAACCGAATTATTGGGGGGCAAATGATTTGGACCAGGCTCGCACAAAGAGATTATGATTCAGTTTGCTGAAAGAAAAAAAGGTATGAGCTGGATTCCCATGTCAACGTAGAGAGGACACAGGTACACACCACACCGTGATACGTACTCGTCTGGTCAGTACTTTGCCACGGACGCTTCTGACCGGGCGTTATAAGACTACTGTCGCTGGTGAGACTTTGGAAGCGATAGATAATCTAAGATAACCGCACACAAGTGATAGATGGACAAGAAAAAACTTCTGTGAAGAAGTTCGAAGCTTGTAAGTGAACTAGAGAAAGAAAGGAGAAACCACGTCACATTAGTCCCAATCTACATGAAAAGAGAGAAAATCTCACCAGGAAGTTTTACTTGAGACAACGACAAGGCGTAGTCGCGAAAAGAAATGGAGAGACCGGTGTGGACAGTGCCAACAGCTGCTCGTCGTTGTGGACGGTGTAGAGCACGATCGCGCGATTATGTTGGATAAAATTCATTCCGATGGTAGCGAGCCATTCCTATATAAGATCTGAAAGATCTCTGACGACATGATCATGAAGGAGGTTGTCCATTCGATCAGATCTCTTGTCTCCGCCAGCTGGATGCTCGGAACGGAAGCCTCCGT
>Ga0247779_1001562_pt1 | contig 10913 bp, 17 predicted proteins | sample UWRJL221509R5_FD_179925 | JGI IMG/M metagenome (GOLD analysis project Ga0247779, IMG submission 179925) | Plant litter microbial communities from Arlington Agricultural Research Station in Wisconsin, United States - UWRJ-L221-509R-5 | ecosystem: Environmental > Terrestrial > Plant litter >...
CAGGCAGGCTTTCAGGTTCAAAATAAGATGTAATAGGGGGAGGTTGGACATCTGCGTCATTGGCAACCTCATTTTCCTGGGCCTCCATTGCAGCAAATATACGTGGCTTGCCTCTCTGAGGTGCGTTCGCTGATTGCATGCTTTGGGACTTTCGTAACTGCGCAGGCACAATCTGACCTGGGTAAATATGATGCGAGGATGGTGGAGAATGCGGCATCGAAGGCGGCGTTTGGGGATGTTGTGCTCTCGGGCGAGGTTGTTGCTGAAACTCTGAAAGTTTTTGTGTGTGTTGTCCATTCTGTCCTGGGTATCTTCCGTTCGACACCGTGACATTGGTAATAAGGGAAGACCCAGAAGACAAGGGTGGTGAAGTTGAGGGATTAACGACTCTTTGATTATGCTTAGGCGGCGATCGTTGTTGTGAGGAAAGCACGTCGACCACGTTGCTCTTGTACAACGGAGGCGGAGGTCCTTCAGAAGGTCCCATGAATCGTGGTGGAGCTGACAAGTCCTTATATGAAGAAGCCACAAAATCTGAACCCAAAATTCGACTTGTAGCACTGCCCATTTCAACAGATTTTTGGGGAGGGAAGGGAGGGCTGGTAGTGCGAGGTTGTGACGGATTGCTATGTGTCGATTGATATTGACGTTGAGAAAGAGGAGGAGGCTGATATGGAACTGCTCTTGGCTGCGCGTCTCCAGCTAAATGAACACTCTAAATAACATACAAGATTCGACAATATCGTGAAGGTGACGTGAGTACATGATATCATGCCAAAATCAAAAGCGAAAGGCACTAACCGATTGTGGAACGTTAAGATTTGGCACCTGCTCTATAGCCTCTGCATTTACAGTGTTGCCAGAAACAGATTGGGGCGGTCGGCGTGAATTTAATGAGTTCGGAGCACTCGGGATCGATATAGTCTCGTTGTAATCCTGTGAATGGGACAAAGACGAGTTAGATGAGGACGACAGAAAGCGAAGGTAATAAATAAACATGTCCGCCAGGCAAAACCAAACAAAAAAAAAGAAGTTCAAGCGTGTAAGAAAACGCTTGACTAGCCTAAGAAGGTCAAACACCTATGACGATCGTGCGGCGAAAGCTAACCTCCCTTTACGCGATATGCGAATAATAAGGGATCATAACGGCATGGGAAATCTCCCTCGTCGAGGACGGAAACTTTACGTCTACCCGACACGTGTAACAGCCGACAAGTTTATCGACGCCTGGAGCTGAATAGTAGACGAGATTTTCGCGGAAGCATGGAATCTGGTTACATGATTAACCTTCTTCCTCTACATCCCGAGTTCGTCACTTGGCCGGGAGGCAGAACGTGCAGACGGACCGGCTATCTCTTGCAATGGAGCCAAGGGTCATGTTGCAACGAGCAAAGAAGATTCATGAGATGAGGGGATGAAGTTACTTACTTGGAACAAAGCGAATTCAGGAGGTAGATCTACCCCATGGTCGGACATCGGTGTTCTTTGCGCATCTTGTTGTAGTTGTGGTCCAAGCAAACTCATCCGCTTCGTAGGAACATCACCAACGATCCCATTTGCCCCATCTAATGTACCATAATTATGCCGTGGCGATAGAGTTTGGCTTGGACTTGCAAGATTGCCGGACGTAGGAAGGTGTTGGCGAGCAAAAGCGGGGGGTGGTCCTGATGACTGTCCATTGCCCATTACAGGCTTGAATATCGTTCCGTTTGGTTTCGCAGGTGGTGTCGGCGCAAACCTGTACGGCGCGTACTGAGCCTGAGCAGACCCGGCTCTCTGCAGAGGCTGTTTTCGCTCTACGTCTCCGACGTAACTGTCTAAAGATGACCGTCCTCGCATAGGTTGGTTCTGCCCCTGTGTATGAAAAGTAGGAGGAGGCCCAGGAGTTTGATTTGTTGTCGTTGTTCGACGACTGACAGCCGGTACGGAGGAAGATATAGGGGCATTAGGAATTGGCGGAAGAAGTGGCTTATCAACGAAGATTCTGGAGTCAGGTCTCGGTGAAGTTGGTGATGATGGACCGTAGGTTGTCGTTTTGATTGGGACGGGAGGTGTTTGGTTGTTCTCGGGCATCTTTCTGATATATGATGGGTCTCCATCTCGGTTCCCAGCAGCCAAAGAAGTGGATGAGTAGCCAAAACCATTGCCAGACAGCCCTCTTTGAGGTATATCCTTCCTCTGACCGCTCAGCATCATCGGAGAGGATACCATTCGTGTTGTTCCGCCGCCATCTTTCTGTGCTGTAGTCGCAAATCGGGCGAATAAAGGGGGTGGAGACGTCGAGCTAGTCAAGCCCACTGACTTGACAGATTTCGTAGGGCTATCTTGCTTATTCTTCTTCCGAAGGAAACTAGTCATCGCAATTGCATATGTTCAGACGTAGCTTCAGGACGGGAGTGGGAAAGAGGGTCAGAGAACGGCCTCGAGGCGTCTCAACATAAGAATATTATGTTTCCTCGTTGTAGGAACTTACGAACCTAAAGAAGTTAGGACCTTCGGTCAATAAATCACCTTCTCAATGGCGTGCTGCTCACAGGCGTTCCTGGGAATTCTCTCCGATATAACACCTAACACCCTTTCTCCGCTGCCAATCCGCCTTCTTCTTGTTTATGTCCTTCACGTATAAGTAATGATAAACTGCAACAAATGCAAAAACTTGGCAGTTGACCCAGATCAGCTGTTACCATCACTCGTTAATATCATCTCGAGATGGTACATTATAATTGTATATGTATGCGCACCTTTTTTCCGTATATATAATGTATGTGCACAGAGCTATCGAGAGTGCAACATTCCCAAGACAAAAATGGTTGAAAAACAAGAAAAGATAACTCGGCTTCAGGGCCCGGCGTGGCCTCGGCAGTTCTACGATTTTGGCAATATATAATATATTTAGGATCCGGACTGGTAAAATGTTCCCAGAGTTGGCCACTGCCGTAAACGTTATTCTTTTCAGCCTGCTCCTAAAAAACGTTGTGAAAAGCTGCGGAAGTGTGAATTACATACGTTACGGTTCATGAATCTAGCTCCATGACTGAAGCTAAATAATAGCCAGGATAGCACAGGCGGTATCACGTTGCCAGTAAGTTTTCGACCACTGGATGATGAGGATCACTGATTATGATGATAGCTTACAGGCCTCTACGTCGATAACTACGTCGTCAAAATGCTAAAACAGTGACATCAGTGTATATTCTATGTCCCGGAACCGGGTCCTGTGGCAAACATTATCGGTGATGTTGCGGAATGCGGAGCAGCATCCAAGTATATGCGCAGAATTCAAACCCAAGTTGACGTACGAAACGAAATTCTGGCATTACAAAGGGTGGGCACACCGTGCGACGGCCGTTGGCCTTCAATTTACCGGTAAGCTTGAACAGCAAACAGTGTTTGACTTGAGAGTAATCGTCCATGTTATGACGTATTAACCATTATGTTTTAAAATCACAATTGCAGAAACATTCAACAATAACCAGATATGCAGATCATGAAGCTAGCTTCAAGTTATGCTATGCATTCAAAGACTGGGATAATATCCTCTTAACAAAATGTATGCTAAATTTTGCAACGTAGAAGATAGTATTAAGCGCAACTGAAATAATTTCCGGGAATAACGTTGGGGCATCCGGAAGTGTCTTTGGAGGCACATACGACAGTGGTCAGTAGAATTCTGATGCTGCAGCAACAAAAAAAACCGCTGACCTTGGCCTGTAGGACAATCTGCTGGATCATCGCAGCACCTAATGCAAGCCCTGGGTCCTGCAGGTTCCAAGAGCTCGATGTAGTGATTGTATCTGCAGCGCGCAATCAGTCAGGTTAACTTGCTCGTCCGAGGGAATGCTAGAATCTTGCAAGATGTACCCTGTGCATACACTTCCAACTGGATTCCCGGTCCCCTCTGACCCACCACTAGAATCGTATTGTCCTCCGGCATCGCTTGGATTAATCCTATCGAGCGTCTCGGGTCTGATACACCCGGTTACTACAATCAATCATTTTGCGTCAAGGTCGCTCCACTACATTTCTTTCAAGAGAGAATATACGAACGTTGTGCATATCGCCCACTACCAGTGCCCGTGGTGTACTCCACGCTGCTCCAGAAATCATTCGAGAGGAGTCCCTGAACATCAGAGTATCGAGCGGCTTCAGAACAGTAGACCGTTGTTCCTCCTGGCTGTTCGCTATCTCCAACGTTCGTTCCAGCGTCTCTGTGAAAGAACTTCAACGATATCGCCCAAGAGTAAGCCGATTTAATTACTTAGGCACTACAAGACTGATTTTCATTTTTAGTAGCTTCTTCAAAGCGCGGGGTGGTTCTTTCAGGGAGTACGTACCAATAATTATTTGGACCATTCACAACCACAGTATTATCCGGTGCCGCCCTTTTGCTCAAGCCTAGAGGATTTGGATTGGCCAATGCTAGTTCCCTGTATAAAATGAGCGCAGGGAGTACTAATATGACTGGTTTCATTGCGGTGAATATCATGGTGAAAAGGATAAGTGATCATCTCTTAGAAGGTGATTTTATAGTCTGATCGACTGCATGGTTTCGGCCAGATCTAACCTTGAATTTTTCCTGTAGAAAGACTAGATCTAACTCAACATCTTTGGAACTTGAAACATTCTACGATAATTGCATTGCGATTTTCAGTCTGTGGCATTGAACGAAACGGCCAGAGACATTTAACTAGAACGCCTTTTTCGGCTGTCAGTGCACGCTGAAATTACCATGTCAAGCTATTTTTCATCTTGGGTACACATAACTCCTATTTTTCACTGTTAGAACGAACTGAAATTCGTGTTTTATAATCTTTCTGGCCCGAATAGCCCCTAGTTGTGTCTGACGCTTGTGGCACAGTCTTTTCCCGGACGTCCTCCTAATAGCTCGGACCTTTCCTCACACAACGGCATGACGTACTCTATATACTGTGCTTAGCGTGACACAGCCACAGAGATTGCCCGATGCAGGTGACATGGGAATTTGAAATGGCCTGTTAAAAACCCTTGAACTTTTCTGATCCTTGCCTGAGCTTCCCCGGACAGGATATTACCAACTTCGTCTCAGCGATCGTTTCCTCATCTCAGAGCACCATGCCAGACTCACCGGAAATACCTGACGCTACACATCCTCTCACCGCAGAAGAGCTGGAGCCAGGTTTGCTGTACGCCGTTCTCACGTATAGAGGGGAATTGGCTTCCTGGAATTGGGCGTTTTTCGTCCCCAATCCCACTGTCTCTCCAATCGGTACCTCTGGGACCATCTTCCACGTCGTAGACAACGATTCTGTCGGTCTTTGGAAGTTTGAAGTAGAAACTAGAGATGTGATCTCTTCTCCGTTAGTCGTAGCGATCTTACGATTGGCGAACGTCGGCTTCTTGGGGGGGTATGAAGATATTGTCGGCAAGGACAGTCTTTTGCCAATGTTCAGGACGGTGGCAATCCCTACGCAAGCATCGACGGAGTTTAGCTCACGAACGTGGTTTCTTGACGCAATTTGTGTGCTTCATGATTGCGGTGTCGTTCAATGCGACGATGCTTGGCTGCTCGAAAGGGAGATCAGGAGGTGTGCGTTCACCGCTATGGATAAATATCTCGAGAATAAAGGTATATTACTCGACCTATTTCGTCCACTCTATCCTTGGCTGAGAATTAAGGCCCCGTAGGATGGACGGCTTACCGTTCCGAGCATTGTTCTTGATAATGGGGGTTCACCAGGGAGAACCGTAAGTTGGGTCGGGATTTATTGCTTCCATTGACATCTATGTACGTTTTCTTGATCCCTACATCAACTCGAACGTCTGTTTCAAGCCGATTTCAATTCAGATCCCACCTTCTTTCGACTCTTTGTTGTTGGGTTTACCCGCATTTCCTGACAGCTTTCAATGCATTCATCTCACAGACGGGGGTTTTTCTGGTGCCCGAATTATAGATAATGGTAAAGGTCACGGTGCATCAGTCTGGAAAGTTGAACTGCCACATCATCATGGTAGGCTACATGGGCCAAGTTGGGTTTCTTGTTCTTCTTGCTCTTCTTTCTCTTTGGTTGATCAGTGGATTACGTATATTGACGGTTTAACTAGTTAATCTTCCATTCGGTACAATCACGAAGTTACAAATTTGATGAAGCATCAGTATGACTCCTAGCTTGCTCTAAATCAAGAGGAGTGGAAACCTCTCTACATAACTTGGCCTTTGGCTTATCCGTCCTCGCGTCTATCGTGCTATCTCTGTGAACAGCTGATTTTTGGGCATACTTGCTGCTCATCCTAATCCTCTTTCCGTAATGCCATAGCAAGAACGGCCTGTTAAGATGTTTGTTCGAAAGTGATCGATGCTTATAAAGGCCACTTACGCTGGACATCCTAACCCTATCGCAAGACATGCCAGTATCGTGTCTCCCTTTCCATATCCAAGTTTGTGGTACATCGCAGGCGCAAATAGTGGAAATCCAAAGCCAGCTAACGATCGAAGAAAAGAAACCGCTGCCAACGCTGCGAGATATATAATAGTGGGCAAATGTAGAAGTGCAGTCAAAGAAGAATAAGCATACCAGAAGCCGCATATAAGGTGAAGGAATCAATAACGTATGTTTGTATGGACTGGAATATCAGGACAATTCCACATCCCACGCAGCCGATTCCCTTGTGCTTGATAAGTAACATTGAAATTGTTGCCGTTCATGGCTTACAAAATCTGCTGCGATCCAATGTAACCTATTTTGCGCAGACCAACCGGTCAAAAGCAAACCCAAAGGCAATAGAATAGTCCCAGGAAATAATGATGCTAAATGCATATCATGCCGTTGCAAAAAATTAAACGATAGGATCAAAATTTGGCGGATGCTGGAAAGAGCTTACGAAGACGAAACTCTGGCTCTCCTTTACCGTCGTTCTTGTTTTTGAAGTACTTGTATATTTTGTCCATAGCCCTCGCATTTGTCTGTGAAGCTAACGTCAATCCGATCCCCAGTGCAATGTAGTTGAGACCCTGGATTCCAGGGCGTTGGTGGTAAATTTCTCTGAACATCAGAGGGATTGTCACCAGAAATACTAGAGAACGAAGTCAGAAAGTTCGTCATACATACAAAGAGAGCACAAACTCACGGTAAAAAATGCCATAAACAAAAGCCATATAAATCCCTAGAAGCTGAATGATCGGTTCGCGATAGAACAGCATGAACGGTCGCGTCAATGCTTTGGAAAATACTGCCTTCCACCTAAACAGTTTCAATTTTGATCAATGGTTGGGGAGGTTTATAGGCTTACGATCTGTCGTTACCAACATCGTATATAGTCTTCACCGTTTTTGTGATTGTACCATCCTTTTCGAGGTCGAGTTCTTTGCGTATCTTGTCTGCCTTCTCTTCCAATAAACGAGGAGCGAAGGCTAAGACAATTAAACGTGATAAGGTAATGTTAGCAAGAAGCACTCTGTGTTATGGATACATACTTTCGCGAAGATAAAGTATTCCTAACAATTGTATTCCCACATCCGCGATAGAGGTTGACCAGAACACCCATCTCCACGTTGAGCGTTCAGCGATCCTACGGGAAAAATGAGGAACTCTGTCGATGCTTCTTGAGTTACTTTCATGACCAACCATCCACCACAAACAGGTCCAACGACCGGGCCAAGAAGAGGCGCTAGTGAGAAGATCGCAATAGCTTTACCTCGTTCTTCTGGTGCCCACATGTCTCCAAGTATACCTCCACCGACCTAAAATGGCGATCGCTGGTCAAGAATTTCATGACAAAACAAAGGATAGACCATGATAATCATACCGCAAGAGGCGCACTACCACCTAGTCCGGCTACAAATCGAAACGCAATTAGTTGCTTCCTATTTTGGGCGAACCCACAACCAAGATTCCAAGCTAGAAACCAAGACATCAGCTCAACGGTCAGCAAAGTACGAATAAAGCACACCCATGAAGAACAAGTTCGACAGTTGAAACACCCTCGAACGACCAAAAACTTCGCTCAAAGGTCCTAGAAACTAGATTGATTGACATTGCATTGTTAGACAAAGGAGTCTTGGAGATAGCGCGAGCAAGTACCAATGGGCCAAAAGCTTTCTTGACGACTAAATCCTGATTCATAATACATATGATGAAATGGAGATACGCACCGTATCCGAGGACGAAGATGCTCGTGGTCATTGATATTAACGCTGTGCTTGTAATACCGAATTGCACTGCGATCTGGTCGCTTGCAGGTGCCACCATGGACGATGACACTGGGGATATAAAAGTGAACGCGGAGACAACGAGCGTCGTTATCCATTTCTTCTTGTAACTCCAGCTACAACCCTGCGTCAATACTAGTGTTATACTTCGAATGTTATGAGACGTACTTTTTTGGATTTTGGCGGTCGTCTTTGCCATCCCAATTGACCCACAGAATTTCGGGGTCATCTTGTGGTTCGTATTCGGTGGTGTACTCTTTACTTGTGATCTCAAAAACGTTGCCGGTGTTTTGTTGAGTTTCTGGTCTAGAATGGTCGGAAGGGGGGGGATTCTCTGTTTCGTATGTTTGCTCGAGCTCGTTGAGGTGTGCATAAGACGGGTTATCTGAATGCCGTACAAGTGAGGGTGGTGCCGGCGTGCTACCAACCTGCTCATTCATAACATCTCCTCGCGTAACTGGTGGTGGTGGTTGATCCATGTGTGACTAGCCTGCACCTGAATTTGAATCAGAGGCTTACATTGGTGTCGGACGAAAATAAACCATCTGAGATATTCAGACATATGACATCATGCAACGAATAAATTCGTTTGTAATATTTGAAGATTTCTATTAATATAGCATTATCTATCACTCATATACGGAATTACAGGTAAGTACCTTCTACTATACAAAATCCATATTTCGTGGACTGGAGTCTTGACATAACGTATCATATAACTTCAACGTAGAGGATCGTTTTATTTCTTTTCACTCTCGGCGGCACTTCCGCTAGGCTGCGGCTGTGATGGTCCATGGTTTTGAGGTTTATGCGCGTACTTGCTGCTCATTCGTATCCTCTTTCCGTATTTCCATAAAAGGAAGGGACTGTGTGAAGGTATTGAGCAGGGTCAGTTTCTAGTATTCAGACATGGGGAAAGAGAATCAAGAGAAAGTGTGGAGAAGGAAAACTTACGCAGGACACCCTAAACCAATAGCCAGGCATGCTAATACAGTATTTCCTTTGCCATATCCCAGCTTGTTATACATGGTGGGCGCAAACAGAGGAAATCCGAATCCAGCCAAAGAGCGCAAGCAATTTACTGCGGCGAGTGCTACACATTGTTTACAACGGGATTAGTTGGAAAACTGTTACGATTCGAGCAAAATGCATACCTGATGCGGCATGAAGGGTAAAGGTGTCGATGACATATGTCTGTATGGACTGGAAGGATAGAATCATGCCGGCACCAATGAAAGCGATACCCTAAAGAATCGGATAAGTTCGATAACATGAAAAAGACGACGAAATGACATACAATATCGGTGGCAATCCAGTGTAAGTGATGTTGGGCTGACCAACCAGCCAACAAAAGGCCGAAGGGCAGTAAAATAGTTCCAGGTATCATCGGGGCTGCAAACCAGAAGCGGCTTCATTAGATGGATACGTTGTCGTTGTGCAGCTGACTTACGAAGACGGAACTCTGGTTCTCCTACACCTCCGTTCTTCTTCTTGTAGTAAACATATATTTTGTCCATGAAACGAGCGTTCGCCTGTGATGAAATACTGAGTCCTACGCCTAAAGCGATGTAATGCAGTCCTGCAACACCCGGGCGCTCATTATAAGTGTGACTGAATATGGCTGGCATAGTAGTCAAGAACACTGAATTCCAACAATTAGTTATAGAAAAAAAAAGATGGACTTCCAGGAGCATACAGTAAAGAATTCCATATACGAAGGCCATGTATACTCCCATGATTTGCGCAATAGGTTCTCTGGCAAAAAGCTGGAATGGGCGTATCAACGCTTTTCCAAATATTGTTTGCCATCTAACATAATATTGTTAACACCAGAAGGGAGATAGGAATTACGTTAACGCACGATCGATCGTCATTGGATTCGTAGACAGTCCGCACATGCTTGTACGAACCCTTCTCTAAGTCAAGATTCTTCCGTATCTCATTCGCTTTCTTTTCCAACAAGCAGGGAGCATACGCTGCAATGGTAGGAGAGTTAGTCAAGCAAAATTTATTCTCTCTTCCAGACACATACTTTCGCGAAGGAAAAAAAGTCCTAGAATTTGAACGACGACATCGACAATACTCGTGGCGTAAAATACCCATCTCCACGTAGAGCGTTCTGCAATCCTACGCAAAATTCCCATGAGCTATTTTGATCTCCATTATGATGTATATTGTAGTTTACCATCCGGCACAAGCAGGTCCCACTACGGGTCCTAAAAGAGGGGCAAGAGAGTATATAGCGATTGCTTTCCCTCTTTCTTCTGGCCGCCAGACATCACCAAGTACTCCTCCACCGATCTAATGCCATCATGTTAGTGAGATTCAAAAAAAATAATAATCAGAGAACAAAACTGACAGAAAGTGGAGCACTTCCACCTATACCGGCTAAAAATCGGAATGCAATGAGTTGAGATGTGTTTTGTGCAAACCCGCAGCCAATATTCCAAGCTAAATAGAATAGATTGGAAAGTTGGAGCACACGAGAGCGACCATATATTTCGCTAAGAGGGCCCAAGAACTACAACACATATTAATATATGGCAGTGGCACGGGTAACCTAGAATCGTACCAGAGGTCCGACACCTGAAAAAAACGCCATAAGTAAACGCATATAATCACTGAGAACAGACTTACAATATCCTAGAATAAATACACTTGTCGTCAAGGCCATGACAAGACTACTCGTTATCCCAAAATCTTGTGCTACTTGTGCAGTGGCAGGGGC
>Ga0247779_1001563_pt1 | contig 10912 bp, 10 predicted proteins | sample UWRJL221509R5_FD_179925 | JGI IMG/M metagenome (GOLD analysis project Ga0247779, IMG submission 179925) | Plant litter microbial communities from Arlington Agricultural Research Station in Wisconsin, United States - UWRJ-L221-509R-5 | ecosystem: Environmental > Terrestrial > Plant litter >...
GCGAAGCGAAAAAACCTGCGATCGAACGCGGGATATCAAACACACCCACAAAGATTTGAACGCGCCGGGTAAAGATGGCTTGTTCCTATGACCATGAAGAGGCATTTGCCAATGACAGCCGCGTCGGGACCGCCCTCAAGGGGGCGGACGAACACGCAGCCGCACAGGGGAAGGTAACGCTCGGCAGCGGAACACAGAGAACATCATGAGCGCAAATTCGGACTCTCCCCTCGAGGGACAGCCGCGCAGTTATCGGAGAAGGTGCGGGCAGCCGTACAGCCGCCCCTGTACATGGCACTGAAACGGTCCGTCAGCGGAGACCGGATAAACCTCGAGAATCCCGGAAGAACTATTCCTTCGTTTCAGAAATCGACGAGATCCCCGCCTTTCAACGCCAGCATTTCTCTGGCCTCGGTCGGCGTGGCGATCTCATGGCCAAGTTCGGTGAGTATTTTGCGGATCTTGGTAACTTGCTCGGCGTTCGATTGGGCTAGTTTGCCGCGACCGATATTAAGCGAATCTTCCAGACCCACCCGCACGGACCCGCCAAGAATGGCTGCCTGCGTTGCGAATGGCATCTGGTGGCGACCTGCCGCCAAAACCGACCATCGGTAATCCGACCCGAACAGCCGATCCGCCGTCCGCTTCATGAACAGCAGATTGTCGGCATCCGGCCCGATGCCACCGAGGATGCCGAAGATCATTTGGATGAAAAATGGCGGCTTGACGAGTCCGCGGTCGACGAAGTGTGCGAGGTTATACAGATGCCCGACGTCATAGCATTCGTGCTCGAACTTGGTGCCATGTTCCTCGCCGAGCGTTCGCAAAATCCGCTCAATGTCCTTAAAGGTATTCCGGAAGATGAAGTCGTCCGTCCCCCGCAGATACGGCTCTTCCCAGGCATGCTTCCAGGGAGAATAACGATCAGCCAGCGGAAAAATGGCAAAGTTCATGGAGCCCATATTGAGGGAGCACATTTCCGGCTTCACCCGCAACGGGGCCGCCAGCCGCTCGTCGAGAGTCATGTTAAGGCCACCCCCGGTCGTCACGTTCACCACGGCATCGGTCGCTTGCTTGATGCGGGGCAAAAACTGCAAGAAGACCGCCGGATCCGGGGTCGGCCGACCATCGATCGGATCTCTTGCATGAAGATGCAAAATGGACGCGCCGGCCTCTGCCGCCGCGATTGACTGCTCGGCAATTTCATCGGGCGTGACTGGCAAAAACGCTGACATCGTCGGCGTATGAATGCCGCCGGTAATGGCACATGTGATGATGACTTTATTTGCCTGAGCCACGCTGATATCTCCTACGAACTTTCAAATTTTTGAGAGCCGTTTCCCGCTCTCGGCGTCTTATTCCGGTTTGCCGAATGCCTGCTTCGACTTGACGAAGGAAACGATCGCCTTATCGCGCCAGTCGACCAGAGCGGATTGGTCAAGCTTCGAAATCTCTTCATCGACGGCACGGATAACTTTTTTCTTTAGCCGTTCGTCGAGGACCGGCGTACCCAATTTACCCCAGAGTGACTGTTGCATCGGCGTAAATTGATCGAAGAATGACCGAATTCCGCCAGGCCCGCCGGCCAAGTGATAGGTCAAGAACGGTCCCATCAGGGCCCATCGTAAACCCGGCCCCTCCGTCAAGGCGATGTCGATGTCGCGCAGGCTGGCGATACCTTCGTCCAGCAGATGAACCGCTTCACGGAACACGGCTGCCTGCAGACGGTTGGCAACATGCCCCTCGAGTTCCTTGTTCAGCCGAATTGGCGTTTTGCCGATCAAGCTGTAGAAAGCCATCGCCTGTTCGATCGCCGCTTCCGTTGTGCCCGCGCCGCCAGCTACTTCGACCAATGGCACCAAGTGTGGTGGATTAAACGGATGCCCGAGAACAACCCGTCCCGGGTATTGGCATTGCGACTGCAGCCGCGAGATTTGCAGTGCCGATGAACTGGACGCGATAATAACGCCGGGACGAATGGCGGCGTCGATCTCTCTCAGCAGCGTGATTTTCGCCGGCTCTCGTTCGGGTCCATTTTCCTGGACAAAGTCGCTATCCGCACATGCCTGCCCCAGATCCGGATCGAACCGAAGACGATCGAGAGATGCAACGGGGCTCATCCCCAAGGTCGTTAAAGCTGGCCAGGCGGCTTCTACAAAGTCACGTAGACGAATCTCTGCCGCCGGATCGACATCGGTGGCCGTGACGCTCAACCCCTTTGACAGAAACAGTGCCGCCCAACTCGCGCCGATTGTTCCACAGCCGACAACGGCAACATTCCGGATATCCGAGGCTTTTAAGATGTCTGAGGGTTGAACCGCCATGATCAGCGAGCACTCACCAACACGGCCACCAACAAGGCCGTTTCACTGCCTCGATTGACCCAGGCATGGTTGGTGCCGCGCTGAACAACCGCATCAAATGGCTCCAGGTCAACTTCCCCATCATCCAATACGAGCGTGATCTGGCCTGAAAGAAGGATGATGTAATCGACTGTAGGGGTCTTGTGCATGCCCGGGTGACGTGTGGTATCCGGCTGCAGATGCGCGCCGCCCATCGAGGCGAACCAGGCTGCACCCGCTGCCTGGTGTTCTTCCTTGGTCAAATGAGCGCTTGCTGATTCAGGTTCAATCTCGAAATACCTGAACAGCGTGCCGCCGACCGGAGGTTCCAGTTGCTTTGAACGCTCTGCGTTGTCTTCATCGCCATCATAGCTTGCTGGCGATCCATCCGTAATCCAAAGTTCGGTGAGGACGGAGAAGGTATTACCCGCATGCCCATCCTTTAGAATTCGAGAACGGCCGTCTTTATCATTGGTGGTGACTATTCGGCGTATTGGACGCAACGACATTATCTTTCTCCCTCGCACGCACTGCTTTGGTCTATCGAGTTACTAATCTGCCTTTCCTCTCAGGCCGACGACGGCGGACAGAATCACAGCGCCGAAAATGATGCTTCGCACTGAGATGGGAACAGAGGATCCGGAGAGGATGGTCGTCAGTGCCGTCAAAGCAAGCGCACCGCCGAACATGCCGAGGTAATGGCCCCTGCCGCCACTCATCAGCGTGCCGCCGACAACGACGGCGGCAAGCGACGGCAACAGATACGGATCACCCATATCGTTGAATGCCTGGCCGCTGAAGCCGACAAGCATGATGCCCACGATGGCGGCGCAGATGCTGCTGAGGCCATAAGTGGCGACAATGGTCGAGATGATCGGAACGCCAGCGTAACGCGCAGCCGTCTGGCCGTTTCCGACCGCATAGAGATACCTGCCATAAATTGTCCGGCTCAGCGCCAGCGTGGCAACGACAACAAAGAGGATCAGTCCATAGACAATCGGCGTCACCCCAAAAAGAGATCCCGTCATCACCCATGTAACCGCGCTCGGGGAACGCCCCGAGGGTGTGCCACCACAATAGATGAGCGAGACACCGTACAAAATTCCGTTCATGGCAAGGGTGACGATCAAGGGCGAAATTCCAAAGACCGCGACGGCAAGCCCATTGATGGCGCCGATCGCCGCAGCGGCGACAAGCACGGCTGGAAGAGCCCAATAGACGTCAGCGCTGCTCGCCACTGTCATGCCGGTCAGCAACACGCCTGACAACGTGATCATCGCCGGCATCGAAAGATCAAGGCCGCCGCTGAGCACCACCACGCCTTGCCCCAGCGCCAAGACGGCAAGGAACGATGTCAGCACCAGGAGGGAGTTCAAGTAGCTCCCTACCGAAATCCGCCCACCGAAGAAGAACTGCGTCACCACAACAATGATAACGAAAGCTACGAAGGATGGGAGCACGAACCGCAATGTCTCCGCATTGATCCTGTACCAGCGAGCGACTGGAGATGCCGACAGGGATTGGTCCACGCGGAGGTTCCACGATCTCCCACCGGCCGTGTTGGGCTCTAGCGCCCGTGCCGGCGACCTGGGTGTTCGATGCAGCAAGGATTTCGCGGAGGCCTTCAAGGTTGGCAGGAGACCAGACGAACTTCGCCCCATCGCCAAAGCTGTCGCGGCAAGAATGAGAAGGCCACCTTCGACGACCGTGCCGAAATAGGGCGAGATATTGTAAACCAGAAGCAGGTTCACAATTAACATGAGGGTAAACGAACCGAAGACTGTCCCGATGCAGCCGCCCGTCCCACCGGCGAGCGCTGTTCCGCCGAGCACCACCGCCGCGAAGATCGAGAGAAGCATGGGCGGCCCAACCGTCGGGTCGCCCGATCCCGTTTGGGCTGTCAAAAAGACACCTGCGGCGCCGTAGAAGGCGCCGGCGATGACATAAGTCAGGAAGCGAATACGGTTGACGGCCAGGCCCTTTGAGAAGCTTGCCGCTGGATCGCTGCCGATCGCGTAAATGCCGATCGAGAACGGTGAAAGCCTGATAAGGCCCCATACCAATAGGGCGACGCCAAGCACAACCGCCGGCATCGGCAGGATCCCGGCTATCGCGTCACCGGTGAAGAACTGAGAGAAAGCTGGCTGTGCAGCACCTCCCGGTTCATTCATGATCAGCAATGTCAGGCCTTGTGCGATGAACATCGTCGCAAGGGTAGCGACAATCGGCTGAAGTCGCAGGACAACAACAAGGAACCCGTTCGCCACACCGACCAACGTACCCGCAAAAATGCCGGCGAATGTCCAAAGCACGATCGACGCCGTGCTGTCCCCCATATGGGTGACGACCAGACAGTTCGAGAGCGAGATGACCGCACCAGCTGACAGGTCGAGGCCCCTCCCGATGACGACGATCGTTTCACCGATCGCGGCCAGGGCAAGTGGCGTCGTGGTTGAGATCGTGCTGCTGAAATCAAAATAGCCGAAAGGCTGGGTGATGCTCATCGCGATGACGAGAACAACCGCCAGAAATGTCAGGAACGCTAAAAGAAGGCCGCCATTGCGCGCAATGCCGCGCCGCAGGCCAAATGAGTGCCGGGCGGCATAGATTTCACTGGCCATGAAGCACCTGCCGGCCACCATGTTCGTTCTCGGGCGAGGCCCCAAGCATCAAAGCGCCAATGCGATCTTCGGATACATCGCCCCGATCGCATACGGCGACGATGCGCCCGCGATAGAGCACAGCCACGCGATGGCAGAGGCCCACGAGTTCGGGAAGCTCTGTCGAATGAAAGAGGACAGATCCGCCATCAGCGGCAAATTCACTGATGATGCGGTACATTTCGTGCTTGGTTCCAATATCCACGCCTCTCGTGGGATCAAAGAGCAGCATGATGTTGCTATTCGCCAGAAGGCACTTCGACAGAACAATTTTTTGCTGATTGCCGCCGCTCAGCGTTTGCGCCGTCTTATAGAGCGCACGCGGATGAAGCTGCATCCGGTCAAAGACTTGATCGACGGCTATTTCTTCGTTGCCGCTATCGATCCAGCCGAATGTCGAGAAGCTCTTGATGGAAGGAAGTGCTGCATTTTCCCGGCCGGTCTGCCGAATTGCAAGCCCTTGGGTTTTACGATCCTCCGGAACCATGCTGATCCCAAGGCCGATCGCGTCGCGCGGGGACGCGATCGTGACCGGCACGCCGTTGATCTCGATCTGTCCCCCGTCCAGCGGCCTCATGCCGAAGAGGGCGGTAAAGAGTTCGAGTTGTCCCATTCCTTGCAAAGCGGCGACACCCAGGATTTCCCGTGGGTAGAGCGCCACGTCGGCATCGTTGAGCCGGTGGCCGGATTTGAGGCCCTTGGCGGCAAGGGCCGGTGCCGCGATATCGATGGGGCTCTGCCGGGCTTTCACTGGGAATGTCGTCTCGATCGAGCGGCCGACAATGAGCTGAAATACTTCGCGATCGGTTATGTCACTCGCGTCGGATGTCCCCACGGCGATGCCACCGCGAAGTACCGTGAGACGACCGCAGAACTGCCTGACTTCTTGCATGCGGTGCGTGATCAAGACGACAGTGGCCCCGGTCTTCTTTATCTCGTCTATTCTCTGCTCGAGCCAGAGAACGTCCTTTTCGGATAGAGCCGCTGTCGGTTCGTCAAGAAGCAGGATTTTCGGCTTGCGGGCCAGAGCGCGGGAGATCTCTATTTTCTGTCGTTGCGAAAGATCGAGATCGCGAATCTCGGCATTCGGGTCTACATCGTCCAGGGCGAATTCCGACATGATTGACTCGACCCGGCGCTTGCGCATCCGCCGGTTCTGGAAGAGCCCGAGCCTCGTGGGAAAGTCTGGCATCAACAAGTTATCGGCAACCGACAGGTCTGGGATTTGCGGCAATTCCTGGAACGCCGTTTCAATTCCAAGCTTGCTCGCCTTTCTTGGACTGGCGATTTCCGTGATGGTGTCGAAGATACCAATGGTGCCGCTATCCGGCGTCAGCAAGCCCGACAAAATCTTGACGACCGTGGATTTTCCGGCGCCGTTTTCTCCGAGGAGTGCGTGTGTCTCACCGCTCTGGATGGAGAAAGAGGTTTCATTGAGAGCGACTGTGGCGCCGAAACGCTTGCTCAATTGGCTGATCGCGATCGCGGAGACCATCTTTACCACTGACTTGGCATATTAGGATGCCAGCCGTCCGCGCTTTCAGATTACGCGGGCGGCTGGCAATCGTTCATTACTGTTGAGATTCTGGCTGGCCGGTCAAGGCGGCCTGGAATCCGACTTCTGGCGCATTGGCGTTGTAAATCACCGAGAACCAGCCCGAAGCGACGAGGGACGGATCGAATACGTTGCAGCCCGCTTTGAGCTCCGCAAAGCTTCCGTCCTTGCACAGCTTGATATTGTCGGGAGTTACAATATCCAGCGGCATGATAGTCTTCTTGTCGACCTTCTCGCCCTTGAGAACTTTAAGCGCCAGCTTGAGAGCATAGGCACCTGCCCCGGTATGGCTCTCGATCGAGATACCCGGTGCTCCCACCGGCGCGTAGGGTTCGGTCGCCCCCTGGATGCTACCCTTCGGCAACATCATGACCCGCATCCCGTTCGAGCCTTCCGTTCCACAGGGGATAAGCTTGGTCCTGCCGGCTTCCAGCTGCATTGACCAGGATTGAACGCAAGCAGTGGCACCCCACACGCCGGCGATGTCGTCCCAACTGCGCGTCGACATGACCTCAGTGAGAGCCTTCCTCGCCACTGCCTGCGACCACATCCCGTTGGGTTCGGCAACGATCTTGATGTCAGGATATTTCGCAAAAACGGCTTTGGCGGCCTCAGTCCGCGAGGTGTCGACAGAAGTCCCTGCCACACCCGTGACGAAGATCAGGTTGCCTTTGTAGTTCATCGCCTTTGCCACCCATTCCGCGCTGGTCGAGGCGAGCTTGGCCTGATCGGTGACGACATTATAGGCGCATGGTTCGGTGACGTAGGAATCATACGCAAATACCACGACACCCTTGTCGCAGGCATTCTTGATCGCTGGGTTCAGTGCTGTTGGCGATATCGGATAGACGATGATGGCTTCCGCGCCGGCCTGCACCATCGCATTGATCTGCTGGATCTGACGTTGTGCCACGGGGCCGGCGACTTGGATTTTGAGATCCACCTCGTCGCCATAATACTTGGCCATGGCCGATACCATGTTTTGCGCCTCGGCCTGCCAGTCGTTGCCGACGTAACTCATGCTGAGAAACACTTTGTGCTTCTTGTCCGCCGCCTTTGAGGGTGCGGTTGTAAAAGCGAGCGGTAACGCCACCAGGCCCAATAGTGCCATGGCGGCGAATTTGGCGCGAAATCCCATTTGTTTCCTCCCCTTGCCTTGGCCCAGGCCGCAGCACGTTTCCTCTTATTGACGAAGCAAGGCGCTTCAGACCCCGTGTGACCAGGTCTTTTGGCCCAGTTCGCCGACATCTAAGGCCGGCTAGATAGGGTCTGTCAAGATCGTTGATCTGTGATCACAAATTTAATAGCTTTTCTTAGCGCACCCCCTGCCGCCCCCGCGCTGGGCTGATTTGTGAAGCGCGGAGCGGCTTCATGCTTCCACGCCATGGAGGAGAATCAGGCGCTGCGGACGGACGACGGAGGTGACGGAAGTCGCGTTCGGGGATCGTCACATCGAGCACAGATTGTGCGTTTACCCGGCGGGGGAGACCGAGGGTTGAGGATTCCAGCTAGGCAGTCGATCGAGGATCCGTGGGCCTCATGACCGGCCATGGGACAGGCAGAGCGGCCGCGCTTGGAGCGGCGCAGAACCTCGCCGCGAAAAAGCGTTGATAAAGGTTCGGCCGTCGTGAGAGATGCGGCGTCTTGTGCGATCAAGAAGTTGGAGGCTGATACTTTGCCTGAGATACGACTCGGTGACTTTCCATTGCAGAGCTCTGACAAGCTTCGTTACGGCGATACTGATCGTCAGGGCCACGTCAATAATGCGGTGTTTTCGACCTTCCTGGAAACCGGGCGGGTCGCGGCACTCTATAATCCTGAAGCGCCCCTGGCCGATCCGGGATGCGCATTCGTCATCGCCCGCCTGACGATCGATTTCCTGGCCGAAATCCGATGGCCTGGTGATGTTCATGTGGGAACAAAGGTCGCGTCCGTGGGTCGAAGCTCGATGCAATTGGAGCAGGCAATTTTCCAGGATGGGAAATGCGTCGCGACGTCTCAATCGGTCATCGTTCAGATGGACGAAGCGACACGAAAATCGAAGGCCCTATCTGAAAACTGTGTCTTGCAGCTGGAATCCTGGCGCACAGGATAGCTCCATACGCCGTTCAAACTTTTCGCCGCGCTGGCCAATAGCCGACATCGAGCCTGCCGAGATGCTTCAAGCCGTCAACGGCTTGGCTTTAGGTTGGTGCCCCAAATTGGCGAATCAAACCGATAATGGTGGCGAAACCACGCTGCGGCGGCGCGAATGTCGAGAGCGAGGGCAAATCGTGCTCCTGCCGGATCCCGACGTTCCATCGCATCGATAACGCGCTCATGAACATCGATACCACGCTCGAACATAACTTTTGAATCGGGCAGGTTTCGGACGAAGGCCAGGATAGGCCCGAAACGAAGCCACATTGATTCGATAATTTTCAGCAGATCCTCCGATCCGGCCGCTTCATAGACCGCGAAATGGAAATGCTGATTTCCCTCAAGCATGCCGCCTGGATCTTCGCTCGCGACAGCTTTGCGAAAAACATCATTAACTGCTCGAAGTCTCGTGCAAAGTTCTGGCGTGGTACGCTGGGCTGCGCGCTGCGCGGCATATCCCTCGACCTCTGCGCGAATCCGCGTCCACTCGTCGAAATTGCTGGGAGAAAGCGCCGCGACGCGCGTTGTCCGATTTGGCATCTGAACAAGGGCATTTTCCTGGACGAGGCGTTGAATTGCTTCTCGCACAGGCATCGGGCTCGTTCCGAGAGAGACCGCCAGCGACCGGATCGTCAGGGCTTCACCTGGCATGAATCGGCCTTGATAGAGCGCGTTGCGCAGCTCCTGGTAGACCCTTTCCTGCATCGTACTGACGTCGATCTGCTTAACTCTTTCGTCCATATCCCGTCCTTACGCTTTGGCAGCAAGCCCGACGGCCAGTACTCCAACCTCAGGCGCCATCGCCAACCCTGGCCAGCGAGGCGATCGGCGCAAGGCCCGGCGCCAATTGGATTATTAGAGTGCCGGCCAAGTCGACGGCCTTCCCTTGCTCACATGGAGGAAGGTCCGCGGCAAGAAAATTCTTGTATCATAGCCAGTCTATCTGTGATCAAATATTTTCTATCTTAGATATTGACCCACTTTCGTTTATCGGGAATATTCGCCCGACGGCTTTCCCGACGAATGCCGGACGGCGTGTGCCACCTGTTGGCAGCCGCCAAAAGGAACGCTGACACGCCGGCCAACCGGCGGTCACAGAGATTGGGGAGGATCAAATGATGCTTCGATTGATGTCGGAGATGATCGCCGCCTTGTTTGAAAGAACCGTTCGGCGGGAGGCTTTCGCCAACCTGCCCCCACGAAATCCGAAGCTCAACGAATATTCCTGGATGACCCGGTTCAGCGCTCTCGCTGAGCCAAGGGTTTCGCCATGCCTTCCGCCGTGTTCAAGACGGTTTGAGCTGCGCACCACGTTCTGAGCGTTGTCCAACGCTCGTCAGCCCTTAATCGGAGACAGTAATGCCCACTCCCGGAACCCCGATCCTCAATGGCTTGAAACCGGATTTACGGGTTCTGGTGACCGCGGGCGCGAATGGCATCGGTCGTGCGATCGCGGACATGCTGATCGCTTACGGCGCCCGCGTGCACATCTGTGATGTAGCGGACGAGGCTCTTGCCGATTTCGCTGAAGCCAATCCGAAACACGGCCTCACGAAAGCCGACGTCGCCGATGAGGCCGACGTCAAACGGATGTTCGAGGACGTCAAACATAGCCTTGGCGGCCTCGATGCCCTCATCAACAATGCCGGCATCGCGGGGCCGACAGGTGGGGTCGAAGAGATATCTCCAGCTGACTGGCGTCGCTGCATTGATGTTAGCCTTACGGGCCAGTTCCTTTGCACGCATTACGCTGTGCCCCTGATCAAGGCGCAAAGTGGCGGCGCGATCGTCAATATGTCATCGGTTGCCGGACGCCACGGCTATCCGTTTCGTTCAGCCTATTCCGCAGCTAAGTTCGGCGTCATCGGCTTCACCCAGAGCCTCGCGAAAGAGCTCGGGCCACAGAACATTCGCGTCAATGCCATCCTTCCTGGCGTCGTCGAGGGCCCGCGCATGGAAAAGGTGATTCGCGACCGGGCAGCCCAGCTCGAGATCGGCTACGAAGAAATGGAAAAGCGCTATCTCGACAATATTTCTCTGCGGCGGATGGTGTCCGCGCAAGACGTTGCCGCGATGGTCACCTACCTGCTGTCACCAATGGGCGAGAACATTTCGGGGCAATCGATCTGCATCGACGGAAACGTCGAGACGCTTTGAGGAACCTCCGCCGGTGGTGCTTGGAACAGCGACGAAATCACATATAGTCAAGGGGAGAT
>Ga0247779_1001565_pt1 | contig 10905 bp, 10 predicted proteins | sample UWRJL221509R5_FD_179925 | JGI IMG/M metagenome (GOLD analysis project Ga0247779, IMG submission 179925) | Plant litter microbial communities from Arlington Agricultural Research Station in Wisconsin, United States - UWRJ-L221-509R-5 | ecosystem: Environmental > Terrestrial > Plant litter >...
AGCTGAAAAGATCTCACTGAAGAGGCACGAACTGATATCCGACTTTACACGAATTACATAAAATATGTATAAAGGAACGTCCATTTGCATCCGGGTTCCGACGAGTCAAGAATCACAGTGGCAGTACCGTCTCACAGAGTATCATTCTCATTCTTCTTGTTTATCATACGGTTTGAAGGCATGTGCATTGTAACGTTTTATGATGATGATGATGGATGATACTGATACTGATACTTCGTATGTATTACTTACATTTCCGGGAAGTATACCTGAATTTGAATATGTACTATCGAGTCACTATAAAGGTAGCAGTGTGATTGACTAAAATCTCTGTGATGAGGTTTTAATGTTTGATTAACATGATCTCTCGCTATCATTGATCATATCAAATCAGATTCTGGCACCGCGTTTGACATCATAAGTCGCCTGTGCCACTATCCTGTGCTGAGGAGGAGGATATCAGTGATTCTCCAGAATGCCGATAAAATCGACTCTCGGGAGTTTATCACAATTGTGTACGAGTCTACCCATATAATTGCTCTGGGTATCATGGCATGTAAGAAGGTCTGCAGCTCTTCGGATGTTATAATCAGATGAGAAACATAGGTATTAGGAATCTATCTAGAACTTGACTCTAGACAGCGGAAATGGTCGAAATCTCGACCTCGATGTAATGCCGTAGTACGTATAGGCTTACTTCATTCGCGCTCGCTGCCAGAGTCATACTGTTCAAAAACAGATATTCTGTATCCCCTTCTTTATAATTAATTATAAAAGGAAACATTTCTTCAAGTAATCTTCTCGTATGTATTCATTAGTAGAGTTCCTGTAATTACACCTTGGGTAGGATTCATATATCCGAATCGTTAAATTTCAGCGCACATAAAGCCTAAGGCCTATACGTGAGCAAGTAGCCCAAGCTTTTCTACTTCTGATAATCATAAAGCTGTTCTATCTCTTGGGTACTGAATAGCGCTCGTATCTCAACTTACAGCGCCTTTTCCATTCTAGGTCCCTCTCGCTTCAGCGTCCAAGCCCAAGGAAGCATATCGGATGGTCACGATTACGGCCCACGTTCTATGGTCGAAAACCCGGGGTAGAAGGGGTTAAGTAGAATGCACCTTAAGCTTAAGCTTGGCTGCCTGATCAGTCGTGGTTTGATTTATTAATAGAAATGAGCCGGTTCAAAACGTTGAGCCCGATTGATGGGCGCTTCGGTTGATGGTGGCTTGTGATGACTTTCATATAACGTATCTGATGATGCGCCTTTGTTTGCGATCGTATATAGTGACTTTGAAATTGGCTTAGCATAACGCAGTACCCCTCAGCACATGGTCAAGATGAAAGATTGTAATTGTAGTAGCACGGCACCAATCGTCGAGCGCGTGTATTCTCTTACACCTCCCTTGGTTGTCGACGGCCTTTTCAAATTACCATCAAGTTTTCATTCCTGATTTAGTGAATCTCCGCGTTTTGCTGAGGGAGAAAAATGCATACGGTAGAGAGTTAACCTTTTTACAAACGCATCGCAAAGTTCCTTTGGCGAGAGATTTTGAAGTATGAAACGCTACTGATCGCACACAATGCGGTGAAGTCAAATGGGGTGTCATCTCTGCCGCTTTATATACGGCCGAGTTAACTTGCTTTTTTTGCAAAAACCCGCACTCACGTCTGGACTCTGCATCAAGGTCGACTTGAGCGCGATGTTTTCCACCTACCTCTCCTCAGCCATCCTTTTGATCATTTGCTACTGGGCTTTCCGACTTCGAAATAACAGAGGCGTTCCCCTTCCTCCAGGCGAGTATTGCGTACTTACCTCTGTTATTCCTATTGTCATGCTGACATATTCATATTCTTGTTTCTCTCTAGGTCCGAAACCACTACCCATCATCGGAAACCTTCATCAAATTCCCCGAAAGAACTCTGTGCAAACGTACAAGGAATGGGCGGCTATGTATGGTAAGGACCTGTCAATTAATTTTTCGGACCAGTGTCTCTGATCTATTTGATTCAGGTCCTGTGGTTTACATGAACGTCTTGGGACGTGAATTCGTTATCCTGAACACCCTTGAAGCCATAACGGACTTGTTCGAAAAACGGTCTTCCATATATAGCACTCGGCCTCGTTTGGTATGCGATTGTCACTCATAAATGTTTTACAATTCCTAACGTCACATTTCCTGCTGGAAGGTTATGGCCGGCGAGCTAGTCGGGCGTCACACCACTTCCGTTTTGTTCTTGAAATATGGTCAATTCCACAAGGCTTGCCGAAGACAGATGCACGAGTGGCTCGGACCAAAGCCTGTCACCAAGCTCTATCCTCAACAAGAAGCTAGCGTCAACATGCTCCTCGCAGATCTCCTTGACTCCCCAAAGAAGTTTGATACCCATATCCGAACGTAAGCTCATTCAATTCGTATGAGAGATGCGATACAGGAAGTTGACGCTCGCCGACTGTCAGGAACTCCGCCACTTTAATCTTGAAGCTCGTATACGGCATCAAATGTACCGGAGAAGACGACCCTTATATCACAATGTCGGAGGATGTCGTAAAGTTGATGTCGGTTGCCACCACCCCTGGCCGATGGTTGGTTGACTCTCTGCACTGGCGTACGTATTTTATTTGTATAGTAAGACGCCTCAACCGACGTCTGATCATATCTTGCAGTCAAGCACGTACCGAGCTGGATGCCAGGAGCCAACTTCCACAAGCAGGCAAAGATCTGGAGGAAAAACTGCATGGATGCTATCACCGTTCCTTTCGAGCTGGTTAAGAAACAAATGGTATGTATGTCACACCTTTTTCGCTGGCTGTTGATTGATTTTCTCACGAAACATCTTCTCTTACAGGAAACGGGAACTGCAACTCACAGCTGGCTCGTAGAGGCCCTTTCAATCGATAAAGGACGCCAACTCACTCCAGAAGAAGTCAGAACTATTCAAATCGCGTCCAGTAGCATCTACACAGGTAAGCAGGACTCCTACACATCCTTCAATTTCTAAGTCCACTAACTGCTTCTATTTTTAACCTATTTAGGCGCCATTGATACTGTGCGTATTTTCTTATATTTACCTATAGTTAATCGCGCATTTCTAACCCTATTCCACTACAGACTGTAACCACCATTCGCACATTCCTTCTCATGATGGCACGAAACCCCGAGGTTCAGAAGAAGGCTCAGGCAGAAATCGACGCCGTCATTGGATCCCATCGTCTTCCAACTCTAGATGACAAAGGCTCGCTCCCTTACGTCGAGAGGCTCATCAAAGAGGTCTACCGAATCAACGCCACCGTTCCTCTCGTCCCCCACAGTCTGGATACAGACGACATATACAACGGATATCGTATCCCTAAGGGTGCCTGGGTGATGGCAAACATGTGGTATGTCACTAAATCTTGCTTTTCTCTCTAATTTCGACTGTATCACTAACGTGAACGGTAAATTAAGGCTCGTATTTAACGACCCGGAACGCTACAGGGACCCCCAAGTCTTCAACCCCGACCGCTATCTCGACACCCCTACACACAAAGCAGAAATAGACCCCACGCTCCTCGCATTCAGCGTTGGCATGGGACGCAGATTCTGTCCCGGATATCACTTTGCCCAATCATACGTCTTCCTCAGCGCCGCCCAAATTTTATCCACTTTTAATGTCAGCCCTCCGAAGAATGATGCCGGTGTTGAGGTCGTTCCTCCCGCTGATTTCGATATGGGACATATTTCGTAAGTCTACTACAGACCTTGCTAGTATAGGTAAACTAATTACCCTTCCTTTTTTTCTAATCAGTGTACCTCGTGAATTCGACTGTGTCATCACACCTAGAAATTTGGAGAAGGCTCGCCTCGTCCAAGATACCGCTTCTGCTTTAGGTCGCGCGCAGTGAAGGTTCTGCGCCCCCCACTTTCCTTTCTCTTCTACTTCTCAAAAGAACTTGCGATGCAATTTAGATAGCTCTGTATAGATAGTCAACTTATTCCCGCGCTTGTATCAGTCATTATTTTTTTCTCACATTGTCAGGTTTATTTATTCGCGCGTCAAGTACGCGATCGATCACTGTATACCACCTATAGCTACTTCCTATGTATCTTCCTCAATTTAAATATTACTTATACTACTCACAAATAATATAAAGATTGAGTCAAAGCTAAAAACTACTTACAGCCACCACAGCGACGAACTTTCAGCTGATAACATGATATCAAATTGGTCGGTAAACATTTGTATGGGATGGTACATACTTCTCTTCCCCTGATCGGACACGGCGATACCTTCAGGTTTCACGTTTAAAACAAAAGATCATGGCTGCAGTTCTTATGTATACCACTGAACAGGTGTTTATTATAACCCACTTCCTCATTGGTAGAGGTTTCTCCGGAATCCGAAGGACATCGTCGCATTAAAGCGGTGTACCAATTACATGGAAGCCATTGTAGTATGCATGTATCCGGTCTTCCCTTAGTTTCTCTACATTATGTTTCATACTACTTGTATTGCATTGCCGTGTATATTGCATTTCACTGCTACTACTTACGCGCTTCATCGTCCTCAAGTATGACTCCACTTGAAATGGCGATATTTGCGCCGCCAAAATCAGTTTTGGACTCTAGATATCTAGCCGAAGGCGTTTGAAACCTTAACGCGCCCCTGGGTACTCATTATTACATACCACTTGCAGAAGATCCAACCTATTAAGCGACTCTAAAAATCACGGGCAATGATAAGACTTTGAGCTGGGTAGTTTACTAACCTATTAATTTGTAGAAAAATAAAAATAAAACGGGTCGACTCGGAGTATTATTGTCCATAATGATAGTTAGCATGCAATAGTAGTTAAAATATGAAAGCGGCGGTGTTCAGTCATTTTCACCGTTGGGTCAAGTAGGCCAAGTTCTCCATCGGAGGAGCCGTATACGCCGAAACATTCCGTAGAAGTATGAGTAACTTTATTCCGGTTGAATATGTAGTTGTAAAACAATATCGGAACCAGTTACGAGTATCATAATGATCAGCAAACGCTTGGAAGGCGAAATCGCATGGAAAGGAAATCGCAGCTAACTCCCAAAAAGAGTTACAACTACGTAATGTTCTGGGCATGCGCGCTCAATAGCCGCCCGAACAGCCGGTAGACACGGAGGCAAAAAGGCTGTAGGATCATTTTCTGGGATCACTGCGATCAAAAAGAACGCCGTTGGATTACAACGGAAAAACCTCAACGCGTTTTGACTCTTGACTTTTGATTATCATTTCATCCTTTGAATTTTCATGTCCAGACTCCAAAACAATCCTTCATACCCACTTAGGCAAGATATAGGCTACGACCACAACAAACTTCTGTGATCAAAAACCTGTGCAACGTATCATATCGGGCGATATACAGGCAAGCGAAAGTCAAATGGCAGCTCAGATCAGGTTGACGCGCGTGTTTAGTACCAACTGGTTTGAAAGTCTTGATAAAACCCCCATTTTGCTCCGAACCAGTTCTGAACCAATCAATATGCTGTCTCTAAGCTCTTTAATATTGGGGAACATTTATCCCCGTGTTAATTTCTCATTTCCATCATACAGGCTTTTTGTCGCAATACGGCTTGAAGCACTTTTTATACTCCTCGACCACCATCCGGTACGAATACCATTGCAATGAGCGAATCGACTGGAGCTTCTAGCGCTGACCCTCAGCGTATCACCCCGGTTCGTGTCACGAAGGATGTGTATACCTATCAACCGCCTCTGCCTGAAAATGTTGCAGAAGCTGACCCAAGTGCACCGAAGTAAGTCGACCACCATGCGCCAGGTTCTCATTGAGAGCAATTCTAATCTATTCTGAACAAAAATAGATTGATTCTTCTTTTTGGCTGGAGTAAAGAAGTCCCATATTTATCCGTGAACTTGAGCACTGATCATTGGCCCTTCAGTGGATGCTCCTGCTCAACACGTATCAAAATACATGTCAAACTATGCAGCACTCTACCCTTACGCTCTTCAAGTCTTAGCAATCTCAAAACAATCGATCTACTGGACGCGGAGAGCAAAAAAGGTAAACTTTTCTCGTGTCGTTTTACGCTCCTTTGAACTGACCAAACTTGGTTTATATACATATAGCTTGAGACTGTCCGACCTATCCTCAACGTGCTAAAAGAACAAGGCTACTTTAGCCTTTCACCCCCAAACCTACTAGTTCACGTCTTTTCAGATGGTATGTGTTACTCGTTTTATCATTTGGTTATCGTTGCGCCTGATTAGCTATTCTAAGGCGGCTCGGTGCAATTCAACCTTCTATCAGAATTAATCCGCGAGTCGCGTAACGTAGCGCCCCAAAACATGACTCCCCCAGCCACCGTACTCGTATTCGACTCACTGCCCGGGAACGCGGGCTTATGCCCTGGCCTAGAAGCACATACGGCACAAATCCAATCACCTATAATCAAATACCTATCATACATCCCACTCACCATGATCTGGTCCATCGTCATGGGCTCATCATGGCTCATGGGCCAGTACGACCCGATAACGAATATGCGACTGGGGCTGAATAGAGTGGACGTACTGCCGTGGACGCATGAGAAGACGCCGAGGATGTATATTTATTCGAAGGAAGACAAAATTGTGAATTACAAGTCCGTGGAGGGGCATGTCGCTGAGGCGAGGGCCAATGGGTTATCTGTCACCACTGAGCTGTTCAAAGGCTCAGGCCATGTGTCGCATATGAAGGTTGATCCAACGAGATATTGGGACATTATTCCGAAACTATGGCAAGAGGGTCTGAGGGTCCAGAGATCTTTGCTCTAAGTTAATATTATGTATACTATATTTTTAATTATGTTCTATGTATAAATAATTCGTCATCTATTTTGGAATTCACTCAAGCAACACGAGAATTAGACAAGCTCAACTTGAAATTGCCTCTTTGTCCCCGAGGTCGAATATTAAGAAACCTTGATGTTAATAATGGTATTAAGTGTACCTGATCCCTTTTATGCAGAAAACGGTCTAGGGTGTGGTACTATCTGTAAATTGACTGATTTAATAGAGGATAACAAATTTTAAAGGAGAGAGCAGTAGAAGCATGCCTTCTAGCACTAATGCAGTGCGTATCACACCGTCTTGGTTTCCGCGAAGGCGGCGCAGCAAATTCGAATATCTACTTCTCATGGGAAAAGTGGGTGATATAACGTTGCATTGCATCAGAAAAATAAGCAGAGGGACTTCTAGCTCGAGGCATGTCGTAGGTGAGGGAGGCTAATATGTATAAGAGAGGCAGCCTTTACGAGCTTGAATTCATTCAAGTTCACACCCCAGAAAGATACTATATAGGTGAGTATCACTCAACACGATGAAAGTCGGCCAATAACAACGCATTTCCTGACCTTTATTCCTACAGAAACATCGCACCAGAAAAACAGCCCCTTACTGCTTGTCTGAAAGGCTAGATCAAGTGAGTAAAGGCAATACTTATCAAAGTCGACGACTTCATACCACCATTGATTACAGGATGATGTTCAGACTCATCTCCCTAATCATCCTCGCTCTTCCCATTCTAGCAGTAGCACCGCCCTCTATGTCGACTATCTTCAATGATCCTACAGCAGGAATGACGAACCTCGAAGCACTTTTGTATCGCATGAACAGGCCCGTAGGTTCAGGTTTTGGCAAACGAAGCGAATCAGACATTCCAGCACCATTTGGTTGCTACTGGCAAGGTCATGCGCCTTTTTGTGAAGATAACATGTGCCCTCCGGGCTACGCAGAAATGGACAGAGGCAACTGTGGGGACAGTGCATGTTGCGAAGAGCACAATAAAGTTTTGTGCTGCAGGTCAAACCAAAGTTGCGATGGTGAATAAAGAGCCAAAGACAGTACGTTGAAATTGTTCGTGTGTAGACCTGGTTATTCGTAAATCATTGCTAGTTGAGAAGATGTTAAATTTATCATTGAAAGAGCAAGTCGGGATTCAAGAGACAAGTCTAGTCAGTGGTTTTCATTGCTAGCATGACCTGTTGTGTGCGTACGCTTGGTTTCACTGTGACTAAAAGCACCGAATGTAAATATAAAAAAGATCAAAAAGATATTCCCTCTAGCCGACTTGAACGACTGACCTCGTCATTTCGTAGGGTTTCGGAGGCCTTACTAGTGACGCGCTCTACCACTGAGCTAAGAGGGATATGTTTGGTGAGAGACTACATGCAATACGTGCCAACGTGCCCCTTATAGTTTGATGCATCCATGTCATGTTCAAAGCTTACCTCACATGCTGCTGTGGTTTGTTCTCTTGATTTTACTACCATGTCCGTAAATAAGTTGAAGAAACCTTCTGCTATATCTGCCACAATGGCTCTGGCTTCTTCGACGTATTCAACTCCTGCTATTTACCTCAATGCCAGCGTTCAAAATCGCGAATACGCAACGACAACAGCATCTGACATGCAGCCCATGACAGCAAGAGAACAATATTGGGCGACTCGAGCCCTGCGAGCAGAGGCCCTTCTTGCCGCTCAAGAAAGTCACAAGAAGGAAGTCAAGACCTTGGAGCATGTCCAAGAGATGAAGTTACAAGTTTGTCACTGTTCATGAAAATGACCTGTCCGACAGCCTAGAATTTATGTTCGATTATTAGCGCGAATTGGCCGCACTTACGAAAGAGCACAGAGAGAAGCAGGCATTGCTGGAAAGATTCCTGGTTTGTTCTGCATTGAATTTTGGATTTTCTTCGTCCGGCTGACTTTCGTTATAGACGGCTCTCGTCATTTTAGCTGCTCTCCTGATAGTCGTTATCATCTATCTTGCAACCCATTACGCTCGCCACTCAATGCAAATTCAACACAAGCAACAGGAAAGATGGTGGTCAGCCATTGGAGCGTCGCACTTTACAATCCCAATTTTGTCGCCATTCACTTCTGTTGTGAGTGCTTTGTCTATCGTATGGTCTTCAACGAGTGACCCTTGCATATTCGCAGGTCGAACACGAGACGTCCATCGTTGGGAGCAAAGTAATTGCCACGATTGCTGGAGTTGCTGCATGTCTAGCGTATTTTTCTTTTCGGCACTGGCTTTCGAGTAGGACGAGAAAATCTTCTCCATCCATGTCTGGAACCATCTCGTCGGCAGTGAACACTATGCTTCCTTCTATTGACCGATAATGGTTCAAGGAAAAATTCGACCAGATCAATGCGCAATCCAGCGCTGGTTTAACCTCCACGTCCATCTGAGATGTAATCTTCGTCTTCGTAGATGGTCAGTCCATTCTACCATTGACCTGGTCTTCTCTACTGATTTTTGTGGATCAGCCTTTATCCCGCGATGGCAGCGACAGCTACCGTAAGCGAGGATGTTGTTTTCCTCGGCTCGCAACACGAGTATTTTATATTGGCTGCACGAACATAGCGAACGACTCCATGCATTATTTTCGTATCTCGGTTGTAGAAACTTGGGATGGATGTTGGTGCCTGCCATATAATCTGTCGCCATATATGCGCAAATATTCTGTCAAAACAAAGTCTAGAGTTAGAATGGCCATCTATTTCGAATGGGAAACCTTGCTTATAATACCGGGCCTATGAATTGATATTGCATATATGCGCCAAAAACACCCTAAGAAAATGGATCTCAGCTGTCGGTGCAGAAGACCCAAGGTGTTACACGTCGTAACAGCAGTTAAAGAATTAGGACAAACTGGCGAAAACGCCTTGGGAGCACAGATTATGTACCTACCTTGCTAGCCTCACACTGGTGACTCAGGAGCTCACTGCACACAAACCCAGCCGCGGTCCGTGGATTATCTGGGCATGGGATACAGGTAAGGGAGATAGAACAGCTCGATGGGCGTATGTGTCTTACCAGTACATCGTCTCGGCCGAGTGTAGTGGATATATGCGCATACATACCCCTCAAGACTCTCATCTTTGCAAAGAGACTGCCAGGGGATTCGGATGGACAGAAATATAAAACGAAAGTACTGAATCACATAGCTTCCTAAGAGCGAGTTTTCAAATTGGAGATGATGGTAAGAAAGCAACAGAGGGGAATTGAAGCCCAGAAAAGATCGCAAATGATTTATATAGTGGTGACGTCACGCGTTCTTTCTTCAAAGACGCGACGCGTCACGACATACTATACGCCCCTATTTGGCGTCGTCTTACCGAGTCTGTAACTAGGTTTAATCGCAAACTGATCGTGGAGGATAGTTTTTCAGAATGACAGGAGTTTATTTATGCTCAGCTTATTTACATGCTAACTGTAAATCATGCCCTTTGAATCTGGCTGCCGGAATCACTCGACTCGCCTCGCAGATTTTGGTACAAAGACCCAAGTAATTAACATAATAGCCATCATGGTGACCATTCTAAGAGTTAATTAGCATGGACAACGTAAAGATAAAGGAAAGAACATACAGAGGCTGAAGCGATGCTATGCCATACTTCGAAGACAACAAACCCGTTATGAGTGGTAAAGCAGCAGAACCAGCGATGCCAATGCCTGAGACGAGCCCGACGCAAGCAGTGAGAAGCCAACGCGGAATAATGTGTGACATATGTGATACAAGCAGCGGAAACATGGGTCCCATGACCAGACCAATGAGGGAGAGCTAGATAAATGGTTGACTATGTGGCTATACGTGTTGAATAATCGAATAGACTTACAGCAACGGCGTTCTCGACTATAGAGGGAACAAACCAGACAGTCAACTCCAGTCTGGGCGGAATAGAACTTACATCAACCAAAACCAGAAAAAGAGTAGAAAGGAATCGTACATGATAGCAATCAGCGAATAAAAAATTATAACGCGATGTTCACCGACCCATTTATTAAGCCACATCAAACACACCCTACCCAACGTAAAACCTAATAAAAAGTAAGGAGGAAAAGTTTAGCTCCATCGTACGGAGCATTATGACTGATATATCACTT
>Ga0247779_1001566_pt1 | contig 10905 bp, 13 predicted proteins | sample UWRJL221509R5_FD_179925 | JGI IMG/M metagenome (GOLD analysis project Ga0247779, IMG submission 179925) | Plant litter microbial communities from Arlington Agricultural Research Station in Wisconsin, United States - UWRJ-L221-509R-5 | ecosystem: Environmental > Terrestrial > Plant litter >...
CTCGATTTCCGCCAGCACCAGCGGCCGCTCTGTGCCTTGCGCGATCAGGCGCGCGGCCGGCACGTTCAACAAGCGCGCAGCACTTTCGACTTCCGCCGTCAGCGCCGGGATCGCGGCGTGACGCGCAGCCTGCTCGGCCCGTGCGACTGCGGCACGCGCTGCTGCCGTCTTGAGATGTCGCATCGCTATTCCCGCCACCGCCAATTCATGCGCCGTTCGCAAGGCCGGCGGGAGCAGTGCCGGGTCGAGGTCAGCGAGTTTGGGCTCGGCCTCGCTGAGGCGGCCGATCAGCAACAGACGCCGGATCTCGATATATTGTGCATGCGCAGCATTCACCTGGTCGCCATGCGCTTCGAGCACCTTTTGCGCTGCATCGAGTACTTTTACGGGCCAGCCCAGGTCGCGCGCCGCCAGCGCGATCTCGGCCTCGGCGACGACACAGCGCGCGCGGGAAACCGCTTCTTTCGGGCCGAAGGCACGGGCCGCCCGCCGCAACAGAGCCCGCGCCTTATCGAAATCGCCGAGCTGCGCCATGGCGATGCCGCGCAAGGCCAGCGCCGGTGCATCTTCGCGCAAGGCGACGCGGTTCAAGGCGCCGAAGGGATCACCCTTGGCGAGCGCCTGTGCCGCCGCCGTGATCAGGGAGTCCATGCAAATCCCGACACACTTGTCACTCCCACTGCCACAATTCAGTCCCTAATCTATCCCACGACCACCACGCAGCAAGTCATATCGGCAGCGCCACGGCCGATGGCGACATGCAACCGGCAACCGGAGGAGAAGACCCATGACGACTCATATGACGGGAACACGTGAAGAATGGCTGGCGGCGCGGCTTGATCTGCTTAAAGCGGAGAAGGAGTTCACCCGGCGCGGCGATGACCTGGCGCAGCAACGCCAGGCACTGCCCTGGGTGCGGGTTGAGAAGGGCTACCGGTTCGAGACCGATCGCGGGAATGTAGCGCTGGCAGACCTCTTCCAGGGTCGCTCGCAACTGCTCGTCTATCACTTCATGTTCGGACCAGATTACAAGGCGGGATGTCCCTCCTGCTCGGCGATCGCCGACGGCTTCGACGGCTTTGCCGTCCACCTGGCCAATCATGACGTGATGTTGCAGGCGGTGTCGCGCGCACCGCTCGCGAAGTTGCAGGCCTACAAGAAACGTATGGGCTGGTCGTTCCCCTGGGCCTCCTCGCAAGGCGGTGATTTCAATTTCGACTTCAACGTCTCCTTCACCGAGCAGCAGCAACGCGACGGCACCATCGAGTACAATTTCAAGCGCAATGGCCATGCGATGGATGTGACGCCGGCCCCCGTGCCGGTCGCTCAGTTCGCCGCCACCTGCGGCACCGATCCCGCCACCTATGCCCGCGACCGGCCGGGGCTCAGCGCCTTCGTGCTGGAGGATGGCGTCGTCTATCACACCTATTCCAGCTATGCCCGCGGCATGGATGCCATCTGGGGGATGTATCAATGGCTCGATCGCGCCCCCAAGGGCCGCAACGAATCGGGCATCTGGTGGCGCCGCCACGACGAATACGACAAGGCCTGAGAACGACCACGACTGAGCACGACAAGACCTGAACGAGGACCCGGCGGAACGTCCCTGGGTCCTCGCCGCCCCAACACTCTTTCTTGCGGGAGGTAAGAGATGAATGAGGTCTGTACAGATGGCGGCAACGCCACCCTCGGCGCAGCCGAGTGGCTCTGCCTCGCGGCCACACCGACCTTCGCCATCATGGCGCTGCTGGCCGCTGTTCGCGGCACTGGCTCGCTGGAGATCCTCTGCATGCATGCAGGTTCACCGTTCAGCGGTATGGTGCCGATGTACCTGCTGATGAGTGCCTTCCATGCGGCCCCTTGGCTGAAGTTGATCTCCCGCCGAGGAAACCGCGCCGGCCGGGTCTGACCGATGCATGGCCCCAACGCAGCGCACAATCCGCCGAGATCGCTGGCGGCAGTGGATCACGGCAGCAGGATGGTCGCACCGGTCGTTTCTCGTGCTTCGAGCCGGCGATGCGCCTCGGCGACCTCGGCGAGCGGCAGACGGGTATGGGCCGGAATCTTCACGGCACCGCTGGCAACCACCTGGAACAGCTCAGCGCTCATCGCGAGCACGTCCTCGCGCCGCGCAAGATGGGTGAACAGCAATTGCCAGGTGACGTAGAGTGAGCCCTTCTGCATCAACAGCATGATGTCGAAGGGCTCGATCGTGCCGGAGGCCGAGCCGAAGCTGACGAAGGTGCCCAAAGGCCGCAGGCAATCCAGCGAGCCCGGGAAGGTCGCCTTGCCGACGCCATCATAGACAACGTCGCAGCCGGCGCCTTTCGTGATATCCCTGACGCGCAGGGCGAAATCCTCAGTGCGGTAGTCGATGACATGATCGCAGCCGTTCTTGCGCGCAAGAACGGCCTTCTCGGGCGAGCCGACCGTGCCGATGACGGTGGCGCCGAGATGCTTCGCCCATTGCGTCAGGATCAGGCCGACGCCGCCCGCCGCTGCATGGACCAGGATGGCATGACCCATCTCGACGCGGAAAGTGCGGCGCAGGAGATATTGCGCCGTCAGCCCCTTCAGCATCATCGCCGCAGCCGTGTTGAAATCGATGGCCTCGGGCAAATGTACAAGGAAATGAACGGGCACGATGCGCTCCTCGGCATAGGCGCCCAGCGTCCCGACATAGGCAACACGGTCGCCTAGCGCGAAACCCTCGACACCCGCACCAATGGCGACGATCTCGCCGGCGCCCTCATTGCCCGGCGTGAAGGGCAGGCTGGGCGGTGCATAGGCGCCGCTGCGGAAATAGACATCGACAAAATTAAGGCCGATCGCCCTGTTGCGCACGCGGACCTCGTCTGGTCCCGGCTGGCCGATATCGACATCCTCATAAGCGAGCATCTCTGGCCCGCCATGGCGGTGAACACGGATTGCTTTCACGGTTTTCTCCCTGTGAACGGGTGCATCTCGGCCTGAACTGGCCCTGCATGTCGGGAGATAGCGCCTGGAGAGCGATCCTTGTAGACTGAGATCGGTGATTTCAGAGTTCAACGGATATGATATCTGAGCAAATCGGCATCGACCTTCTTCGCACCTATGTCGCGGTCTGTCGGCAAGGCAGCCTCAATCGTGTGGCCGCGCAGACCGGTCGCACCCAATCGGCCTTGAGCATGCAGATGCGCCGGCTAGAGAGCTTGCTTGATCGGCAATTGTTCCAGCGTACAGGCCGGGGCGTCGTGCCGACCGCCGAAGGGGAACTCTTTCTCGGCTACGCGACCCGCATCCTGGCACTGGGTGATGAAGCCCTGGCGCGGTTGCGGCAGACGGAAATCAGCGGCAGCGTGCGCATCGGCCTCGCCGAGGAGGTGGCCACTTCGGCGCTCCCCGCCGCCTTGGGACGGCTACATCGGACCTATCCCGAGATCCACCTTGAGGTGGTGGTTGAGCACAGCGTCGCGCTGGGCCGGCTATGGGGCGAAGACGGGTTGGACATCATGATCGGCCCGACCTCCGTGGTGGATGCCGATGCCGTCACCACATGGAACGTCGATCTGCAATGGGTCAGTGCCCTGGACTATGTCGCAGATCAGGAGCGGCCTCTCGATCTCGTCACCTTTGCTGCACCCTGTCTGTGGCGTCGCCGCATGATCGATGCGCTGGTCGCTGCCGGTCGCGAGCACCGCATCACCTTGACGAGCCAAAGTGTGACGGCCTTACAGGCGGCGATCGAGAACGGGCTGGGCGTCGGCGTACTGCCGCCTGACTCCATCCGTGCGGAGAGCATGCAGGTGCTGACCGCCACGCCCGGTATACCGGCGCCGCTGACGGTGCAATACGGTCTTTATGCACAGGACCGGCGGACGCCCGTGCTGGATGCAGCAATTGGCGTTCTGCGGGCAGGCATCTTGAGCGCCAACATCTAGCTCACGGATTTGTGATCGACCTGTCCAGTATCAAAATCTTGTGGTTGAGATGGGTACGCCCCACGACTTCCGGTAGGGGAAACCGGGGATTCAAAGGAATAGTGTAGGTAGCCGATCACTTTCGAATTTCACGTGTCTTGTGATATGTTCTATATCTGTTCTCAATAAGAGCCTCCAATGACAACGACGATTGGAGGGGTCAAAATGCAATATCTATTGCCCTTTCCTCACGAGGAATATGTCTGGCTAAAGCGGTCGGAAAGATTGTTCTTCGGCCTACTCCTGGCGGTCGAGGCCGGCCGCCGTATCGGGGTATTTGCGCGGCAGTTTCAGCGCGACAATCCTTACTCTTTCCAGGTCCTACCGGAGCCGCGACTACATATTTCGCTGCATCTTATCGGTGATTTTTACTGGCTCCGAGAGAAGATCATCTTTGCTGCGAAACGAGCTGCGGAAACGATAGCTTTGCCGCCTGTCGACATCACGCTTGATACCATCAAAAGCTTCGGAGGCCCGCCATCGAAGGATGGAACACGACGGGACCGCCCGGTGGTATTAACGGGTAAGGAAATTGGTCTGCGCGACCTCCAACGCATCCTCGGTGATGCCATGCGGGAAAACGGATTGAAAGCTGGCAATTGTTTCACGCCGCATCTGACCTTGTCCTACAGCCCGAGCTTGATCACCGAACAGGCGATCGAGCCGATCCACCTGTGGATCAGTGACTTCGTCCTCATTCACAGCGAGTTGGGACGGACGCGATACAATGTGCTCGGCCGGTGGCCACTGCGGGGTTGAGCCCAGCTGAGGGCTAACGCGCACCACGGGCGCGGAATTGTCGATGGCCGCCGATAGTTGGTGACATCCGGCAAATTTTCTGACGAAATTTCCGCTCGGGAATTTACCGCGTTGCTGTGTGACGGTGTCCCTGCCGGAGCACGGTATCACAGAGAAGCAAATCACCGATCCTTTCAAAACATATCGCTCGCGACTAATCGAGTGGGAGTGACCATATGGCTGACCTTTCCGCCTTCCCCATCACCAAGCGCTGGCCGGCCCAGCATCCCGACCGTTTGCAGCTTTATTCGCTGCCGACGCCCAACGGCGTCAAGGTCTCGATCATGCTGGAGGAAATTGGCCTCCCCTATGAGCCGCATCTGGTCGATATCGGCAAGAACGAGTCATGGACTCCCGAATTCCTCTCGCTCAATCCCAATGGCAAGATTCCGGCGATCATTGATCCCAATGGCCCGGGTGGCAAACCTCTGGGCCTGTTTGAATCCGGCGCCATCCTGATGTATCTCGCCGAAAAGACCGGCAAGCTGATCTCGCGCGATCCCATCGAGCGGCTGGAAACCGTCCAATGGCTGTTCTTCCAGATGGCCGCGATCGGCCCGATCTTCGGCCAGGTCGGCTATTTCCATAAATTCGCCGGCCGCGAGATCGAGGACAAGCGGCCGCTCGATCGCTACGTTACCGAATCAAAACGCCTGCTGGGCGTGCTCGAAACTAGGCTCGATGGCCGGCCCTGGATCATGGGCGCGGAATACACCATCGCCGATATCGCCATGCTGGGTTGGGTGCGCAATCTGATCGGCTTCTACGGTGCCGGCGAGCTGGTCGATTATAAGACGTTGCAGCACGTCCCCGGCTGGCTGGAGCGTGGCTTGGCGCGGCCTGCCGTGCAGCGTGGGTTGGAGATACCCAAGCGGCCCTGAGGCAATGCGTGCTGATAGCGAGATAGTCAAAGAAACGGCCGGTGGATTTTCCAGCCGTTTTTTCTGCCTGGAGAGCTGAGATTGCTGTAGACCTGCCAGTGGTCGCTGCCATCCGGCTTGTACAGGCTCGGTCAACCTTTCAAGATGCGAGAAGCGGCCACCGCAGTCGGCCGAGGCTTGGATGGATGCCGCGCGCCGGACTCATTCGCTAGCCTTGATGGCCGGTGCTGGCGGGACTGGCAGGATAATTTCGGAAGCGATCTTCCAATCCTTCTCGACCTTGATCCAGTTGATGATCATCAAAAATGGTTTTGGCGTCCCGTCCTGTCCTGCATAGGATACCGAGATATTCATGGGAGCATAGGATTCAGCGACATCAGGTGTCAGCCCGACGACCTTGAGCCGCGAAAGGTCGGGTGTGAGGACAACCGGTCCCGATGCGGCTATATCGTGCAGCTTCCGGTCGACCGCGTCATTGCCCCAAAATCCGGCCCAGTTGCCCTCGGATGGAATAGCGTTCTTGGCGACCAGTAAGACCGAGGGGGATTGCCAGAACATTTCATGCAACCCTTTAAGATCGTGTCGGTTCGCCAGCTCCATGAGCTCGCTGAATCGCGACCTGATCGTGCTCAAGGTCCGAGTGTCCAACGGATCTTTATAATCAGCCGGTACGGCGGCTGCAGAGCCTACCGTGAGAGCTGCCGAGATAACGGCGACTGCGACAAACACTTTTCTCATCTTCAGTGTCCTTTGCGAGCGACGACTATTGACAGGTGCACTGTCCAACATTCCGGGTGAGGAAACGGATCGGTAGCGGGGCCGGCTCGCCTTTCTACGCTCTTTACGACGTTCCGCCGCGTTCAATATTCCTCAGAGCAAGTCTGGGCTTCCGGCACGAGAGTACCGGAAGCCCTATTGTCACTGCGCGAGTGCGGCCTTTTCAATGACGGCAGCGACTTCATTCGCATGGACGACGAGGGAGGCATGGCTGCCGGCGACGTCGGTCGTCTTGGCCTTCATCCTGGTTGCAAACATCTTCTGGGCCGCGGGGGCGATGACCTTGTCCTTGGTGGTGATGACATAGAAGGTCGGCTTGTCGCGCCAAGCTGCCGTATCGACCGGAGCCTCGAAGGCGACGTGATTTAACGGCAGCTGAGAGTTTGCCAGGGATTGCGCGATCTTGAGGGGAAGGTCGGCGGCAACGGCAGAGGGGAACACCTTGGGATCGATATAGAGGTCGCCCTTTGCGTCAGGATGAATGGCAGCACTGCCTTCGGTTGCCGGCCCGCTTGCGGCCAGGGATGCCAGAGATTGGCCCACGTCTGGCGCAAAGGCGGAGACATAGACCAGCGCTGAGACCTTGGGATCGTCCCCGGCTTCCGTGATGACCACGCCGCCCCAGGAATGGCCAACCAGAACGGTCTTGCCGTCCTGCTTTGCCAGTGCCTGCTTGGTGGCATCGACATCCGCGGCGAGGGAGGTGAGGGGATTTTCGACGAGGGTTACCGTGTAGCCCTTCTTCGTCAGGATATCGGCGACGGGCTGCCAACTGGTCTGGTCGACGAAAGCACCATGGACGAGGACAATATTGTGGGCCGCTCCCTTGGGCAGGGGATCCGATTGGGCGGAGGCAGTAAATACCGTTCCAGCCATGAGGATGGCTGCAGCCGAGAATAGAAGGTTTTGCATTGATTGTTCCTGTTGGGGGTAGGGGACGAGGGTCAGGAAAGGGCAGGCGTTTCGCGACGTCGCGGTTCCTCCATCGGCCCTTGGCGAAATGGTTTCCGCACGACGCATCGGCCCGCCATGTCATGACCTAGTATGAAGGTCTCCCAGACGATAGGGCCCAATCGTCCGAATATTGTGTCCGACCGTCCGCCGAACTATCATCGGATGATGGATATCCTCGCTGAAGTGCTCGATCGTGTTCGTCTTGGCGGATCTTTGCTGTTCCATTTCGAGCTCGGCCATCCCTGGAACCTGGCGTTGCCGGCGCGCCCCTATGCGCTGTTCCATTATCTCAGTCGTGGCTCGGCTACCCTGGCACTTGAGCAGGGACGAGAGCTTCCCCTGACCGAGGGCGACTTTGTCGTCATCACCCGCGGCGAGCCCCATCTGATTTATTCGGATCGCAAGACGGAGCCGTTCTCGATTATGGACCTCGACCGCCCCGCCCATCTTGGCGTCGTGCGTCACGGGGGCAGCGCGGCGCCGCTCTCGACGATGATCTGTGGCAATTTCACCGTGTCGCGGCCCTTGCGGGGCAGCGTGTTGGAATTGCTTCCGCCCGTACTTCTCCTGAAGCCGTCGACGGATGGCGATTGGCTCGCGACGATTCTGCAACGCATGGCGAGCGAATCGGCGGTTGAGCGTCCCGGCCAACGTGTCGCACTCTCACGCATGACCGAAGTGCTCTTCGTCGAGGTGTTGCGAAGCTGGATCAACGCGCTCCGTCCCGGGGAGGGCGGATGGCTGGGGGCGATGGCGGACCCGTATATCGGACCGGCGCTCCAGTTGATCCATGAACAACCGGATCGACCCTGGACTCTGCGCGACCTTGGGCACCGTGTGGGGCTCGGTCGTTCGGCGTTTTCGGCTCGCTTCACCGAACTTGTTGGTCAGTCCATGCGCCGTTATCTGATCGCACGCCGAATGGCGGAGGCTGCGTTTCTACTCGAATCAAGTGACGAAGCGATCGCACGGATTGCAAGCCGGGTGGGCTACGAAACCGCCACCGCCTTTTCAAAGCTGTTCCATCGACATCACGGCCTGACGCCGGGTCGATACCGATCAACGCGACGCTCCGGCCTTCCTCAATAAGTTAGAGGTCGATTCGCTCGCGCTCTGAAGGCGGTGTTCTGGTAGTAAGATCGCCGACTTCTTCATATGCCACCTCCGTCGCGCGCAGCCTGCGTCTCATCAATTCACCCTGGAACGGCAGCTCACCCTGGAACGGCAGCCCGTTTGAGGGCAGCGAGCAACTCGTTCCCAAGCAGCCCCGCCGAGGCGGGGTTCTGGCCGGTGATGAGCCGACCATCAACGATGACGTGAGGTTGCCAGTTGGCTGCGGACGAGTACGCGGCACCCTCCGCCCTGAGCGCGTCCTCGAGTTCGTAGGGAACGTCATCGCGGGCGTAGTCGTACTCTTCCTTCTTCGAGAAGGACGTGAGCTTCTTACCGCGCACGAACGGTACGCCGTCACCGAGATCGACCCCGAGCAGCGCGCACGGACCGTGACAAACGGCGGCCACGAGCTTACTCGTGGTCCAGGCGCGCACAATGGCCCTCTGGACGTCCGCGTTGCGCTGGATGTCGACCATGGGCCCGAGCCCGCCGGGCACCAGGATGGCGTCGTAATCCGCGGCGTCCACTTCGGACAACTTGCGGCTATGATTCAACCGACGAAAGGCCTTACTTTCGAGGAACTCTTTCTGGGCGGGGTCTTTCTCGTCGTACGCGTCATAGGGAGTCCATCCCCCAGCAGGCGAGGCGAACTCAATCGCGATTCCCGCTTTATCGAGCGTTTCGAAGGGATGAGCAACCTCGGCGAAAAAGAAGCCGGTCTTGCGATTATGCGGACCGATCACGGGGGCGTTGGTGACGATGAACAGGACATGTTGAGTCACGGTCTTCTCCATGAATGAAAGATGATGCGTTCAGGGATACCAGTTACATTCACATCTTGTATGACCACGATAGCGGCGCGTACTGCTGAAATTGCGCTAGGAGCCGCTTCTCCGCTTGCCCTGGCCCGGCCGCCAAATTGCCCGGAGGCGATTAACTTGGGCGACAAATTTGGATCATACGGTTTCGAAATTCCAGTCGGTATTTTGGGCGGATTTATCGATATTGCCCAGAAATGGTTAACGGCGCTGGTGGATAATATCGCCCTGATGCGGCATAATGTTTGGCTGCCCTTCGCCGGTTTTTATTAGGCTGCCATTGACACTAGGCACCGCAACCCGGGCGGCGAAAAATACGGCAGGCCGAAAGCACCCTTCTCGATGAAGAGGCCGACGCACCGTTCGATGCATGTGTCGAAATTGCGCAGGCAATCGAAGAATTCCCCAGGTGTCTCTCTGGTGATCGGCCTCGCGTTAGATTTGGGCCATGCCGCCGTCGATAACGCTGGCGTTTCGATGACGCCGGGGCTGATCGCGTTGATGCGGATGTTCTGGCCTTTCAAATCAGACGCCCAGGTACGCGCAAAAGAGCGGACAGCTGCCTTGATGGCTCCAATCACCGAAGCCTTTGCTGGCGACAATGGAAGCACTGAGAATGATGGAGCCGCCCGAACCCATCAGCGGCAGCGCTTTTTGCACGGTCCAAATCACGCCTTTGACGTTGGTGCCGAGCAGCGCATCCACATGTTCCTCATTTATGCTGCCAAGCGGCGTGGGGCGGCAAAGCCGGCATTGGCGAACACCACGTCCACATGTCCGACTTCCGTCTTGATGCGGGCATAGAGGCGGTCGAGGTCCGCGGGATGGGTGACATCGCCTTGGGCACCCGCGGCTCGTGACCCCAGCAATGTAACGGCGTCGTCCAGCTCGGCCTTGCGGCGGCCAGTGATGTACACGCGCGCGGCACCTTCTGCGAGGAAGTGTTTGGCGGTCGCAAGTCCGATGCCTGAATTCCCGCCGGTAACGACGGCGATCTTTCCGTCAAGACGTCCCATGATATTCTCCAAAGGGCTGGTTACTTCTCGTCTGCAGTCCATTCAGGGCTGTAACCACCCAGCGCCGGATGGAACATCTCGTCACCGGCGTGCTGGGTGAACTCAACATTCAGCCGGTCTTCTTGCAGCCCCAGTATCTCGATACAATGCGCGCACAGGGCTTTCGCCACCTCCATGCGCAGGTCGGCCGGCCTGCCACGTCTGATATCCAGCATCATGACCGCTACCGGCACAGGCTCACCGCCGGTCTCTGCAACTCGCCAGACATTGCCGGTCCCGAGCTCGCGGAAAGCGACGCTGATGCGTCGGATGTCCACGGACATCATTTGCGCATAGGTGGCACTCATCTTTGCCGCGAGGCGCTGCTTGGTGGCAGCCGGGTAATGGTCGTTCAGGTCGAGTTGCAGATAGGGCATGATTTTTACCTGTTGACAGTGGCAAGCTTCGACACGAATGCGTCAGCGAACACCTTGTCCGAAAATGGCTGCTGACCCGTGATCAGTTCGCGATCCTCGACGGCATTCGGTGTCCAGGCTGCCGCGTTCTGGATCTTGGCGCCCGCCGAGGCAAGCGCCTCATCGTTGTAATA
>Ga0247779_1001567_pt1 | contig 10896 bp, 10 predicted proteins | sample UWRJL221509R5_FD_179925 | JGI IMG/M metagenome (GOLD analysis project Ga0247779, IMG submission 179925) | Plant litter microbial communities from Arlington Agricultural Research Station in Wisconsin, United States - UWRJ-L221-509R-5 | ecosystem: Environmental > Terrestrial > Plant litter >...
TCCTATGCTTTTTGGAGAGAAATGGTTGTTTTTGCTTTGTTACAGCCTTCATACCAACTCCACAAAGTGCTCTGCATACTGTCTTTACAGTGAAGGATGTGTTGGTCATTTCTTGTAAGGTTTTGGTGGCATCAGTGGCATTGTCAGCCTTTTGAGAAGTGATAAGATGAATAGCGTATTGGGTATCAGTAGGAGAAAGCTTGTGTGGATGGCCACCAGTAGCTTTAGAAATTGATGATCAATGTTTGGAGCACATATCAGATACAGAACCAACACTTATACCAGTGGTGGTGAAGATAGCATGTCCAGAAAGTCTTTTGTCAAGGAGTTCAAGAACATGGTTGTATTGAGCAGGAGTAAGTGATTGCATGAGGGTCTGAGAGAGTATTTGATGTGGGGGATAGTCACAGCTTGTGCACAGAGTATATATACATATTTGACGCCAGTTACATGATTTTATTTGTAGCTATTTGGTTTGATTAAACAAAGTCACATGCTTAATGTATGGAAGGGACAAAACTGTTCAAATGTACTTGTACCAGTAGAATATTAATAGTGTGGGAGTAAGATAATATTATGTAATAAAACAAATTGTACCTTGTTTATCACATCTTAATCTACCTTGGTTAAAAATTTCAACCAGTTTGGATCAGCCAGTCCAGAGTTATTCAAGTAACCGTCCAAATTCAAAAAACATTTGAACGGTTTTGTCCCTCACTGTATCACATATTATTTTGAATTATTTATGCTTTCTTATTATATTTACAATACTCAAATTTTTATAATATTATTGCATTTCTTTCAATTAAATCAAATCGTAGCTAATAGGACCTAAAGATGCATGCACACATTTTATATTAATAAATAGAATCTAATCTAATCTCATCATGTGCCAGAGCTAGGCAGTAAAGTATCACATTATTGCAGCACAGTCATGTGATATTTTACTATATGTAGCATATCTTCATAGCATTCGGTATCATGTTCTTGTATGGTCTACAGTCTTATAGGTTTATTATATGCCCAATACCTAGAGTCTTATAGCTATGATTCAGCTGGTATATAAGTTTATATTAAGTATATACACTGCTTTATAGATCACAAGCATATTCCACTTAGTATTACTTAAAACTCTATAGTATGAAAACTGTATTATCAACATAGACAACTGAACTATGTAAATAGGGACCCATGCTATGGGACTACAGTGCTATATAGTAGTACATATATGCTTATAGTAAAATCATGATTTGCTGATGTGTACTAACTATATTTTTAGTGTTCAATATTCCCATGACCTCTTAACATGAGTGGATCAAAGCCTGTTCAGATACATTGATCCATCATATCAGAACATGCAATTTTTTACCCCTTCAGGCACGTAAAGAGGCTGAGGCCAGCAGCCCTGAGAATCTGCAAAGGCTTTGGGTGGATGCAGCTGCAGCTCAGACCGGTAGTGGCCATTCTGGAGTTCTCTTTCCAAGTGTCCACACTACACCAACCACCAACCATGTCTATACCACAACTACTGGCATTGTATCTCCAAAGCCAATACCATACTATGCCATGGGACCTCTACAGCAATCACACACTTATTTCTCTGCCCACAATGTGCTGCCCCCACCGCCACCATTAGCATCTCCTTATCTTCAGAGCTCATTATCTGGTTATGGTCATGACACTGGCCCACCTCCGTTGCACAGATCATCTCCAGTTCCATCATTTTACTCCTCATCGTCTTTTTTTACCTCTCATACAGGGACTTTGGCAGATGCCAACATTGGTGCTGATAATAATAGACCATTCAAGCGCCCAAGAGTCACATCCGCATGATCCCTTGGGCCAAGACATATTGCCAATCTGAACCAAGAATGGACTCCACAAAATCAGCAAGACTTTGAACATGCTCTTGGACGACTTACTGCATCTGCTAGCTTTCCATTGAGCTGGGTTACCAATCCTGCCTTTCTTGATTTCTGCAGGTCCTTCCTGCCTCAAGCTACTGTCCCTTCTTGTAAAACCTTGACCAATTGAATTATCCCCTCTCTTCTGCAAGAAGTACATGTGGAAGCTTGGTTAAACACAAAGGGGAAGCTGGTAACAGTCTAAGCCAATGGCTGGACGGGTCTCAATGACCATCACTTTGTGGCCTTTATGGCAACAGCAATACAGGGGGTATGTCTCTTTCAAAAAGATTATTAGTGCATTGTTCTGATTAGAGCTATTAGCTTTTCACTGTCAAGGTTAATGATACCTCTACTGAAAGGAAAATGGCAGAGAAATTATTAGAGCAAATGGTTGATGTGATAGAAATCTTGGAGAAAGATTGGAGTGTTAAGGTCATTGCTTTCACAACCGATGTCTCTGGAGAGTCTAGAAAGGCTCGCCGTCTACTTGCAATTTAATTTCCTCATCTGGTTGTACCTGACTGTTATGCCCACCAGGTATGTATTGCTAATTTTACATTCACAATAATAACTAACTGATATGCTATTTTTACTAGCTGAACCTGGTGGTCGGTGACTACTTCTGGGTTCATAGCACTGGATTTCTATCCCACTCTGCCCGTGCTAATGAGCTAATTACCTGGCTGCACAGCAAGACATCTTTGCTGGCTCTTATCTGCGATGAACTTGTGCAATGAGGCAAGCAGCCTATGTCAGTTATACGGCCAGTACCAACACAATGGACCACCTACTATCTGGCGTATTCTAGGTTACTTAACTTGAGGCACACACTGGAGAATGTTGTCAAGGATGATGCAGCAAGAGCACCAGTGGATTGTCATATTATTCAGCCTCAGCATGAGCACTCAACCTTAGAGAAGGCATCAAGAATGGTGGAGATCATTAAGGACAATCAGTTTTGAACATCACTTGCATGGCAAGGAATAATAATTGACTTGCCCCTGTAATAAATGAATTGAATTTATCTATTTTTGCTTCAGAATAACACACCATCTTTTGCCACTTGCAATAGCTGCAAACATAACACAGAGTGCACATTGCCGCCTAGACGAAGTCTTGATTACATTTGGCAAACTTGTAATGGAATATCAAAAGCTTGAGGATCCTATTGAAACTGACATCAAAGCTGCACTTTTATCCAGTATTGAAAAGTGGTGGGAAAAGTTCAACCAAGATGTCTTTGTGGCTGCAGTGATTTTGAATCCATTCTACAAGATCTTGCCATTCAAACATGTTCCTACACTTGTGAGTCACGGAGTAATATACTCACTATTTTTGAGGCTGTGGAAACAATTCTATTCATCGGAAAATAAGGTTCCCAATGACTTATATGAGTTCACACAACAGTATCTATCAAACACTTATACATTCTAGCTTTTACCAAGTGTTTGTACACAAATCTGGAATACTGCAGCTGGACTGGTATGTTAAATATTTACTTTCCTTACTTAATGAATATTTATCATTCAATGCTTTATCAGGGCAAATCACCTGACCCTCTATGAGTCTATAATGACATTACAATCCCTGATTTGCCACCCCCATCTTTAATCTGCCTTGCAATTCATGTCCTTTCCATTTGCCCAAACTCGGCATCTTGTGAATGTCTCTTTAGTACCTTTGGATTAATTCTAACCAAATTACAAAGCCGGATGCTCAAGAGCACAATGGTTGATCTGGCAGAATTGAAGATACACCTTCAAGATGAGCACCTTCACAAAGAGAAAGATATTAAATCCAAATTGAGGGTGCGCTTGTTTGGTGTCCAGATATGCATTTGTTCACAATCACTTTGAGCTCATTTGAATCATTATTTATACTAGGCTGATTTGAACTGTCCCAGTACCTCTGATTTACTGTTATCTCCAGGTGCTCAGTCAACAGCCCTTGGTGCTCCTTTAGGAGCTTCTAGCACTGAACAGGCCAGCAATACTTAATCCCTAGGGACAACATTATTGGTTATTTCATCCCTCTCTCAGATTTGTGATCAATCAGTCTCCATGGCAGCAATGGACGAGTCTCAGCCAGATAGTGATGAAGAAGATAACGATGAGGACAAAAAAATCACAGCATCATACGTGCACATTAGGAAACCAATCTCAAAACTTTTCAACTTTCAACTACCATTTTGGACCGCTCTCGACCAAAAAAGCGCAGTGGGAACACTTAAAGACAAGCTTGAATTTTATGATTTGCTTACTAAAGATTTAGAAGCTGGAGAGGACATTGATCCAGATCTCAATGATACAGTAGTGAGCATATTTGAGATGTAATTTGAATGTATTATGCACTTTTGTACTCTTTTTTGACTCTCTTAACCTGCAACCCAGTCTAACCTCTATTTATTAACTGTTTGACTTGTCTATACTATTCTTTTAGCTATATTACAGCTATATGCAGTGTTAGTGTGCCTCTGTCCAGCTGCACGTATACCTTTTCTGTCTATTTATTGTTGAGCGCACATGACACTGATACTCACTGATGTCATTGATGACCTTTTTAGGAGAGTCACATGACAATAGTCGGAATAGTCTGATGCTAGTCAGACTATTCCAACTATACATGCTGAAATGTATTAGTGACTGACTATTCACAAATATTTGGCGACTATGCCAACACTGATCTGAGCGATGGATACTCAGTCGAGGGCATCAAACCCACTGGGAGATAACATCCCACGAGAATGATGGGATAATGATAACAGAGAAAATCCATATCAGGATGTGATGATATATCAGTAATTAGTATAGTAGGTACTTGGCGGTGTGATTGAGACTAAATAAATCATTGTCTGCCCTTTGCTATCTGCAATTTCCTCGAGCTTGTGTTTGTGTTATTCTGGACTCTCAATAATGGACTTGAAGACTTTATGCAAGTCCTTGCAGTACTACCCACTTCTACATTGCCTGAAACTCAAGAAATTGACCCAATTTCTGCGTTATTCTAACTTTGCTTGGGGTCTTATCAAGGCCAAAACTGTCAACATCTGTCAGCTGCCTGATACAATCTTGCTCCCAATACAAACAATTTTAGCTGCTTGCATTCACGAAGACCCTTGTGTTATATCACAGATATGGTCTGCTTTTAAGGGCAAGGTTTGGCAGGCTTGGGGCATTGCTGCAACTGAAGACAAGATTCAAGCTTACAATAAACATGCATTGCCTTTGAAATCTTGTGAGTTCTGGGTTTCTCATTGTAGTTTATTCAAGTTCCTAATTTTTCAGCAGCCTACCGACATCTATTCCCACCTACTCGTGTCTGTATCTCTTCCGATTGCAAGAATTACCGAGACTCAAGCAATGTTTCCACACTTGTTGAGGCAAAAGTTGAGATGCCTTCTCAAGGAAGTCTTTAGTGTAAAGTCCACAGCAAACAAATCATTGGGTGTCTAAAGAGACAGCGAGTTTGCATGGGCATATATCAGAAGTCAAAGGCCATGGGTCAGGCAGGCACAGTTTTTTGATGACTTGGTGCATTAAATGAAAATTGGAGTCCCAGATCTGTAGATAATTAAACACAGTTACACAGAGTAATGGCAGGAAAAAACACATACAGCAATAACACTGTACAGTAACATACAATATAGTGCGCATGTGCGGTGTATCACATGATGCACCAGCAAAGTATTCATTGAACCACTGTATATAAGATGTCTTAATATGGAAATTGGATACTGGGTCTCAGTTGGCTGCAACACATTGTAGAATGGCTTGTGAAACATGGCGCGCCGCCTCTGCGCCACCTCAAGATGCATGATAGTTGACTTTATAGAATACTTGCAAGCCTGCTGTGCGGCACTCTTCATTTAAGTTTGGAAATTACTCAAAGTCATAACTCAATTGCAATGTCAGACATGCGCAAATCAGAAGCGCCGTGTAGGACGCCGCTGTGCATTTGGATTTATAATTCGTCAATGTGATTCACATACTGGCATCCATGATATTTCAAGATTTATAACTCAAAGTTATAACTCAATTGCAATATCACAGGCGCAAATTAAGGGAGCCATGCAAGTGGATTTATAGTTCAATGGTATAAAAAAAGTTGAATTTATTCGAAGTCATAACTCAATGGCAATGGTGGACACATGCAGATCAGAGGCGCTGCTAGAGGACACTGCAGTGTATATGTGTTTTTTGTGGCTACTTGGAGAACTCAACATTTGTAATGAATAAGAAGTATATAATCTATGTTACAGTTCCTTAGTATCATTACCATCCCCCTTGGCAACCTTTGCCACCATGCTAAGAGCGTCCTCAATATCTTGCTCAAGTCATTTGAGTCCAAACAAAAAATTATGTTCTGCCTTTAAACGTTCCAGCTCTGCGAGATATAAACGGTGACAGGCATCCTTGTAGGATATACCAAGTCGGTCCCAAAGCGACATGACTTCTGCATGTTGTTCCAAAATATCATATTCAGATAATGCCTTGTTGTATAGTCAGCATAATTCTTAAAATAAGAAAGATTGAACATACCGGATCAGGAGGAAACTTAATTCCCGTCTCTGTGATACGATCATAAATATCCAGATTGTGCAGGATCCCATTCTAGATATTTGTTAGTTGAATGATAGGATATATGAAAATATATCTGTGCCACTAGCGCTGTTGCAAAAGATGGCGAAGAAGGACGGCGCTCATGACGGCGCAGGCAAGAGCACAACCAACAAAGGAAAGGGTGTGTTGTTGGGAAGTGGTGTGATTCACAAGGCTAAGGAGATATTGTCAGGGCGCGGCGCAGTTGCCGGCACCAGCACCCTGCCTGGAGTCAAGGAAAGTACAAAAACTACTGCACCGGGAAAGACATCAGCAAATACATTGGCCAAGACGTCTGCAAGGCCAAAACCAAAGCCCAACCCCAAGCCCAAGCCAACGACATCCGTTTTGGCAGCACCAGTTGCAGCACCTCATATGAGAGCAGAGGAGGAATGTAAGTCATTTCTCAAGTACTACAAATCCATGCTAAAAATAAACAGATGATGAGCCTCTGAAGAAAAAACAGAAGAAATCAGCTGTGGAGGTCATTAATGACAGCAGCAACAATGATGATAGACCATTGGTGGCACCTCGCAAAAAGGCTGGTAAGCGGGGTGGACAAGTTCAGCAATCTGATCATGAAGATAGTGATATAGAAATCATGTCAGGTCCATCAAATACGAAGGCATTAAAGGCAAAGAAGGCACCTTTGGTCACAGTCAAGAAGGAAAAGGGCACTGCACAGGCAGAATCTTCAAATGCTGCATGCAAGTGCAAGCGGGTGGTGCCAGAGGATGAAGAAAGTGATGCAGAGGACAGTGAAGTGGAGGAGAACAACAACAATGACAAAGATGAAGATGAAGATTCAAAGGCTGGGCAGTGCCCCCAAATCAAACTGAAAGGCACAAGACCAGAGGAGAGGGTGCAGGAGCTGGCCCAGTATGGGCAACCCAACAAATGCAAATATTGCAGGATAAACGATCTTGAGTGTAACCTCAAGATGCCTCCCCATATGAAGTTCAAGATTGGGGAAGACGGACTTACAGGTTTATCCTGTCAAGAATGCAAAATGCGCTGCATCTGGTACGGCCTCCCTGCGCCCATCCCGCACAAGGATGCCAAACATTCTCTCGTACTGTCCAAGTCTGCAAAGCTTGATAGTCAACCTGTAAAGGTTGTCATTGCTGAGAAAGGTACGTAGATTACAAATTGTTTATATGTTTGCAAAAGATTTATTTTTGAATAGGGGCGGAAGCCATGGCGGTGCTCGAGCAGCGCATTATGAATCTAGAGGTGATGCAACAGGCGCATCAAGTTGGTAAGATCCTAAATTATTTATTATTTGTAAAACAAGTATTGAAAGTTTGTTCAGATTTGAAGAATTCTGTGAGCAAAATTGAGATGAGCATTAAAAATGTGGAGGCGAAGCTCGATTCTGTGGTGGAGGATTTGAAAGGCAACAAGGCAATTCACAACGGTACCATGAAGAGCCTTCAAACAAAAATGGAGAATACGATCACTGCTATGCAGGATGATTTTGACATGGTGAAGGCTGCCACCGATCTCACACTTGCAGGGTATACGGAGAACAAGCAGTGGCTTCTCTCTATGGAGAACTTGTTCAAAAAGATTGTGGAGACACAACAACGTCAAGAGAGTGATTGGGAGGCAAAGGGTAAACATGTCAAAAATGTTGCAAGTTCTTCATGCTGTGCCGCAAATAGCGCCGCCACAACACCAGATTTTGACATCAACATGTTATCTTTGGAACACCAGGAGTCTGAGGAAGATGCAACGATGGGGGCAATGTTCGACGATGAAGAAGAATTTGAGGATGAGGGTTTGGGGGATATCTTTGACAACAAAACAAGAGGACATAGCAATGGTAGCACCGCATCACCTCATGCATCTCCTGCTCCATCTCACGCCGCCTCCCCCGCCGCCACTTCTCCCCACACTCAGGTTCCAAAGAGGGTTGCTCGCACAATTCCCTGTTCTGACTACAGTTTAGCAGAGGCCAACTCAGACATGGATCTTGAAAGTGATTCAGAATATGTTGCTCCTCCACAAACAGACGGTCAGTTTTCTTCTGACATCAAAAGTTCAAGTGGGAGCAACATAGATACAGAAGCTGTGACAACTATTACTGAGGACAAGGATATGGAGGATGCCAAAAACAGCAACCATAATGATAGTGATGCCGTTGTATCCATCATTGCACCACTGGCTGCATATGATAGTGATGGAGGATCTATTGTTGTGCCACCTGTCAAAGTGCCTCTTGTATCTTCCCCACTCTGTCAACAAATGCCGCCACCCTCAATGCTGCCACCAATCATCCTATGCAGGTCACTGAGTCCATCAATTCACCATCACACGCTGCCTCTGCCCTCCCAAATGTGGACCCACAATGTGTTCTTTCTCCTATTCACACCACACGTGCAACCTCAACCCCAATTGAGAAGATGGTGAATTATGGGGATGATGATTAATTTTTTTTGCTCTCCTTGGCTGCTAAATGTCTTCTGTTTTTTTTATGTATATACTGAATCTAATTGTCTTGCTTCAGGTACACGTTCTGTGCCCACAATAACATCTGCCTTCCTTTGAAAAGATGTGTGATAAGTGGAGATTTAAAAAATGTGAACACAAATGCATTTTGGCACCATAGTCTGCGGCACAAGATACCAAGTAATAAATAAAATATCAGGAGAAGTTGAAGCCTGAAATTGAGCGCTGCAGTGGGCGGCGCTCTTCAGTAAAATTCAAGCATTTGAAAATTGTGAAATTTTGCATTGTGCCAATGTGATACATCATCATGGTTTCCATCAATTTGTATTTTCTAACTCTCTTTTTGTCTTGGTTTTCTTACACGTTTTTCCGTGATCTGCCAACATACTGCTTTTTTCAAGGCTTAGTCGTCAGGACCATATCTCTTTCTTGTTTCTGCAGGAAAAGCTGTCTCCATGAGTTGTGCTTCATCACTCTTTCGCTTTTTAGTTTCTTTTGGTTGTTTCCGAGAGCCTTTGGTGTTCGTTGCTTGTGCTGCTTGACCATTGACACTATGTGTATTGTCTTCTGCAGCAGCAGATGCTGGTGGATTGTTTGGGGATGTATAGATGGACGGAAGCCTGTTCTGGGACATTCCTGCTAAATCTAAACCCTGCAGCAGCGCAGGTAGTCTAATTTCAGGTTGCAACATTGGAAATTCCTGCATCATGTCAGGAGGCTGAACATCTCCCCTTTGTGTTTCAGTGGGGCATTGATTTGGAGGCAGGAGAGATGGATCAATGTCCCCATCAGAAATGGTTCCTTCGTTTACAAGGTCCATGTCAACAGCACACATGTTGGGAGGCAGCGCTGGTGGCAGCACACTCTGCAGGGACCAATCCCCAGGGATTGAGTTGTTTCCACCAGGTGCAGGGGTGGTTGAATGGGAGTTAAGTTGTGATTGAGGTAGGGTATACAAACCTTCAAAATTGATCATCTGCTCATGCGGACCTGAAGCATTATTCTTCTTTCTTGTTTGCATCACAGGAACTGAGGGATCAGGTATATTTCTGTCTGGCACCTCTGCCAAAACATTCCCCACATCACCATCATTGTTTTCAGCTGGATAAGGAGCATCAATCAACACCCTTTTGAGCCACTTTGTTGTAACTCATTTAAATCAAAACACCTGTTCAAGAGCATATGTTTGCTGGCGCTCCCATACAGTGAGGGACAAAACCGTTCAAATGTTTTTTGAATTTGGAGGTTACTTGAATAACTCTGGACTGGCTGATCCAAACTGGTTGAAATTTTTAACCAAGGTAGATTAAGATGTGATAAACAAGGTCCAATTTGTTTTATTACATAATATTATTTTACTCCCACGCTATTAATATTCTACTGGTACAAGTACATTTGAATGGTTTTGTCCCTTCCATACATTAAGCATGTGACTTTGTTTAATCAAACCAAATAGCTACAAATAGAATTATGTGACTGGTGTCAAATATGTATATATACTCTGTGCACAAGCTGTGACTATCCCCCACATCAAATACTCTCTCAGACCCTCATGCAATCACTTACTCCTGCTCAATACAACCGCATTCTTGAACTCCTTGACAAAGGACTTTCTGGACATGCTATCTCCACCACCACTGGCATAAGTGTTGGTTCTATATCTGGTATACACTCCAAACATTGATCATTAATTTCTAAAGCTACTGGTGGCCGTCCACGCAAGCTTTCTCCTACCAATACCCAATACGCTATCCATCTTATCACTTTGCAAAAGGCTGACAATGCCACTGATGCCACCAAAATATTACAAGATATGACCAACACATCCTTCACTGTAAAGACAGTATGCAGAGCACTTTGTGGAGTTGGTATGAAGGCTGTAACAAAGCAAAAACAACCATTTCTCTCCAAAAAGCATAGGAGGATGCGCATGGACTATG
>Ga0247779_1001568_pt1 | contig 10896 bp, 12 predicted proteins | sample UWRJL221509R5_FD_179925 | JGI IMG/M metagenome (GOLD analysis project Ga0247779, IMG submission 179925) | Plant litter microbial communities from Arlington Agricultural Research Station in Wisconsin, United States - UWRJ-L221-509R-5 | ecosystem: Environmental > Terrestrial > Plant litter >...
GACCCGTCCGCCGTGGTGGATGAACTCCTGCGCAGGCGCGAGGAGTGCGGATTCTCGTATGTCGTGATCGGGGCGAACTCCGCCGATACCCTTGCCCCCGTCGTCGCACAGTTAGCCGGATAGGCTCGCGATCGTGGTCGATGCCCAGAGCTCCCGCACGAAGATCGCGTACGACATGGTTGCAGACGGATACGCCAGGACATTGCCCGATACCTCATTCGAGGCCTCACTGGATCGCGCGATCGTCGACTACTTCCTCGAACGGCTTCACGGATCGGCGGTGCTCGACGCCGGCTGTGGAACCGGCCGGATGATGGCGTACATGACGTCGCGCCAGCCGTCCGTTTCTCTTTCCGGCGTCGACCTGTCCGCCGAGATGGTGCGGGTTGCCCGTGAGGCTCATCCCGCCGTGCGCATTGTCGAGGGGGACCTGTCCCGGTTACCGTTCGACGCCGGCGAGTTCGACGGGGTGCTCGCGTGGTACTCGATCATCCACCTGCCGCCGCGCCAGCTGGTCGACGTCTTCGCCGAAGCACACCGCGTGCTTCGGTCGGGAGGGTTGCTGCTGGTGGGATTCCAGTCCGGTCGGGGCGTGCGAGACATCCGTCGCGCCTACGGACACGACATCGATCTTCGTGCCTACCTGCACTCCCCCTCGCGCGTCAGGGCCGAGTTGCTCCGGGCGAGCTTCTCCATCGACACCGAACTGGTTCGTGGCCCAAGGCAGGACGAGAAGCATTCGCAGAGTTTTCTGCTTGCGCGGGCCTAGCTCGGCGGGTCGGCCTCACCCTGCCAGAAGTTCCAGCGATACCCCCACGGATCTTCGATCGTGAAGGTGAGTGGCCCGTAGGACTGTCGCGCGACTTCATCGACCTGCAGTTCTGGCGCAGCGTCGCAGACGCCTCTGCGGTACGCGTCGATGTCGTCGACATGAACGATTGTGAGGGCGCCGCCGCCCTCACGCAGGCCAGGAGCACGCCCCGAGACCGAGATGCGGCTAGTGCCAACACGGATGTCGGCTTCCTGCGTCGTCGACCCACCCATGCGCCAGCGCGTCGAGGGTCCAAAGCCGAGCACTCGCTCCAGCCAGTCCAGTGCTGCATCGGCGTCGTCGTAGTAGAGATAGGGAACAACTTCGGTGAAGGTCATGTCTACTCCTCGCGTCCTTCCCTCGATTTGAGCAGAGGCGGCAAGCCGACACAAGGTGCGCATCCGGTCGCTTCGCCGCGCCCCGTCGGGCACAATGTCAGGATGACGGTGGGTGGCGACGGTTTGGTTGATGACTACGTCAGCTCCCTCGATGAGCAGACGGCGAGGGACAGCACGACGCTGATCGAGATGATGCGCCGGATCAGCGGACGCGAGCCACAGCTCTGGAACGTCGGCACGATCGGATTCGGCACCTACCACTACAAGTACGACAGCGGGCGCGAAGGCGACGGCCACACGATCGGCTTCTACCCGCGCAAAGGCAGGATCACCGTGTACCTGATGGACGGCACGGCCCGCCATTCTGCGCTGCTCGCTCGGCTGGGCAGGCACACGACTACCGGGTACTGCATCTACCTCAAGCGACTGGAGGATGCGGACCTTGTGATCCTCGAGCGAATCGTGAGCGAGTCATACCGCTTCATCGAGGCGAAATCCGCGGACGGTCCCATCTCCGAGATTCTCTGGAAGGCCGAGCCGGAGGAGCCGAGGTAGCTCGTTCAGCACCGGCACCCTGACGACGACCAATCGTCGCGCTCCCTTACGATCGAGGGATGGCCAGGCGAACGAGCGCGGAGACACGCGAACGCATCAGCACGGCTGCCGCGTCGCTGTTCGCCGCGCACGGGTACGCCCGCACCTCGGTGCGCGACATCGCCGCGCGGGCCGACGCGGACCCGGCGCTGGTCATCCGGCACTTCGGCTCAAAGGAGCTCCTGTTCCTTGAGGTCATGCATCCTTCGATCGAGGATGATCCGCTGCTCGTGGTGCCGTTGGACCAACTGGGGCGGCGGTTCATCCGGCTCATGCTCGACGACAGCCACGGCTCGCGCAACGTGTACCTTGCGCTGGTGCGGGGGAGCAGCGAGCCGTCGATCAGGAAGCGGCTGCTGGCGGTGCACGAGCGCACGTTCGTTGAGCCGCTGCTTTCCCGGTTATCCGGACCGGATGCCGAGTTGCGGGCCCGTCTGGCCGCGTCGCTCGTTGGCGGATTGCTGTATTCGTTGTGGGTGGTCGGCGATGAACGGTTGCTCGCCACCGACCATGACCAGATCACGGAGCGCTACGGCGCGCTGTTGCAGAGCATCCTCACGCCGGAAGACTGACGTCCCGCTGCCGGCGCCCCTGCCGCGATCCGCTACTGGACCGACCAGCCGCCATCGGAAGGCAGGATGGCGCCGTTGATGTTCGTGGCGTCGTCGCTCAGCAGGAAGGTGATGGAGGCGGCGAGCTGTTCGGCCGTTGCCACCGTCGGGATCTGAGCCTGGTACGGCGCGAGTCGCGCGCTTCCCGTTTCGGACACCTTCGGCGGGAAAGGGATGCCGGTGGCGACTCCGCCGGGAGCGACTGCGTTCACCCGGATGCCCTGCAAGCCGTACATGAAGGCGGCGCTGCGGGTGAGACCGATCACGCCGTGCTTGGAGACCGTGTACGCATTGCCGGATGCGTCGCCGCGCAACCCCGCCTCGGAAGACACGTTGACGATCGAACCCGATCCGGCCGCGAGCATGGCAGGCAACACGGCCCGCATCAGCTTGAAGCCACCCGTGAGGTTGATCGCGATCACGCGGTCCCACACAGCGTCCTCGGTCTCGTGAGCGGGGGAGAAGTCATCGTTGATGCCTGCGACGTTGGCGAGCGCGTGAATGGACGATCCGGCCGCGGCGACAATCGCATCGATGTCGGACTGCTTTGTGATGTCGCCCGCGACGGTCACGATGTCGGCGTCAGGCAGGCTGGCAGCGAACTCGCCCAGGCGATCGACGGAGATGTCGACCGCGACGACGCGCCCACCCTCCTTCGCCACGCGGGTCGCGGTCGCTCGCCCGATGCCCGACGCTGCGCCCGTGACGATGACCGTCTGGCCGGTGAATCGGCCGGGGGTGATGCGCTCCGCCCAACCGGCGCTCGGCCCCGTTTCCTCCGGGATGACGCCGCCGTTGACCTGCCTGACCAGGCCATCGATGACCTCCTGTGGCAGCTGGCCCTGCGACAGCGCCACGAGTTGTTGCAGCGGCAGGCCGAGGACCGGGCCGAGGCTGGTCTCATCGAACCCGCCTGCGGCACCGAGAAGTCCGCGGATGGCTGGCCCGCCGTCCGGATGATCCAGCCAGGTCCCGATGGAACTGTTCGCAGTGAGGGGTGCAGTTTCTGGCATTGCTCGATCTCCGTTCTCGGGTGCACGCACCGCCAGGTCGCGGCAGTTCGTGTTGTCAACACTGTTGACCACGATGTCAACTTAGTTGATATTGGCGATATCGTGAAGCATGGACATTGCGGAAGTCGACCCGGCCCTTCGCGAGGCAACGACGAAGTTGCCCGCGCCGGATCCCTCAAAGGCGCTGACGCGAGTCTTCGCACGAGTCGCAACGCGCGTCATGCCCGTGCCGAAGGTCGATGGCGTGAATGTGCGGACCGAGACGTATGACGGGGTGCGCCTCCGCGTGTATCGGCCTGCCAGGCGGCGTTCGACCGGTGGCGTGTTCTGGATTCACGGCGGCGGCCTGGTGCTGGGGGATGCCCGCCAGGACGAGGCATTGTGTGCAGGCACGGCGGCGGAGCTCGGCGTGACCGTGGTGTCTGCGAACTATCGTTTCGCGCCCGAGCATCCATTTCCCGCACCCTTCGATGACGTCGCGGCGGCGTGGGGAGCGACGCTCAATCACGCCGCGGAGCTGGACCTGGACATCGACCACATTGCGGTCGGCGGCGAAAGTGCCGGGGGTGGCCTCGCCGCATCGCTGGTCCAGCGGCTCAAGGACGAGGGTGGCGTTCAGCCGGTCGCGCAGTGGTTGTTCGCGCCGATGATCGACGACCGTACCGCAGCAAACGAGGCGCTGGACTCCGTCGATCACTGGATCTGGAACAACCGCGCAAACCGCTACGCCTGGAACGGCTACCTCGGCGGAAGGGTGGGCGCAGCCACGCTCCCGGACTACGCCGCCGCGTCGAGGCGCGTCGACCTCTCGGGTCTGGCGCCGGCATTCATCACCTACGGGGATATCGAACTCTTCGCCGATGAGGCGAGAACGTATGCCGACCGGCTCTCCAATGCGGGCGTTGCCGTCACGGTCGACGTCGTGCGCGGTGCGCCGCATGGATTCGAGAACTGGGCACGCACGACGGAACCGGCGAGGGCACTGCTCGATCGCGCTCGCCAATGGCTGCGGGCTGAAATCGGTTAACCGACTAGGGAACGACCGCCCGTTCGAGCGATGCCACGCACGCCGCGAGCCCGCGGGCGAGTGCGGCGCTGTCGGTCGTTGACAGGCCGGCGAGCATCCGTTTCTCAACGTCGTCGACGAGATCCTGGGCGGCGTCGAGAGATTCGGCGCCAGCGGCCGTCAGCACCGTCGGGAGTGCGCGACCGCTCTCGGCGCGGGACGGACGGGCCACCAGTCCGCGATCGATGAGCAGCTGCAGCATTGCGTTCATCGACTGCCGCGTGACGAAGGTGGCCCGGGCGAGCGCCGCCGCGGATATCCCCGGCTCCCGGCGCAGGTGATGGAGGCACGAATACTGCGAGACCGTGAGGCCGAGTGGGTTCAAGGCTTCTTCCATGCGCAGGTGCAGCAGCGATTGCGCCTGCTTCAGCGTGTAGCCGACCTGCGGGGGCGTATTGACCATGTCAGTATCCTGACATACTCTTGCATGTAAGGAAACTGACATAAAGGAGATTCATCATGGCCGTCACCGGTCCAGACTTCATTGCCCTCCAGGTGCGTGACCTCGAGAAGGCTGCGACCTTCTACGAGGAGGTCGTCGGGCTCACCCGCGCTCCGTTCTCGCCACCCCACGCCGTCGTCTTCGACACCCAGCCGACCTTCGCGGTTCGCGATCCGGGGCCGGGTGTCGACCTGGAAGCCGGACCCGCGGGCCTCGGTGTGGCGCTCTGGCTGCACGACCCGGATGCGGTTGAACTCCACAAGACCGTCGCTGCGGCTGGCGCCGTTGTGGTTCAGCCACCATTCGACGGCCCATTCGGTACGACGTTCGTTTTCCAGGACATCGATGGTTACCTCGTGACGGTGCACGACCGAGCCACCCGCGGCTGACGCCGGCCGGTGGCGACACTTCCCGTATCGGCGAGCGAACCGACACCACGGGACTCAGATCTCGACGTCGCTGCCCATGGTCACGGTGTGCTGCGGCGGAAGCATGAAGCGCCCTGCGGGGTCCGCGGCGTTGTGTGCGATGGCCACGAAGAGTCTCTTGCGCCAGGCGACCATGCCCTTGCTGCCGCGGATCGCACGGATGCCTCCGCGTGAGACGAAGTACGAGGCATCCTTCAGCTCATCCGGGTCGAGATTGAGCACCTTTGCGAAGCAGGCCGCGCGGAGCGCTCTCGGCAGGTCTGGATCGTCGGAGAAGCCGAACTTCACGGTGATGTGCTCGATGCCGTCGTTCTCGTAGCCGAGGTCGTCGTACATGAACGACTTCTTGCGCGTCACGTGAGGCACGCTCGCGGTCATCACAGACACGATGATCACCCGGCGGTGCATCACGTGGTTGTGCTCGACGTTCGCGCGCAGCGCCAGCGGAGTCGTGTCCTTGTTCGGGTGGGGGAAGATCGCGATCCCCTCGACCCGCGGGATCTTCTCCTTGTTCACGCGTTCCACGAACTCGTCAAGCGGTCCCTCGAGCGCGCGACGTTCTTCCTGCACGAGCTGGCGACCGCGACGCCAGGTGGTCATCAGCGTGATGACGGCCAGGGCGATGGCGAGCGGAACCCAGCCACCGTGGATGATCTTCGACAGGTTGCCCGCGAGGAACGTCAGCTCAAGGCCGCCGAAGATGACAGCCGCGACGACGAGCTTCCAGATCTTCCAGTGCCACAGTGGCCGCGCGACGAGCAGGAGCAGGATGGTGTCGACGACGAGGGCACCGGTCACCGAGACGCCGTATGCGGTGGTCAGCGCTGCGGATGATCGGAACGTCAGCATGATGGCCATGACACCGATGAACAGCAGCAGATTGACAGCGGGCAGATACACCTGGCCGCCCTCGTGCTTCGAGGTCTGGCGGATCGTCAACGGCGGCAGCAGCCCGAGTTGCACGGCCTGGCGCGTGAGGGAGAAGGCGCCGGAGATCACGGCCTGGCTCGCGATGACCGTGGCAGCCGTCGCCAGGATGACGACCGGCAGCCGCAGCTGCTCGGGGAAGAGCAGGAAGAACGGATCCTTCGTCGTCGACGGGTCATCGAGCACAAGGGCGGCCTGGCCGAGATAGTTGAGCACCAGCGCAGGGAAGACGACGAAGAACCACGCTCGCCGGATCGGAACCCGCCCGAAATGCCCCATGTCTGCATAGAGCGCCTCAGCGCCGGTGATCACGAGTACGACGGCGCCGATGGCGACGAACGTCGTGACGGGGTGGGCGACCAGGAACACGATCGCCCACGTTGGCGAGAGTCCGAGCAGCACGTCGGGGTGCTTCACGATGAGCGGAACGCCCGCCGCGGCGATCACCACGAACCACAGCAGCATCACAGGGCCGAAGAGGGCGCCGACCTTGCCGGTGCCGAAGCGCTGCACGAAAAACAGGAGCACCAGGATGATGGCCGCGATCGGCACCACGAGCTCGCTGACCTTCGGCGCCGCGGTCTCGAGACCTTCGACCGCCGAGAGCACGGAAACGGCAGGGGTGATGAGGGAGTCGCCGTAGAACAGCGAAACGCCGACGATACCGATCACGAGAAAGATCCCGGCACCACCGGCGCGCTTGGCGTAGAGGCGCCCCGCCAGGGCGGCGAGAGCCATCACACCGCCCTCGCCGTTGTTGTCCGCGCGCATCAGGACGAGCACGTACTTGATGGAGACGACGATCGTGATGCTCCAGAACATCATGGAGATGACGCCGTAGACATCCCCCTCGTTGGCCTTGACCGCTCCGCCGTCGATGGTGAACACCGTGCGAAGGGCGTAGAGCGGACTCGTTCCGATGTCGCCGAAGACCACGCCAAGGGCCGCGAGAGCGAGCACCGTGATCGTGCCCTTCGCGGGTCGTCCACGTCGAGCGACTCCGGCGGGCTTCGTCGTGCTGCGGCTGCTTGGCTTATTCATGACCGTCACCAAGTTACTTGGTGCGGCTGCGTTTCGTTCGCGCCAACAGCGAAGGGTCTGTGCTCGGGCCCTCTTTTCGTCAGTCGAGGTCTGCCATATCCAGTACGAACCGGTACCGCACGTCGCCGGCTTCGAGGCGCGCAAGCGCCTCGTCGACCCGACCGGATGGCAGTAGCTCGATGTCCGCCGTGATGCCCTGCTCTGCGCAGAACTCCAGCAACTCCGCGGTGTGCCTGGTGCCGCCCGTGCCGGATGACGACAGGTTGCGGCGCGCGCGGCCGAGCACGGAGAGCGGCACCGTCGTCGGCATCGGAAGCCCAACGACGCTAAGGGTGCCATCGAGGCGCAACAGCCGCAGCATCGGTTCGAGGTCGTGCGGCGCAGAGATGGCATCGAGGATCAGGTCGAAACTGTTCGCCGCGGCCGTCAGCTGGTCGTCATCCGTTGTGACGAGGAGGCTTGCTGCCCCGAGCGCGAGCGCGTCTGCGGTCTTGTCTGCCGTGCGGCTCAGCACGGTCACCTCGGCGCCCAGGGCGACGGCCAGCTTCACCCCGAGGTGACCGAGTCCCCCGAGGCCCGCGATCGCGACCTTGCTGCCTGCGCCGATCCCCGCAGCGCGCATGGGCTCCCACATCGTGATTCCCGCACACATCAGCGGTGCGGCGGCGGCGGGATCGAGGCCGGCGGGGAGCCCGTAAGCGAATTTCTCCCGCACGACGTATTCGCGGCTGTATCCGCCGAGCGTCATCGTTCCGTCGATCCGATCGGTGCCGCCGTATGTCGTCGTCGGGAACTCGAGGCAATAGTTCTCCTGTCCGACGGTACACATCGCGCAGACTCCGCAGGAGTCGACGATGGTTCCGACCGCCACGCGGTCGCCGGGGGCGAAGGTGGTCGCGGCGGAACCCACCGCCGTCACGGTCCCCGTGAATTCGTGGCCGGGCACCAGCCCCTTCACCGGCTTGCCCGTCATCCCGTGCAGGGAGTGGAGGTCGCTGTGACAGACGCCGCAGTAGTCGACGCGCACAGCGATGTCATCAGCTCGCAGCTCCCGGCGCTCGATGGTGGCGCGCTCAAGGCTGGTCGAGTTCTCTTTGCCCTGCCAGGCGGTGGTGGATCTCATGCTGCTCCTCAATAAACAAACCATTCGGTCTGTTTGAGAATACTCGCACTCCGGCAAAAAGCAAACCGAATAGTCTGTTTGATAAACTGTCGCCATGCCTGAGCAGCCGAGCACGCCGCGCGGTGAAGCGACACTCCGCCGCATCCTGGATGCCGCCACCGAGGAATTCGCCGCGAAGGGAATCGCCGGCGCCCGCATGGAACGCATCACCACGGCTGCTCGCACCAACAAAGCCCAGCTGTACAGCTACTTCGGCAGCAAGGAGGGGCTGTTCGATGCCGTGATCGATGACCGAGTCGACCACGCCGTGAGCGCGGTTCCCTTCGATGTCAACGACCTGCCAGCCTTTGCGGTGGCACAGTACGACGAGAACCTCAGGCACCCCAATCTGGTGCGGTTGATCACCTGGACGCGGCTCGAGCGCCATCCGACCGGCGCCTGGTTCGACACACCGCGGCACGAACCCAAGCTCGCGGCGATCGCGCAGGCCCAGGCGGACGGCAAGGTGCGCGCGGGCGATCCGGGCGACCTCCTGATCATGATCATGGGGATGGCCGGATCCTGGTCACCGGCGAGCAGCGTCTACACCGCGAGCACGAGCGAACCGCGAGTCGTGCATGAGCGCCGACGCGAGATCCTGCGGGAGAGTGTCGCGAGACTCATCGCGCCGTAGTTCGGTCTGGGTCGAATCCACTGCCTCGCCGATTGTGGTTGGTTGAGCCTGTCGAAACCCCGATGTCATAGCGGGTTTCGACAGGCTCAACCAACAACAACTACCCCCGCTGGTCGAGTAGCCGCGACAAGCCCGGCGTTATCGAGACCACCCGGTGCATAACTCAGGCTGCAGCAGCGCTCGCCACTCGGGCATCCCCGGAAATCCGGCCTTCTGCGCGCGGTGCAGCTCCGCTGGCCTGAGTTATGCACGCGGGCGGCCAGCCGGGGAGGGCGATCAGCGCGACCGAGCGCCGGCGAGGCCGGGCGGGGCGACCGCGAGAGCTCAGGCGGGCGGGGCGACGTGCACTGCGGTGGGCGCGGCGCCGCGCGAGCTCGGATGGGCCCAGTTGGTGGCATTCGCGATGATTTTCAGGATCCATTCGTTCCTGAAGATCGGATACGACTCGTCACCCGGACTGAAGTAGAAAATCCGGCCGAGGCCGCGGGTGAACGTGAGGCCCGATCGGAACGCCTCGCCGCCGTCGTGATTGCTGATGAAGACGACATCATCCGGGCGGGGCACGTCGAAGAACTCTGCGTAGGTCTCGTGCGCCGGAAGGATCACATGCCCCGGGATGTCCCGAGCGATCGGATGCGTCGGCGCGACAGACCAGATCACCTCACGACCCGCGTCGTTGCGCCAGCCGAGCGAGCAGGTCGTCCCCATGAGCCGGCGGAAGATGGTCGAGAAGTGCGCCGAGTGCAACGCGATCAGCCCCATGCCGCCCAGGACTCGTTCGTGCACGGCCGCAACGCGATCCTCCGGCACGTCATCGTGAGCGAGATGCCCCCACCACAGCAGCACGTCGGTGTCATCGAGCACGGCGTCCGAGAGCCCGGAGTCCGGGTCGCCGAGCGTCGCGGTGCGGATCGTGGCGTGCGGCAGCAGCGCTCGCAGCCCTTCGGCGATCGCCACCTCCATGCCCTCCGGATAGATGGCGGCCAGGTCCGGCTTGCTCTGCGGGAGCACTCCCTCACACCACACGGTCACGTTCACGGCATTGATCCTCACAGGATGGGGCGGTCGGGTTGGCGTTCCAGGTCGAGGGTCAGCGCGGCCGTCCAGCTGAACCGGCGCGTGCCGTATGGCGCCCCCGTCCATGCATCAACGTACTCGGCGAATTCTCCCTCGGCGGCGCTGCGAATGCTGGCCTCGGTGATTCGGTCGGCGGCCTCAACCTCGCCGGCGGCGTGAAGGCCGAGAGCGATCATCCAGTTCATGTTGAACCAGGCCGGGCCTCGCCAGTAGAGCCGCCGGTCGAAGTCCGCGGCGGTGGCGTCGTAGCTCGGCACCATCGTCGCCCCCGAGCCCAGAAAGCGTGGGCCGTTCACCGTATCGATCAGGGCGGCGCGATGCGGACCGTCGGGGAGGAGCAACGGGATGAGCCCGTTGACCGTCGCCTTGCGCACAAGCGTGCCGCCGACGAGGTCGCGCGCGACGTAGCACCCGAGTTCCGGGTCGAACAGGCCCTCCATCGCGGCGATGATCCCCTGGTAACGGTCCAGGTGAGGGGCGGCGTCCTCACCGATCGCGTCGGCGATGCGAGCGAGCGCGAGCTCGGACAGGGCGAGGAGTGCGTTGAATGCGGGATCCTCGACGAGAAACGGGTACGACGGATCGACGTCGTCGCAGTCGTGATCCCGGTAGCGCTCGGCGAGATGGAAGTAGCGGTGGTATTCGCGCTGTGATGGCCGCTCGCCCGCGCCAGCGTGCTTCAAGTCGGGGCGGAGGATCGGGGTGGATGCCTCGGCGGGAACCCGCTTCAGCGCGACATCCCACAGCGGGGA
>Ga0247779_1001569_pt1 | contig 10879 bp, 9 predicted proteins | sample UWRJL221509R5_FD_179925 | JGI IMG/M metagenome (GOLD analysis project Ga0247779, IMG submission 179925) | Plant litter microbial communities from Arlington Agricultural Research Station in Wisconsin, United States - UWRJ-L221-509R-5 | ecosystem: Environmental > Terrestrial > Plant litter >...
ATGCTGCCCTCTCAATAATCGGATCTATGATTTATGTAGCTGGAGTTCTATCCGCGGCCGCTACAGGGCTTGTACAGGTATGTCGTCAATAATCCTGGCTGTTTTGCGCTGATTAGTTATAACTATTTAGTGGTACTTCGCATTTCGTCTGTATCGGCTATCCAACCACACATTGATCCCTGTATTATCTGCGTCTTTTTCTCTGGCTAAGTTCGTACTCTATCTGGGAGATATTATTAGACAATCCGAGTTACACAAACCGACAAATAATTGGAGATGGGCTCTCATTGTCATTGGCGTAATGTCGATATTCTCGGACTTCTCGGTTTGTGCTGGACTTGCTGCATGTCTATGGAAACGAAGAGCAAGCAAAGTATTATTTTTGATGTTTGTTTTCTTTTTTTTTTGTCGGGCAACATTTTGCTCATGTTTTAGTATCGCATTTATAAAGGATGCCTAGGTACATCGACAGAATCTTTATCATCTCTCTTCGTAAGCTCTTCGATGCACCGGTTATTCCTTGCTTAACCACTTTTGCAGAAGCAAACATCTTTACCTGGTGTGTTACATCGCGATTTTTGTTGACTTGTTTTCTGACCTTTGGTTAGTTTGTTATCAACCATTGGTTTGATAATTGTCAGTCTTCTTGCAGCCGATATTTTAGACATTCGCAAACCATATATTATCTTAGTTCTGTGTTGCTCCAAGTTCTATTTGGATTGGGGTATCACTTGTAATATGTCGACGTAAGTTTTTGGTTTCCTGTTCTTTTCCTCTCTGGTTAACGCATTCGTCTTCTACTTCCATTCACCAGTATTCTCCATCTCCTTTTTAACTTCGTCAGTCACATTCTTACGTTTTGACAGCAACTTGGCATTCATTACGGCGTCTTCAGTCTTTTGCTAGGAAAGAAGCTCGCCCAGAACGCACCACAAATGTCATTTTCCGAAACGCAATCTGTCTTAGTAAGGAAATTCTCGCACTGAGCTCACTCATACTTATCTTTGCTCAGACGAATAGTCCTGCCAACCAAGACAACCAAAATACATTGTCGCCTCCTTGTATTCCTAAGCCAATCTAATCATTATCTTATTTTCTACCGTGTGTGAATCCCAACCGGCAACGGCAGACGTCTAAACTTAATCGCGGACCATGATGTCCTTACCTTGCTCTCCTTGTCTGTCATGGCCCATTCTTGGCGATAGCACATCTATTTTCTCTCACCGAAAATTCTTCAAATGGTGGGACAAGTAGGGAAAGGACAACCTTTACTCTGTCCACCATGAGTGACTCCCATAACAGCTCTGGCGACGAGAAGATCGAGGAGAAGCAACGGGTCACTCAAGAGGTCATTGAGACCCCTCCGGAGCCTCCAAAGCCCAATGCGGATCTGTCGAGTCTGTTATCGAAAGGGGAGAAGTGGTTCATAGTTATGTTGACCGCCTGCGTTGGGCTTTTCAGGTAAGTGAATTGCGGAACTCATCGTGGTCGCGATTGACTTGCTGTGTTCAGTCCTCTTACGGCGACGATTTATTATCCGGCAATTCCTCTATTAACGAAAGCATTCCATAAATCTACAGAACTTATCAACTTGACGGTATGTCGAGTTTTGCTATATTGCTGTTCAATTCAACCCTGGACCTCGGATGTCGTTATTCCAGCCACTTACTGAACGAATACCCATGTAGGTCACCACGTACGTGGTTTTACAAGGAGTCGGTGAGCTGCCCGGCGTGGCGATACGTCTGTCAATATTCGGACTTTACGGCTGACATTGTTCAATTCAGCTCCTATGGTGTGGGGGCCAATGTCGGACCATATTGGTAGAAGGCCGGTATATGCGATGTGCCTCCTCATTCTAGCAGTATCGTGCGTTGGACTAGCTCTTGTACCGACCTCGAACTATGGTCTGCTGCTCGGACTGCGTTGTATACAAGCATGTGGGTCGGCTGCGACGATTTCTATAGGTGTGTGCTGCGATTCGTGATAATGTATCCGATGTCCGAACATCGCTGACGTGACGCGTTTGTTTTTTTGTTCTCTCCCGCCTTACCAGGTGCTGGAGTAATTGGTGACATTTCTACTCGAGCGGAGAGAGGCGGCTTTTTTGGTATTTTTACACTTGGTCCTACGGCGAGTATGCGCTCTTATGTTCGGTTTTATTTTATTTTCTCATTGTTGTTACGATAGACAGGCAGGTCCAGCATTGGGTCCGGTCATTGGAGGAGCATTAGCAGATCATTTTGGATGGCGGTATGATTGCCTTTTGCCTTTTTCATGCTATGTAATTGCTTCTAGCGTTCTTATTGCATGATCTTTACCAGTGCGATATTCTGGTTCCTGGTTATCGCGGCGTCTGTCTGTTTCCTGGTTGTCGTCCTGTGAGTTATTCCTCTGATATTTGAAAGCTCAGACTACTTACTCATGTTGCATGTTGTTACCAGTTTCCAGCCGGAGACTTTACGCCATATTGTGCAGAGTGGAAGAGACGGCATATTCATCATTTATAGGCCAGTGTTACCCATAATAGGTCGAAGAACGCCACCGAAACCACGAACCGCAGTATCCACGGTTAACATTCCAAGAAATCCGTTTGGCATTTTCCTCATACCAGATGTTCTTCCATTGCTTTACATGGGCTCCGTCTTATTTGCGATCTTTTATGCCGTCGTGGTCACGATATCGTCCCTCATGTTGCCGACCTACCCATTTCTCACAGAAACGACCTTGGGGCTCTGTTTCCTATCAATAGGTGGCGGGACCGTGGCGGGAAGTGCGCTCTCTGGCCGCATCTTGGATTTTGAATACAGAAGGTCAAAGAAGAAAGTGGAGGCTCTGCAGTCGGCTTCTGTGGGAGCTGTTGATATATCACGAGAGGAGAATTTTCCGTTGGAAAAGGTGTGTGTTGTTATGTCGTTCTGCTCCGGCCTTCCAACGTTTATTGCTACTTAACTCGACGCTGACGGCGGCTTGTGACATGACATGACGTGTCTTTTTTTCTTTTTTGATAAACAGACACGACTTCAATTGACACCATACCTGATCGTCGTTTCTGCGGCTTTATGTGCTGGGTACGGGTGGTGCTTGTTGAAAAAGGTTAACATCGCTGTAGCATTGATCCTTCAATTCTTTAGTAAGTTTTGATTTTCCAGAGAACTCCAGGTATGATGCTTATGTTCTGCTTTTGATGAACCAGTCGGCGCAATTTCAATCATTGTTATGAATTCTGCTACGACACTTATGATCGATTTATTACCAGGACAGAGTTCTTCCGTGACAGCATGCGTATGTTTTTTTCTCTTCATTTTTTTTTTGAGACCCTATATCCGGAATTTTTAATCCTGGTCTTTTACAGAGTAACTTTCTACGATGTATCTTCAGCGCAATTCTTGTTTCCGTGATAGATATCATCGTCAGGGCTATCGGGACAGGCTGGACGTATGTCCTAATCGCTGGGTTCTGCCTAACATCTTTGCCGATGGCTTTTATATCAATGTCGATTGGGCCACGGTATCGTATTCGGAGGCAGCGTCTCAGGGAGGAATTGGCTGCTGCAGCGAGATTGGCACAGGCACAGAACGACCAAAAATCATGAAATTTTTTATGAGCCTGGACGAAACCAAGTCTTTTTTTTTCACGATCATTTTTATGAGAAATGTAATTCTACACTTGCAATATATCATACAGTATTTACTTTCTATCCTTTGCAAGTTTTCCGACCATTGCTTTTTTCGGTGCCATTGTACGGACAAAAGTGAGATTAGATTAGATTAGATTGTAATCACTTAAACTTTCCGCCAAGGATTTGAGTCGCCGCCCCAATTGTCCGATTTGAGAAACTACTGTCTTGTTCATGTTTCACTTTCGCTTACCGCCGTCTCTTCCCTTTCTTCACGGGTTAGGACATATACGCATATCGCGTTGTTCTTTCTTCTGTGGGGACACCGTGAACCGTGACCTGGTCTGGGTTATCCGCTCACTCCACCTATAACGGTACCCTATCGTCACTACCCCATTCACCTCAAAATCAACACATATCCAGCACAATATCGGTCAGAGCGTCGCATGCACGTCCTCTTATCGGCTGCAGCAGCTCCTGAATTTGGGTTTCCGCCGTCGCTTTTCCACGTCAACAAGTGGCATGGCTATATGCAAATAACTGCATCTCTGTGTCGCATGTTCGATCTCCCCGCGTACGATGCAAGACGAAAGTTAAATTTGGAATTGCGTTGCTTCACGCAGTATGGGATGGAGCTAGACGTGCTACGTCCACTCTGTTTCCTGCCTGCGGGGTCGTTAAATCGATCTGGTACCAGGCTTAGCTTTCCTCATGGAGGCGGACTGCTACTTTTTTCATGCATACATCCATTACTTTCGTCTTTTTTCAACAGGTTGTTGTGAATAGCCTTTAGGCCATCATTACTTCGTCTGTGAAATGGAGTCTTTGTGGTTTTTTGCTATCTTGGGTGTTTCTCTGCTCGGTAGCGAGTGCATCCTTAGCAATACATTGTCTTCGTCGCCGCTTTGATGATCCATACGTCACTTTGGACCCGCACGTCACACCGAATTTGGAGTACAAACAACCACGCACGGCATGGTACCACACACGACCCTTGAAGCTTGAGCGTTGAAAGGGAATGACCAACGCAAAGACATTCGAGTTAAACGGGCATGCTTTTAGATGTCTTGAGATGGTAGAGCGTGTGTTCCGTCATTTTCTCGATGTCATGGATCGTCTTCAAATGATCTAGTGCCAGCGTCTAGTCGTGCACGGTCAGGCAGGCGCTGGTATTTTGCTAAGCAAGCACGACGAGCTCGCCCTGTCTTCCAGCTTACAGGGAAGGATTATTTCTTCTAACTGGGCAATCGAGCTCTTCATGGTCTTGCAATGTGGCATGTACAGAGTAGCCCAAGAGCTAGCTTTTTGAAATGCCGCATAAGATAGTTTGCGTTTCAATCCTGGCCCCGCTGGTCGTGTGTCCGTTTCTGTATGGATCGCCTGTTAATTTGAGCCTGTAACTTGGAGGCTGGCTGGACGACAGAGGGATCTCTAAGATTTGCTATGGAGACGCTACCTTGTGCATGGGAGAAGAGTAACCCTTTCTAGCGTGTATATCCACTGCATTGATGGACTTCGACTTTATTGCCTTTCGAGGTGATTATGTTTAGAATATCTTGCGGTGTGGTTATACGGGTTTCGCAACCCTTAATTTTTGGGACTTTGGCTCATTTGCTGAGCTTATCTATTCGACAACTGTCAGCGGAACGTTTTCAATTAAAGTTCGTGCTTTGCGTTTTTACTCGTAACATATTTGCTAATTTACCTCTGCTTTATCTGCACCGCAACATGGGCGAGAAAATGTCGAAAATATGTTTATTATAATAGCTGTAATGTAAGACCCTATTTATAATTCAATCTTACGACGAATCAAGCGCGGACTTTTCTTCGCGTATAAGGTTTTTTATAAATCCAATCGGGGTTCACTGAGCGGCAATGTTTATAAAGCCGCTCTTGTCTTTTGAAGAATAAATCTTCGTTGCACTCGCAGCCAACTGCTTTGCAAGACCAGGAAGGTTCTCCATGCACCCCGAGGTGTCGGACGATATCTTTAGGTGTCCCCTTCGCTGCCCCGACCCCCTTTCCACAGCTCCAACAAAAAAACATGGGCTTTTTGAGGATCCTCTCGATCACCTTCTTAGTACCCTCTCTCGAAATAACCTCCACTAACTGGCAGTTGGTGAATGTGTATCCCATGCCAGGCTCCTTTTCCACGAAATACGGCTTGTTGGAAGAAGATTCGGGGACGTCATAGCGATAAATATCTCTTTCTGCTGCTTCCTTTGGGGTAGGAGAAGGGTTGTCGGACGCATTGAGGTAAGCTTCTGCCCATTCCACAGGCCTTTTGCTTAGCCACGACACGTAGCTCGGTGGAGGCCAAAGATCCTTCGTTCCCGACATGAGTAACATCCAAGTCTCATCGACATCATCCGCATCTTCCACATTTCTTTTGAGGAGAGGAGATACGAGCTCTAGGGTAAGATGTCGAGGGCTAGAAATGGTATGTTCAGTGTCAGAATCGATGTCATCGCCTGGACTAGCAGGGGGTGTTACGTATGCGGCTTCCTGGTCATCGAACGCTGGGTTTCCTAACGCGGATTTGGTGGCTTCCGCAGGCATATGCAGTCCGATGTTGGGATAACAAATTTGCGGATAAGCACACAACGGATTATGGAAATTTGGATTATAAAAGTTGGGCGCCACTTGCACAAAGGACAACGCTGGAGACATCATTGGCGAGGGGTAATAGCGCGGAATAGCTGGTGCTTGGAATTGAAAATCGTGGCTGAAGCCGCTGTTGAACGCTTTGAGATGCGTCTTTGACGCGTCGACGCCTGAGACATGCGACGAGAATGGGTTTGAAGCAGGATACATTTGATACGGCAAAGCGTTGGGAGTATAACTGTTAGAAGTAATACAGAGTTAGCTAATTCCATACTCGTCTTAATAGATCAACAGGAAAACTCACTGATGCCAATTCATATGTTGTGTAGTGGCACATGCCACACTTGTATGGTACAAATTCCGCGCGTCTTCGTGTGACATGGGATAGTGAGTGGAATGATAGGTTTGTCTGCAGCACAGAAGGTCAAATTATTTTCCGTGAAGCGCGGATACCAAGTACTCACGAAGTGTATGAACGCTGTCCTTGCCCTTGATTATGCAAAGCCCCCCAAATTTCTTTGCGGTCAGAGGTTAATTGCGTCTCTTGTTTAATGTGTTTATCGACTGAGCCTAGCTGTGCCTGATAGTTAAGGCTCATTCTAGGGCTAGGAAGAACTGTGAGTCTGACGGAGGATCCGACCCAGCTTATATAGATAAGATTTATTTACGATGCAAATCTGAGCAAATAAAGCATTCTTGGGCTAAATTGAGTAAGATCGCTTACAATGAATACTGCAATTATACTGCGTAAAATTTACAGGGACAATGCTCTGAAATAGCGAGCGTGGCAGGGCATTGTGGATATATCATTGTGTTGTGACATGCCACACGTGTGATATTAGCGCCCGATTTGGAGACGAGACACAACGCGTTGCTCAACATTTAGGTCAACACATAATGTTTTCTGGTGCATTGAAAGGCTACAATCTAGTCCATTGGACATGTCTTTCACACATACATATCCACAGACATGTACACTAGCTATGAGTCACATAGTGGTCTGGGCCGCGCTTGGAATATAATGTTTTGGAATAGCCCACAACAATTTTTTTTTAGCATAGTCCATTGGGCTATACTTCGAAAGATGATTAAACCCTTACTTGATATATTATGTCGATGTCCTCCTGTATTGCTATGTATATTCACATACTGTGACATGTCGGGCCTATCAGAACCAAAGACATAAATTAAATTGGTTATTTTCTGCAATGCAAGTTACCGTACCACGAGTATGAGTGTTGTATTTCGGAAATATTTCTCATCATCAGTAGTAGTTCCAAGTTTCTGGAACCGAACCATGATATGTGCTATCTAACTTTGACCAACTTCAGGCCCACAGGCTGGACATTCGTTACTATAAAGGTATGACTAAGGAGCTGTTCCAAAGATGTTGGTTGAAGATGACAGTCGGAATTGACTTCCAGTTTCCGGAATAGATATATATACTTACAACGTGGCCTAATATCACGAATAGTACGCAGATTGCACCCGATGAACCCGGCCATCTATTGCCACGTGAGATCTGTCAATAGGACGATCCATACGTCAGTCTCCATAATGCGAGTGATACTAATAATGGACTCGGACCAGTGGAAGTGATTGTGTCGATATAAAATCCCTCGAGCCCGGAGATGTAATGATTATGTATAATGCAGCTCAACACAATCTTCTGGATATATCCTGTTTTCCTCACATTGGGTTTCAACTTGCTCTACCATCGTTTCATGGGAGACCTTGCAGGGATGAGTCGCGACACACTTTCTAGCTTTAATGATTGGCTCGACATCGAGACAGCTACCTATTTCCATCGTTATCAACATTGGAACATACGTATGAATGCACTGAAAAGGTCTTGGATGATAGCACGTAATGGATGTGCACTTTTATTACCGTGAGCGACATCACCTTTCTTTTATGATATGCGCAACGCATGCATGGCTGATGAAACAAATACAGATTACCACTGTCACTCTTTAACATCAGCAACGGTGTCAGCGGTAGTATTTTTCTATGCTCCACAATTACCTGTGCATTCCTATCGTCTATATGTGGTCTTGTGTTAAGCTGCACATACCAGTCGCTGGATGATAGCTTTCTGGAGAGAAAGATTCGTCGAAGGTGGACTCAGGTAAGAAAAAGTCCCAGAAGTATAACTTCGGTTGGTTAACGTGCAGCGCTTTGTCCTTCAGGCTTCAAGCAGACCTCCCCCACACCAGTCCGCAGAGTTCTGGATCTGTGTTTCTTTACCTTTGTCGTGTCTTTTGTGGTAAGTACTAGTCCTTTACTGGAGGGGAAATTAGTTCATTTTCATCTAACAATCTCAAAAGGTCCATCTTATTTTGTTTAGTTACACTTTTAGGAATTTCTTTTACGACCAACACGAGCATATCTGACGCCTTTGTTGGCGTATGGATTTCAGTCATGGTATTATTTTTCTCTGTGTTGTTCATGCAGATGTACCGTTCAATTAGGTTTCTTGCTTGGTAGTACCTTGCTTGGTAACAGAGACATATTTTTGGGTTACGGAAAAAACCCGCGTGGTGGATTCCAAAGGAAGCCTTTCGTGCGAACACAGATCTCAGGAATGCAACGTTCCCGGATAGAAGGATACAATTCCAGCTGGTAGTAGCTCACTGCAACGCAGCATTTTTTATTAGACCGTGAGATATGGATAATTAAACGCGACATGTGGCCAACGTTAAGGCCCATGTAGATCCACGTGGCTGGATAGCCTCGCAGAAGATCGTCCGAGACCGGAGGGAGCCGTAATCTCAGTACACGGCAAAAATCCAACAACATACATGAATTTGGCTCTGATGAAACAGGGAAACAGGAGAAACGTTGAGGTCTTTGAATGGCGCAAAGAACATCTTCTGTACGAGAACAGGGTACCGTGGAATGGAACATTTTACCTAAACCTCACAAAGCAAGAAAAGATACAAAACAAGGCAAAAATTGATGGAAGACCGAGGCAACAGACCAGGAGATGCAAATGACAAAGCAGAGCATATTTGAACTGGGCCACTCACGACCTTCCTGTTTACATGATTGAGAGTAATGATGACTATCCAATTCTCCCTGCTTTGAGAGTTTTTTCAGAATAAGTATCCTGATGTGCGCCCAAGCTATCCGAAATAGTTTTACTGAATGAAAACATCACATAACATCACAAGGTGCGAGTATGCGAGAAAGAAGGATAAAATTGAATACAAGGACACGTACCACGCACTTCTGTTTCAAATAACAGACAATCGGAGGTACCAATCAAAAGGCGGGAAGCTGGTATTTCGAAGCCAACAAGTGGCCAGGATTTCCAAAAATTATGCGCCATATGTGGTTCCAGGGCTTGATGAACCGGCGCTGCTCGAGTTATCAAGGCATCATTTTCCTCCATGTACGACGATACACACACTTGGATCAACGCTCCAGTTCATTCCCGGCTCTGGATACAAGATCCAGAGTGAAGCAACATAAGCCCTCATGCGCAGTATCAAAAATCACTCTCTGACCCTGAGCAACTGCGATGCCGACGCTCCGCACTGACCTGGGTAACAAACCCGACCGCAAAACATCAGCCAAAAAAGAAAGGTATCAGGCTACTTTCTCTCTGGACATGACATGCCGAGGGGGATTCGGATTGCTACCTTTAACAGCCTGAGGGTGGACAAATTCTAATGGCCTCTTATTCATCGGTGAGTCCGCCGAATGAGCCCGTCGCGAAGGAGGAACTAGACTCGTATACATTTGTGCGATTGCAGAACAAAGGTTGCAAAAGCTTGGACTCGATAGTCAACGACGCCAGTGTCATCAACCTCCTAAGTCCACTCGCCTGACGTCGATTCCAAGTGTGCGATCAGATTCGGTAATGCCAGGAAGTAATTTTTGACATCGCCGACCAGGAAGAGGAGTCCCAGTACAGGAGACGAGAGCGTGTATAGCCGAGCAACCACCAAGCAGGACTTCCGATGTCCCGGGAAATCTGAGGAGTTGTACCACGACAAGAAGCCTTTTATACCTTACTGAATGCTCCAAGGGGAGCATGAAACTCACTCTATCTGGTTTACAATAAGCCTTTCCAAAAGATTGGTTTAAACCGGTCAAAAATTTAAACACATGGTTTAAACACAAAAGCCGAAGAAACTTCCAATTCATCAGACTCCTTAAAACCGGTTTAAATCAACTTCTTTCCAAAAGGCTTTTTGTAAACCAAAGAGGAGGTTACGGAGCGGAGAAAACAAAAGCTATTTTATGACATGGGAAACGTCTGAGTAGCAGAAACAAAGAGAGACGAGGACATCGTGCAAACACCCTCGGTTCCTTTACCATAGAACAATCGGAATGTCATTAAGTTCATATAACCTCTTTGCTGGTTATAATCAGAAGCTAAGGTGAAGCACCAAATATGACGACATCCAGGCGAGGCATAATTGTGCAGAGGCAGCGTAACGTAAAAAAAAGAATACTTCGCAATACCTTCCGTCACTTGGGAACGGGGGAACGGTCCTGCAATGCATTCCTCACTCCGCTTTTCCAAACCATCAACTCCTTCTCAATATCTACTGCCAATTGCCTGACGTGTTTGCCAACTTCGCCGCCTTCATTTTTTCCACTGCCAAATCCAATCATTAATTCCATGCGAGCACGCACAAGAGTCTC
>Ga0247779_1001570_pt1 | contig 10875 bp, 8 predicted proteins | sample UWRJL221509R5_FD_179925 | JGI IMG/M metagenome (GOLD analysis project Ga0247779, IMG submission 179925) | Plant litter microbial communities from Arlington Agricultural Research Station in Wisconsin, United States - UWRJ-L221-509R-5 | ecosystem: Environmental > Terrestrial > Plant litter >...
AAGGATCGGGCTGGCCGGGAATGTTGCCCGCTTCTGCCCTCACGTGGACTGGAGCAGATACGACACCGGAGGCTGCAGGCGGTGTCCCAAGGTCGAGGTTCGAGGCCGTCTGGAATTGCAGAAGCGATTCGGGCTTGAGGACGATCTGTTGACCAGGACGAATGATGTTGGAGCCGAGGCCAAGGACGCCCCCGCTTGCCGCTCCGATGCCTGCGCCTGCACCGCCACCGGCAAGGCCGCCGATGATCGCTCCCAATGCAGCGCCGCCACCAGTCCGGGCGGCCGTGTTGGTTCCTCGGCCATTGTTCTTGCTGGAAAGTACGCGCGTGGTGAGCGCAACGGGTTGGCCGTTGAGCTGCACGCTTACCAATTCAAGGGACAGCTCTGCAGCTCCGGCGAGCCTGCCAGCGGGCTTCGCGTCAACGATGCGGCCCGTAACAGGGGTGCCAGTGGGGAGTGCCACGGTCGCACCCGAGAGCACGTTGGCTGCGATGGTGCCTTGGAATGTGTCTCCTGCCTTCGCGGTCTTGGTGTCGATCTCGCCGTTCAAACGGATTGGGAGCGTGGTTCCCACGGCGACACTCGCGGCCTTGGCGGGGGCTGCCTGCATGGTCGGGACGACGGTGAGATTATTCATCACCGTCTTGACGCCACTGATGTTGGCGAGGCTTTCGGATGCCTGTTCCTTTTCCTGCTCAGAACGAACATTGCCGAAGAGTTTGACCACCCCATTGTTCACGCTGGACTGGATGGAGGAACCGGCGAACTGTGATGACGTAAGCGCCTGCTGTACCTTGCTCTCTGTTTGTTGGTCCTGCTGCCATCGGGCGCTCTGGCTGTAGGTGAAGGGCGGCATGAGGAGTGAAGCTGCAAGCGCGATAGAAGATCGAGTAGCGATGGGAAACATGAAACCTCTCTGCGACGTTTGGTGTTGCGATGGGGGATTTAGAAGCCGATGCCGAAATCCTGCTGCTTCGCAGGTAGTGTGAGTTCCGGTGTTGCCATTTGTTTCGCCGGGGAGAAGTCTTGTTGCGCTGCATTGGTGTAGAGGGCGACATCCGCTTTGGGTGACGCTCCTTGGAAGTGCTGTTGTGTGAGCCCTTCGCCTGTAGCTATGACACGTTCTGCACGGATATTTTTCAACCCTTCGGTGGTGTAGCCATAGTCGATGTGCCGGGTCTTCTCTGCTGAGACCTCGGCTATTTTGCCAGTGTCGAGCTTCACGCTCATGGAATTGTCATGGCCGATCCGCGTCACCGTACCGAGGTCGCCAGAACGCACACCCAGCTCCTTATCGTAGGTTGTAAACCGGATGCGCTCCCCCTGAGCAATCTCGCGTATCTCTTCCTGGAAGATGCGGCTTTCGCGCGTTTGCGTTCGAAGCTGGGCGGGGTTGTAGGAGACCTCTTCGCGTGTGGAATCAACCTTGACGGTGAGCACATTGCCTCGGGGCTTCATATCAACGACGGTGGCCTGACTGTCGTTAGGAATCCCGTCCAGGCTGGGGCTGCCGGTCTTGTAGAGGATCTTGTCGCCTTGCTGGTAGCTCTCCACGCGCATCTTGCTGCCGGTCTCTTTTTCGATGAGCACCGGCACCGCCTGGGCGTCTCGGCCGAGTTTGCCTTGCGCGTATAGGTCGGCTCGAATGAGTTGAGTCAACTCGTCCCGCTCCGCGCGATCGGGCGCAACAATGACGCTTCGCTCTGGTCTGTTGACGTACTCGTTGGCGACGGCGGCAAGCCGCGAATCCGCGTTGTTGTATTCGTGAAGTTCGACGGTCTTTGCAGCTTTTGCTTGCGAAGGTGCGGGCTGTTCGGCGCGGGTTGTGAAGTCCAGAGCGGCAGTCTTGGTCACGTCCGTGGCCAGCCGTGCGCCGAGGGTTTCGGCATTGTTCGTGTAGATCCGCGCATCTTCGGACGCGCGAGAAATGGCGACATAGGCGAGCCGGTTGTTGATGAGGCTGCGCGATGAATCGGTGTCGATGTTTGCAATTACGCGGTCTGCTGTGAGTCCCTGGGAGCTGTGGGACGTGACCGCGTAGCCGTGGTCGAACTGCCGGAACGCTGCAGGATCGAAGCTGATGGAACGCTTCTCTTTGCCGTCCATCAGGACCGTGAGACGGTCTGCCTCGATCTTCGTGATGGTGCCCATGTCGCGATTCGAGATGCCCAGCTCTTTATTCAGCGCGGAGAACTGTAGGCGGTCGCCTGTCGCAAACTCCCGGCTCACCTCGCGATAGACGTTTACGCCGTAGACGCGGCGAGGGTCGTACTCGACGCTGGACCCGTTCGAAAGCTCGACCGTCACCCGGTTGTTGGCAACATCGTTTGACCGCACCACGCCGAAGCTGTTGCGCTCGATGCCCTCGGCCCTACTGCCGCGCTCGTACTGGACGACATCGCCGGGGCGGTACATCGCCGCCCAGGTGCGATCCGGCCCGGTCATATCAGAACGGTGGGAGAGGGTAAGGTACTGCTTACCGTCATCGGCCAGCGTGCCGGCTTTCTGCAGCTCGACGCGCACCGCTTCATTGATCTGCTGGCGGCTTCGATTATCTGGAGAAACGATGATCGTGTTCTCTGGACGTGCCGCATAGTCTCGCGCGATGGCTACGATGCGCTCGGGCGCACTGGCAAGCTCGGTCACGCGGCCTTGTTCGGAAAGTAGAGCGATTCCCTTCTCTGTTTCGTTGGTAGCGAGATGCTGGACCGCGCGAAGCAGCTCCGGGTCTTTCTGCCTCATGATGGTTTCCAGCTTGGAAGTTTGCATGCCCGCTTCCTGCATCTGCTGGAACGGCCGTCCGGCGTCCACGCCCTGATGCTGGCGGGTGTCACCGATGACAAGGACGCGATCTTCGGGGCGTATCTTATTGAGGAAAGCCCGCATCTGCTGCGTGCTGGCAAGGCTGGACTCGTCGAGCATGTAGAGATGTTTGCTGGCAGGATCGGAGTCCTTCTGTCGGGCGAGGAAGCTCTGAAGCGTGTTGGCTTCGATCCCCGCCTCGCGGAGCTGGCCTGCGGCCTTCGAGGTTGGGGCGAAGCCCTCGACCTTGTACCCGCCCTGCTCCGCGCCTTCCCGGATGGCCTCTAGCGTCGTCGTTTTCCCAGTTCCGGCGAGACCCTGAAAACCGTGGACGCGGTCGGTGCTGGTGAGCACTTCACGGATAGCTGTGCGCTGCGCCTCGTTAAGAAAATCGCGTGATTGCGCCTGGCGCTCTGCGGCACCCTCGCTCAGCATGGGCGACGTTGCGCCGCGTCCATTCAAGACGTGCTGCACGTTCGCCCGCTCGGCGGCGATGGTTTCCGGTGTTGTAAAGCTGCGGCCTGAGCTGTGCTTTTGGCCCTGCACCAAACGGAACTCCCCCTCTTCGCGGCGGCGCTGGAACTCGCTCTGCACGTCGATGAAGCTGACTTCGCCCATGCCTCGGCGTAACGCCTCCCGCATGATGATCCGCTCGTCAGCGACGGCCTCACGCTCGAAAATCTTGTCCTTCGCGAAGGCCACGGCTCCGCGTGCATCGGGCTGTAGACCTGTTCCCTTCGCCTGACCCAAGGCGCGTTCGCGTGCTTCCGCGATCACTCGTTCGGGCTGGTTGCCGAACTCCGCGGCCATCTCCTTATGGGCGGCCAGCACCTCGGCGGGAGTGAAGTTCTGTTTGCGGTCGCGCGTGGAATGCGCTGCGATCTGCGCCGCCTCTGGTCCTTGGAAACCGGCACGCTCCATCTGTTCTTTGATTTGCTGCGAACGTGGGCTGGACGCATCAAGGTACGCCTGCGAGTAGCCCTTGATTTCCGGTGCGCCGCTCTGCCCCGGCTCGATTTCGTAACCCAGTTTGCGGAGGTTGTGAGTCAGTACCGATTGATACACGGCGGTTGCGTAGTTCTGGGATTCAAAAAGAGCCTGGGGCTGCAAGGCGCGGGTTGAGCCATCTGCCCGCTCCGTCACATTGAAGATGACGGCGTGGGTATGGAGCTGCGGCGCGGCGTAACCGTCCACCGGCCTTGCCGTGTCATGTTCAAACTTTGCAGCGATGAACTTACCGGTCTGCTCGGCGGGGTTGTTGCCGCCGATCCGCGCGTGGGTGTACCGCTCCAACTCGTTGAGTGCGGTCGTCACGGCGGCGCGGTGAGCCTCTTTAACCCGCTCGTCGCCACCCACGAGCGCTGTCAGCGAGACGGACTTGGGCGCGGAAAAGGTAGCGTCCCATCCGGCGCGATGCTCCACCGGCTTCGTCACGCTGCCATCTGCATTGGTGTACTCCTGCCCCTCACGGTGCTTTACCATCTGCACCTCCGTTTGGGGATGCTGGCCTTCTGTGAGGCGTGCGAACTCCAGAGGAGCAACCTCGCCGGATAAGCCAAGGGAAGCGGCAAGTTTGCCCTGCCACTCCCCTTTCACGGTGTCCTCTTGCTTGTAATAGCTCTGCGCGTCGCTGGTGTATTCCAGCTTGTGATACGTCTGCGCCTGGGCTGGGCTGATCGCTTTGGAGATGGTGAGCATGGCGGCCTAGAGGTTGTGTGAGAGTGGGGCTGCCTCGACCTGCAGCGTGGAAACGACGGCTTTGGGGGCCTCGGGAACTAGCTGCGGCACGAGGGCTTCGGATTCCTTCAACGGAGCGCCACCGTTGGGTTTTGGCTTCGGGGTCCGCTTCGCCTTGGGCTTCTCCTCGGGGCTGGTCAGCCACTCCTCTTCCTCCTCAGCTTCGGCCTTGGTGGAAGTAGTGTCGGAGGTAGATGGCGTGGTTTTTTTGTCGGCGGGGGCGAGCGGATCGAACCACATCTTGCTTTCTGGAATCGCGCGCGGCAGAAGCGCGTCCGCGATGATAGGTAGCGTCATGTGCGGAAAGGCAAAGCGGGAGACGTAGTTGTTGTGCTTCACAAAGGTGTGAAGGTCAGGCAGCCCTTCAATCTCAGACTTCATCACCAATGGCTCGATCTGGCGGTCAAGCGTAAAGCTCTTACCTTGACGCTTGCCGTCCGCAACCGTTTCCCGGACGCGCTCGATCTCGACCTCGCCGATGAGGTCTGCTGCCCACTTCGCCGCGTTCGGTTCGCCGGTGCGCAAAATGAATTTTGTGCTGGGCATGGAAAGCATGACCTCGGCCAGATGGCCGTACACCGTTTCAAGCTGGGCCTTGCCCTGGTAGGCGAACACGATGGGGTTGTCGCTCTTACGGCCTTCGGTCAAGGCGGTGTGGAACTGAGGGAGAAGCTGTAGGCTCGCCAGCTCGTCAATCACCAGCCACACCTTTTTCTGGTTGGGCTTCGGTTTCGTGAGGAGCCGCAGGACTAAAAGGTCGATCCACAGCGACTGCAAGGGACGCAACGCCTCGCGCGTGGCTTTGGTGGACGTGAGGAAGATCCAGCCCTCGCGCTTCTCTGCCCACTCGGTGGCGCTCCACTGTCGGCCGCTCGCCTCCTCCAACGTCGGCAACAGGCGCAGTCCGTCCGCAATTAGCCCAAGAGAACCCAGCACACCGCGCCGCTGCTGAGGCGCATCCATCGGCGCGAAGTTCGCCAACTCCGTACCTTTGAGGCGGCGGTCTATCTCTTCCTCGTTCGACATCCACTCCACCAGCTCTTCCGGCGAAGGACGGTACTTCAGAAGATGGGCGAAGATTTTCTGCGGGGTCTCCGTGAAGAATTCGCCCCGCTTGTCATCGCGCGGCTGGTACATCGACGTGGCGATGGTGCGTGCCTCGGCGGGGTTGCGCAACTCACTTGATGGTGTCCAGTACGGTGTCCGCGCATCCAGCGGATTGAGAATCCAATCGCCTCGGTCCTTCTTGTAAAAGCGCTCCGTGAACTCACCCGCCGTGTCATAGACAATCGCAATCTCGTCACGATCGGCAATCTGCTGGAGGATCTGTGTCAGCAGCGTGGACTTGCCCGAACCGGTGTCGCCCATGATCTGGATGTGCTGCGGCTCGGCTCTCTTTGGAATACGAAGCTGCGTGGCGTGACGGGCATACCAAGGCTTCTCTGCGGTCGTAAACGCCAGCCCATCAGACTTCAGAGCCTTGTTGAACTGCGGCGGTGGAACCATTACCGGCCCTTTGAGACGGCGACCGTACTTCAGTTGACGGAAGCGTTTCACGTCGGCCCGACTGGCGAAGCCGAGAGCAATCACGAGGACAAGCAGCCCCTCACACAATGGCTTCGTATAGACCTGGACGAGTCCCTTCCCGTCAAAGAAAACGTCTCTAAGCCACCGGCTCAGAGCGGCGTCGTTGTACTCCTTCTCGGGGCCTTTGAAGAAAACCGTATAGCCTCTCTGCTTCGCGGCAGCCGAGAGATCGACGGGGGATATAGACCCATCGGGGAGCTTGGTTTCGCCGGGAACGAAATCAGCCGGCAGCGCCAGGCGCGGGATCGCCTTGCCGCCGCCCACATAGAGTAGCCGGTACTTCCCATGCTGTTTGAACGTGGCTCCGATAAGAGCCTGCGCATACGTCGTGGTGTATGTCCGGCGCAAGGGCGTCTCTTCGAAGTTAAGAAATTGCCACACGAAAACGAGCGTCGCCATGATGCCCAGCGCGAAGGCGCTGAACGTGTAGATCGGCGCGTGTGGCGGCCAAACGATGGTCTCTTTGCGTCCCCAAGCTTGTGTATTATTCATCGTTCGGTCTCCGTGGCGGCGTACTGCTGCATGACTTCGGCTGCTGCTTTATGCTTCGTGGACCGAATGCCCTGCAGTTCTTTTTGGAAAGCTTCAGGCGTCATCACGTCGCCACAGGCGACGGCTCGCAGCGTGGAATTCAGAAGCTGACGGATGGCAACTATCTCGGTGAAGCTGGGAGTAATCGCTTCGCCACGTGCGGCGGCAAGCAGAGTGTCCCTGCACCACTCACTGAGGCTTTGGCCTTTGAGCTTGGCAGCCTGTTCCATTTCGTTCTGCTCGTCGCGCGTTACGCGCGCCGTCGCGCTGATCGTTCGTCCTGTGCGACCCTTCGACCGACGAATGCGGGTCTCAAGTTCTAAGAAAGATGTCGCTGCTTGCTCTTCCATCTGCGAAACTCCTCGGTTGACTATCGTTGACCGCTGGTTGACGATAGCCAACCGGTTTGGTGTAAGTGGTTTGTTTGCAACGAGGTTGACGATAGTCAACCTGTTCGGCTTTTAACGACACCCTGGAAGGGGTGGAGTGTCATCCTTTTCATGCGCAAAGCGCATCCGCTCTTGTTGTTGCTGCTGTCTCTGCATTTGGTGTTGCCGTTGACGTTGCTTCTGCGTTGGGAGGTGAGTGCTCGATGCGCTTACTTCGTAGCGCTGGGTGCTGGCTGCGCGGCTGTCTTTGCTGCTTTGGCAGAGCCGGGAGCCTTCTTAATGCGGACCGATGACGGCACATTTGTGTTTGGGTTCGCGGTGAGGTGTTGCTGAAAATCCTTGTCGTGTTTGAAGATGTATTCCAACGCTTCATTCACCACGTCATCAGCCGGTCCCTGATGAAAATGTGCGTAACGGTCAAGCATTTTCGCCGTTGACTCTTCAAGCCTGATGTTGGTTTCTACCTTCTTGGAAGTCTTCACTGTGAACAGCGCCATGATGCGTTTCCTCTCCTCTTTCGGTTATGCGAACTGCGCGGTGGGTGTTGCAGCCGATGCGCCGACAAGCATCAGCTCGTGACTCGTCTTGAGCTGGGGTGCTGAGTAAACTTCCTCGACCTGGAACTGTTCAGTGCGATAGTCGTAGCCCTTCACCAGCACGACTTCACGCACCTGACGCCGACCGCTTGCTGCACGTTCGCAGTACAGGGTGAAGTCGATGGCTTTCGCGGTCTCGCTCCGCATAAATGCGTGATTGAGATTCGCTCGGGCACTTAAGGCAAGGTTGGCGAGACGATCCAGCGCTTCGACGGCGCTGCTGGCGTGAATCGTAGACATCGTGCCGCCGTGTCCGGTGTTCATCGCTTGAAGCAGGTCGTACCCTGCCTCGTTCCGAATTTCGCCCATGATGATGCGATCGGGACGATGACGCAGTGCAGCGGCCAACAGCTCACTCGGCGTAACGGCAACCTGACCGGGGATCGCATCAACCGCCTCCCAACGGATCGTGTTCGGCTGCAATATCTGCAACTCGGCTGGCTGCTCGATCACACACAGTCTTTCGGTCATCGGGACGTGATCGAGTAACGCTTTCATGAGGGTCGTCTTGCCTGAGCCGGTTCCACCGGCGATGATGCCGTTCTTGCGCTGGCCGATGAGAGAGACGATGAGGTCACGCACTTCCAGGGGCAGGCTTCCACTCCCCACCAGCTCATCGCTCGTGTACCACTTGTTGAACTTCCGAATTGTCAGGGTGGGGCCAGCTATGGACGCAGGCGGCCCCACAACAGCGACACGCGAACCATCTGGGAGGCGAGTGTTCAGGATGGGATTCTGCATCGTGAGGTCTTGTCCCAACACACGCGCGACACGCTCAATGGCTGCGGTCAGACGCTCGTTGGTGTATGCGTCCGTGAGTTTGACACGCTCGACCACACCGGCACGGTCGGCATAGACTCCGCTCGTGCCGTTAATCATGAGGTCAGAGATGGACGGGTCAAGCATGAGCGTCCGGATCTCTTCTGGAAAGAATGGAAGAATAAGGTCATAGCTCACTGTGCAACTCCTGTCGTCGTCGCATCCGGCAGGAAGGGGCTGCTGGGTGCGAGTGGCGTAGAGGCTGCGTGCTGAGGCTTCGGCAGGGTGGCTCCGTCGATGGCGATCGGATCAACGCCCAGGCGGTTCTCGTGGAACTCCGTCACCGTCAGACCCAACGGATTGATCGTCTCGAACTGCGGAAAGACCTTTGCCTGATCGGATACCTGCTTAGGGTTCAGGTAGTACGTCACGCTCAACATCCAGTGTTCCGTGCGAGGCTGCCGAGAGTTGCGAACGGAGAACAGCTTGTCGAAGTTCACAAGCGCCGTTCCCTTTGCCATCACTGCGCCCTGCACCTGTTCCGTGGACATGCTGGTGATAGTCACATTGCGCACATCCACTTCGCTCTGCTCGATCTGCCCCGCCGTGACCTGCGAGATGGTGTGGTTGGCGTTGTCTTCGCCCATGAGCTGCGAAGCAAGCGGCTGCGAGAGAAAGTAGTAGTTCAAGGGGTACTTTTTCGCCACGGTTTCTCTGTTGAGCGTGTAGCGATAGTTCGTCCAGTCCGTGAGGTACGTCCGCACCTCGCCCTCGCGTGGCGAGTAGTTGAGATCGCTGTATACGATGGCCTGAGCTTTGCCCATCTCATCAATCCGGATGTACCGATTGATGACAGGCTTATGAGCCAGGGCGACGATGCTGGCGAACGATCCGAGGAGTAGAACAGACAGACCGCCGATGATGACGCGGCTTGTCTTTCGCTCGTTGTAGTGGGCCGCGTATACCTCATTGGCAATAGTGTCAGTAAGCACGGCCTGCTCTGAGGTGTACGCTGCGTCGGTGAGAGGTACGGTCTGTGTTGCCATGGTTTAACTCCTTCAGAGAAATGCGGAAAGAAGAATCATCTGGATGTGCCGGGGTGCGGGTGGTGCGGGTTTTTCGTGGTGACAGAAGAGCGCTGGTGGCTGAGGAGCTTTGCGACGAGGAGAGAGGTGCGATATGCCTGGAAGAGTCCTCCCGCAATTCCGGCAACGATCAGGCCCGCAACCAAGAGCCGGAACAACCCGCGCAAGAATTTAGGTGGATCTGCTTGGGGTGATGTAGCCGCCACCGTGGATACGAGATGGTCATCGTTGTTCCAGCTCATGATTTCCTCGCTGCTGGCGAAGAGCTTTTGCCTCCATAGCGGAGGGCGACACTCGTCACAAGATTCTGTGCTGAAGCCGTTGTGCCCGCACTGCCACCAAAGATCGCCTGCGTAATCTGTGGGATAAAGAGCATGTTGAGAATGAAGGCTACGAAGACCATCGTGACGGGCAAGATATTCGCCATCCACATGAGGATGGAATAGTCGCCGTTGAAGGACTGCTGTAGGAAGGTTGTGTAGAAGCCTGACCACACGAAGATGAAGGCGGCCGCAACAGCACGGATCATTGCGAAGCTGAGCAGAGTATCGAAGAACCCAAAGAACTTCCCGCGAAGGCTCTCCACCATGTACAGCGGTATGAATAGAGGTCCGAACAACGCGGTCACCGCGTAGAAGATGAAGCTGCTCACGTTGATGACGAAAATGATTGCCGCCGCTACGCCGGTCAATACCTGGATGTAGACGTATTCAAAGATTTCGAGCGGCGATAGCAGAGACGGCGCACCTGTCTTGTGCCACGCTTCGAGTATCACGTTGGTCAGTTGAGTTTGCGTGTTTTGATCGAGCGCCTTCACGATCTCTTGCGCGAGAGCGGCGAAGAGCTTGTTGAAGCCCCAGCTCGCTCCCGGCAAAGGGTTGATCCAGTAGGTTTCGAGAATGCAGCAGAAGCCGAGGCGCAGCATAAACCGGACGATCTCTCCACCTTCGAGAGGAGCAGGATTAAAGCTGAAGCTCATGTTGGCGAGGCTAAAGTTGATGACCATCTTCGCAAGCTGCATGAATGCGATGAAGCTAAGCAGCGTGAGACCGAAGCTGGTCAGCGCTCCACCGTTCGCCGTGGTCAACGCTGTCAGGTTGTTGGTGAACTGATAGAGCCAATCTGTGCCGGGCATCGTGTACGCCTTATGGAAACGTTAGGGTTGTTTGATTGATCCGGGGCTGTGGTTTACAGCAGGATCGGAGTTGTGCTTCTTCTTTGCTGCTGCAATACCTTTCCAAAGACGGCAATCCTCCGCTTTTGCTGGATCGGAGATGGCTGCGCAATCCTTGTTCGTCGGATCGGGGTGCTCGTTAGTCGCAGGCTGCGATGTGGTGGCCTTAGGCTCCGGGGACGAAACCTTGGGAGTGTTTGCCTCGCAACCAGCAA
>Ga0247779_1001571_pt1 | contig 10872 bp, 7 predicted proteins | sample UWRJL221509R5_FD_179925 | JGI IMG/M metagenome (GOLD analysis project Ga0247779, IMG submission 179925) | Plant litter microbial communities from Arlington Agricultural Research Station in Wisconsin, United States - UWRJ-L221-509R-5 | ecosystem: Environmental > Terrestrial > Plant litter >...
CCTACGTGCTCCTGCTGGCCGTGTCGCTCGGCTTGCTGTGGCAAGGCCTGTCGGATCTCTTTTAAGCACAATTGAACTAGTGTGGCGGTTCTGAAGTCCGCATCATTCGTGCGGCGAGTCTATAATGCGGACTTCAGAACCAAAGCCACACTAGAACAATAACTTGCTAGAGTCCTTCGATTCCGAAGTTCGCAGACGAACGAGCAGCGGAATGATGCGAACTTCGGAAACGGGACTCTAGAGCATCGGCAGGCTGCTTGGCGCCCTACCGCGTGGAAACGCTTTATCGATGATCTCGATATCCTGTTCACTCAAATCGATTTTTCCAGCACCGGCGTTCTCCGCTGCGTGAACCGCAGATGATGCCTTAGGAATTGTCAAAACGGCCGGACGGCGGGTCAGGAAGCTGAGCGCAATCTGCCGAGGAGTGGCGCCGTACTTGTCGGCAATTTGCTGCAAGACTTTCCCCTTCGGTGACTGGGCACTTGGAAAATCATCGTGCCCGAACGGTGAATACGCCACCACTGCAACACCATTTTCCTCACACCAAGGAATGACGGAATGCTCGATAGCCCGTTCATTCAGATGATACAGGACTTGGTTGCAAGCGATGCGTCCCTCGCCTGCCACGTCCAGCATCTCCTCAAGATCCGATGCATCGAAATTGCTGACGCCCCACGACAGGATCTTTCCAGCGGCGACAAGGTCCTCGAACGCAGCGACCGTCTCTTCCAGCGGATATTGTCCACGCCAATGCAGCAGATAGCTGTCCAGACGATCTGTCTTGAGCCGCTTGAGCGATCGTTCACACGCCTGCATCGTGCCGCGTCGTGACGCATTGCTCGGCAACACCTTGGAGACCAGAAACACCTCGTCGCGCCGCCCGGATATCGCATCCGCAATGACGAGTTCGGCATCGCCATACATCTCAGCCGTGTCGATGTGCGTCATGCCGAGATCGAGCCCCTTGCGCAGCGCTGCGACTGCAGCCGAGCGATCTCCGTGATCGATGTACCAGGTACCCTGCCCGATCACAGAGGTCGCGTGTCCGGATTTTCCGAATGGCTTTTGCTTCATGCTGGGGTTTCCTCACTCCAATTCTCGATTAATAGCCGGTCATTTCGAGATAGCCGATACCACTCTGGCTGCCCTTAAAAGTGATGGGCCCTTCCCAATAGGAAAAGCGAGTGCCCATCCAGCTCTTGGGATTCAGCGGCGCACTGTCAATCTTCAATCCCTTATCCGACAGAACGACGGTCCACGATGTCGGAAGCTTGCGACCGTCGATGTCTGTAAAACCAGTAGGCGTCATCGCAATCGAGCTCGCGGGGATAACCTCCGAGCGTCCGTTCCGGTCAATCCAGTTGCCGGCAAAGTAATTGCCGCTATCTTTCTGCCGAAGCCGGAACAGCATGGCCTTCTCGCCGGATTCCATATGTAACGAAAACCAGTCCCATCCGGTCTGGTCGGACGCCAACGGCTGGCTGCTCCATTCTCGGTCCATCCACGCCAGTCCTTCGACTTGCACGGTCTTGTCATCGAGTGTGACAGAGCCTCTGGCTTTGTAATAAGGCTGGCTGAAGTAATAAGACGCCTGTCCGCGATCGGATTTTTTGCTGTAACCACCCTCACCCTGCAGCACGAGCGGCTGATCGGCTTCAAGCTTCAAGGCGTAGCTGAAATTGTCTCCCGACGCCGAGAGCCCGAGCGGTGCGACGGTTTGCGGAGACAAACCATCATCTCCGCCCATCTTCCACGCATCGATCCACGCTTGAAATGGAATGGCTTGGGCGCCTGCCTGACCTATGCCACCCCGTGCAAAACGCTCGGCATAACGATGCGTATGTACATTGGTGATGGCGGCATGGCCCATCCAGAGTTGCCGGTTGTCCCAACCGGCCTGCTCTGCGCCTGGAGACATCGCCTGCCGGAACAATGTCCATTGCACACCCCATTGAGCGCCGTTGGCCTCCTTCAAATTTGCCGTGAGATACCACCACTCGATGCGATAATCGGGATGCGGACCAAGATCGCGCGGAAACTCCAAAGCCTTTCCAGGCACGACCGCAGCAAACCCATCGCTGGTGCCACCCAAACCAGCGAAGCCCTGCGCGCCGGCGAACTTGCTGGCGAACGGGACCAGCAAGCTGCCACCCAGAAACGCACGTCGGTTGATGTGAAGGTCAGCGCTCATTGGTGAAAATCTTCACAAGCTCCGCTGGCTGCAACCGAGCCAGTCTGAGAACGGGCAAACACGTTGCCAACAGCGCAGCGAGCATCGCGATCCCGAGCAACTCCAGCAATTGCACTGGAAATATATAGAGCGGCAGCCGCCAGCCAAACGCTTTCACGTTCACCACCGCGACCAGACACCATGACACAAGGATCCCTAGCGGCAGAGCAAGCAACGCAGTCAGGAAGGCGATCGACATCGTCTTCAGCAACTCAATGGCCGCAAGCCGCCGCCGGGTGATACCTAGCGCCCACAGCGGCGCCAATTGCGGCAATCGGCTGCTGCTCAATGTCAGTAAGCTCGTCAGCAATGCGACACCGGCCACGCCAAGCGTAAACGCATTCAGTGCAGAAGTGACGGCAAAGGTACGATTGAAAATTCTTATTGATTCCGCCTTCAGTGTCGCCTGATCGATCAGACGGGTCGTGTCGAGACCAAATTTTTCACGAAGCGCATTCACCAGTCCATCCACTTTATCTGGTGTCACACGCAGGCCAAACCGCGCATGTGCAACGTCTGGCCAGTGGGCCGCCAGTCTGTCGATGTCGACGCCGATCTGGCCCTTTGGATTGCCGTAATCGGCATATATTCCTGCAACCTGCACAGGCCAAGGACCGGTCGCTGTCGGGAGACGAACTTTGTCCCCGAGCTTGAGCTTCAAGCGACGCGCCAATTGCTCGCTGAACAGTGCACCGTCGGTCTGAAAAATTTTATCCCAAACATCCGGCAGAGATTCCAGCAGCGGCCAGCGCTCCCGATATGTGGCATGATTGGCGAAACTCAGAACTTCAACGGGAAGACCATCAAGGGTCACATCCGTCCGCCACGCCGGCAGGATGGCATTCACCTCAGGCCGCTGCCGCAGCCACGAAACGATCTCCTCACCCTGCTTGTCGCTGGTTGCGTTGAGATAGACTTCCGCTCCCAAGCGGTTATCCAACCAATTTTCAAACGTCCGGCTGAAACTCTGCACCATGGTGCCGACACCGACATTCACGGCGAGTGCGAGCAGCAGCGCCATCAGCGCCAGTGAAAGACCGGGAAGCTGTTGCCTGCCGTCGGCCCAAAACCACTTCGCGAGGGGACGTACGGTTCGATGTTGGCCGAACCATAAGACGGCGCCCAGGATCACGGGCAGGATCAACGCAGCCGCAAGCAGCAGGGCCGCCAAAACGAGAAAGCCGGCAACGAGCGAGTCACCCCAGTACAAGACCCCTGCCGCGACGAGCGCGATCACAACCGCAATGACGCCTTGGCGCTTGAGCCAATGCTGCTGCGCCTGTTGCCACGCGTAAGGCTGCGCCGCTGCAAGGATAGGCAACCGATAGACCCGATAAAGGCCCGTTGCCGCCGCGAACAACGCGCCAAGGATGCTCATGCCGAGCCCTGACAGCCACCAATCAGGTTTCAGCGACAGCTCCCCCGGAACTTGTGCCCCGTAGAGCCCGCGCAGGCTTGCGGCAACGTCAGGCAACAGGAACGCAGCAACAATGTAGCCGCAGATCAGGCCGATAAATCCGGCAACGACTGCGAAACACACCAACTCAAGAACCAATACGCCCGTGAGCGTGCGCGCTGACACTCCACAGGCGCGCAACGTCCTGATCGTCGGCAATCGCTGCTCCAGCGCAAGGCCAATGGCGGAGTGAACAATGAAGAGGCCAACAAAGAATGACAGCAGCCCAAATGCCGTCAGGTTGAGGTGAAAACTGCTGGTCAGTTGTTCGAGATCGCTTGGTGCCCCCGCCTCCAGCTGCCGCAGTTGATCGCCGACGACGCTTTCGAGCGGCGGTCTTGTGCCAATCTGTTTGCCGATCAAGAGCCGAGAGATTTGCCCCGGCATTTTGAGAACACGTTGCGCGATACCAATGTCAACCACCAGAACGCCGGGCGCGAGATTGTCCTGCAAGGTCAGCGGCGGAAGCGGCGTCATTCCGTCGACCAACGGGACGTCGCCTTCGCGCTGTTTCAGGTCAGCCAATGTTTCCGGTGCAACCAGCGTCTGCCCGGGCGTGAAGAATTTCTGCAGACCAGTTTGTCCAATGTCCGGTGCAGATCCTGCCCCGGGCGGCAACGTGATCGGCTCGACGCCAATCAATCGATACGCGCGTCCTTCGATCAGCACCCGGCCTTCAACGACCGGTGACACCAGCCAGTTGGCGCGGCGCAAATCGACGAACAGCTGTTGCGGAAACGACGGACTATCGCGACTAACCAACGTTGCCACTTTGCCGCCGCCGAATGTCGCAGCCGCGCGATCGTAGCTATCACGCGCCTGCTGATTGAGCGCCTGCACACCACTCCACAGCGCCGTTGCTGAGATCAAACCGATCAGCAAGGTTGCAAGCTGCATCCGGTGCCTTTTCCAATGGCTCAGAAGAGTCACCAGGATCCAGACCGGACGCATCACATGATCCGCCCTGCGCTCAAGTGCACCTGACGATCCAGCATACCGGCAAGCCGGGTACTGTGTGTGACCATCAGGAATCCGCATCCCGTGCGTGCCACCAGATCGCGCGCAAGCGCGAGAACATCGTCGGCGGTCGCCTCGTCGAGATTTCCGGTCGGCTCGTCCGCCAACAGCACCAGCGGCTTGATCGCCAAGGCGCGGCCAATCGCGACACGCTGTTGCTGGCCGCCGGACAGTTGCTCCGGATAACGATCGAGCAGCGAACCCAATCCGAGACGCTCCACCAATTCGGCCTGCCACTTGGCATCGTAGCGACCGGCGATTCTTGCCTGAAAGGCCAGATTATCGCCAACCTGCAAACTGGGAATGAGATTAAATTGCTGGAACACCAGCCCCAGGCGTTCACGCCGCATCGCCGCGCGATCGCTGTCGGACAGGCCGGACACCAGCACGCCGTCGAGCCAGATCTCGCCCTCGTCGGCCCGGTCCAGCCCTGCAATCAGATGGAGCAACGTGCTCTTGCCGCTGCCGGACTCACCCGTCAGCGCTATGCTCTCGCCGGCTGCTAGGGAGAAATCAACGCCCCGCAGGACCGCAATCTGCTCTTCTGAGGTGCGATAGGATTTGCGGAGGTTGCGAACGGTCAGCATGCGTCCGCCAGCATACACGCCCATCGTAGGGCGTAAAATGGGCAACATGGTCCACTCCCTCCCAATGCGGGAGGGAGTGGATTGAAGTTACGTCAAGCTGAGTTCGTACTTCTCGATGTCCTTGGCACGCTCGGACTCCGCAGCCGCCCTGTGGTCAGTTGCGAGCGTCGTGTAGACCGCCGGCAACACGAACAAGGTGAACAGCGTACCGATCGACATGCCGGCCACGACGACGATGCCGATGGAGAACCGGCTCGCCGCGCCTGCGCCGCTCGCCGTCAGCAGCGGCAACAGACCGGCAACCATCGCAGCGGTCGTCATCAGGATCGGCCGCAATCGGACTCGCGCAGCCATTTCGATGGCCGAGCGCCGGTCGAGGCCCTCTTTCAACTGGAGTTCATTGGCGAACTCCACCATCAGGATGCCGTGTTTGCTGATCAGGCCGATCAGCGTCACAAGACCTACCTGCGTGTAGATGTTGATCGTCGCCAGTCCGAAGAACAGTGGAATCAACGCACCACTGATCGCCATCGGTACGCTGATCAGGATCACGAGCGGATCGCGCAAGCTTTCAAACTGTGCCGCCAGCACGAGATAGATGATGATCAACGCGAAGATGAACGTAACAGTGAGCTGATTTCCTTCCTGCACATATTGGCGGGAGTCCGCCAGATAGTCGTGCGTGAAGCCGGCCGGCAACTGCTTGGCCTGGCTTTCAAGGAATTCCACCGCCTTGCCGACCGTGACGCCCGGCATCGGCACCGCCTGGAACGTTGCCGAATTCAGCTGGTTGAAGTGTGTCAGCGCGTTCGGGTTGGTCATCGTCTCGACCGACACCACCGTCGATAACGGCACCTGGCGACCGCCATTCGTTGGAACATAGTATTTTCCAAGCGCCTCCGGCGACAGGCGCAGTTCGCGCGGCACCTGTGGGATGACCTGATACGACCGCCCTTCGAGATTGAACCGATTGACGTAGTTGCCGCCGAGCAAGGTCGACAGCGTGTTGCCGACCGCCGCCATGTTGATGCCGAGATCATTGGCCTTCGACCTGTCGACGGTCACGCGAACCACCGGCTGGTTGAACTGAAGGTCGCTGTCCGCCACGATGAACAGGCCGCTTTCGCGCGCAGCCTTTTTCAGCTTCTCCATTTCTTCAAAGACCGACTGGAAGCCGTTCGTGCTGCTGATGACCATCTGCACAGGCAAGCCACCCGGCCCGCCTGGAAGCGGCGGCAGGTTGAAGGCGAACGCATTGACGCCCTCCACCTTGCTCAGTCCGCCCTGCACAAGCGGCTTCAGAGCCAGTGACGATCGCTTGCGCTCATCCCATGGCTTCAGGATCATGCCGGCGATGCCGTTGGCGGGGCCATTGGTGCCGTTGATGATGAAGCGCAGATCCGTTTCCGGAAAGGCTGAAAACACCTTGTCGAGCTTTTCGCCATAATAATCGCTGTAATCAATATTGGCGGCTTGCGGTGCCTTCGTCACGGCGAACAGAATGCCTTGATCCTCTTCAGGCGCGAGTTCCTTGCTCGTATTCATGTACATGAAAGCGACGAGCCCAAGGATCGTCACCGCAAACAGTGCTGTGATCGGACGATAGTCCAGCGAGCGATCAAGCTTGCGGCCGTACCAATGCGTGATCCTGGTGAACACACGATCGACGAGTTGGGCGAAGCGGCCGTGATTACCTCCCCCCTTCAGCAAGACGGAGCACATCATCGGCGACAGCGTCAGCGCGATCACGCCTGAGACGATCACCGAGCCGGCCAATGTAAAGGCAAATTCGCGGAACAGCGCACCCGTTAGACCACCCAGGAACCCGATCGGTGCATACACGGCGGCCAGCGTGATGGTCATCGAAATGACCGGTCCCACGATTTCGCGCGCCCCGATCAATGAGGCTTCGACGGGAGATTTGCCCTCCTCAAGATGCCGGTGGATGTTCTCCACCACCACAATCGCGTCGTCCACCACAAGGCCGATGGCGAGCACCATCGCGAGCAGCGTAAGCAGGTTTAGCGTGAATCCCATCGCGAGCATCAGGATGCAGGCGCCGACCAGTGACAGTGGAATCGTCACCACCGGGATGATGACCGAACGGAAAGACGCCAAGAACAGGAAGATCACGACGACGACGATGAGAACCGCCTCGATCAAGGTATCGCGCACCTCTTCGATCGATGAGCGAATGAACTTGGTCGAGTCGTACGCAACCGTCATCTTCATCGACGGCGGCAGGTTGCGCTCGATTTCAGGGAACAGTGCACGCACGCCCTGAACGATGTTGAGCGGGTTGCCTTGCGGTGTCGACTGAACGCCGATGAAGATCGCGTGCTGGCCGCTCAGCGACACGCTCGAGTCCGTGCTCTGGGCGCCCAGTTCGACGACGGCAATATCCTCAAGCCTGACGAAACCACCGTCCTTGGCCTTCACCGTCATCTTCTTGAACTGATCGATGTTGGTGAGGTCGGTGTTGGTCGTCACGTTGGAGACGATGAAGTACCCCTTCGACTGACCAGCTGCGGCCTGAAAGTTGTTGGCCTGAATCGCTGCCTGCACATCAGCGGGCGATACGTTCCGGCCAGCCATCCGCGCAGGATCAAGCCAGATACGTGTGGCGAGCGTCTGCGCGCCGAGAATGTCGGCGGACGCAACGCCATCCACGGTGGACATAATCGGCTGGATCACGCGCGCCAGATAGTCGGAAATCTGCGGACCGCCGAGTTCATCACTTGAGAAGCCGAGATACATCACCGCCGTGGTCTGACCGGTCGATTTGGTAATGACCGGATCGAAGGCTTCCTTCGGAATCAGATATCGCACCGAATTGACCTTCGACATGACCTCGGTCAGCGCGAAGTCCGGCTCGACGTTTAGCTTGATGTAGACCGAGATCGTGCTGGTACCCTGCACCGAGGACGACGTCATGTAGTCGACGCCCTCAGCCGAGGCGACGGCCTGCTCGATCGGCTGCGTAATGAAGCCCTGCATCAGGTCCGGCGACGCACCCGGATACGACGTCGTCACTGTAATCACAGTGTTCGACAATTTCGGATATTGCCGAATGCCCAGACTGGTCACAGCCTTGAGCCCGATCAGCAGGATCAGCAGACTCACGACAACCGACAGCACCGGCCGCTTAATAAAGATATCAGTGAAAGCCATCTGGCTACACTCCGGTACGAGTTCAGTTGCGCGGCGGCTGAGCTGGAATTGGCGGCGGCGGATCATCCGAGATCGCAACAGCCGACCCCGACTGGAGCTTGAGCTGTCCCACGGCGATCACACGATCACCCGGCTTCACGCCGGTGGTAATCACCACACGACCTTGAATACGTGGACCCGTTTTTACGAAGGTCCGGTCAGCCGTCAGGTTGGTTTTGCCGTCGTCCGTCTTGTGTTCCTTAATGAGCCAGACGGAATCTCCATACAGCGTGTAATCCACGGAGGTTTCCGGCACCGTCACTACGGCCGGCTTCGACGGCAACTCAACGGTCGTCGTTGCGAACATACCCGGCTTCAAGATGTGATCCGGGTTTTCGAACGTTGCCTGAATGCGGACGTTGCGCGTGTCGGCACTGATCTGGGGCTCGATCGTGGTGATCTTGCCCTCGAACGTCCGTCCCGGATAAGCATCGACCACAATGCGGACCGACTGTCCGACATTGAGAACCGAACGCTCCTTTTCCGTCGCCGTGAAGTTCAGATAGAGCCGCGACAAATCAGTCAATGAAACGATCTGGGTGCCGGCGCTGAGGTACTGGCCAAGTTCAACGCGACGCACACCGAGTTCGCCATCGAACGGCGCCAGAATGCGCTTCTGCGAGATGATCGCTTCGGTTCTCGACACCGACGCACTGGCTTGATCGAACGCGGCCTGCGCTTGGTCCACAGTTGCCTGCGTACCAGCTTGCTTCGCAACCAGCGCTTTTGCGCGGTCGAGCGCAAGCGAAGCAGCAAGGGTCTGCGCCTTGAAGCTTGCAAGATCGCTCTGGTCAGGCGCGTCGAAGATCTGGATCAGCGGATCGCCCTTCTTCATGGAGGTACCGGGCGTGAACAGGATTTCGGTGACGCGGCCACTGACGTCCGTCGTCACGTCCACCTGATGAACAGCAGCGAGATCACCGACACCGGTCAAGAGGTTCGGCAGCACTTCCGACTTTGCTTCAGCCACGCTCACAGATGTTGGCGGCGGCTTATTATTCTTGAAGAACTCCGCGATCATGTGATTGCGGAATGCATTGAAGCCGACGATCGCCCCGACGAGTAGAAGAAGCGCAGCGCCTACGATCACGAACCAGCGCGTCAAGCGTACCGGCTTGGTGCGCGACGTATCTCCGAGCGGAGGCGTCTGTTGCGACGGTGAGGTTTTGGCGTCCATGTCATGCACTTTCCGAAATGCGAACCGACCCCTGTAACGGCGACGGTCCAGAATCTAAATATTTGGCGATAGCCGCTTCGTTCAGTCCGATCCCCCGAAGGATGAACTGGCAAATCTGTCGTTCGATGTCTGACGCGTTGAGATACGCTAGTGCGGGTTTCGCTGGCAGCCGTGTGAGAGCAACCATGTGAACGACCTGATGCGAGAACCAGAAGAGATTGAGTGGTTCGATGTTGACCGGAACCGCATCTCCCGCCGCGATTGCCTGCTCCAGCGACGCCTTGAAAAACGGACCGATCAGGTCACCGATTTTTTCGTGGACCAGACGCGCAAACTCACCGTCCCCTAATTGACTCGAAATCATCAGCCGCATCCGCTGCGCGTCTTCCTCGTCCGGAGCTTCGCAGGCCCGCATGAAATGCGCGACCATTTCACGGATCAGAATCACCAACGTGGACGTTGAAGGCTCCAGCTCAAGCAGTTGATGCAGTTCCGGATCGGCCTCGCACTCTTCCGCAAGAATCTCCGCATACAACGCCGCCTTCGTCGGGAAATGCTTGAACAGCAATCCCTCCGATATTGAAGCTGCAACAGCAATGCTCTTCGTCGTCGTGCCGGCATAGCCGTAGCGCGCGAAACAGCGCTTGGCCGCGTCCAAAATCTGCTCGCGGCGTAAATCGCCGGTCAGTCTCAGGTTGCTCATGGCGTGAGTAAGCACTCACTTTGAGGCAAGTCAATTACCTTCCGCGCTGCAGCATCAAAATTAGGGACAACGGATGGCTTTTCCGGCCTTGCTGTAGCGCCCGAACCACAAGCACTGGCCTTGGATCAAAGTGCGCAGAGCGAACAGTACGTCGAACACCTGCCTCCATCTGCACCGCAGCAGAGTCGCCCAGGATGTTGATTCTTTTCATCTCGTCCGAATGTAGCCTTGCCTTGTGCGAGCAAACCCGCATGAATGCGCGCCGAATGAATGACCCCCGCGTGCGCGGAAGGGTCGCATGCCCCGACACTTAAACAGGGGCCCGGAGGAAACGAATGACGACGGTGACGACACCGACCGGAGATACTCCGGCGGCTATTTCTGACGAGGCCCTCAAAAAGGCGGAAGAGTTCATCGAAGCCGATGAAGGCGCAACCAACCGGCTCGGGGGTTTCGCCGGCCAGGCGGTGACTGTCATCGCCGTGGTGA
>Ga0247779_1001572_pt1 | contig 10866 bp, 12 predicted proteins | sample UWRJL221509R5_FD_179925 | JGI IMG/M metagenome (GOLD analysis project Ga0247779, IMG submission 179925) | Plant litter microbial communities from Arlington Agricultural Research Station in Wisconsin, United States - UWRJ-L221-509R-5 | ecosystem: Environmental > Terrestrial > Plant litter >...
CCTTTGTAGTCGTAACTGCCTTTGTGGTAGTCGTGGTTGGTTTGGCAGTGGTGGTTGGAGCGGTAGTGGTTGGTTTCGCGGTCGTGGTTGGTGCTGTTGTGGTTGGTTTCGCGGTCGTGGTTGGTACTGCCGTGGTGGTAGGTGCGGTCGTGGTTGGTTTAGCCGTGGTCGTCGGTACTGCAGTGGTAGTAGGTACCGTGGTCGTTGGTTTAGCCGTGGTCGTCGGTACTGCAGTGGTAGTTGGCACGGCAGTAGTGGTCGGCACTGGCAGTGGATTCGGGTTGACCCCTGCGTTCAAGTACACAGACAACCTGCTCGCTGCACCGCATAGCTCGGTATGGTCCGCCTCGCATGCACGCGAGCACTCGGCCGTCGGAGCTTTGATGTTTGCAGCGGGAAGACTAAACGTGTTACCGCACCCTGATTCAGAACAATCAGTGAGTTGTTCACGTACAATAAATAAAATACGCTACTCACAGCACTCTTCACCGAATTCAAGACCTGCTATTCCGAATCCTGCTGCAGCACATTGGGCTGTGCACGACTCGATGGTCACGCCTGTTGGGATGTTAAAACGTTCGAGTAAGGTTCTTGGGTTGGTTCCAACTGCGTCTCTGTTCAAGACGATGGGTTAAATTTTGAAGGAGAAGAAACGAAGAATAGGAAATACGTACTGGAAACATCCATCGAACGTCCAAGTCCCGACTATGGCCTTGTTTGCTGGGATTGGACCCACGCCCTTGTTCGTGTTTTGGAATACGCTGATAAGGCTCGCGCCTCCACATGTCAGCGTCGCATCGCTTGCACATGGGAAGTTGCATTGGGTTTCATTGACTGCAATGACGGCTCCTTGGATGTTGAAGTCGCAAACTGCACACAAAAATGTATCAAATTGGTAAGCCATTCATTCATTGCTATTTTTTGTTTCTGGATATGTTTTTTTCACTCACAGCATTCACTGGTGAATTCCACCCCGGCAAAGGTGAGTGGTGTCGTAAAGTTGCTTGCACAGAAGGATGTGCAGAGTGCGGGCGTCATGACGGTGCTCGTGGTGTGTTCCTCCTGGAGGGTACGTTGAGAAGGAACATTGTCACTGGAGAATATTAATAATAAGCAACGCGTCAACGATGATGGTTGGTAAAAAGTACGTACGGGAAGCATCCGACGAACGTCCATCCCGCAAGGGCTGCGTTCGGGTTCGCAGCTGCTTGCCTCTCTTTCAATCCGACCTCGATGGGCGTCGCTGGCATCGCGACCACAACAGAAGCCGTGATTATCGAAGAGAGGAGAACGAACGCGGTACGGCTCATTGTCACGGTTCAGCACAATTTGAAGGCGTGTATCTGTTTTGTATCGCCCAACAAAATCGAGGATGCCAATCTTCCTGTTAGCATTTTCAGTGCTTTATATACGTTACCCCCTGCCGACTAGGTATGCCTTTCGTTCTTCCAGACTTTCTTCCACCAAAACTGAAATAAAGTGTTTGCATGCAGGCACACAGACGCGCGGCGCGTCCTATCACCTCCCCGAACTGATTTCTGATTCTTGATCCCTTTGTTCCTGACGTAGACAGAAAGATGGATGCGTCCAAGAACCCAAAAAATATGTACGTATCATCCAACAGATTTACATATAACCTGTACAGCTGTTGATCTTCAAGCCAACGGCACGCCAGTAGGTTAATTCTAAATAGCCCGCAGTGAACGAAAAGCCTGCTTTGAGGCGAATAATCAGAGCTATATCGCCGACTCCCCATGGCAGATACCTCGTAAGCTAAGTACGTATGTATTATATGAGGTCCAACTTTCAAATCTACCGGGAGCGCTACATACTCTGTATTATGATACGTGGATCATTCGATGCCAGCGTGGAGGAAAGAATAAACGGGTAATTTTTAGTGTAGGTACATTCGCCGATCAGAGGACTTGAATAGTTTTTGTTGATACGTATGGTGCCGCCATTCGACGGTAAATGCTTCTGTCGATGACTTTCCTCTGTGTAAGCTTGCAGAAGTAGATGGATTATCATGTAGCCAGGGTCCTGGGCCTTAGACGGCTAGACGGTAGATGGTTATTTGTGTACTATGCCTTTCTTATGCTTTAATATCATCCTCGAACGATTAACCCATTGATTTACTAAGACGGATGTCTGACACAACTTAATACGATTTCCGACACTGATAGGAGGAAGGATAGGCAGTTTAAATGAATGATATCCTCCATGAAGGATGAACTAACGAACGAACTCCTATAAAATTTTCAAATTTACCCCTCGTACTCCCCTGTCGACTGATAAAGATATAACTGGTACCAATAAGTATATAAACCAATGAAAACCTTCGACGCAATCTTTTCGGTGACAGTTGGACTCACACAACTTGTCGGAAATGCTACGAGCGGCATGTCCGGCTTGTGTTCCTGCCTGGTTAGCTTGGGAATGCCGACCAGCTGAGACTGTTCCATGGGCCTGGAAAATTTGTGCCTAAGTATCATCCGAATCTCCGATGCTGAAATACCTGTCGAATAAGAAAAGAAATACACACCTGACAGATCCCCAATGTTCCTTCCCACTTTTTATATAAGGTTATTCACCGAGTCGTCGTTGGGGAACAGAATAGAAGGCTCCTAGATGATTGACTGATCCAAGCATGGGAAAGCACCCGGGAAGTCCGTTTGGCAAACGGAAACGGAAGGTCGTAAGTCTGTCTAGCTCTACGTTTTTACACACGAGCTGCTCTGATTTCGGTGATTAGTGCTGAAGAACATGGATACTACTCAGATAAGGAGATAAATAGCTGGAATGTTTTCTGATCGTACAGTACTATTGAGTTCTCTGCCATTCATGGAACGTAGAAATTGGATCAAGATTTAGCTGACTGTTCGATTCTGATTCCCAAACATTCGAAGAGGCAAAACCTTTTAGGATGATAACACTACCACAATCACTGTGTATTTCAGAAAATGCAGTTTTCCGTGTTTGCATATTTGATTTGGTAACAAGTCTTGCGATTCATTTACTTTTAACGTTTTATCTGGTTAGGTCCATGTGGCTTCCCCCCTGAGGCTTCCAGTCCCTTCTTCTTTGCCCTCATTTTTTTCCATTTGGCCCCTCATATTGATCACCTTCGTATTATTTTGTTTCAGGCTTCTACAGCGTGATTAAACAAAGACCCGGCGTAAATAAAAATATCTAGGAGCGCGGCAGTGTCGTGGCCCTACTTCAAGTTCGTACATTCATCAGGTTCGAGATCTCCCTACGAGATATTTGTTCCCCTTTAGAGACTTCGATTGAATGCTCAGTCACACAAGTCAAGCAAAATGTGGTATATATGTTCAAAGAGGTACTAGAACCTATCCAAACAGTAATTTTACGAGCAAGGGATATTTTTCGGCGTGGAAAATGGATAACCCATACATAAAACCCAGTAAAAAATGGAAATACGTCTTTAAACACATCGTTTAAGCAGCCTTTGTGGTTGTGGTGGGCGCGACGGTGGTAGGAGCAGTCGTCGTGGGCTTCACAGTAGTGGTTGGTGCAGCAGTCGTCGTGGGTGCGGTGGTGGTTGGTTTGGCTGTGGTTGTAGGTGCAGCGGTGGTGGTAGGAGTAACAGTGGTTGTAGGTGCGACGGTGGTGGTTGGCTTGGCGGTGGTGGTAGGTGCGACAGTTGTAGGAGCAGCGGTGGTCGCGACTGGGGGAGCGAGCGTGTATACTGACAGACGGCTAGCAGCACCGCACAGCTCAGTATGGTCGGCTTCGCATGCACGAGAGCAATCACTGAGAGGGGCAGTGATGTTGGCTACTGGCAGCGCAAAAGCACTACCGCACCCTTTAAGGAGAAACTTGATTAACCATCGCACTCGACGATTAAGACCAACTAATGGTACGTACAGCATTCTTCACCGAACTCGAGACCGGAGATAGAGAAACCTGTAGCCTGGCATTGAGCAGTGCAACTTTCGATGGTGACTCCAGCAGGGATATCGAAACGTTCAAGGAGAGAGCGTGGGTTGGTACCGACGGCATCACTAAAAGCAAGAAAATAAGTAAAAGAAATATATTCGAATGATAAAACTTACGTGAAACATCCATCGAAGGACCAGTTTCCGACTTTGGCCTTATTTGCGGGTATGGGACCAACACCGGTATTGTTATTCTTGAAAATGCTGATCGCACCAGCACCTCCGCACGTCAACGTGGAGTCGCCGCCGCATGGGAAGCTGCATGCGGTGTCATTGAGCTGGACAGCGGTGCCTTGGATGTTGAAGTCACAGACTGGGAAACGCGGCATAAATAATCAAAATCAAAATCAAATACAATACGGAAAAAAAAAGTACACACAGCATTCATCAGTGAATTCGGTTCCGGCAAAGTTCAGAGGGGTGGTGAAGTTTCCGCAGAACTCTGTGCAAATAGCGGGGGTCATGCCTGGGTTTGTGATAGTATGCTCTTGCAGAGTCCGCGAAGCCGGGGTGTTATCGCTATATTTCAAAAACAAAAAAAAATCAAATGGTTAGAAGACAGCTTGTAGGATTAAAAGAAAGAGCGCACCTAAAGCATCCGACAAAGGTCCATCCTGGAAGAGCAGCGTTGGGGTTCGCTGCTTGAGCCTGCCTGGAAACCAACTCCAACGGAGTAGCAACAACTGCCGAAACCATTGCTGCAGCGAGAACGATGCTGGAGAAAGTCATGTTGATATGGGCGATGTAGCGGATGCTTTGACAGTGGTCAAAAATCCCAAGGAAGGATAATGATTCTTAATTCAGCTCAAAAGGCGGCTTTTATACCTTCAGCCTCGTCGACCTTTTACTCAATCGTACCATCGGAAGCTGAAAACGCGAATCGAAAAAGTAAACCCGTCAGGGCGCGATCAACTCTCCTTCACACTTCAAAATTCTGTTCCGTGGTTCTTTTCTTCTTTCTATAATGGAAGGAGTTAGGTATTCGGACGTCGGATAGGCGTTTGGGAAAGGTACTCGAGCTGCAAAAAAGCAACAACAGCCTATACAGCTGGCATTGTGCACGAAAATAGGCTGACATTGATGCCTCGGCAAAATGCTTTTCTGTGATATGGTAAATCTAGTGTGCGGAGAAATGACAAGGATCAATAGTAATACTATGAACGTGTGGGTAAATCTGCACCTGTATGAAGAGTACATTTTGCGATTCTTCCGACTGCGCCCCTTGTGCGCTTCCGCAGTACTAGCTTAGACTACCCACTACCTATCACAGAAAGGTGAATTGTTACGCATTTGAAAGGGCGGCCCGCGACGTACGAAGAAAATTTGGCGGTGTCGAGGCATTCTGTTGCATAGAATTAGCATGAGACATATCCTGAGAGAAAATCCAACCAGCTCTCCACAGGCCTTGTCTAAAATGCTTAACGTTCATCACTAAACACCGAGTTGTGCCTCTTTGAAGTACAAAAATTCATCATTCTTACTACAAGCCGATGTGAAAGAACGTAGGAGGCGGATAGACGAGCCCGAATTATCGTCTTCCGTGCCATATTGGATGATCATAGGCTAGTTATGTTCATATGGTTCCTTACACCCCAAATCGCGGATCAAGCCTTCAATAGAAAAACTATGATTGGAAAGGCGACTGCGTGGGAGGGAAATACCGAGTGCGCGACGCGGCCTGGTGGGGTCGGGATGTTTTTGATCAGCCTTGAGCAGGTTAAGTTATATTTGTGTACGTGCATCCATATGTCCGAGAGCTAGAATATCTCCTTGATGTACTGATCAACAGTCAACTTGTATTCGGCCATTGGCAGACGCTCCATGATCTGCGAAAAAGAAGTTTTGAAGCTAGCAGCCAGCAGGAAGCGTGTAGTCGGGATACTGAAACGGGGATGGATGTTCTTCCGCTTCGAGGAGTATTTATGCAATCTTCTGCATCGAAAGCCATAGTCCTGAAGTGGTGGGGTGAAGTCTACAAACGCCAATTGATGCCGCTAAAATTGGTAAATGAAGCAATAATGTTGAATGTCCGCTCGGAGTATACCGATTATTTTGCGAGGTCTCAAGGCCTTAAGGACTTATTGACTTATTCCGAATACGAGTACAAGCAATCCCCGTCATTGACAGCAAGGCTGGGATTAGTTCGTGGGGAAGCGGTGATTGTGAGGTTCATACCGTCAGATATCATGTTGAAGGTGACAGCATCTGGGCCCTGAATAGTTCGACAGGAGTAAGAATAATCAGTACTATGTATTCACATTCTCAAAGTACGATGGTTTATATGTTTTTAATTGACTTTAAACAAATACCTAGACGGTTGAGCCGCAACCAAGAAAGAAATGAATAAGGATATAATAGTAAATACTACGTTTTCACGAACTATATCACACCATACCGGTATATGGACTTCACGAAGAAATATAGAATGCAATAGATTCTTCGTCTCAGGCAGTGCAGGCACGGAGCGCGGAGAAATTTCTCGGGAGAAGCCTTGTGGTCAGAAACCGTTCTGGACAAGATTCGACAGTCTGTGAGAGAGCCATTGATGATGGATCAATAGTCAGTGCACGATATTCCACGTTCTTCGGACGTAGTACCTTGAAGTATAAAGTCCGATTGGGTAAGGCGAGGTTGAACAGGAACATAGGTAGGATCAATATTATGCAAATAATTATTGGGACCCATGTTCTTGATACCACTTCAATTATCTTAGAATATTTCGTGTCCTTAATCTTATCCACAAACCTCAGGGCCATTAGCGAAGACGGACAGCCTTTATCAAATTCCTTATCTAATAGGCGGACACTTTCGTAAGGTCGAATTAAAATAGAAAAAATACCCTTCATTAATATTCGCAAATCCACATACGCAGTTATTTGTAACAGGTAATGTACAGTTGAGCTCATGGGAACTCGTGTTTCTGACACATCAACGAGCAATTGTATAGGAAAGCAAAATCTATTTGGAAATATTTAGATACCGAAGCCCACATACCTATGCCATTAGTTGTATTTGGGCTAAAGAAATGAGCAGACTAGCCTGAAGCAGTCTTATGCGGTCTATTCACATGAGATATTTTAAATTTAAATATAGCAAAAGAAGGCTGTGAGCGACAATCTCTTGACAGGCGGGCGCCTCACGCTGACCATATATACTATATATTCAGACACATTTCCGTCGCCAGCCCAGTTCGTCCTTTCATCATGTCGAACTCCCAGTACCATGGACATCGTCCTCACGAAAGGGATGGAGAAGACGACTGCGACGACTACGACTACGAACACCCAAGAGGACGAAACGTATACTCAGCCTTTGAGGGTGCTAACGGTTTCGTCATCGATGGTGGGATGTTTATAGCTGGGGGATACGAGGGCCAGCAGCGTCCACACCCATCGCAGCGGGCTCAGACCCTGCCTACGACGCATTACCAGTATAAAAATGCTTCTAACTTCCGCATTTCGTCGGGAACTTTTATCTCCGGCATGGTTCCGGAGCCCGCAAACATGGGTACAACCCACGTTAACCCAGCTCCCCCGCAACGACAGTATCAACATGGATACAATCCAAATATGCCACAAAGTGCACCTGTCACACCTGGATACAATGCTCAAAATGGTATTTTCGAGCCTGGAAAGGGTGGGTAGACTCCTTGATTATGGGTGTTGCAGATTGTAATTTATTCATTGACCCACGTCTACTTACAGGTCCACCATACACCTTACATTCTCAATATAGTCAATATCCCACAAGTGGAGAAAATGCGCAAGGTAAGCATGATGAATGAACTGTTTCTATGCATTGCTCATAGTCTCAAAATCAAGCTCATCAAACGACGTTTAATCCACAAACTTCAGGTTACCCTTCGTCGTACCCACCTCCCCCACACATACCGAATAATCACCAGCAGATGCCATCCGCGTATGCATACAATCATCCTCAACCAGTGCGCAACCCATATTCCTCTAGCTTGTATTCGCTTCCAACTCCTCCGGAGAGCTTCGCTCCTTCATCGCGGTATGTCGAAGGTCAGTTTCATTGTCCAGATTCATAAACGCGAAGCTAATTTTTTTTGAACCTTGGATACTTGTAGACCCTCCAACTGACGCATCAGAGGATGTAAGAGCCAAACGCACACATAAATTCGCTAATTTGTTCAAAAAGAAAGACCGATAACTCATAGACTTGGGTCAGTGCAAAAAATAGAGGCATTTAAACTACGCCCTGATTAGCTTCGCTGTTCATGATTCCCAGAAACAATGTGTACCATAATTATGTAACTACTATAGAGAGTAAACTGGTGATTTGCGTGGTCTATACATCCAGTGTTTCCTTTGTCAATTGCCATACTGCCAGAGAGATGCTATGGAGGGGAACCTGTTTAATCAAACCTATTCCCATACCCGCATAAAACCCTCTCCAACCAGCACTCTTCCACACTTGTCGCGTCGTCTCGCGGAAACCAACCATCCTTTCGGGAAACGCGAGGCCGCTGGCCTGCTGTGTCCGTCTGATGACGCTTAGGGGGTATATAAATATCTCACTAATACTCGCTGCAGTAGCACCTATCACAAGATGGATACTAGTCCGATGGGCGCTAATCGTTTCCGGACTCATAATATCCCTAGATTTCGCATTGAGTGTCTCCCATGCAAGAAACAATCCACCTCGGTATGGGACACTCGCGAGCATGGTGAGTGAGAAACCACGATAGAAGTGTATGAACGGTAGGACCGAGGCTGCTCGCGTGGTTCCCCGGCCTTCCGACCATATATTGCGTATTGCGTCACGTACATTGGGCTGTCGATTACTCTTAGTGTCGATTGCCATGCGGACACGTATGAGTTCTAACGGATATGTCGCTGGAAGGGAAAGGAGTCCTGAAGAGCGCACGACTGAGACTTCGGTATGAAGATGTATTTGAGAAGACGCTCTTACCTGTGACTGATCCAGCAAAAAATCGCCTAATCGAAGTTTCATATTCATGTGTCGGCATGATTACCTTCAATATATGGTGTATACATAATCAGGGATGTCACGGTAATAATACACCTGCTTGTTGTTGGCGCTACTTGAACTTACCCTTTTTGCCTTTTCGTAAACAGCGTAAGATATCGCGGCATGAGGTATTGTACGCGCTAAGGTCAAAGTGTGGCCCTATTTAACAAATCGCCAAAGGGAAAAGGTAGTAAGGAAACATAAGAGTGATGAAGGGTCAGTAAGATATCCTAAGTACCTGGTACAAACCTCTAATGCCTTTCGTTTTCCAGATGAATACTAAAGAATTTGAGATTCCACGCCATGATCCTAATTCAATGAATCAGTTTGCAGAGATGTTGTAGTAATTTTTGAACGGATATACCTGAAAACCTATGAAATTCCGCATTCTGCGTTTGAAAGAGAATTTTGACGCGTTCCAATGGCGCAACAGCCGTTTTCGCCTACATCGAATATGACGTCGTTTAACACACAGAAGTGAAAAAGACTAAAAAGGGCGATACATACTATACCACCTGCAATTCCACCCGCTAACGCAGACCGTAGAGCAAAATCAATTCCATGACGTTGGCCCGGATATGAATTCGATGAAGGGGACATGAAATACGAGGCCAAGCCCCGAAACATTATTTATTTCATCGCCCTCTTGACGGGATGTTCCGGGATATGCCAAAAGCCTCTGCGCCGGATTCGCTCTGCCGTTCTTCACCGGTCACGTCACGGTCGGCAGGCGGACTTGCGAAACTTTGTTTTTAGTACACATTGACAAAGACATACGGGAAAGCGGGAAGAAAAGGTGATGTCCAACTACCGCGAGCCGTTAATTCGGATAGTATATTACTAGGCGTGCTAGGTTTCCTTTCGACCCGTCCTCGTCGTATAAGCACATGAATAAACGGGAAGCCAAACGCGTTTGATTGCTTGTTCGTTCTCTCTATCGCTACCATACTTCTCCGTACTACTGTTGGCCTGGACTGGTCAGAATAAAATTCCTGGATAGAGTGATACGTGATTACACTCTGCGATAGTATCAAACAGAATGAATAGCAATAGATTCTTCGGGGCTATAGAATTGTATTATAATAGACCCCGTACACTCATCCAGTCCCATCCATCATCACCATAAGTTTCTGGATAAAGGTTTTCTTCCCTATTTAAAACGTCCGATGCTACATTCTCAGTGTGTCGCAAGGAAGACCGATAATGAGATACTAACGGGACAACTTTTCTATGAAATTTGATCGCTTGTATGTGCAATATTGCGAAACGATCCGATGTATTGTGGAACTACATTGGCAAGAACGTGAAGCAATAGTGGATCGTTTGAGTTCGCATAAAGGTTGAGACGAGATGCAATCGTATCGAGGCTCTAATCCGAGGAATGTTGGATGGTGTTGGTAAGGAAGGGAAAGGAAATGAAAGGTGAGCGACAGAGAGGATTAAAGCGACGAGCAGGACATAATAAATGACAGAGTTATGATACAAGAACATAAGAAACAATCAGAACGATGGTCAGTAAATAATTCTCGAGTCTATTTTACTGGGGAAGTATAGAGAAGTAGGTTACATATTTTACCTGTGCTACTACTGTGCTGCCAGTGGTACCCAAAGTGATGGATAGATAAAAATCATTGGCCAAGTTGAAATGAGCCAGAATGCTGGGAAAAATATAGAGAATAAGACAATGCAACATGAAATATTCGGATATAAGAAATGGGGCGATACTGTAAGAAAGCCGGTCGTCGAGCACGAAAATAATGAAATCCAAAAATATTACAAAGTCCCAAACTAGGGAATGATGGCCACGGGTCTGGTCGATCACCGAGCATCGAGGTGATTGTTGCGTTGCTCGTCGTTTGGTCGTAGGAATGTCGACATAGCAAGTTTCCGGCCGTAAGTTAGGGTGGATACA
>Ga0247779_1001573_pt1 | contig 10862 bp, 7 predicted proteins | sample UWRJL221509R5_FD_179925 | JGI IMG/M metagenome (GOLD analysis project Ga0247779, IMG submission 179925) | Plant litter microbial communities from Arlington Agricultural Research Station in Wisconsin, United States - UWRJ-L221-509R-5 | ecosystem: Environmental > Terrestrial > Plant litter >...
CCTGTTGACCGAAGGCAGTCACCTTGGCTCGATCCAGCGTGATGCTATCGGTCGGCGGTTGATGAGCGAAGCTACCGGCAAGGGCAAAGTCAAGGCGCGGCCCCTTGCCGTTCAGGTCAAAGGCGACGCGACTGAGGGGGCCGGTGAATTTGGCCTCTGCCGTCGCAAGCTGTTCCTTGGCAATCGTCGCATTGGTGAGGTCGATGCGGGATTGCAGCGTCGGCATGCCAACAGCATCGAGGATTTTAGCGGCGATCTTCACTTGGGAAATCGCCACGGTATCACCGTAGCCGAGCTCCTTGCCGGTAACTGTCGTATCGATCGTCTGCTTGCCACCGCTTGCGGTGAAGGCGGCGTCGACGGTGACGCTGCCTTTGGCATCTGTTTGTATGAGTGGCTTCAACTCGGCCAAATCGGGGCTGGCCAATGTCGCACGGCCCGTTGCCAATCCATCCAGAATGCGCGCCTTTGCAGATACGGTCGTACGGCCGAGCCGCGCGTCCAGTTGATCGATCTTGATGGTTGTCTTGCCATCCGTCGTTGCCAAACCTGCATCGGTTTTCATATTGGCCTGGAGGCCATTGACGGTCGCCTTGCCGACGGCGTTGATGCTCGACAAGGTTTTGAGATCGGGGATCTTTACCTGAAGGGAAAGATTTTTTGTCGCGATATTGGCGGCGGTCATCTTGTTCGCCGTGATTTCGCCTGCGAGATTGGGGTGATCCGCTGTGCCGGCGATATTGATCTTTAGCCCCAAATCGCCAGCCAAGGTCTTGTCGATCGATGCCAGGTTTGGCAGGCCGCCGATAATCGCGATGGCGATATCCGTCGGACTGGCATGGCCGGTCGCACTGATCTTGACTGCTTGCCCCGTCACATCCGCCTGCTGAATATCGATTTGGGCGGTATCGCTGTGGCTGACGCGCAAGGTGAGGTGTGGAGACGGACCGAGCAGGTTGTCGATCTGCGCCTGGCCGGCGACAAAACCCTGCGTCGTGCCGTCGAGATTGAGCGATGCGCCAGCCGATGACTTGTCGGCTTTCATATCCAGTTGGAGACTTCCTTGCAGTGGCAGGTTTGCGATCGCGCGGAAAGCTTTGAGATCGGGTGCCTTGAGGGAGATCGCCGTTTGGGCCGTTTGGCCCCACCCGCTGGCCTGCGCCTGGCCGGCCAAATTGGCAAAACCGGTGGTGAGGGACAGGGCTGTTGCCGCGATATTGCCTTGACGATCGACACTGCCAGTCAGGCCAAGCTGGATATCGCCCGTGGTCAAAGATTGAAGTGACGATGTCGCCGGCACGACGCCACTGGCTGTCGCTGTCGTGGAGATGGCAATGGGTGCGGTTTGCGACGCGCCGGGCGTGGCAGCAAGGGCGATGGTCATGTGACCGATCTGGTTCTTGTCATATTGCAGGTCATCGATGATGCCGGAAAGCTTGATTGTCGGCAGGGCGATATGACCGGAAATATCGGCATCAACCTGGGCATTTTTCCAGGTCAATTGCGGCATCATGGCGACAAAGCCGTCGTTCAACGCGACGATCTGCAGATGAAGATTGCTGTCACCGTCGGGATCGACCAGACCGGAAGCGGTGATATCGGCAGCTTTTCCCGTAAGATGTAGGCGGTCGATTTGTACCCGCGGGGTTGCAGTGCTGGCGTCGCTGAGAACCGTGCCTGCTGTCGTCAGGTGCAATCCACCGGCCAATAGTTGTCGGACGTTTGGTGGCACCAGTGGCGTGGGGTCCGCCGTGAGGGAGACATCGAACTGGCGCGCGGCCGAGGTGCCGCTGATCGTTGCTGCCATATCCAGCAACGCGGTATCGTCGAGCCTGGCGGAAATCGTCCCCGACCAATTCGACAAGGGCGCATCGCCCTTGGCAATGATGCTGAGATTCGGTTTGCCCTGAACGCCGGCAAGCTGCGCGATCAAACCACCCTGCGGTTCACTGATGTTGAGGTCGACTTTGAGGTGGTCTGCAGCTCGTTGATAGGCGATCTCGGCGGTGATGTCGTCGGACCCGTTTTGCGTATCGAGGCGGTGGGCAGCGAGACTGGCGCTGAGATCGCCACCACGCAGGAGCGAGGCATGCGCTTTAATCGCCAAGGTCATTGCCGATCCCGCGAGCGATTGCGGCAGGCTCCCTTGATCGATCGAGAGTGATTGGAGCTGAAGATTGACCGGCAGCTGAGGCAGGCTGGGGGGTTCACTGGGCGCCGGCGATGGTGCTGGCGTCGCCGATGCCGGTGTGCGGAGCAGAGTCAAACTATCGGCATGTAAAATGTCGATCTTGACGCTGCGCGAGAACAGCGCCAGTGGTGACCAGGCAAGGTGGATGTTGTCACCGCGCAGCCAGTCGCCCTGGCTATCGGCAACATGGAGATCACGCAACGTGATATCGATCGGGATCGAGCCTTCGATCGCGCCAATCTTCACCTGCGTGGTACTGTCCCGGGTGGACCAGGCGATCAACTCTGCCAATTGCCGATGGCCGATATCCGTCTGCAGCCAGATCAAGGCAAGCGCAATGACGAGAATCGGCGCGATCAAGCAGATAAGAAGTATACGACGTAGCCAGCGCATCAGAATGCCTGCCCGATGCTGATATAGAAGGCGAATTTATCATCGTCGCTGCGCGGGTTGAGTGGCACGGCGAAGTCGGCGCGGATCGGCCCGATGCTGGTATAGTAACGCAAACCAATCCCGGCCGCATATTGAATTGGCTCGTCGAAAGTCGGCACGACATTGGAAGAGACGGCTCCCCAATCAAAAAAGGGAACGATGCCGTAGTTATTCAAGAAACGATAGCGCAGCTCAATACTGCCTTCGAGATCGCTGCGGCCGCCGGTCGAGTCATTGTCGCTGTCGCGCGGGCTGATTGAGCGGAATTTATAGCCGCGGACCGACCCGCCGCCGCCGGCATAGAGCCGCCGGTCGGCGGGCAGTTGAGAGAGATCGCTACCAAAGACATTGGCAAATAAGATGCGGCCGGCAAGAACCAGATCGCCTTTGCCGACAAGGTTGAGATAGCCGCTGCCTGAACTTTGCGTGGAGAAAACGTTCTCGCTGGACCCCATCCACGTCGGAAACGCGTCGGCGGTGAAGCTGAGGCGTGTTCCGCGTGTGGGGTTGAGGAGATCGTTGCTGGTATCGCGCTTGATTCCGGCCGTGGGGCCGATCAGCAGAAAATCCTGTGTACCACCATTATTCGAATGGTCGGTGATCTGTGATTTTTCGATTTCCAACCCGGCATTGACGCTGACTGTTTTGCTGAGCCGGCGTTCAACGCCGACATCGGCTGTAGCAGCCGTCTTGTCGTAGGTATCCGAATCGAATTGCCGGGTCAGCGCGAGATTGGTCAGGAAGTCCTGATTGGTGGTGAGGAAGTCCGGTCGGCGAAAGGTTCCGGTCAAAGCATAGTTTGTCTGGCTTAGGCTGTTCTCGCCAAAGCCTGAAACATCTGCCTGAAGTCGCAGTTGCTCGCCATTCCCAAAGAGATTGCGATGCCCCCAGAAGGCGCTGACACCCGCACCGTCATTCGTTGAATAATTTGCACCAAAGCCAACGTACCTTGGCTTGCGTTCGGTGAGGTCGACCGTGAGAGGCAGGCTGCCATCCGGCGCCAAGGCTGTCGCTGGCGTAACCTTGACCGAGTCGAAGATATCCAGCGTGCGCAGCTCGTCGCGCATCGCCTCCAAGCCCTGCGGGGAATAGGTTTGCCCCGGGGTCATGCCCAGATGTCGCTGAACGAATTGGGGATTAGTCCGCTGCAAGCCGTTAATCGTGACCGCGCCTAACGTGGCCTTGGGGCCTTGATCGATCTTGAACGTGACGGCCATCGTCTGCGTGGCATGATCGACCACTGCCGGCGGCAAATCTATCGTGGCAAAAGGAAAGCCTTCCGCCAGGACCCGCGCTAACAGCCGGTCTTTTTCGGTGAGAATATCGGCAGAACGGGCTGGAGCACCGGCATGCAATCGCGATTTCAGCGGGTTTGGCAAACCGTTCTGTTGCAATACCACCTTGGTGAGCTTGTACAGTTTGCCGGGCGTTACCTTGATATCGATCGGAATCGGGTGATCCTTGTTGCGCTTTTCCAGATCGCTGGTATCGAGCGGTGCACCGTCAGTCGCCGCATGTCCATCAATCAGGATTGTGACTTCACCGTCGTAATAGCCGGTGGCCCGCAAGGCCTTCTCGATCTGGGGCAGGTCATCGGTCGCGCGGCGGTAGAGCCCGACGACATCCGCGGGTGGCTTGTCCTGAAGTTCGATCAGTGTTGAGCTGGCATTGATCGCAGCAGCCAATATGTCATCGCTGACAGGCGATACTTTCGACTGATAGCTGAGGGCTTCGGCCACGGTCGGTATGATCAGGAACGCAGCGCCAATCAGGGCGGCGATCAGAACCGATGGATGGGTATTTTCCCGCAAAACCGTCGAACCTCCCAAGCCAATCTTCTTTATGGGCCTCATAACAGCCCAATTCACCCCTAGCCATCAGTCTCACGACGGATGAGCGCCAGGTAACGGCGCCGTGCCAGGCAACAGCGCCGTGATGGTGCCTTGCTGGTCTAATACAGACGGATTGATCCGGCAACATCACCAGCCCCGGGAGGTGGACGCGATGTTGTGAAGGCCAATATTTGGAGACCAAAGGGGGCGGGGGTGGCAGCAAGGCTAAAACAGCGGCTGCCAAGGTGGGGATTGGAGGTTAGGAGCGGAGACCGTTCAGTAGCTGCGGCCTTCGCCTTTAGCGCCATCAACCAATGTCGGCAGGCCGAATTGCTGGGGTGCACTATTGGCGTGCTCGATGATGTCGATATGCTCGTTGCTGGCGTTGCGGATCCAAGGATCAAGCTTCTGGTTCAATTCCGGATTAACGAAGAACATTTGCGAATACCGGGCGGTTCGCCGCAGACTGTTGCGAACCTGATGAAATAAGGGCGGTACCATATTGCCGGTCATCAAGGTCAGCAGGCTGCCCGGCATGACGATCATCTCGTCAGCCGCCAGTTCTATGGCAGCGAAGCGGTCGTCAATCTTGATTTCCAGGCCGGGTTCGGTTGCGCGAACCAGCGTGATCAGATGACCGTCTTCATGCGGATCCTGCAGCAGTTCCCGGCTGTGCAGCGCCGGTTCATAATAGTTGATCTGGAGATAGGAGGCTTCCTGGAAGCGCAAAGGTGGTGTCGAGTCGCCGGTAGGCGCCCAACTCGCCGCCATGGTTGCGAACAGATCGGCAACGACATCCGTCAAGATATCCGCAGTACGGTGCATGATCACGTGCAGCGGGCAGGTGTCACGCCAGGCGAGGATGTCTGGCCGCCGACGATTGCGATACCAGAAAGAAAATGACTCCGTCAGGTCAGGGCGCTCTGGCACCAGGGAATATTCCGGGCCAATCTCACGATAACCCTCCACACAGGCAGGGACCGCGAAATTGTGTTTGAAGTCAGCATTTTGAGCAAAAAACTGCTTTCCCTCACGTTCAATGGCATCCAGGCCGGCCAGCGCAGCCTCGTCCAACTTTATGATCGCATAGCCCTGTTGTGCGAAGAGCGGCATCAAAGGTAAGTAGCGACGAAAGGTATCGGCTGGATTCAGGGTAGGGACGATAGCAGTACGAGTGACCATAGATGCTCACAGCTCTCTTGCCGCAGACGAACAACTGCCAGCCAGTCATAGACTCGTTTGGCTGTCAAGCGCTTGACAACGCACACATTTATGGTTGGTCTCCAGATCGCCCCGGGGGTCTTAAGTTCCACCATTTGCGATAGCTCGGCGATCAGCCCAAGAGGCGGGCAACCCGGCTTTTGGGATGATATAGAAGTGCGCTGAGCACGAGGCCGCCGGTTGATACATATAGAGACAGGCGAATTCCGCCATGTTCGGCCATATGACCCCAGAGCCATGAGCCGAGAGCGATACCGCCGAAAAGGGCCACGTAATAGATAGAGACGGCGCGCCCCTTGAAGCCCTCCGCCGCCGCCATCTGCACGACGACATTAAAGGTGGACATGCAGAGCATCCAGCCGATGCCGCCGAAGGCCAGCGCGATCATCAGCAGCGGGACTGATTGAACGATGGCCAAGGCCAGCGTGCTGACGGCGAAAGCCAAAGTGGCAACGGCAAAGAGGATGCGGAGGCCCAGTCGACGTCGCGCCCAGCTGATCAGCGAGGCACCGATCAAGGCACCCACGCCAATGGCGCCGAGCGCTGCACCATAAGTTGACGCATCACCGCCGACCAATTGCTTGACGACCAGCGGCAGCAGCGCCCACAGCCCCGACGCAAAGAGGCAGAAGACGAAGCAACATAACATGGCAGCCCGCATCAGCGGCGTGCGATGGACGTATTTCAGGCCATGGGTAATTTCCGACATCATGCTTGTCGTTGCCCGTGGCTTGGTGATTTTGCTGCTTTGACGCCAGCGCACCAGAACGAAAATGATGTAGATGTTGCAAAGGGCATTGACGGCAAACGCCGCAGAGACACCGAAAAGGGCGATGATGATGCCACCGATGCCCGGGCCCACCACGCGGCCAATATTCCAGCCGACACTGCTGAGAATCAGCGCACTTGGCAATTGCTCGCGCGGCAGAATCTCGCCGACCGTCGTTTGATAGGCGGGATAACGCAATGCTGACCCGCTATCGAGGGCGAAAGTCAGTGCGAGCAATGTCCAGGGCGTGATCAGCGCAGCATATTGGCAGGCCGCCAGCGTCAACGCCACCAGCAGCACGATGGATTGCGCGATCAAGAAGACCAGCCGCTGATCCGTGCGATCGGCGAGAACACCGCCCAGCAAGGTGAAAAGCACCGGCGGCAGCGACGTGGCGGCCTGCACCCATGCAACGAAATCGACAGATGAGGAAATCGACGTCATCAGCCAGGCTGCGGCGACCGACTGGATCCAGACACCCAGATTAGAGATCAGCGTCGCCAGCCAGATATTGCGATAAAGCGGATTACGCAGTGGGCTGAGGAGTGACGGGGACTCTGTTGTCATAACAAGGGAATGAGCGCCGCAAAGCGATGATCGGATAACAGGGCTTATCGTTCTTAAGAAGATGACGCCAGCTCGTTTCCCTCATAGGTGGCATGTCGACAGGTCGTGCCAATTTCCGAAACGCTCGCAGCGATCAAATGCCGCCGTTCAAGAACAGATCCGCGGCACTGAACCCCCTGGCACTGACAAGCCCCGGCACTAACAACCCTTGGTAATGACAAACCCGTGAGTGGTGGGACAGGAGCGGCAGTTGACGCGTTCCTTTAGGAAGAACGCTCGTTGTTCAGGCCGAGCGTGCATAACGGGTGAGGAAACGAAGCGATGCTGACCTGGTCTGTAATTTTTCTGATCGTGGCGCTGATTGCCGGCGTTCTTGGCTTTGGCGGCATTTCGTCAGCGGCGGCTGGAATCGCCAAGATCCTGTTTCTGATCTTCGTGGTGCTTTTCCTGGCCACCTTGATTGCCCAGTACGTCTGACCAGGGGGCCAGGGGGCAGGTTTTTGCGCGGCAGGGGATATGCCTCTCGACCTTTTGTGAACCGGCCCGTGCCGGGCCGGTGGTAGTCCGGGAACTTGCATCAAGTTTTCGTGTTTTTAACCCAGAGCAACTTCCGCCTCACACAATATTGTGTGAGGCGGGTGCCAAAAGGACGGCAAGAAATGCTGAAAAAGGGCAGAGACGGTCTCGATCGCTCAGCTCCTCCGCAAATGCGGACCATAAAAGCGGGTAAGGATGCGGGGTCATTTGATTTTTGGCTGGATCGGGAGTTACGCCTGATCCGTCGCGCATTTTCCGAACCTGTCCAGGCTGACTTGATCGCCCTTATCGAGCGTCACAGGAAAATCACAAGGTAGCCCTTTCGGTCCCGGTTTTGTCACTGCAAGTCGCGGCTTTGTCGTTGGTCACCCACGGCGAGGTTCGTCATCCTCGGCTTGTTAAACAGACGAAATCATTTTCACAGCCATGGCTGGATCGACCGAAAGGAAAATCGCATGACTGCCGTTTCTTTCCACGACCAATTGATCGAAACTCTGCCGGCATTGCGCGCCTTTGCGATGATGCTGACACGGGATCGTTCTGCTGGTGAGGACCTCGTCCAAGATACCGTTCTGCGTGCGCTGGACAAATCTGATCACTACACGCTTGGGACCAATCTGCGGGCCTGGCTTTATACAATTATGCGCAATCAATTCATTAATGGCTTGCGTCGTCGTCAGCGTGAAAAGCTGACGGATATTGATGAGGATTTGCTGGATAATCTTGATGCCGTTGCTGCCAACCAGGAGCACGTTTTGGTGCTCAAGGACCTGATGCAGGCGATGGGCGAATTGCGGCCGGAACAGCGCGAGGCTCTTCATCTAGTGATCGCCGAAGGGCTTTCCTATGATGAGGTCGCAACAGTCTGCAAATGCCCCGTTGGAACCGTTCGCAGTCGTATTGCCCGCGCGCGCCGCGAGTTGGAAGTACGGTTGATGGGCGAAGAGCCGACGGGCCTTGATTATCCCAAGGCGTCGCGTATCGCTAATCGGGAAGTGGCTGTTTTCAGCTAATCGATATTGTCGCTTAAATTATTCGGCCCTCATCATGAAGCCTTCTGGCTTGCAGGTGAGGGCTGATTGATTCGTATCGGTATTCTGCAGCATTCGCTGGATTTCGCAGCAGTCGTCCGGGTGCGATAAGTCTCCAAGTCTCCAGCCACTCCAGACCGGCAGCGAATGCAGTGAGCGAGCAGGCATCTCTAGAATACCGAAGGCCGATCGGTGGCGGATGACCATCCGTTGGTCCATCAAGCATTTGCAAGAGCGATCGATGCAGCTTGTCTAGTGTGTCCTGTCCAGGGTGCCGAGCCGCCCCCTGCAGGCAGCTGCTACGTCTGGGCCCCCGAATAGAACTAGGTTTAAATTCGACAGCTGGAATCCGCCGGTAATGTCCTCGGTTGCGAGCTTCATGAGGAAATCGGCATTCGTGGCCCCGAAATCCTAGGGCCGGCGCGGTATTGACCTGAGTCGGGAGCCGGGTGGCCAGCCAACGTTAAAGGGAGAGTTGCTGCAAATTTCTGCATTTCCCCTGAATAGCTTCACTTACGTCGAAAGCCGCCTGGGATTTTTTTGCCAGAAGAGGCCGCGTGCTATCCGAGCTGTCGATCTGAGATAAAAACTGGGCGATGTCGGAATGATCATCTGGCGTTCGATGAGTTTTGCGGTGAAACTCAATGAGTTTTTTTGCAGTTAGAATTCCTTGGAAGCAAAATGACATTGTGACTATTGTTAACGAGTTCTCGCGGTCTTCGCTCAGGGGAGTGATCGGAGATCGTCGCTAATAAAAGAAGAAAAAAGCCGTACCCGAAAATCGGGGCGGAGGCGAATTTATCGTAGCTGGGAGAGTGACTGATGGAACAAGACCTGAAACAGGTTCATGCGTATTTGCCGACTTTGTTGTCGGAATATCGTGCTGGCAAAGTCGACCGGCGTGAGTTTTTGCGTACCTCGACCTTACTCGGATTGTCTGCCGTTTCGGCTTATGCCTTGGCTGGAGGTCCGGCGGAGGCTAATCCGACCACCGGCGACCCGCTTGGCGAACAGATTGCGGCTGCGGGCGGCGGTGTAGCACGCATTTCCATGCGCTGCCCGGCAATCGACAATCCGGCGACATTTTCCTGGGTCTACGACTCCAATATCGTTCGTCAGGTCTGCGATTATCTCACCCGAACGGGTGCTGACAATGTAACGCGCCCCTGGTTGGTGGAGAAATGGGAAGCCAGCGAGGATGTGAAGACCTGGACCTTCCATCTGAAGAAGGGCATCAAGTGGTCTAACGGCGATGAGTTCAATGCCGACCATGTCATCTGGAATCTGAAGCGCTGGTGTGACCCTGCGACCGGCTCATCGGTCTTGTCCTTCTTCAAGGACACCTTGCTGGCCGAATATGATACCGGCGAGAAGGACGACAAGGGCAATCCGAAGATGTCCTTGAAGCTCTATGATGATAAGGCGATCGAGAAGGTTGACGATTACACCATCCGCCTGAACGGCAAGGCCGGCAGCATCGCCATGCCGGAGGCATTGTTCCACTATCCGGCCTTGATCCTGCATCCTAGCGAGAACGGGAAATTTGGTCCGAATTCGATCGGTACTGGCGCTTTCACGTTGACATCTTATGAAGTCGGCAAGCGTGCGGTATTGGCGCGTCGTGATGGCTATTGGGGCACGCCCGCCAAGTTGGATGGCGTCGAATTCGTCGATTATGGCGATGACGCCTCGGCCAGTTTGAATGCTTTGGCATCAAAGCAGGTTCTTGGCATGTACGAGGCGCAGACGACTCAGTATGCGGCCTTGAAGAAGATCAAGCATGTGGACATCAAACAGGTCGTGACGGCCAGCACAGCCGTCGCTCGCATGCAGGAAACCAACGATATTTGGAAGGATCCGAGGGTTCGCAAGGCGATGCGTATGGCCCTCGATACGCAGAAGCTGTTGAAGATCTGTTATCTCGGCCTTGGTGCCCCTGGCGAACACCACCACGTTTGCAAGGTGCATCCGGAATATGCCGATGTCGGCTTCATGAAGCAGGACATTGAAGGCGCCAAGAAGCTGCTGGCAGAAGCCGGCAAGCCGAACGGCTTCGACGGCGAACTGATCTGCAAGTCGGAAACCGCCTGGGAGCCGATCGCCGCGCAGGCAATGGCACAGATGTGGAAACAGATCGGTGCCAATATCAAGATCACCGTTCTGCCTGGGCCGCAGTACTGGGATATCTGGACCAGCCCCAAGGCGCCTTTCGCTCTGACCAACTGGCAGCACCGGCCGCTCGGCGTCATGGTGCTCAGCCTTGCCTATAAGACGGGTGTGGC
>Ga0247779_1001574_pt1 | contig 10858 bp, 7 predicted proteins | sample UWRJL221509R5_FD_179925 | JGI IMG/M metagenome (GOLD analysis project Ga0247779, IMG submission 179925) | Plant litter microbial communities from Arlington Agricultural Research Station in Wisconsin, United States - UWRJ-L221-509R-5 | ecosystem: Environmental > Terrestrial > Plant litter >...
ATGTACAAAAGGAGGTGATTTCCGCAGCACCTCGAGCGAAGGAAATCGGGGAGCGACTCAAAGACTTGCGAAAATCCCGTGGCCTAACCCTGGCACAGCTTGCGGAGAAGGCTAACCTCTCAGTTAGCTCGCTGTCGCAAACTGAGCGTGGGCTCGTATTCCCGACCGTTCGGACGATCTTTAGCGTATGTGAGGCTTTGGCGGTTTCGCCTGCGTGGGTCATCGACCCCGACAGCGCCAAGGATCAGAATCCCGACGGCGAATATATCGTGCGCGCGAGCGGGCGTACCGAAATTTTGAACACGCATGGGATCTCGAAGTACATCGCTTCCCCCGCGAAAGAAGAGCGTTATAAAGCGTTCATTGTCACCGTGGAACCCGGTGGAAGTACCGGGGACGAACCATACACTCATATGGGCGAGGAAATCGGAATCGTTCTCTCCGGAGCCCTGGTGCTTATCATCAACGGGAAAGAATACCGGATTGCCAAGGGCGACACCTTTGCATTCCCAAGCAACATCCCGCACCGCCACTTCAACGAATCCACTACTCCGACCTCCATATTCTGGGTGAACAGTCGAGACTGATGATTCCGGCTCGAGATCGATACGTGTGCGGTCGTTGCCTCGCCGGATCTCTTTCATCACTTCATGAAGGAACTCGCTTTGTGAAGAATGACGTCAGCTGATCGAAAACCAAAAACTATCCATCGAAAAAAAAGGAGACATCATGGTTGACACGTCCAAATTTTATATCAATGGCGAATGGGTTGATCCAGTTGAGCGGCGATCGATTGATGTGATCAATCCGGCCACCGAGCAGCCTTACGTTACGATTGCGGTGGGTTCTGCCGCCGATGTTGATAAAGCGGTGGCCGCAGCCAAGCGGGCATTCCCGGCTTTCTCGCAAACGACGCGTGCGCAGCGTCTAAAATGGCTTCGCGCCCTGCTCGATGCGTATAACGATCGTTATGATGAGATTGCCGAGGCTGTCAGCCGTGAAATGGGTGCGCCATTATCCTTCTCCAAGAACGCCCAGGCTTGGGCGGGGCGCGCGCATCTTGAAGCCGCTATTACTGCTCTCGAATCCTTTGTATTTTTCGAGGATCGGGGCAATACCCGTGTCGTCAAGGAGGCGATTGGCGTGGCTGGGCTGATTACCCCTTGGAACTGGCCCCTCAATCAAATTGTGACGAAGGTGGCACCAGCCCTGGCTGCCGGTTGCACCATGGTTCTAAAGCCAAGCGAGATTGCCCCTATCAGTGGACTCGTATTCGCCGAGGCCGTACATGCGATTGGCTTGCCAAAAGGTGTGTTCAATCTTGTGAATGGTGACGGCCCATCCGTGGGCCAGGTGATTGCCGGCCATCCGGACGTCGACGTCGTGTCCTTCACCGGCTCAACACGCGCTGGCATTATTGTTGCGAAGACCGCTGCGGATACAGTGAAGCGCGTCTCTCAAGAACTTGGCGGCAAGTCGCCCAATATAATCCTGCCCGATGCTGATTTGCAAAATGCGGTTTCCAAGGGCGTGAACGCGGTAATGGGCAATAGCGGACAATCTTGTGATGCGCCGACCCGTATGTTGGTCCCGGCAGACCGACATGAGGAAGCATTGCGGATCGCAAAGGAAACCGCTGAAAAGCAGACGGTTGGAGATCCTTGGGCAGCGGATACCACCATGGGTCCGGTCGTCAGCGAGATTCAGTTCAACAAGATCCAAGCCTTGATCCAGAAAGGTATCGACGAGGGCGCAACGCTGGTTACAGGCGGAGTTGGCCGTCCGGCCAACCTCAATCGCGGCTACTATGTCCGGCCGACAGTCTTTGGTGGTGTCAAACAGACAATGGCGATCGCGCGCGAAGAGATCTTCGGCCCGGTTCTTTCAATCCTGCCATATGACACAATTGAGGAAGCGGTGAGTATCGCGAACGATACCGTCTATGGGCTCGCTGCATATGTGCAGACCAAGGATATTGAGCTGGCCAGGTCCGTCGCCAGCCAATTGCGTGCCGGTACGGTAAGTCTCAACTATCCCAGCTGGAATACGTTCGCCCCCTTCGGAGGCTTTAAACAGTCCGGAAATGGGCGAGAATATGCCGAATTCGGTATCTCCGAATTTCTTGAGACCAAGGGAATTGTCGGTTACGAGGTGGCTTAAGCCAGAGGCAAGTGCGGAACGCTTCTGCAGCGTTCCGCACTGGAGCGCGTGAATCAGACCTGACGTCTTAAGGCGGTGAATGGAAGACCAATACCGCCATTGCCACGGTTACCCATGCTGAACGCTACGAATCTCAAATAGGGGGAAATAAAGAATGAAAGTGCTCCTCGTGACTGCGCATCCACGACAGGATTCGCTTACTCATCAGGCCGCGCATGCGTTCGCGTCGGCTGCCATGGTGGCTGGTCATCAGATCGAGTACGCCGATCTGGTTGCTGAGGGGTTCGATCCGAGGATGACGCCTCAAGATGAGCCGGATTGGGGCGATCCCAAAAAAAGCTATTCTCCTGCGGTTCAAGAAGAGATGGCCAGAGTCGAGCGTAATGACTCGACGGTGATGTTCTTTCCTGTGTGGTGGTGGTCGACACCAGCAGTTCTCAAAGGGTGGATAGACCGCGTTTGGAACAATGGTTGGGCTTATGGGGAACCCAAGTATCCTCATAGCCGCGTATGGATGGTGGCGATCGCTGGGGTCAATCGTGCCGGTTATGAAAAACGCGGTTACGACGCAGCAATGCAAACGCAGCTGAAGGTAGGTCTTCTTGACTTCTGCGGCATCCCAGACACCAAGCTGGAAATATTTTATGCCGCGCTTGAGAATGCCGCCGCAGCGCAATCAATCATTTTGCAAGCGCAGAAACTTGGAACAGAGTTCTAAATAGTTCCACTGTCTGTGACTGACGACCGCTCCCAGGGCAACGAACTGTGAAGCTGTCGATCGTCATCATCATTTATATACCCAAGTGGCCCCGTACGCGAACTCGATCGCGCCTTTGGGCGAGGCACTCCTCGTCACGTCGGATCCTTTAACCCTCCGGAGCAATGAAGCCGGTTGGGAACAGATCAGCTTGGCCGGGATGTATTGTCGTTATTGCCTGTATCGGCGCTGGCCGGTATAAAAGATCTCGATCAGAAAATCTATATCGGGCAAAGCAGGTGCAGGGCAGAGGGTGGCGGCCGGCTTGTCGATCGCGATCGTCGCCATGATATCGGATCGAGTCATGCGAGCGAGTATTGCGGGATGCAGTGACGCTGGCAAGAAAGGCATGACTTAGCAATCCCGGCATATGCATCCGTCTCCGTCATCGCGATTCAGACGCAAGTATCCCTTAGCATCGAAACGGTGCCGGACGAGACTTCGCCGATACTATTGGGAGAGATAGATGGACGAAGGGAATGTCCGTGCAGTGGTGCCTCAATAAGATATGGGGTGCCGCATAATCCATTGGCCCGCTCAGATGGGACTGAACTTGCGACCTAGCTAGTCCCGTTATGAAATGTGTTAGGCAACGGAAAAGAAAGACATTAGACGTTGCTTCATTCTGTGCTGTCATCTGCCGTGTGATTGTTCATCGGTACAATCTCGGGCGATGTCAGCATCGCCGATATCGTTCGTGACGGCGCTTTTCGGCTGTCCATGCCCCTGGACGATGTGGCGGGGCCACTTGAAGCGAGGTGGGGTCAGAGAGACCGCCAGCTCCACAGGTTTGATCTTGGGACTGAAGTTATGTCCGAGCCCAGGCCCGGAATGCTCCTTGGCTCGACCACCTGCTGCTGATAGGCGGATCGGGATGCAGTTCGTCACCAACGGCCCCGAAATTCCTGACGCGCTACTGCAGGCGCACGAGGATGGTCGCGTCGTTTTCTTCTGTGGCGCCGGCATTTCCTACCCGGCGGGGCTGCCGGGATTTGGGGGATTAGTCGACAAAATTTATAAACTCCTAGGCACGACACCGTCAGCCATCGAAGCGGACGCATATGGGCACGGCCAGTTTGATGCCACCCTTGATCTCCTGGAGAGGCGTCTCCCCGGCCAGCGTGCCGCACTCCGCACGACATTGATGCAGGCTCTTCAACCAAACCTGCGTCGTCTGGGTGCGACCGACACGTATACCGCACTTCTGCATTTGTCCAGGGCGAGGGAGGATGGCGCTGTTCGGTTGATCACCACCAACTTCGATCGGGTTTTCGAACAAGCCGGAAAGCGAAGCAAGTTGACCTTCAGCAGCTATGCGGCGCCAATGCTGCCTATACCGAAGAACAGCAGGTGGAATGGCATGGTGATCAATACGCGGCTTTTCTGACATATGCAGCCTTAGAGCCAATCGATGGGTTCGTGCCGGATGACTTCCAATCAGCGATTAGCGTTTTGCCGCGAGAAGGATTGCAACAGGTAGCACGGTCTCTTACTCAAGCTCTTGAAGGTGCGGGCGAGCAGCGTGAAGACTATTGGAGAAACCGCCTACGACCTTTCTGGCAAAATGTTTGGCCAAAGTCGCGTGGTCTCGCCTCCGTCAGTATTGCTGAATCCCTAGCGCATCTTTGCATTGCGGCGCGAGGCGAGTTTCTCTCTGCCTTAACATCGGTTCTGGATTGGCTCCAACCTGTGGAAAATCCGGATTATGTGGTGCATCTACTCTATGAGTCAGGCTTAAGCACCTTGTTTCCGTCGAGTGCCCTGGATCTGCTGGCGGCCGTGATCGGCAATCAACCTTGGCCACCGAGGGAGCTAAGATCACGTCTGAAAGCAATCACCCAATCGTCGCCTAAATTGCTGGAGGATCGTCGGTATCGGAGACTTGACGAGTACGCTCAACGACATGGCGTCTGAGGATTGACGTTTTCAACATTCGTCTACGGTTGGTCTGCAGCACGCCAATGTTCCGGCAAGATATTCTTTGGGCCGTTTCGTGATTGCTGCATGTTGCCAGGGAAAGTGCGCTCGCAGATCTTGCCAAGCCCGCGGCGGGAGAGTCCGAACTGCTTGCCGAGAATATTGACCGGTGTCTTCCAGACCAGGTCATAGAGTGCGCGGCGGGTGATTTTGCGGGTTTATCCATCCATGGGGGAACTCCACGTGCGACGGCGGGGGAGAGGCCCAGGAGATCATTGGCTGCATCATCCTCGCAAGGTGACTGAATGCTTTGATATGCAGATCCTGAGTTGGTCGGCAACGTCGGTTCATCAGTAGCGGACGTATGTGACCAGCTCGCCTGCTGGCAAGAACGGACCGTCGGTGGGGGAGTTGAACCGGGCCTTCCATAATGGAAATGTTGCGCGCCGACCCGATGTTATGGAAAGAGCACCGGCCGTGGGGGCTCAAATCGATAATGAAGTTTAGGAGGGCAGCCCGGTATATCTGTCGATTGAGGCGCTGCTGAATACGCCTCACAGGCCTGGGCTTTCTGGCGAGGTTGGCTGGCCCATGACTGGCGCGTGGCACAGTGTCCGTCGCATGGAGACCATGCTTAATGCGAGGTTAGTCCACCATCCAAGTTAATGGCTTGCCCGGTCAAGTTCCGGGCAAGCGCCAAGAAAACGGCAAGGTCGCCCATATCTTCGGGTGTCTGAGGTCGTCCTTGCGGTACAAATGCCAAAATTTGGCGCTGCCACGATTGCTCGCGATTTTCTCCAGCTTCCTTCCACTCGTCTGATAGCAGATCCCACATCGCAGTCCGCACCACTCCCGGACAAATGGCATTGACGGTGACGTCATCGCGCGCGAGCTCTTTGGCCAAGGAGTTTGTAAAGCCGATGACGGCATACTTTGAGGCCGAATAATGCGCCAGTCCCGGGTAGCCGTCCTTGCCCGATATGGAAGCGATATTGATGATGCTGCCGCTGCCGGATGCCTTCAACGCTGGTATCGCTGCCTTGCAGCAGAGGAATGTGCCCTTTGCATTGACGTCCATGACACGGTCCCATTCCTGCTCTGTCATCGCTTCGACGCTTTCAACGCCAATGACACCAGCCGAGTTCACCACGATATCCAGGCGCCCGTAGTTGGAGAGCGTCCGGTCAAGCAAGTTGACGACCTCCTTCCAGTTGGTTACATCGACACGGAGGGCATCGGCGCGTCCACCTTGTTCGCGAATAGCCGACGCAACCGCTTCAGCGGCCGCAAAGTCGATGTCGGCAATGACCATATCGGCGCCTTCATGCGCAAAAGCCATGGCAATACCCCGGCCAATACCATGGCCACCACCTGTCACAAATGCCGACTTTCCCTTTAATCTCATGTCACACACAATCGCCTTTTGTCATATGGGCTTTGAGTAGGTCGTTGATCTGCGAGGCCGCTTCCATCTGCGGCATATGGCCGACTTCATCGAGTTCATGACGGGTTATATCGGCGGGAAGCGTCAAGAGCGCTTCAGGCGACAAGATAGCATCGTCTTTGCCCCAGACAACCATAACGGACAGCGGAAGTGCCGAGATCTGCCGCAGATGATCGTCTCCTATTTCCAACGATAGGCAATTATCCGCAATCTTCTGCAGCGCCTGAGGCACGCCGTCCAGTCGCTTATATTGTGCCATGTCATCTGCCATTTGCCGGCTCACCGCAGCCGGATCATGAAACAATCGACCAAGGCAGCGTTGCAGGTCACGCGTCCGTTGTGCGGCGATGAAATCCTTCACATAGGACATATCGATCTCGCTTCCAAAGCCAACCGGCGCGATGAGGCTTAGCGTCGCCACGCAGTCAGGTGCCGCAATGGCTATAGCTGCCGCGACAGCGCCGCCGAGCGAGTGCCCAACCAGATGAAAATTTTCAAGCTGCAAAAGAGCGAGCGCGTCGACAACGCCAGAGACGAGCTCGCTCAGGCTGCCGATCTTCAAATCCTTGCTCGACCCGCCATGCCCGGGAAGGTCCAACGCATAGGTTTTCCGATCCTGTGCGATGACAGGCAGATTGAATTGCCAGGAGGCGAGATCGCCGCCGAAACCATGAATAAAAACCGCCGGCAGGTTACCATCGTCACCATCCCCGACGGTGAGATAGCGAATTGTCCGGCCGTCCGGCAAATCGAGATGGCCTGGGCCGCCCATTTCCTCGACTTCTTCTGACGTCGCGGCCTGCCCAGCAAAGCCGCCGACAAAGGTCTCGATCGCTGCGTCGCCGGTTTCGGAATCCGCCAGCACGCCGATCAACTGGCCGCAGGCATAGGTCTCTCCAGGGCGGGCAATTCGCCGGCGCAAAATACCGGCCTGCTGGGATTCAAGAACATTGGCGATCTTCGTGGTCTCGATCTCGACAAGGTCCATGCCGATGACGATTTCTGCACCTTCGTCGACCAGCCATTGGACGATCGTACCTTCTTCCATGGTCAATCCCCAGGTCGGCATCAAGATAGGTGTGATCATTCTGTTCCTCGCGATTCTGCCGTCATGCCTCATATGCCCTCAGCGGGGGCGCCAGTCGATGACTGCGCGTGCCGCCATCTCGATCGCATCGACGCTTGGAATATAGGCAGCTTCGAGAACGGGCGAGAAAGGTACCGGTGTATGTGGCGCCGTCACGCGCCGGATCGGTGCCTTCAACGATTGAAAGGCACGATCGGCCACGATAGCGGCGATCTCGCTCGCCATGCTGCAGCGGGGATTGGCCTCGTCGACCACAACCAGCCGACCGGTTTCGGCAACGCTGTCAAGAATCGAGTCCTCATCCAAAGGCGATGTCGTGCGTGGATCAATGACTGTGGCTTTGATCCCCAAAGCCGCCAGCCTGTCCGCGGCCTCCAACGCAATATGGGCCATGCGCGCCAGGGCAACGATAGTTACATCCCTGCCTTCGCGCAGGAATTGAGCCTCGCCGAAAGGAATCGTATAAGAGTCCGATGGGACCTGACCTTCGATGTCGTAGAGCTTCGTATGCTCGAGGAAGATCACCGGATCATCATCCCGGATCGCCTCGATCAGCAGCCCTTTCGCATCATAAGGGGTAGATGGAATGACAACCTTCAGGCCGGGAATATGGGTGAAGAAGGAATAGAGGCATTGAGAATGCTGGGCACCGGCATTGAAGCCGGCACCAAACATGGCCCGGATCACCAGGGGTGTCTTCGCCTTGCCACCAAACATATAACGAAACTTGGCGGCTTGATTGAAGATCTGGTCAAAGCATACGCCAATGAAATCGACGAACATCAGTTCCGCGACCGGACGCAGGCCCGTCATGGCGGCGCCTGCTGCCATGCCCATAATGGCACTTTCGGTGATCGGGGTGTCGATCACGCGCGAGCGGCCGAATTCGCCGACCAGGCCACGGGTCACGCCCATAATGCCGCCATAGGCGTCCTCAATGCCGGTCCCACCCGCACCACCGGCAACGTCTTCGCCGATGATGACGACCTGGGGATCCCGGCGCATTTCGGCGCGCAAGGCATCGTTCAAGGCTTGGCGAAAGGAAATTTTCGGCATGCAAACCCTCTCAATAGGTCAGGTAGACGTCACGGTGGAGTGCTGATAGGTCGGGAACCGACGCCGCATGAGCGGCTGCCACTGCCTGATCCAATTCGGCGATGATCGCCGCATCCAGCCACTCGAATTCCTCAGCACTCAAGAGGCCGGCGGATAAAACGCGGTCGCGGAAGCGGATCAAGGGATCGCCGAGGCGCGCGGCTTCTTCCAACTCTTTTTTGGAACGGTAAGACTGCGGGTCACCGCAATAATGGCCGTGATGCCGGACACAGCGGGCCTCAATGAAACTTGGCCCCTGTCCGGTCCGTGCCCGCGCGGTGGCAGCCGTCATTGCTTCATGAACGGCAAAGAAGTCCGTTCCATCCACGCTGACCGCGGGCATCCCAAAGCCTTCAGCACGCTTGGCGATATCCTTGGCACCGACGGCATAGTCGACGCCAGTGCCTTCGCCATAACCATTATTCTCCACCACAAAGACCACCGGCAGCGAGAGGACGACAGCCATGTTCATCGCTTCGAACATAGTTCCCTGGTTGGACCCGCCATCACCCGTGAAGGAGACGGCGAGCCTATCCGTCCCCAATGTCTTTGCCGATAATGCTGCGCCCACCGCCAAGGGCGGATTGCCGCCGACGATGGCATTTGCGCCCAGCATGCCGCGTTCAAGATCGGCGATATGCATGGATCCACCCTTGCCACCGCAAAGACCATCTTGTTTGCCGAACACTTCTGCCATCATGCCTTGGATATCGCAGCCCTTGGCGATGCAATGGCCATGGCCGCGATGAGTTGAGCCGATGTAATCCCGGTCGCTGAGGTCGAAGCAAATGCCAACGGCAATTGCTTCTTCGCCCGAATATAAATGAACGAAACCGGGTATGTTGCCGTTGGAGAATTCGACATTGACCCGATCTTCGAATTCCCGGATTTGGCGCATCGTCCGGTAGGCCCGTCGCAGATCTTCGCGGCTCATTTGCATCGTCTTGTTCCTATCGGCGTTATGGCGTCAGCTAGAGGCAAGCCAGGCCTTCTCGGCAATCCGCAAGTTTCCGAGATCCAGCCAGTGATGTGGTACGATTCCCTTGACCTTGACATCATGTGCGTCAATCCAGGCCGAGAAGATTGGAATGATGGCGCCACCCTGTTCGTTCAACTGCTGCTGGATTTCCCAGAGATAGGTTTTGCGCTTGCTCTCATCGAGCTCCGCCTTGGCGCTTGCCAGTAATTTGTCGAAATCGTCGCGCTTCCAATGTGTGTCATTCCAGGCGGCATCCGATTTATAGGCCATCGACAGGATCAACGTGGCTGTCGGTGTGCCACCCCAATAGGATGTCGTAAAGGGAGCCTTGAGCCAGACATTGTCCCAGAATCCGTCAGTCGGCTCTTTCTTCACCTGAAGATCAATACCGGCCCGCTTCAAAGCCGACTGGTAGAGCACCGCCATATCGACAGCACCATTGAAGGGAGCATCCGAGGCGGACAATGTCACCGCCTGGCTGATTCCCGCTTTCTTCCAGTAATGCGCTGCCTTGTCCGGATCAAAAGGCCGTTGCGGCAGTTCCGAATTGAAGTATTTGTCGCTGGGCGGGATGGGGTGGTCATTGCCGATATGCCCGAAGCCACCAAATATCGTCTGCAGAATTTGCTGTCGATCGATGCCGTACTTCAGCGCCAGCCGGAGATCGCTGTTCGAATAGGGCGCCTGGTCGACCATCATCGCCATATAGGTGTGCCAGCCACCGTCAGAGCGGACGATCTTAACCGCATTATTGCCATCCAGCATGGAGACGAGCTTCTTATCGACACGGTTGATCGCATCGACCTGTCCGTTCAGCAGCGCATTCAGGCGCGTCATACCGTCGGCGATCATGATGGATTCGACGCTGTCCACGTGCCCCCGGCCGGACTTCCAGTAATTCTTGTTCTTCACCATCATCGCCCGGACGCCGGGTTGGAAGCTGTCGAAGACGAATGCCCCGGTACCGATCGGTTTGGTCCAATCGGTGAACCCGTTCGGTACGACGAGGAGATGGAAGTCCCCGAGCAGAAACAGGAAATCCGCATCAGGTGCCGTGAGGGTAACGCTGATCTGGTAATCGGAAACCTTTTGGATATCCGCAATGATCTTCATCGGTGCGGCAATTGCCGACGGCGAGTCCTTGCCGCGATGCAGATTGATGGAATAGATGATGTCGTCGGCCTTCAGCGAGCGACCATCATGAAAGACGACGCCCTTGCGGATGTTGAATATCCAGTGCAACGCCCCATTTCGGGCATCCCAGCTCTCCAGCAATTCTGGCTGGGGCTCGTTATTCTCATCGATTTCGATCAAGCCGTTCATGACTTGATAGCCAACGCAGATCGGCGCTGAATCATAGAAGGTGCGGGGGTCCAGGCTATCAGTGTCGCTGCCGCCGGCGAGGCCCAAGCGCAGATG
>Ga0247779_1001575_pt1 | contig 10858 bp, 10 predicted proteins | sample UWRJL221509R5_FD_179925 | JGI IMG/M metagenome (GOLD analysis project Ga0247779, IMG submission 179925) | Plant litter microbial communities from Arlington Agricultural Research Station in Wisconsin, United States - UWRJ-L221-509R-5 | ecosystem: Environmental > Terrestrial > Plant litter >...
GGTCGCCGGCCTACAAGAACAGCGCCGCCACCAGGCAGTTCCTGGTGGAGGAGCGCAACCATCTCACACCGCTGATGGCCGAGCTCGGCCTGGCGAAGTGACAAACCCCCCTCGCAACCACCCATTGATGGAGAACCTGCAATGTCCCGTATCGTGCACCTGGCCGTGAAGGTCGACGACCTCGAAGCCGCCACCAAGTTCTACACCGAGGTCTTCGGCTTCAAGGAAGTCAAGACCGGCCGCAACCGCCAGCACATCTCGCGCCACATGACGGACGGCCACATCGACTTCACGCTGATGAAGTACGACAGCGAAGACTCGCACGAGGCCCAGCTGGCCGGCCCGGGCCCGCGCCTGCACCACTGGGGCGTGACGGTGGACGACCAGGAGGCCGCGGCCGCCAAGGTCGTCGAGTACGGCGGCGAGGTGCTGTCGGCCAAGGGCGAAGGCGCGCTGAAGTTCCGCGCGCCGGACGGCACCATCGCCGAAGTCGTCAAGCCCGGCCGCTACAACGAGAAGTAAGCCAACCGGCACGCCGGGGCCGCGCCGCGGGAACGCGCGCGGCCCCGGCCCTGAACATGCGAACGCGCGGCGGCATGCATCGCCGCGCCTTCCCTCCACGGGCCGAGAGCCACCGCGAGGAGACAGATGAAAAAGATTTCCCCCGACGCCGTGCTGATCGCGTGCGTCGTGCTGTTTGCGGTCGCCTACCTGTGGGCCGACTCGCTGCTGCCCGCGAGCAGCCTGGGCGACCCGCTCGGGCCGCGGGTGTTTCCCGCGCTGGTCGGCGGCGGGCTGCTGCTGTCGGCCGTGCTGATGGTGGTGGAACTCGTCGCGAAGTCGCGTGCCCCCGCCAAGGCGCCCGAGGCGCCCGTGGAGGACGACGCCCAGGACGGCCCGACCTCGCGCCAGTCGGCTTGGACGCTCGCCGGCGTCGCGCTGTGGACCGCGGCGTACTACGTCACGCTCGAGCGCGTCGGCTACCTGATCTGCACGCTCGTGTTCCTGGGCGGGCTGCTGAGCTATTTCAATCGTGGTCGCTACTGGGTCAACGCGATCGTGGCGATCGCATTCACCCTGATCGTGGACGCCTTGTTCACGTACGCGCTCGGCACCCCCATGGCCGAGGGCTGGCTGTCGATCTGAAACGGAGACTGTGATGATGGAAGGGTTCTACGGAGTCATGCACGGGCTCACGATCGCGGCGACGCCCACGCACATGCTCTACACGCTGATCGGCGTGTTCATCGGCACGATGATCAGCCACCTGCCCGGCATCGGCCCCTCGGCGGGGATCGCGCTGCTGATCCCCGTCACGTTCGGCATGGACCCGACGACCGCGCTGATGATGCTGATCGGCATCTACTACGGTTGCATGTACGGCGGCGCGGTCACGGCCATCCTGCTCAACACGCCGGGCGACGCCGCCGCGGTGATGACGGTGCTGGACGGCTATCCGCTGGCCCGCGCGGGCCGGGCCGCGGCGACGCTGGCCATCGCGGCGACCAGCTCGTTCATCGCCGGCATGATCGGCGTCACCGCGCTGTCGTTCATCGCGCTGCCGCTCGCGGCGGTGGCGCTCAAGTTCGGGCCGACCGAATACTTCGCGCTGATCTTCTTTGCGCTGTCCACGGTCAGCGCGCTCAACGGCGAGTCGATCGCCAAGGGCATGATGGCCGTGTTCCTGGGCCTGGCGATCGGCACCGTGGGCATCGACCTGCAGAGCGGCGTGCCGCGCTTCACGATGGGCCTAACGCAGCTGCAGGATCGCGTGAGCTTCCTCGTGGTGGTGGTGGGCCTGTTCGCCATCGCCGAGGTCAGCCGCATGGTCGAAGGCCATCTGGGCGGGCACATGCACGCGGTCAAGGTCAAGGGCCGCATCATGTTCACTCGCAAGGAGTTCGGCCTCGCGTGGCCGGCCGCGCTGCGCGGCACGGCGATCGGCTTCTTCTGCGGCGCGGCGCCGGGCCTCGGCGGCACGATCGCGGCGATGCTGTCCTACATCTTCGAGAAGAAGATCTCCAAGACGCCGGAGCGCTTCGGCAAGGGCGCGATCGAGGGCGTGGCCGCACCCGAGGCGGCGACCAACGCGGACAGCTGCGGCGCCTTCGTGCATCTGCTGGCGCTGGGCGTGCCGGGATCGGGCGCGACGGCGGTCATCATGGGCGCGTTCATCATGTACGGCATCCAGCCGGGGCCGATGCTGTTCCAGACGCAGCCCGACCTGGTGTGGGGCCTGATCGCCAGCATGTACATCGGCAACGTGATGCTGCTGGTGCTCAACATGCCGCTGGTGGGCCTGCTCGCCAAGATCCTGTACGTGCCCACCGGCGTGCTGATCTGCGTGATCCTGGGCATCGCGTCGGCCGGCGTGTACTCGTTCCACAGCGACCCGTTCGACCTGTACCTGGCGCTGGGCTTCGGCGTGCTGGGCTTCGCCTTCCGCAAGCTGGGCATCCCGAAGGCGCCGCTGCTGTTCGGCCTGATCCTGGGCCACACGCTGGAGCAGTCGTTCCGCCAGGCGATGACGATCTCGCGCGGCGACGCCAGCGTGTTCCTCCGCAGCCCGATCGCCGCCGGCCTGCTGACGTGCTCGGCGCTGATGTTCGCGGCCTCGGTGTGGCGCAAGCGCCGGCCGTCGCGGACGCTGCAGGAGGCGGAGCGCCGCATCAAGGGCGAGGACGAGAGCCCCGAGGCGCTGCTCACGATCCCGCCGGATCTCGGCGCCGACTCCGGCTCCTTCACGCGGCCCGCCGCGGCCGGCCGCCGGCCGTGAACCTCGAGGCCGACGGCCGCGTGCCGCTGCGCGAGCTGGCGCTGCTGTTCGGCCGCATCGGCCTGCTCAGCTTCGGCGGCGGGCTGACCGCCTGGGTGCACCGCGAGACGGTCGTGCGCCGCCCGTGGCTGGACGACAAGGAGTTCCTCAGCGCGCTGATGCTGGCGCAGATCCTGCCGGGATCCAACGTCGTCAACCTGACGATCTACATCGGCCGCCGGCTGCGCGGGCCGGTCGGCGCGCTGGTGTCCGTGGTGGCGCTGCTGGTGCCGCCGATGGCGCTGGTGGTGGTGATCGCCGCGCTGTGCGCGAGCCTGATGGCCGACGCGACGGTGCACCACGCGCTCGAGGGCGTCGCCGCCGGCGCGGCCGGCATGACGCTGTCGGTCGGCGTGCGTTCGCTGCGCGCGGCCATGGGCGGCCGGGTCTGGCCGCTGGCCGTCGGCGTCGGCGTCGTGGCCGCCATCGGGCTGATGCGCTGGCCGCTCGTGCCGACGGTGGCGGCCGCCGCGCTGGCCGCGTTCGCGCTGGCGTGGCGGGCGAGGACGCATGCGCGCTAGCGTGCTGTGGGACCTGGCGGCGGTGTTCGCCCCGCTGTCGCTGCTGGCCTTCGGCGGCGGCCAGAGCATCGTCGCCGACATCGACCACCAGGCGCTCGCGCACGGCTGGATGACGCAGGCCCAGTTCGTCGACCTGTTCGCGATCTCGCGCGCCGCGCCCGGGCCCGGCGCGCTGCTGGCCACGCTGGTGGGCTGGAAGGCCGCGGGCTGGGTCGGCGCGGCGGTCGCCTCGCTCGCGCTGTTCGTGCCCTCGTCGCTGCTGGCGTACGCGATGGCGGCGCTGTGGCGCCGCTTCGACGGCCATCCGGCCGCGCACGCGATCGAGACCGCGCTCGCCCCGGTCGCCGCGGGCCTGCTGGCGGCCGGCGCGGTGGCGGTGGTGCGCGCGTCGTCCGGCTCGCTCGTCGTGTGGGCGATCGCCGGCGTCGCGCTGGCGATCTTCATGGCGCGGCCCAAGCTCAACCCGCTGGCCGTGCTGGCGGCAGCGGGCGCCGCGGGCGCGCTGCTCGGCTGAGTCTGCGGGCGTCCGCTCAGGACGTGCGCTTGCGCAGGTACATCTGCTGGTCCGCGTGGCGCACCAGCGTGTCGACGTCCTGCCCGTCCTCGGGATAGATCGCCAGCCCCACGGCCGCGCCCAACGCCGGCGCGAGCGCCTTGCTGCCGGTCAGGATCTCCAGCGGCTGGCGCAGCAGCTCCTCGATCTGCGCGCGGATGCGCTCCGCGTCGTCGCGTCGCTCGACCGAGTCCAGCATCACCAGGAATTCGTCGCCCGCGAAGCGTGCCACCAGGTCGCCGGCACGCACGGCCGCGGCCAGCCGGCGGCCCAACTCCCGCAGCACCGCGTCGCCCATGTCGTGGCCGAACTCGTCGTTGATCTTCTTGAAGTGGTTGATGTCGACGAACAGCACGCCGAACGGCCGCGGGTCGCCGCGGCGGCGCTGCTGCACGATGCGATCCTCGACGCGCCGGATCAGCGCCTCGCGGTTGGCGAGGCCGGTCAGCGGGTCGGTCAGCAGGCGGCGCTGCATGTCGGCGAAGCTGCGCGCGAGGTCGCCCAGTTCGTCCTTGCGCTGCGATTCCCCGAACGGCTCGAGGCTGCCCTGGCCCACCTGGCGCGCCGCGGCCGCGAGCTTGCGCAGCTCGCGGGTGACGGTGGCCAGCACCAGCGTGCCGGTGAGCATCACCACCAGCGCCGCGAGCGCCGCCAGCAGCACGGTGCGGCGGAAGTTGTCGATGATGCCGTGCAGGAAGTCGTGCCGCGGCACGGCCACCATGATGAGCCAGTCGAGGCCGGCGTCGTCCGTCAGCCGCGCGTAGCCCACCTGCACGGCGGAGCCGTCGGGCGCCGCGAAGACGGTGGTGTGCGGGCGCCCGTCGGCGATGGTGTCGGCCAGGCCGCGCACGGCGGTGTAGGTCTCCGCCACCAGCGGATCGGCGCTCCCGAGCGCGTTGAGCCGCACGGCGGTGCCGTCGGGCAGCCTCTGCACATGGGCGCCGCGCGACACGCCGATCAGGTTGCCGTCGCGCTCCATCACCATCGCCACGCCGTTGGCGCTGAGCGCCAGCCGCTGCAGGAACGAGGTGACCTGCTGCAAGGAGATGTCGGTGGCCACCACGCCCTCGAACGCGCCGTTGCGGTCGTTGACGCGGCGTGCCCGCGTGGCTACCAGCTCCTGCAGCTTGAAGTCGATGTAGATTGACGTCCAGGTCTGCAGGGTGTTGGCAGCACCGGCCTTGTACCAGGGGCGGTCGCGCGGCTCGAAGATGCGGCCCTCGATGTCGCCGTGGCCGATGTCGCCCGCGATGCCGCTGTAGTGGTAGAGCGTGCGCGGCCCGTCGCCGGTGGGTCGCAGGCGCAGCTCGGCGTCGTTCTCCGACGAGCGCCACAGCCCGATGAAGCGACCCTGGCGGTCGCCGTAGTAGGCGTAGTTGTTGGGATCCCGGTGCACCGAGGTCGCGAGCCAGAAGCGCTCGCGCAACGCGGGCAGTTCGGCGCTGACCGAATCGGGCGCGGCGATGCCCCTGGGAAAGGCCAGCTCCAGCACCGCGGCGGAGCCGGAGACGTGGCCCTCGACCGCCTGCTCGATGCGGTGCACGGTCTCGGTCAGCAACTGGCCGGACAGGTTGTCGACGGCGTCGCGCCCTGCGGCATACGACAGGATGCCGATGACGATGGCCGTGCCCAGCACCAGCGCGACATACGGCAGGGTCAGCAGGGCCCGCAGGGGCAGTCCGGACAGCAGTTTCATCGGATCTCGTTCTTGTTCGTCCGGGGCGTCGACAGGCGCGCCCCGGGGCCCGGGACCCTCCGGCCCCGGCATGGCGAGATTCTGGCTCCTCGGCGCGAGCCGCGGTGGAATGCTTTCCCTGAAGCGTAACCCGGTCCGCGGAGCGTCAGCGCGATGCGACGCCGCCGGGCGGCAGGATCGCCGCGATCATCGCGGCATCGTCGGGGCCACGGGCCGGGCGGGCGCCGGCTGCAGCGTCTTCTGCCACCAGCCGACGTCGCGCCAGGCACCGTGCTTGAAGCCGACCTGGCGGTAGACCCCGATCGGCTCGAAGCCCAAAGACTCATGGAGCGCGACGCTGGGCTCGTTCGGCAGCGCGATGCCCGCGAACGCCTGGACGTAGCCGAGGTCGACCAGGTCCTCGAACAGTCGGACGTACAGCCGCCGGCCGACGCCGCGCCGGTGCGAATCGGCGCGGACGTACACGGTCACGTCGACCGCCCATTGGTAGGCCGGACGCTCGCGGTGCCGGCTGGCGTAGGCGTAGCCGTCGACGGCGCCGCGCGGGTCGAGCGACACCCGCCAGGGCAGCACGGGGAGGGTCGCCGCGATCCGGCGCCGCATCTCGTCGGCCGACGGCGGGTCGAGCTCGAACGAGATGGCGGTGTCGCGAACGATGGGCGCGTAGATCGCGGCGATGGCCGCGGCGTCCGCGGCGGTGGCGGCGCGGATCGTCATCGGGCGTGCCTCATGCCGGGGCTCCTCGAGCCGGCCTCGGCAGCCGGAACGCGGGGACGCGCGGCGAGATCGGCGGCGCGGTCGTGCCCATGGAAGCGCTTCATGGCGGGCCTTTCGGGGTGGGTGGATCGACGGCTGGCCGAACGCGGGCGATCGCGCCGCGGCCGAGCCTCAGCCCGCCGCGACGTCGAACGCGGCCTTCGGCGCCGCGAGATCCTGGCGATCCTTGGCCGGCGCCACGAGCATGTCATGCGGCACCTCGACGCCGTTCTTGGTGGCGACGACCTCGGCCAGGATGCTCACCGCGATCTCGGGCGGCGTCTTGCTGCCGATGAACACGCCGACCGGGCCGCGCAGGCGGGCGAGCTCGTGCGGGCGCATGTCGAAGTGCTCCTGCAGGCGCTGGCGGCGCGCGTCGTTGTTGCGGCGGCTGCCGATGGCGCCCACGTAGAACGCGTCCGACTTGAGCGCCTCGAGCAGCGCCAGGTCGTCCAGCTTGGGATCGTGGGTGAGGGCGATCACGACGCTGCGCTTGTCGGGCGCGAAGGCGGTGACGGCATCGTCGGGCATGTCCGGCAGCAGCTTGACGCCGGCGACGCGCCAGGTGTCGCGCACCTCCGCGCGGGGATCGCACACGCTGACCTCGAAGCCGCTGAACAGCGCCATCGTGGCCAGGTACTCGGCGAGCTGGCCGCCGCCGATCAGCAGCATGCGGTAGCTGGGCCCGAAGGTGTTGGCGACGGCGTCGTGGTCGACCGAGAGCTCCTCCGGCGCCCGCGTCTCCTCGTGCGACGCGCGGCCGTCGGACAGGCGCACGCGCCGCCGCACGAGCCGGCCGGACGCCAGCGCGTCGAGCAACGCGTCGAGTTCTGCCGGATCGGGATCGTGTTCGACGAGCAGTTCGAGCGTGCCGCCGCAGGGCAGCCCGAAGCGGTGCGCCTCGTCGGCCGAGATGCCGTAGGTGAGGAACGCCGGCGCCATCGCCGCCGGCCGCGTGCGCCACAGCTTCTGGTAGCGGTCGACGAGGTCGTCCTCGATGCAGCCGCCGCTGACCGAGCCGGCGAGGCGGCCGTTCTCCGCCACGGCCAGGATCGAGCCGACCGGCCGCGGCGACGAGCCCCACGAGCGCACCACGGTCACCAGCAGCGCGCGCTGCCCCGCCCGCCGCCAGTCGCGCAGGTCGCGCAGCACGAGCAGGTCGAGGTTCTCCATGGCCATTGCCGGGGCGGCGCCGGGCTCAGGGGGCCGGGCAGGCGGCGCCGGTCTGGATCCAGGCGGAGATCAGCTCGCCGAACTGCGCCTGCGTGCCGGGTGCCGGCGTGCGCGTGCCGCCCGGGTGCCAGCCCCAGCCGACCAGGGCGTCATGTGCCATGTGGTCGTGGATCTGCGCCAGCGAGCGCTTGCCGTTGCGGGCCGGGTCCTTGATCTGTTCGCAGATCGCGCCCAGCGACTTGCCCTGCCACGCCATGGCGACCGGCGCGACGTGCCACTTCGGCGCGCCCGGCACGCCGGCCGGCGCGAAGTTGGCGCTCTGGTGGCAGGTGGCGCAGCGCATCGCGATGGCGCCCTGGTCGTCGAGCCCGCGCACCACCAGCGGCAGGTGCGGATGCATGTCGTCGCCCTGGGTGGGCCGTTCGCCGACCGGGTGGCAGTTCTGGCAGCGCGGGCTCTGGATCACCTTGCCGGCCTCCTCGAACAACGCGCGCGATCGCGCGGCGGGGTCGGCGATGCTCGCGAAGTCGGCAGGCGACTTCAGGGACGCGGACTGCGCCATCGCGGCGGGCGCCGCGAGGCAGGCCGCCAGGAGAAGTCCAACGAATGTGCTTGGTCGCATCGCAAGGCCCTGAAAAAACTTCAAGCGACGAGCATACTGCGCCATTCGATTTCCTTCACGGGAGCTGCCTAATGCCTGTCGTTTCACTCAACGTCAACGGTCATGCCCACCAGGTGGAGGCCGATTCCGAGACGCCGCTGCTGTGGGTGATCCGCGACGACATCGGCCTGACCGGCACCAAGTTCGGCTGCGGCGTCGCGCAGTGCGGCGCCTGCACGGTGCATGTCGACGGCCAGCCGGCGCGCTCCTGCGTGACGCCGGCCGCGGCGGTGCATGGACGCAAGGTCACCACCATCGAGGGCCTGCAGTCGAAGGCGGCCAAGGCGGTGCAGAAGGCCTGGATCGACCTGGACGTGGTGCAGTGCGGCTACTGCCAGTCCGGCCAGATCATGTCGGCCACGGCGCTGCTCGAGCAGAACCCGAAGCCCAGCGACACCGACATCGACCACGCGATGGCCGGCAACATCTGCCGCTGCGCCACCTACGTCCGCATCCGCGCCGCGATCCACGCCGCGGCCGGCCAACTCTCGGCCTGAGGAACACGCCATGCACCCGTTGATGCAGACCTTCCGCGAACAGCAGCAGCCCGAGCGCGAGGACGAGGCGTTCGCATCGCTCGTGCTCGAACGGCAGGCCGCGCTGCCGGCACCGCCCGCGGGCGTCACGCGACGCGGCGTGCTGACGGCCGGCGCCGCCGGCGGCCTGGTGGTGGCCATCGGCGGCTGGATGCCGCAGTCGGCGCGCGCCGCCGCGGGCCAGGGGCCGGAGGGCGGCGCGGCCAGGGCCGTCTTCGAGCCGAACCAGTTCGTCAGCGTCGGCACCGACAACCTGGTGACCATCGTCAACAAGCACCACGAGATGGGCCAGGGCAACACCACCGGGCTCGCCAGCCTGGCGGCCGACGAGCTCGACGCCGACTGGTCGCTGGTGCGCACCGAGTACGCCGGCGCCAACGTCAAGCTGTACGCCAACCTGGCGTTCGGCATGCAGGGCACCGGCGGCTCGTCGGCGATGGCCAATTCCTATCTGCAGTACCGCACCGCCGGCGCCACGGCGCGCGCGATGCTGGTCGCCGCCGCGGCGCAGGCCTGGGGCGTGCCGGCCGGCGAGATCCGCACCAGCAACAGCACGCTGACGCACGCCTCGGGCAAGAAGGCGACCTACGGCGAGATGGCCGCCGCGGCCGCCAGGCAGAAGCCGCCCGAGAAGCCGGTGCTCAAGACGCCCGAGCAGTTCACGCTGATGGGCCGCGAGCACGCCACGCCGCGCGTCGACTCGCCGTCCAAGTGCAACGGCACGGCCACCTACACCGGCGACGTCAAGCTGCCGGGGCTGCTGACGGCGGTGATCGCGTTCCCGCCGTCGTTCGGCGCGAAGATGGTGTCGTTCGATGCGTCCGCGGCCAAGAAGGTGAAGGGCGTGACGGATGTCGTCGCGGTGCCCGAGGGCGTCGCCGTCGTCGCCAGGAGCACGTGGGCGGCGCAGCAGGGCCGGCGCGCGCTCAAGGTGACGTGGGACGAATCGGTCGGCGCCGGGCTACACTCCGAGGCGCTGCTGACGCAGTACCGCGAGCTGGCATCGCAGCCCGGCACGCCGTTCGCCAAGCCCGCCGCCGCGGACGCCGGCAAGCCGGCGCCGGTCGCGACGAAGACGATCGAGGCCGTCTACGAGTTCCCGTTCCTGGCGCACGCGCCGATGGAGCCGCAGAGCTGCGTCGCCTGGCTGCACGACGGCCTGCTCGAGACCTGGGCCGGCCACCAGTTCCCCACCTTCGACCACCAGCTCGCCGCCAAGGCCGCGGGCCTGCCGCTGGAGAAGGTCAAGCTGCATTCGCTGATCTCGGGCGGCAGCTTCGGCCGCCGCGCCAACGCGTACAGCGACTTCACGGTGGCCGCCGTCAACGTGGCCGTCGCCATCAAGGGCCGCGCGCCGGTGCGGCTGCAGTACACCCGCGAGGACGACATGAGCGCCGGCCTCTACCGGCCGATGATGGTGCACTCGGTCAAGGTCGGCCTGGACGACGCGGGGCAGGTGGCGTCGTGGAAGCACGGTGTCGTCGGGCAGTCCATCATGGCGGGCACCGCCATGGCGATGATGATCAAGGACGGCATCGACCCGACGTCGGTCGAGGGCGTGTTCCCGTCCTCCTACGACCTGCCGATGATGGACGGCCAGCTGCACTCGCCGGCGCTGCCGGTGCGTCCGCTGTGGTGGCGTTCGGTGGGCAACACGCACACCGCGTATGTCATGGAGACGATGATGGACAAGCTCGCGCAGGCCGCGGGCCAGGATCCGCTCGCCTATCGCCTGGCGCTGATGCAGAAGAACCCGCGCGGCGCGGGCGTGCTCAAGCTGGTGGCCGAGAAGTCCGGCTGGGGCAAGGCGATGCCGGCCGGCTCGGCACAGGGCATCGCGGTGCACGAGTGCTTCGGCACGACGGTGGCCCAAGTGGCCGAGGTCACTTTGAAGGACGGCAAGGTGCGCGTCGACCGTGTCTTCTGCGCCGTCGACTGCGGCATCGCCGTGAACCCGGACGTCATCAAGGCGCAGATGGAAGGCTGCATCGGCTTCGCGCTCGGGGCGTTGTACTACAGCGAGATCGAGCTGCAGGCCGGCCGTCCGGTGCAGCGCAACTTCGACCAGTACAAGGCGCTGCGCATCTACGAGATGCCGGCCATCGAGGTCTTCATCGTGCCCAGCACCGCCGCCCCGACGGGCGTCG
>Ga0247779_1001576_pt1 | contig 10857 bp, 7 predicted proteins | sample UWRJL221509R5_FD_179925 | JGI IMG/M metagenome (GOLD analysis project Ga0247779, IMG submission 179925) | Plant litter microbial communities from Arlington Agricultural Research Station in Wisconsin, United States - UWRJ-L221-509R-5 | ecosystem: Environmental > Terrestrial > Plant litter >...
ATTAAAAAAAGGTCAATCTTTCTTATCATTAGAAGAGTTAGCTCAAGCAATTCCTGGGATTTCAGCAGCCCCGGCGGCAGAATCCGCTGACGAATGGACCAGTCTGGTGATGGCTGATCCGAGCCCTGCCACAAAAATGCAACTCAATGCATACCGAGATGCCTGGATTACCGCAAATAGCGGTATGCATTCTACCAGAACCGCCGATCGTCTTGCTGCACTGCAGCAAGAATTGCGCAAGCGAGACTTGGCTGGCTTTGTGGTTCCCCGGGCCGATGAGCATCAGGGAGAATATGTTCCCAAGAGATCGGAGCGCCTGTCCTGGATCAGCAATTTCACGGGATCTGCCGGCCTGGTCATCGTCTTGCAGGACCGCGCCGGGATCTGGGTGGATGGCCGCTATACGATCCAGGTGCGCGAACAGGTCGATGGCACGCTCTTCGACATCATGCATATCACCAATTCACCGCCAGAGGCCTGGATCGCCCAGCACCTGTCCAGCGGGGCGAAGCTCGGTTTCGATCCCTGGCTGCTGACCGCCGATACCGCCCAGCGTTTCCGCGCGGCTGCGCAGCAGGCTGGTGCTGACCTGGTCGCCTGCGACAGCAATCCGCTGGATGCCGTCTGGCAGGACCAGCCGGCGGCGCCAATTGCCCCGGTCTGGGCCCAGGATCTGCGCTATGCCGGCCGATCCTCCGCTGAGAAGCGCCAGGATATGGCGCAGAAGCTGATCAGCCAGGGCCGCGATGCCGCCGTCATCTCGGCGCCGGATTCAATCTGCTGGCTGCTGAATATCCGCGGTGGCGATGTGCCCTGCACACCCTTTGCTCTGGGCTATGCCATTTTGCATCAGGACGGCCAGGTCGACCTCTTCATGGACCGGCGCAAATTTCCCCCGGCGACCCTGGCGCATCTTGGCAATCAGGTAACCTTGCACCAGCCGGAGGCATTCCAGGGAGCTCTGACGAGCCTGGGTATGCAAAAAGCGCGGGTCACTGTCGATGTCGCCACCGCCGGCGTCGCCATCCCCGAAAAACTGCGCGAAGCAGGTGCTGCGGTCGTCATTGCCGAGGACCTCTGCGCCTTGCCCAAGGCGATGAAGAATCCGGTGGAGATCGATGGTACCCGCAAGGCCCATCGTCGCGACGGTGCCGCCGTGGCGAAATTCCTCTCCTGGCTCAGCGCCGAGGCACCGAAGGGACACCTGACCGAGCTCGACGCCGTTGAGAAGCTGGCCGGCTTCCGCCGCGAGAATGATCTTTTCCGCGGCTTCAGCTTCGAGACGATTTCCGGTGCCGGGCCGAATGCGGCCGTGGTCCATTACCGGGCGACGCCGGAGACGAACCGGCCGCTGGAGCAGAACGCCATCTATCTGGTGGATTCCGGCGGGCAATATCTCGACGGCACCACCGATATCACCCGGACGGTGGCGATCGGCACCCCGAGCGCCGAAATGAAGGATCGCTTCACCCGCGTCCTGCAGGGCCATATCGCTTTGGCTACCGCCAAATTCCCCTATGGCACGACCGGCAGCCAGCTTGATTCCTTGGCGCGCCGGCCGCTCTGGGATGCCGGTCTCGATTTCGATCACGGTACCGGCCATGGGGTCGGCAGCTATCTCTCGGTGCATGAAGGGCCACAGCGCATCTCCAAGGTGCCGAACCGGGTGGCGCTGGAACCCGGCATGATCATCTCGAACGAGCCCGGCTATTATAAGGACGGCGAATACGGCATCCGCATCGAGAATCTGGTGGTGGTGCAGAAAATTGAGGGCAGCACCATGCTGCACTTCGAAACCATCACCTTCGCACCGATCGATCTTGCCTTGGTCGATACCAGCATCATGAGCCAAGCGGAGATCGGCTGGCTGAATGCCTATCATGCCAAGGTGCGTGAGGCATTGCTGCCGCAGCTCGATGGTGAGGCGGCGACGTGGCTGAAGACGGCGACACGGCAGATCTAGAGCGCCATCGTCAACAACGTGAATCGCTTTCTATCTTATTGAGGAGAGGCGGATTCACGGTTTAGGCAAAATCGCCCAGCGATTCCGTCTAAAACGATCCGACTTCATGCGCAGATACGATTGCCCGCGCCGCATTGACTAACTAGACTCGCAACCGGCGTCCAGATGGACGCCGGTTTTCCTTTGGAAGGTTATCGATGGCCCGCTCGCATACTGCCCGTCCGAATATCGTTCTGGTTACCTTCGACCAGATGGCGGCCCTGTCACTGCCGAGCTATGGCCATCCGATCGTCAAGACACCCAACATGGACCGGCTGGCGGGGCGCGGAACGGTCTTCGAGAATGCTTATTGCACGGCGCCGCTGTGTTCACCGGCGCGCTTTGCCTTGATGAGCGGTCAGCTGCCCTCGAAGATCGGCGCCTATGACAATGCCGCCGAATTTCCCTCATCGGTGCCGACCTTGCCGCATTATCTGCGGGCCGCCGGCTATCGTACCTGCCTCTCCGGCAAGATGGATTTCACTGGTGCCGACCAGTTGCATGGCTACGAAGAACGGTTGACCACCGATCTGTCGCCATCCGATTTTGGCTGGGTGCCGAATTGGGATCAGCCGGATGAGGTGCAAAACTGGTACCACACCCTGCACAGCCCGGCCGAGGCGGGACCCTGCGATTACTCGCTGTCGATGCAGTATGACGAGGATGCCCTGTTCAAGGCCGAGCAATGGCTGCATCAGGCGGCCGGCAGCGATGATCAGCGACCCTTCATGCTGACCTTGTCGGTCATGCATCCCCATGATCCCTATCAGGCGCCCCGCCGTTTCTGGGATCTGTATGACGGCGTCGATATCGATCCGCCCGCCATCGCCAATCTGCCTGTCGCCGAGCGCGATCCGATGGGGCAGCGCATGTACCGGCTCTATGACCGGGGGGAGATTGCCATGTCGCCGGCGCAAGTCCTGCGCGCGCGCCGGGCCTATTATGGCATGCTGAGTTATTGCGACGATCTGCTGGGGCGGCTGATGGCAAAGCTCGATCTGCTGGGCCTCAGCGATAACACGATCATCGTCGTGACCGCCGATCATGGCGACATGCTGGGCGAGCGTGGCCTGTGGTACAAGATGGTATTCTTCGATCGCGCCATTCGCGTGCCGATGATCGTCGCCGGCCCCGGCGTTCTCGCCGGCAACCGTATTGCCGCACCGGTCTCGCACCTCGACCTGCTGCCGACCCTGGCCGGCCTTGCCCAGGGGATGACGAGCTTCACGCCGATCTCACCGGTCGATGGCCGCGATCTGCGACCGGCACTCGCTGCCGGCACGGAACCCGACGGCGAGATCCGCGCCGAATATATGGGCGAAGGCTATGAAGCGCCGGTGGTGATGAGCCGGCGCGGCTCGCGCAAGTTCATCTATGCCCGCGATCTGGGGCCGATCCTCTACGATCTCGCCAGCGATCCGTCGGAGACGGTCAATCTCGCCTCATCCGAGCCGTCGACGGCTGCCGCCTGGCAGGCGGAAATGGAAGCCGCCTATGATCTCGATGCCTTGCGTGGTGCCGTCATCGATAGCCAGCGCCGGCGCCGCTTCATTCACCAGGCACTGACCCAGGGCAAGATCGCCGCCTGGGATTACGAGCCACGCAACGATGCCGCCACGCAATATTACCGGAACTGGGGCGCGGATCTGCCGGACCCCGACCGGGCCTTGCGCTGGCCGCCGAAAGCCTGAACGTCACGTCGATCTGAAGGATGCCAATATCTGCCGTTGGACGGCGAGATAGCCGGGCGCCGTGGTCTTCAGCTTGTCCGCGATGTGTGCATTCAGCCTTGGCAAGGCATGGAATGGCACCGAGGGAAAGGCATGATGCTCGATATGATAGGGCATGTTCCAGGCCAGGAAGCGTAGCGGGCCGGTGGTGTAGGTCGTGCGCGTATTGGCCAGCATGTCATCGGTTTCCGGGCAGAGCGTGTGTTCGGCCAGCAGATAGAGCCGCAGGAATGGCTGGCCGAGGATGGCAGGCACGACCCAATAGATGAGGGCGGCATTGCTGCGCAGCGCCAGCGAAACAATCAGCACCAGACCATAGACGGCGAGGATGCGGCGGGCTTCGCGGACCACGTCCTGGCGCTGGCGATCATTGCTGTAGAAACTGCCGGTCGCCTTGCCGCGAGCTTGATCGATCAGGCCACGGCTCTGGCCGATCCAATAGGGCAGGCCGCTGACATACCACAGCCATTGGCGCAGGTTGCGTGGCTTTGGCGAGCTAAGCTCCGGGTCGCGCGCGGGGTCCTGGGTGAACCGGTGGTGGGCGAAATGGAAGACGCGGAAATATTCCCGCGGCAGCAGGATCAGGCAGCCGAGGACGAAGCCGACGGCGTCGTTGAGACGGCGGCTGGCAAAGGCCGTGCGGTGGATGCATTCATGCAGCGGCGTAAAGAGGAAAATCAGCACGATGCCCTGCAGCAGCATGGCCGGCAGGATCCACCAGCTGCTGCGGCTGTGATACACCAACAGGCCGGTGGCCAGGAGAAGCGCCAGGTGGCCGGCCAGCTGCATGAGGCCTAGCTTGTCCGACCTTTCGGACAATTGTTTCAAAGTCTGCGGATCGATAATCTCGCCACGAATTGACTTGTCGGCCATTGCTCTCTGCATCGATATCGTCAGGGGTTGACCGCATGATGAGCCGGTGAGCGATGCCTGTCCAGCAAGCAGAACTTGCTTTCGTTCAGGGGCGGTATCGGCGCCCGGAAAACCGGGGCCGATTATTGCCAAGCGAGCGGCTAGCTGCTGGCGCTGCTATAGCGCGACAAGGCAAAGCGCCAGAAGAGATTGCCAAGGACTAAGGCCATCAGGCCGGCGCACAGGCCGAGGGCGACGCCATCCCAGCCCAGCCTGCCCATGGCCGCCTCTGCCGGCACATTGGTGATGAAGGCGATCGGCAGGATATAGGTCAGGGTGAAGCGCGCCCAGATTGGATAGGCGCTGACCGGGAAACGTCCGCTTTCCATCAAGGTATAGGCGATGATCGACACCTCGCCGACCTTGGTGAACCAGAAGGACAGGGTCGCGGCGGCCAGCCAGACCGAATAGAGGATCGTGGTGCCGGCCAGCAGGAGCAAGGCGCACAGGGCGAGATGCTCCAGCGTCAGAACGTGCTGGGCCTGCATGGCATAGAGAATGGCGATCACACCCAGCACGATGTTGCCGGCAAACCAGACGCGGATATGGCGGAAGCTGACCATGAACTGGCTGTTGATCGGCCGGATCAGCAGCAGATCCAGCTCACCCAGGCGAACATATTCGGTGATGGCATTGAGGCTGGGAAAGAGCCAGCAATCGATCAGGCCTTCGATGATCATGCAGACGCCAAATAGCGCGATCATGCGCGGCAGATCCCAGCCGCCGATTTCCGTCGTGCGGGCAAAGATGCTGAGCAGGGTCAGCAGCGCCAGTGCACCGCTGAAAACCGCCGTCATCAGGCTGGCAACCAGATTGCCGCGATATTCCATCTCGACCTGGAGCGAGGTGCGCAGGAAGAGCAGGATCAATCTGACGGCGCGCATCTCAGGCACCCACTGCTGAAAAACGCTTCAGCCCGGCGCGCCACATCGCCTGGCGCAGCAAAGTGAGGAGAATGATCCAGCCGGCCTGCTTGGCAAAGCCCTGCAGCAGTGCGGCGCCATCGATCTTGGCAAGCAGGATCTGCGAGGGAAAATCCAGCGTCGCGGCAAAGGGCAGCCAGGTGAGGATATCGCGGGCAATCGAGGGGAAGAGATCGACCGGAATGGTGCCGCCACCCAGGATGACGGTGAAATACCAGATCAGCGGTTCCAGGGAGAGAACACCTTCCATCCAGAAGGCCAGCAAGCCGACGCAATAATGGATGTTGAAGAAAATCAGCCAGGCGCCGGCGATCGACAAGATGAACAGCGGCACCGTCGCCCAGGTCAGGCTAGCCAATGTCCCGGTCAGAAAGAGCCCCAGCAGAAATACCGCTAGCAGGACCGGAAGGCGGACGATGACCTCGCCGATATGTTCCGCCATATGTGCCCATACCGGCGGCATCGGCCGCAGCAGGAGCGGCGCCAGCTCACCCCGCCGGATGCCGCGATCGAGCAGGATGACGCACCACATCACGGCCGTCTGGCGCACCAGGTACATGGCCATGAAATAGACGGCGAAATCGCGCTGGTCATAGCTGGTGCCATTGGCGCTGATCGGCCCCTTGGCGGACAGCTCGACCCAGATCAGCATCACTGCCAAAGGCAAAAAACCACCGATCATCCAGATCAGGGACTGTGCCCGATAGATAAGGGCGACGGCGCAATATTGCGCCAGCAATTGACGCCAAACGCGCAAAGTATGCGCCAGCGTCGACGCCGTCATGACGCTTCGTCCAGCGATGATGCCGGTCGAGTCCGGTTGGACTTGAACAGCGATCCGATCACGTCCTCGATCGCCTGTTCCTCGATGGCGATGTCGATGATCGGCAACTCGGCCAGCAAGCGCGAGGCGATGTCGGGAACGCGGCTGCGCTCGACCAGCAGCTCGGCCTCCAGATCATCCAATTGTCGCAACTCGGCATAGGTCCGCAGCCGCTCGGCCGGTTGCGGCGTCGCCAATTTCAGGCGCAGCACCTTCTTTGGCGACTGTTCGGCGATCAGCCGGGCCAAGTCGCCATCGAAAGCGATGCGACCGCTATCGATCACCATGACGCGCTGTGCCAGGGCCTCGACATCATCCATGTAATGCGAGGTCAGCATGATGGTGGCGCGATAGCGCTGGTTGTAAGCGGCGATGAAGTCGCGGACAGCGCGCTGCATGTTGATATCAAGGCCGATGGTCGGCTCGTCGAGAAACAAGATCTTCGGCTGGTGCAGCAAAGCCAGCGCCAATTCGCATTTCATGCGCTCACCCAAGGAGAGCTTGCGGACCGGCCGGTTGAGGACCTGTTGCAGCGATAACATCTCGCTGAGCTCGCCGAGGCGCTGGCGATAGACATCCTGGGGTATGTCATAGATGACGCGGTTGAGCAGGAATGAATCAACTGCGGCCAGATCCCAGGCCAATTGCTGCTTCTGACCCATGACCAGGGTGATGGAGCGCAGAAAGCTCGACTGCCGCTGCCGTGGTTCATAGCCGAGGACCGAGACATTGCCAGTGCTCGGATGCAGCAGGCCGGACAGCATTTTCAAGGTCGTGGTCTTGCCGGCACCGTTGGGGCCCAGAAAGCCGACGATCTCACCTTCGCCGATCTCGAAGCTGACGCCATCGACGGCGGTGACCGTGGTGTAGCGCCGATTGACAAGCGACTTCAGGCTGCCGAGAAAGCCGCCTTCTTTGTGATGGACCTGGTATTCCTTGCGTAGGTCTCGCACCTTGATGACGGCAGACATGGCGACACTCGGCTGACGCTGACAATAATCTGTCTAGCAGTAACCGAAAGACGCGCACGGCGTAAAGTTATTCGCGGCATTAGAGCGCGATCAATCAAATCCGCGTTTGGCATAATGCAGTATGCTGGTGTCGGATCAGCCGCCGATCAATGCCAGCCAGTCATCCTCGCTGAGCGTCTGGACGCCAAGCTCGGCGGCCTTGGCGGCCTTCGATCCGGCATCGGCGCCAACCACCAGGTAATCGGTCTTCTTGGAAACCGAGCCGCCCACCTTGGCGCCGAGACTTTCGGCCCGTGCCTTGGCCTCATTACGCGTCATTTTGACGAGGGTGCCGGTGAAGACCACGGTCTTACCGGTGATCGGGCTTTCGCTGACCGCGACGGGCACGAAATCCTCCACGGTGAGTTCCCGCTGCAGATCGTCGAGCGCCGCCAGGTTGTGATCCTCGGCAAAGAAGGCGGTGAGGTCTTCGGCCATGGAAGGACCGATGCCGTTGATCTCCCCCAAGGTCTGTCGCGCCTCACTGCCGATTTCTTGTGCCGCGATCATGGCCGCGCGCCAATGCGCCAGCGACAGGTAGTGCTTGGCGAGCAGCTTGGCGGTCACCTCGCCGACCTGGGGAATGCCCAGCGCATAGATGAAACGGGGCAAGGGGATCTGCCGCCGTGCCTCGATCGCATTCAGCAGATTGTCGACCGATAGGTCACCCCAGCCTTCGCGCTTCAGCAGATTGGCGCGGTGGTTGCGCAGGCGAAAGATATCGCCGGGGCTTTTCAAAAGCTTGTCGTGATAGAAGGCGTCGATATGCTTGTCGCCAAGGCCATCGATATCGAAGGCCCCGCGCGAAACGAAATGCCGCAATCTTTCGACGGCTTGGGCAGCACAGGTCAAACCACCGATGCAGCGCCGCGCCACCTCGCCCTCTTCGCGAATGACATTGCTTTTACAGATCGGACATTTGTCCGGGAAGGCATAGACGGCACCGCGGCCCGGCCGATCTGCATCGACCACTTCGACGATCTGCGGAATGACATCGCCGGCCCGCTGGATCACGACCTTGTCGCCGACGCGGATATCCTTGCGAGCGATCTCGTCTTCGTTATGCAAGGTGGCGCGCTGTACCACGACACCGCCCACCGTGATCGGTTCAAGTTCCGCGACCGGCGTCAGAACACCGGTGCGACCGACCTGAATGACGATGTCGTTGAGGGTGGTGATGGCCCGTTCGGCCGGAAATTTATGGGCGATCGCCCAGCGTGGCGCGCGGCCGATGAAACCGAGACGGGTCTGCCAATCGCGGCGATCGACCTTGTAGACAGCGCCATCGATGTCATAGGGCAGATCGGCCCGTTCCTTACCGAGTGTCTCGTAGAAATCCATGACGCCATCGAGATCCTGGGTCACCGCGCGCCGTGGATTGACCGTGAATCCCCAGGCGCTGAGTTGATCGAGGAAGCCGTGATGCGTTTCCGGCTGATGGTCCCAGCCATCGACTTCGCCGAAAGCATAGGCGAAGAAATGCAGCGGGCGTCGCTTGGTGATATTGGGATCGAGCTGCCGGACGCTGCCAGCAGCGGCGTTGCGGGGATTGGCAAAGACAGCTTCGCCCGCTTCCTGCCGTGCGGCATTCAGCTTGGCAAATCCATCATGCGACATATAGACCTCGCCACGGATCTCGATCAGAGCAGGGAAGGATTTGCCCTTGAGCTTCTCCGGCACGCCATCGACATGGCGCAGATTGGCGGTGATATCTTCACCGACGGCACCATCGCCGCGCGTCGCGCCCTGCACGAAGACGCCATGTTCATAGCGCAGATTGGCGCTGAGGCCATCGATCTTGGGCTCGACGGCCAGCGGAATTGTATCTTCCGCCTTCAGGCCGAGAAAACGCCGGATGCGCTGCAGGAAGTCTTCGACATCCTGGCGATCGAAGGCATTGTCGAGCGACAGCATCGGCCGGCGATGGGCCACCTTGGCGAAGCCTTCGGCCGGGGCGGCACCGACTTTACGGCTGGGTGAATCCTTTCGGATTAATTCCGGAAAACGCGCTTCGATGGCGCGATTGCGTTTAACTAGCGCGTCGTAATCGGCGTCGCTGATCTCAGGCGCGTCTTTCTGGTGATACAGGGCGTCGTGATGGGCTATTTCCCGGGCCAGACGCCGCAACTCCGTCGTCGCTGTCTTGTCGGTCAGCTGATCAACCGGAATTTTGGCCACATCTTCACGCGGCGGCTTGCTCATGATCGATATCCCAACAGATCAAATCACACTGGAGATCAAATTGTACTGGCAGGTCAGGTGGTGCTGGCCAGCAAGGTCTTGGCGGCGGCACGCGCCTCATCGGTAATGGTGGCGCCGGACAGCATGCGGGCGATTTCCTCGCGCCGGGCGGCGGCATCCAGCGGCCGGACCGTGGTGGTGGTTTCTTTCTTGCCACCGCTTTTCTCGACACGCCAATGTTGATGTCCCAAGGCCGCCACCTGCGGCGAATGGGTGATGACCAGCAACTGCACCGCCTCGGCCAATCGCTTCAGCCGCACGCCGACTGCGGCTGCTGTGGCGCCGCCGATACCGGCATCGACTTCGTCAAAGACAAGGGTCGGCACTGGTTGATTGGCGGCCAGCGTCACCTTGAGAGCCAGCATGAAGCGCGCCAGTTCACCGCCCGAAGCAATGCGGTTGATCGGGCCAGGGGCGGCGCCGGGATTGGTGGCAACCTCGAAGGTGATCCGGTCCCAACCGCCGGCGGACCAATGTTCTTCGCCCACTGTTTCGATGCGGGTGGCGAAGCGCGCCTTTTCCAGCTTGAGCGGGGCAAGCTCGCCATTGACGGCGGCATCCATGGCCTTGGCGGCTTTCTGGCGTGCCTTGGAAAGCGTCGTCGCGGCATCGACATAGGCTTGCCGCGTCGTCGCAACGGCGGCTTCCAGCTTGGCCATGTTGTGGCCGCGATCATCGAGATTGGCGAGACGTTCCTGCAATTGCTGCAGCAGGTCGGGCAGGGTTTCGACTGCTACCTGATGCTTGCGGCTGAGATCGCGCAGCAGATAGAGCCGTTCCTCAATCTTATCCAGCCGCTTGGGATCGGCGTCGAGACCAGCGGCCATATGCTGCAAGGTGGCGACAGCGTCGCTGAGTTCGATGCTGGCCCGGTCAAGGGCCGCCACCACCGGTTGCAGCTGATCGGCAGCCTTCTCACCCAGGCGGTCCCCCAGCCGGTCGAGCCGGCGTTGGGCATTGGCAAGAGCACGGTCGGCGCCGCGATCGCCGGTCAATTCGGTGCTGACGGCATCGATCGCTTCGATCAACTGAGTCCGGTTGGAGAGCAGCGCGCGTTCGGCCACCAGATCGGTTTCCTCCGATGGCTGCGGATGGGCCAGCTCCAATTCCTCGACGGCATGACGCAGGTAATCTTCATCGGCACGCGCTTGTGCCAGCTCTGCTTGCGCCGCGCGCCAGGTCGTCACGGCATCGTGCCAGTGGCGATGGGCGCTGG
>Ga0247779_1001577_pt1 | contig 10851 bp, 14 predicted proteins | sample UWRJL221509R5_FD_179925 | JGI IMG/M metagenome (GOLD analysis project Ga0247779, IMG submission 179925) | Plant litter microbial communities from Arlington Agricultural Research Station in Wisconsin, United States - UWRJ-L221-509R-5 | ecosystem: Environmental > Terrestrial > Plant litter >...
CTTTCCACGCGAGTTTATAGGCCCGATATTTATGAGAGCGCCTTAGGTACGTGGAGGATATAGTGGGGAAGTAATTCAGTATTGGTAAGTCTTTCATCAGGAGAGCTTTGTTTTTTTTTTTTTTTTAACTCTCACGCAGAGCGATGAGCCAACATTAAGCGACAAAATCATGTCTCGTGGGCCTTAAAACCAGCATTACAGGTGCACCGACTATTCACCTACTGCTGGCAACTTTCTGTAGTAATGAGACAGAGGGTCAACCCTCGGTGACCAAAACCCAACTCATTATCTCCACATTACGAGCACGACAGTCAGCTGAGGCCTACATGCTGATGCGACCGAAGTTCCGTACCGACAACAACGACTCCTTGATGCATGTGCAATTCCCCGAATTTGTCTTTGACAGCATTTCATTTTGATTTCCATGCATTCTGTTTCCCATAGGTGCTACACGCGTGCATCTGCCCCACATCGAGCACGCGCGCGTATGCGACCTTGTAGTAGCTGGAATTCCAGGGCTTGTGTACCTCTTGAGAAATTAAACGCTACAGAGCTCGCTGGATCTTTTTTTTTTGTTTTATTCCTTTCTTCATTTCATTTATTGTCCGTTGAGCCTCATACCCTATATCTACTTCCACTGATATATTCCGTTCTGCTTCATATCATCCTATCCCCAGCTTGGTTTACCTTTCGTAGGGGCCATCTGGCGCCTCTGGTTAATTTCAGTGTATTCTATGCAGTTGACATAAAATTTTCAACGCCCTCAGAGTCTTTTCTGTCGGTTTTCCACGATTTTTCTAATCATAGTCGAAATATTTATGGCACACTTTTAAGACGTCGGAGGGGGTTCCTTATACCCACACAAACCCCACGATGGGTTCACGTCCTACTATTTCCATCACCACTTCTAGCAGAGACCAGTCTGCAGTAGCGTTGATTCTCGGTGAACACCTCGAGAAACTGGACTGCGAATATGCCTTCATTGGTGGATTTGCGTGGCATCTTCTTGGAAGCGTCAGGCCTACCCAGATAAGTCCAAGCTTTGTGGGCTAAAGTCGTATCCTGAATTGTACTCCTTGTTAATACGATATAGATGTACTCGTCGATACGAAAAAAATCAATATCTTAACCCTGCGGGAGAAGTTGATAGAGATTAACGAGCATTTCGCTTCGTCTGGAATCAAGTTCTACTATGTCAAAGTATAATTCTTGATCAACTGAAACTGATATCGGATCGCTGAACGTTCACAGGAGCTAATTGGCAACTTACGGGACAAACAACTCTTGTATGCGAGTAAAGAGAACGTTCTCATTGAAACACTTCCAGCTGGTCAGCTCGGACTACCGGCGGTACCAGAGCCCAGATATCAAGTCCCACAAGATGGCGGACGATGTAAGTGTACGGAATTAAGCGCTCTTGAACCCATTGGCGCTTAAATATTCGTGTCCACAGCGATTCCAATCCTCCATCCATCCATCTTGATCTTGACCAAGATGAAACGATGGGCTCTCAATTGTGAATCTACCTATCACAAGACAGTGGCGAAGAGCAAGTCTGATCAGGCGGACCTCGTGTTTATGATCATATGGCTAGCATCAGAAGACATGAAAATCGAATTCGAATTATATCAAGGCAAAAGCAAAGCCGACTTGCTGAAATACGTTCGCACTTTCCGAAAGAAATTTTGTGACGACATTGAGTTGATGGGATACTTGAAGGATATCATAAAGCCAGAAGATTGGGCATTATTGATAGAGGGTGAACAAGAGCAGGAAGAGGAAGGATGATACCACGAACATATGTCTCAAACTTATGTAAATCCCAAACTGTCTGGCAATGAATCGTTGTGATTTGAGACATATCATGGTAGACAACTCGTTAACAGCCCAAGCTAGACTTGACCAAAAGCCCAAAGCTGCGTACACCTCGATTCAAAATGCATATTGTGTATCTTTGTGCAGCACGACGCGTCCTTTTGCGAAAGAAAAAAAGTGATATAACGGGCGAACGATCGTCATTCTGGTGTTTTTTCAGTTGTTTGAACGGAGTTGGATTGAATAGCGTGCAGCGCGGGATTCACAAGGCAGATACATTTACTCTGATGATGATGTTCAAGTTAAATCGCGGCATCATTTAGATTTTTAAGATAACGAAACGCACTGGAACGAGCCCTCATCTTTCTGCGCTTGCGCCTAAGCCTGCGAGATCTCTTTTTCTTCCACTTCTCTCTCATGTCCTACAGAAAATTAAATCATTAAACCGCGAACGCAGAGAACAACGTGCAGAGGTACGCACTGGTTATGATGTTGAGTAGAACTGGGGTGCCTGGGACGACTTGAGCCAGTCTTGTTGTGCTCGGTACTGTATAGTTCTGACGTAAGCGTTCACACGGTTATCGGCAATTGACGACGCTTGCCGTTGATCATTCCGTCGTCCGGTTCGGCTGATCTGAGTTGTCTTCGAAGTCCACCATGATGGCCAAGCGCCGGGTTCCAGCAGCACTACATCATGAACTCTCCGAATATGCTTCTCTCATGCGAGCCCTACGAGTTAGGGATGCTATGGATGTCACTAAGCACCTTGTCAAGGGTTCGCCTTTTCTCTTGAATATGGATTCTCAGCAAGGTACGCGCTTTTTTTATCTGACCTTCTACGCGTCTTTTTCATTTTAGAGTAGGTCTTCCCGTAGCAGGACCGAGTGATTTGAACCACCCCAGCAATGCCTTTCAGACGTCTCCGAAAAGTGAAAAAGCTAGAGGCAAACAAAAGGCTTCTCCGGTTCTTCCACAGCACCGCAGGCGTGATCACTGGACTCGTTGGCCGCTGCCTTTGAATGATGTTTTAGTGCCAGAATGGACCTTGGAAGACGAAATTGCTGTTATCGCATCTAAAATCACGAAATCACGTTCTCCAATAGAATTTCCTGTTCCTGTTGCAGATTCTGAAGATGATATGGACGACGATGGCGAAGGCGAAGGCTACATCGAGGAAGATGGTGCAATCCATGTACTTGATATGGATCCCGACTCTGACGACCCTGACCCTCCGTACTACGTCCCCTATCTGTCTTCTGTAATCGCAAACTATCTCTCTGTCATCTTTGGTATTCTTGCTTCTCACACTCCTGCCCGCCCAGCAAGCATGCAAAACCGTATAGAGCCTTTGAACTGGCGCGCTGTCCTTGACGTTGTCGTTTCTTGTGGAATTACTGAATATTCTAATCTAAAGTGTGTACTGCTCGTCCGTTTTTTATCTAGTTAGTGATCTATATGTTTGTTGTAGGGTAGTTGAAAATGTTATCAAACGAATGGAAGCCATTTATGGTCCGTCCATTTTACCGATCGAAGGCAGAAAAGCAACCAGTTTCCGCTGTTTGTACTTTCCTACTTTATCATCCTCCATGTTCAACATTTGCTTATACGCCATAATTCACCTAGCTGTTGAAAGAATGCAAGGAAAGAACGAGGCCACCGCAAGATTTGAAGCACGCTTTGACAAGGAAACCGCTAAATATTTTGACCCCATTTCCATACGACTACCTAAAAGTCCCTCGCCTCAGCCTCAGCCTCTTCCTCTTCCGCGTGCCAGACGCAATAAGGCTGATCGAAAAGACGGTAAAGAAGCATGTATTCTCTGTATTAGGATATGAAAACTTATCTAAACCGCAGAGGCCACATATAAAGCAAGGAAGAAGCGGGCGAAGCCATATGACAAACCAGCTAAAGGGAAAGGTACAGTAAAGGAATTACACTCACACTCAGTGAACGTAGACCCAACAGCAGAATCATCTCCAGCAGCAGTGACTGGGACCAATGCCGCAAATGATGACTACTCGTCTAACGAACAGGAAGAGAGAGAAATTGCTCGTCGAAGTGTCCGAGCGAGCAGAGGTTCCGTCAATTATCGCGACATTTTACCCGACGAAATCGTTTCGGACTAAAGCAACGAAGATGATGCATTTCTCTCTAGCTTTTTTGCACCCTCAATATGTAGATATACATGCTATATCGGAGGATCTCTTGAAGTTGCCAGAGTGTTTCATGCTCAGATTATCCATATCATGACGTTCTCCGGAGTTGGCCATATAGGATCTGGGCGGGAATCCACTAATCAATGTACAAACTACTATACTATCTTGTAAGTGAAATGCTGAGCATCTGAATGCTTGAAACTGATTTGTTTTATAGGTTCAAATTGGTGTGCTGCAATGCATTGAAATTTAATTTTATGTATGTACTTGCGTCCTCCTGTTCTTGGGAAGAGTTCTTTGATGCTGTTGTAGTGCATCTATGTTGCATCTATGTCAATGTTGATAAAAAGATATACCAATCTATGTTTCTTATGGTTGTCAAGTATTCGAGTTATGATATCGGCTTGGAAGAGCTGAAGGCATGGATGCGACTAAATGAGACCAACTCAAAAAGAATTATTCTTCCAAATTTTATTATATGACTGTACAACACATAAAACTAAAATTTTAATAAGTATACAAAGACCAAAAGATGAATGCCATAGAGAAAGGAGGTTTAAATAAGCAGCGTGTCAGCTCAGCTCGATTGGACTTTCCACCGAGTTTTCTACTTCCTTTAATATTCTTTCTCGGGCTTTCGCTTCTGGCGTTTCATCCAGCGCGGAAGATCCTGAGAACTCCATGACAGTGTCGATGTATGCAAGCGCCCAGGCACCGTTTCCGACTTTAGTGCCACCTAGAACCTTTTTCTTCGTTGCTGAATCAGGGAGACTTTCCAATCTACTTGATGTAGGCTGCATGTCTGCTCGGTCTAAAATGCAATGTCAGCCAGCAGAGCTACGCAAAGAAGAAATTTTTTACAATGAATAAGGTTGGTGTGAGGTTCGTAAATGCCCAAAGCCGGAATGTCTTCATCAAATTCAACTTTGCGCTTCTTGGACTTCGGCTTCTTGGCACCTTCTGTAACATCAATGACTACATCTTCATCTTCCCCAGCAGCTTCACCATCGTCTTGACCTCGTTTCCAAGTTGACGTGCCTCCATTCTCTGAAGCTGGTGGAATTGCGCCCCCCATTACTAATCCATCGACACCTTCCACCACTTTTAGAGCTTCTTTACGCTGCTTAGTCCATTTTTCGTTCGCTTCGCTTACTCTAGTAGCCATCATCCACATCCAATTATCCTCCGCGACACCGTCTCGAGAAAGTATACTTTTTCGAACAGCGTTTAATGGACCGTCGCTGAAGGGGCCCCAGCCGCTAGCACCAAATATCGTTGTAGGACCTCCTGCACGATAAATACCACCTCCACTGCCGCCACCTCGTTCGGCTTTATTAGCGGCAGCGGCTGCAGCATTGGCGTTCAGAGCAGACAATTCGTTGTTATGATGAGTCGCGTTTGGATCGGGTAGTTCACCGACCAATTCACCAGCCTTCAGACCTTTGGCAGTGATTTCTTCTAACACTTTGTCTTCGTCGTAGTCGTCTGTCACCCATCGACCATCTGCTCAGAAGATTTAGCGCGTGTATAGCGAGGGTTATGAAACGCGAACAAACCAATAACCATTTTACTGCCATGCAGTTTGAATGCACTTCGTGCAGTGACCAGAGTAACACTTCTGGTTCTCAAATGAGATCCTAGCTTTCCCTCCCCAATGAGATAATCTTTCTCTGGTTGAGTAGCATTGAGCTTGAAGGCCAGCACATTCCTGCGGAAGTAATATAGCGAGTCTCTGAAACCGGATGTCCGTGCTGCATCAATTGCAAGCATATATTGTCGTTGTGGATGTCGATTTGGCAAGGTAAAAGTAGCTGCCTTGAATTTACGACCTGACAAAAAAAAGTATGAACGTCTTGGGCACCATATAATTTCTGGATAGACTCACCTCCAAGAAGATTTCCAAACTTGTCAATCTTTTCGTCGCCTTTTGGATTGTCTTCGGTAACGAATTCGTCCCCGTCGATGATGTATACTTCCCCGTGTATCTTTCGAAAAGGTTTGCCGGCTCCTATGGGCGCCTCGCGTTCACTGTTTACGTCTCCTTCAACATCTCCACCTTCCCCATCAGCATCGTTGTCGCCGTCGCCTTCTGCCTCCGTATCCTCGTCATTTCTCTTCGGGAGTCTGATTAACAAAGAGTTTGCGCCTCTACCACGACCCCTGCCACGACCCCTCCCCCTCCCTCTCGCCCGTGGTGTGCTAGTTCCTGCAGCAGAGCCTCTTCCTCTCCCTCGAGGGCGACCGCGGGGCCGGGGCGCAGGGGTATCTACGAAGTCTTCATTGGCTTGATCGTCGTCCACTTGATTTTCCTCTACGGGGCTGCCTGCCTCTTGGTCAACATCCATAGCGTCATCATTCTCCCCCTCATCATCATTTCCTTCATTTGCAGAGTCTGCTTCTGTTGTTGGTGTTGCAGCAGCAGACGGCGTATTAGCGGTATTCCGCACGGCAGACGTCCTCGGTTTGATGACAATTTTTGGTACTGTACTTTTCATCTTAGTATTGCGATAGAGAGTTCTATACACTCTGCGTGTTCTCGTTCACAATAAATACAACAATCTTGAATGTTTCGCGTCGCGTATGCGGTGGCTTAAATTATGTCGCGTCGTTCAGGTTCGTCACGTATCGTTTCAGGGTCTTGAATTTGCGTGACTCGTATGACGAGCGCTAAATGGTGTAATTTGTCAGGATGGAACGAAGAGGAAAGCGTGAAGCGGTAACTTTGGGTCTTTAGCTTCAGGACCCGAAAGAATCAAGGGAATTTAACCGATCACGTGGAGAAAACTAAATATTGATATCCAAACCATGGTCTATCTACATACTATGGTTGGCAATTGATTCTCATGTCGGAATCTCCTAGGGAAGCCGCGTTCCCTCAGATGTGAAGAAACGGATGTGCGGGCTGAAATATAACCGTTTATAATCCATGTATGCATTGTGACCGGTTGACTTTCCCCTTGTTTCCATGGTCAAATTATCTTCTGAAGGAGTAAAGACGTTGGACGCACTAGTGGTCTGTTTGCCGACCTTTTGGATCCAAACTGACATTCACCTCAAGTTAATCAGGCTAGGGTGGCGGAAGAAAGAAAAATACCGGGCTTTGTCTTTGCGGCTTCTAGCACTGACGAGGAAATCTATCTAAATAGTGGTGGCTACAAAGTCGTCAACGACCCTACCAGCGGTGCAGTAACACCCGATACCCCTTACTGGATCTGCAGTCAGACAAAGCTGATTGCGCACGTACGTTAAATTCTCAGCTATACTCATCATGTCTTTAATCACACCAATTCTCGTACAGATAGCTGCACTTCAGCTCATAGAACAGGGCAAATTCACACAGGACACTCCAGTCACTGATTTCTTCCCTGAATTTGCCAACGCAGTAATTCTCGATGACATTGCTGCTGCTCATCCCACCTTTAAACCGGTAAAGACGGTTATGCGCGTGAAGCACCTGTTGAATTTTACCAGTGGTCTTTTTTATCCTATCCCTCCTGTGAAGAATGCATCACTACCACCAGCGTACCTTGCAGCACATGAGATAGACACACATGCTGAATTCTTTAAAAATGTCAAGGTATGCTCTCGTTAATGCCCTTGCGAATTTGCCGCCAACAATTCGATCACCTCCAGGGAGATCTCCCAGGTATCCCACTAAAATTTGAACCTGGAACCAACTGTAAGGCACTTATCTTCCTCTGACAATAGAAAAGCTAATCGAATCCAGTTGCCTATGGTTTCAGTTCCGATGTCCTAGGGTTCATCGTTGAAAAGCTTACAGGGACAACGCTAGAAAAATATTGGTTTGAACCGTTCAATGACATGCTTATGTGGCGTATTCTGACGGTAACTACATAGCCAGGAAAATATATTTGGACCGCTAAAGATGAAAGCCTCGTTCTACTTAACCCCGGAAGTGCGAAAAGAGCTGCTCACCATTGCATATCGTAGGAACGGAAACCTCGAGCCATGGGCTGATCAGGTCAAGCTCATCGAACGCAATCCAAATGAAGGTACCAATTCCTCTAGGTGTATGTGTGCTCATAATTCTTATTAAAGCATTTAATAGTTTCTCTTTTTTTGGGTGGAATTGGAGTGTACACTTCTCTGCGAGATTATCTTTCCCTTCTACGACACCTTCTCCAGATCCACGGTTAGTTTCATCTCTCTTTCGCCTGTTTTTTTTTGCCCTTTTGAAACACATTAATTCAGCGGGGCACGTATCCAAGGGCATACTTTCAGCTTCTACGGTTAAAGAATTCTTTCTGCCTACCCTCCCCGAGCTAGGCATTGCTTCTCTAGAGGAGTTCACCAATGGTTATTACCAACACCCAGGTGGAAATCAATGGAGCACGGCTCTGGCGGTCACCACTTACGATTGGCCAGGACGCCGCAAGATGGGCACTGCTTTCTGTGAGTAGCACACTCACACTAGTAAGTGTAATCTTATCCTTGCGAACAGGGTCAGGATGGGCTGGTACTGTCTACTTCATGGACCCAACCACTGGCGTTGCTGCAGTATTCGGGACACAAATTCTGCCCGGGCGTGATATCGAAACGACGAAGCTTTATAAAGAGTTTGAAGAAGCACTTTACTCTGGTTTGGTCGATGATTAAAGACGATATGTTATTAAATCAAATTAACTTCGAAACAAGACTTTGAGAAAAATCCACATATTCAGGTACCCATCTTCAGCTTTGCCCAAATTTCGACGCGTCAACATGGAGTAAGTCCATGATCGCCTCCAATCCCTTGTTTCCCCCCAACCGTGCGATCTCCGCTCTTGTTTGTCCTTCGAGATTTTGCAGGACTGACAATGTGTATTCGAATGACTTTGTCGTGTTGCGAAGATAGTTGATCGTATGGATTTTCAATGTCGGTGTTGTCGGTCGTTTTTGAAGTACATCTAGATAACGTTGGTGTCAGGGCCTACGTCTGAAAAACAACGACTTACTCAGGATTTGTCGATCAAATTTATTTGCATGTATTCCGTGTACTACCGGGAAAGAGAATTTTCCTTCGGACAAGTCTTCAGCAAAGCCCTTGTTCGAGGTGTACTGATGGAAGATGGTGTAAAGATTCATTTTGGCAAGTCCAATTAGAAGTTGACAGTACCTCTGTACTTTGCAGGTTCATGAGATCGTCTCGTATTTGGAAGTAGACTCCTATCAAGTTCACCAGGGGCACGTAATTCCTGTCACCATCCATCAGACACTAGGCTAATGCAGAGAGAAACTAACGCTAACACATCGGCATTTGTGGTGCAGCATTCCATCATTAGCTTAATACCGATCCTCAGCAGACCACCAGTTTCTGTTGTCGTAGGGTGAATAGTGCGAACCCCTTGATCAGGGAAGAAAGTAAAGCGTACTGTTATTAACCATTGTGATGTATTCTTCCTCCGAGGGGCATTGAAGAGAATCGCGCCATAGTATTTCCAGACCTTGACCACGATGTAAGGACAAAAGTTCGTCTATATTGTGGGGAAAGGAAATAAGGTCTGAGATTTCTCTCAAATTCAGCTAATGACTACCAACCTGTGACGAGAGCATGGAGAGCCTGGCCTGCCCTTTGAGATGTATCGGTTCCACGGAGGGCAAATAACTCTTGGAAAGCCAAGAAATAGACATAGTTAGCGGTGTTGATAGTTTGTGGAATCCCATAGATTTTGTGCGCGACTTTTTTTTGAACAAAATAAAATAAAGGCAGCTTTGATCAATACACCCGTCAAAGCATAATGAAAATGCATACCGGGAGTCCCTCGTCGCAGCTGAGAGTCGTCTTCGATGTCATCCACCCTATCCAATACATATCAGTAAAGGGAACGGGCTGCAAGGGGGCACCATAGGGGGTAAATGCACATTAGACTGGCCGCATGAAGCATGTTAACGACTTTCGCGATGAGTTGCAGCTTGTCGTTTGGCACATTAAGCCATAGGTTGAAGGCTTCAATGAGCTTGCCACGTATTTCCTTGCCAGGATTAGATGTGATGTATCTGAACGGCTCAAGAATAACCTGTAAAGCGAAATGAAGTTGGGTCAGTCGAAATTCAGGATTCACTACACAAATAGGAGTTATAACGCCTTGCCTGTTCGTTTTCTGTAGACCAGACGGGTTCCTTGGAGAGGATGTTCAAGATGTTATCGTACCCAGACATTTTGACGAGAGAGAATAAGGGAAAAGACAAAGAGATAGGTAATGTCCATTTTATATGATGTGCAGTGCTTAAACTGTGCAGGGCTCACGCAGCTAGACCGCGATTTTAGGCAAGTGATGACACCATCAATCGCACTAAATGCAGATGTTATTCGCACAAAGGATGAATACAGAGGGACATTTAATCAATGGACATTGGAGGAATAAATAGTAGAATGAACAACTTTTCAGTTTGTTACTCCAGTGAACATATCTCTACTACGGTAAAGACTAAAACGAGACAAATCAACCAAAACTTGGCTGGTCAAGAAAAAAAAACACGAAAAAAACATATCAAAGTTGAAATTGAAAAATCTCAAAGGAAAGAAAAGAAACATTTAAGATAATTCAGGACATCTCTCGGATAAGATTCCGAAAGAAATTGAACTTGTCTAATCCTAATAAAGACGTAGGCCAGCTAATGAAGGGTCGTATTCAGATTGCCTCGTTTCTGGGTTACTCGAAGCATAAGGGCCACGTGTGGAAGAGGAAGCACCACTGGAGCCAGGTGAAGGTGATATGCTAGCTGACGATCCTGAGCTGGGACCACGCTGCATATTCGGCCTAATGTCAAGGTGAGGCATGGAGCGTAAGCCCTGTGTCTGTGTGACCATCCCCTGCATGCGTCCGCTGGGACGGTATGGTGGGTGTGACGCACCTCCTCCTTGGTGATCTGATCCGTG
>Ga0247779_1001578_pt1 | contig 10849 bp, 11 predicted proteins | sample UWRJL221509R5_FD_179925 | JGI IMG/M metagenome (GOLD analysis project Ga0247779, IMG submission 179925) | Plant litter microbial communities from Arlington Agricultural Research Station in Wisconsin, United States - UWRJ-L221-509R-5 | ecosystem: Environmental > Terrestrial > Plant litter >...
CGGATGATTAGTTCAGATTTGCTGAGTAGCTACACTTGGTACCAGCAGGCACAGAGTTGCGTATATATCCGCTCGATCAAACATATGACCCCTCCTCGGAGGGACGGGAGGGTTTCGTCAACGGGATAGCGACAAAAGAGGATCAAAGGATCTGCACAGTTTTTTTTGCAGAATCGAGTTCTGACCGGGAGGACGTCAGGACTCAGGACGACTGCTGCGGAATCGGAAAAGCGGAAAATCGGGCAGAAATTTGTGAGAGAACTCAGACAAAAGGAATCGCGTCGTCGACCCGGCTTTGAAGCAAATTTGAAGCTTTGCAGAAAGCTCTCTCTCACACGCCGATGTTTGAGCTGCACGAAATTTTTTGTTTCCACTTTCCTCCCCCAACGTTTTTCTTTTTCTTCGTCCTGGGTTTTTCCTTTTCGAGTGTGTGTGTGATCGATATTCGAATGCGCGCGTAACATTTATACATCGTATATATACACACATTCGTAGTAGGAGCAACTGAGAATACACGTATGTAAAAGTCGTAAAATCATATATAATGCAACGTGAAGGATCATTCTGCGGGATGCGGGAAAAAATCAGAATGGGATGAGCGGAGCGGGGAGGTGGCAGAGGATGGGTAAGAGTCGCTTGGGAAGGACCCGAGGAAAAGCAGGGAAGAGGGATAGGATAGATACGGATGCGATAAATAAGGGAGGAAAGAGATGTGGAAGAAGAGAAGTGACTGACAATAAATATATGTGAGTCGCGAATACATACAACATCATCAACAGTTCGACGGCAGACATGGAAAATCTAATTATACTATAATGTAGAAGTGAAGATAAATAGGAAGAAGGTAGCGGGGGATGGTGCGGATAGAAAGGAGGGATGAGAGCAGGGAGAGAGGGATGGGACCGGTGATATAGCATTAGATATGAAGCAAAGGTAAATTATGTGTCGCTAGGCCGTTGTTTCTTTTGTGAGACCTGAGCTGGATGACCAGATGATGAATGGAAAAAAAAGTTGAAGATGCGTGTGGTACAGATGGACAATGCTTGAAGGAAAATGGCCTCGTGCCAGGAAGGGAATGAATGCCAGGACCAAGGTAGTTGTGAATACAAATCGAACTTGCATCCATACTACCTCAGTAAAGGCTCGAGCGGAGAGCACTTCCCCTAGGGTCAACAGGAGACTGCGGGAGTTCAGTTCGCAAAGAAGACACCGCCATACTCGCCAGAAGATGAATAGGGTTATGGGGGGCGTAGGACTCTGCAGCAGAAAGAGATTGGTAAGGGTTGTACGCGGTCCTAGGGAACGCATTATAAATGGTGCGAGGGGCGCTCACAGGGCCGACTGGGGATTCTGGCTCATCCGCGGGGGAAAAGGAACGTTCGCGGGGCTCAGCAGGAGGAGACGAGGTTGAGGTGGAAGCATATCTCGGTTCAGGCCCAGATTTCTGTGCAGGAACCTTCGCCTTCGATTCAGGGTCGCGGTGGACCTTGAGGTGCTGCAGCAAATTATCATGCCGATTAAAATACTTTTGACACAACGGGAACGTGCATTTGAACGCTGCAGAGGTTGGGAAAAAAGCGAGCGGCATTAGTAAGGTGACAACCAGCGCTGCAGGGAGATAAAGAAACGTACGTTTCTCGTGTGTGTGGATGGAACGAATGTGCCTTTTGAGGTGTTCTCCACGATGAAAACACTTCCCACACCCATCGACGGTGCACACATATAGCCTATGATCCTTTTTGTCCGGATCACCGCTGCCAGACGAGTCTTGTGTGGGGACACGCCGGCCACGGCTCTTTTTTGTTAAGTTGGGAATAGGAGTGGGAAGAGTAGCTCGCGAACGAGGCAGGCGTTGGTCAGGCTGGTCTTCAGACGTGGCGGATGTGGTGTGGTAGAAAGTAATCTGATTTCCAGGAGCTTGCTGGCCAGGCGCGCCACTTGAGACCGAAGACGCTAGTGAGACCCCGCGAGTTGGAGGAGGGGCGGGACTTGAGTTGGAAGATGAGTCCTGGGCTTGGTCTCCAGAAGGTGTTGCAGAAGTTTTCTGCCTCTTGCGGGGGACTGGCGCCCGTTTTTTGGGCTCCGCGACAGGAGCTTCAGAGTCATCACGCGTTCGGCGCTTAGGAACTGTACCCGTTTGTGAGCGAGTCAGTGGGCGGCGAGATGGTTGGGCAGCAGTCTTTGAGGAAGCGGCCTCTTGTTTCTCTTCTCCACTGCTAGCAGCGCCAGAATCCTGTAAAAGGGGTCCGGGCCTTTCGTCAAGTAGTGGAAATTAGGACGCTTTCATTATGCGTACCTTGGTCCCACTTTCAGCTTCAGCAACGACGCTAGCCTCGAGTTTTTCTTCCACAATTTTCTCAGTCTGCGCATCGACCTGTGGTTCTTGCTTTTCCTGATTGTCGCTCATGGTGGCGAGGGTGGTTGTGTTATAAAATATGTTTCCCTACAACTTTGTTTAGTCGGTTGGTGGCTGCATACCGCCTGTCAGCGGTGTCAAAAGTAGCAAACTTACCGTAGAGGTGCGCTACTCTCCAATATATGAGAGAGTATGGTGTAGAAAGGAAGGTAAAGGATAGGGGTCGTGAAGGGTAGAATAGGTCAAGAGACAGGATGAAGCCCCTGAATACAAGCAAATTGGGCATCAACATTTTTTTTTGTGGACGGGCACGTGCCCGGACTTAGGTAACTTCTTTCCGGCACAACTAACGGCCTCACCGCCGTAGAGCCCTGCCGCTCTGCCGTCGCGATCACCGTCCTAAAGACATCCGCTTTCGCAGAAAATAAAGATGAGCGTAATCAGAACTAATCAAATTTACTCGAATACATCATCGATATTTTTTCAATGGCAATAATATATTTTCTGACTTGTGTACAGAGTAAAACTGAAAAACCACACCTACCACGGAAACTGATTTGTTCTTCATAAGAAATGAATGAACAAAAATTTACTGAGAAAGCCTTCAAAGCGAAGAAAAGATAGAAAATGTTAAAGTTTACCGCAAAAGTGACGATACAGCCATCCCAGGATTGGTATCCGCGACTAGACTCCAAAGCTGTATACTTCGGGGTCGAGAAACCTTCTTATGTAGCAATAATATTGTACAAGAATATGTACTAATGAATCAACCAGATGAGCAAAGCTCTTTTATGGATGGAAATATATGTTTAAAGTATATTGCTGTTATATATACTCTAGTAGCGTACTTATACTGACGTCACCGCGTATCAGTGACCGTAAATTCAGTGGTGCTGCAATCAGCCTGCGAGTTAGAACTTAGCGGGGCGCGTTTCGTGAGGCGCGTCAGTCACGTGGATTATGTAAAACCAGGACCAAAGGGAGTTCCTTCGCGAACACCAGATTCAGAATGCAACTCTAAAGTCTTTGCCACCACTCTCAGTGCCCGTTCCACTAGGTTCTGCTTCCTGTATCCAGTTTTTTGCTCTTGTTTCTACGATAAAATCATGATACAATCAGGACTTATTCAAAATGCCCACGGAGACCTGGTCACAGACGCGTCTTACGATTTCTATGGAATGAGACTTGCAACTTGCAGTTTAGATCAACGGTACGCCGATTTTGAACACCAGGAAGCGGGTGTATAACATTCAACACTTAGGATAAAAGTCTGGCAACTCGATGAAAACAATAGCTGGAGTGCTCTGGATGATTGGAAGGTATGACGCGTGTTATGAACGATCCTTGTTCTAACGCATTGGATCATAGGCTCACGACGCAGCAGTGGCGAAATTGAGCTGGGCACACCCGGAATTTGGTTCAATAATTGCATCTGCATCATTTGACCGTACCGTTAAGATTTGGGAGCAAAATACATCACCTCAAGATGACCGTCAATCGCCTACAATTAATGGTTCATCATCGCAGGGTTCCGGACCCATCAGTTCACGTTGGATAGAGCGTGCTACTCTCACCGATGCAAAGGGAACCGTGCGCGCTGTCGAGTTTGCACCGCATCACTTTGGACTAAAACTGGTACGCTCTCGCAGAGTTATTCATGTTGGAAGTATCTGAACGGAGCAAATGCAGGCCACAATCGCAACTGACAACATGCTCAGGATATACGAATGCGTGGAGCAACCTTCCCTCGTCTCCTGGGTACTTACAGAAGAACTGGATGTGCTCAACATCGTCGCAGGTCCATCACCTGCCCAACTTACAAGAGCACAGAGCGTCGCGCTTGCCACCCCAACTCAGACGAACTCATCAAGTACAGATGGAGGTGCCTCGGCACAACTCGTCGCCCAAGCATTGCAACAAGGTTTACAACAACAAGGCACCGCTGCAACACAGAATCGAGGGGGCAATCGCGAAGCCGACGGCGGCTGGTGCATCTCATGGTGCAAAGACAAATACTGGGGCGAAATCATCGCTGCTGGTTGTAACACAAGCGGTGTTATCAAAGTAAGTTTATCTGGTTTCCTTTTCCATTCATATATCTCACAACAAACAGATCATCCAAATAAACTCTCGCCGGTCCTCCACCCTCCTCACCCTCTCGCACAGTACTGGCACGGCAACCTCAGGCACTTCTACAACAGACAATGATGTGGCTGTTGCAACCGCTAACACAAGCACGCCAGCTGCTTCAGCCATCACCTCGGTAGCATGGGCACCGTCTTGCGGTCGTTCCTACCATCTTATCGCTACTGGCAGCAGAGACGGCCACGTCAGGATTTGGAAAGTCAAGCCCGGGTCGGACGACGTGGATCTCGATAATATGGTTGAGGGAGATGCAGAGGATGCTAAGTGGGCCGCCACGCTGGTGGCTGATTTTGACCAACATAAGTAAGTCAAGCAGTTCGATTGATTTTCTTCCTTTCTGATTTTTTTCTTCTTCAAAGGTCTGCTGTTGGAAGAGTAGAATGGAATATCACCGGGTAAGATATATTTTCACTGCAACAAGTCGATCTTTGCTCAATCATACTTTATATAGGACTGTTCTTTCATCAGCAGGAAACGATGGGCGAATTCGTCTATGGAAGGCCTCTTCCGGGAATATTTGGAGACCAGCCGGCAGTGTTGGGGTTGAGCAAACTGAGGAGCAGTCACAGTCGGAGAGCAAGGACGTGGAAATGGATGCTTAATCGTTTGCTTTGAAATATGTATGTACTGTTATATACTTTTCGAAAAAGATAACCAAAATTTTCTCCGATCCTACTAATCGAAGTGAGGCCAAGGCAGCAAGTAACTACGTATTTCTGTGGGCAAACACGGGCGGAACAAACATTGGAGGAAAAACTACACCTGTAATGTTCAATCAATACCATTGCCCACACTGCAATCAATTCAACATGAAGGTACACGCACCGAATTCAAACTCTAGTTTTTTCTTCCTCCTCATCTGCGGCATTTTACCATGGATATTAATGACGACCCATTTTGCTCTTTTCGAAAACTCTCCAGGCGTCGTGTAATTTTTATCAAACTTGGTCAGCAAAAACTTGGATTCCTCAATAAACCATCGCACTTTCTTCAACTTTGGGACCTTCCATTCACCCAATAGCACATCTAATTGAGCGTAGTCATCGAAATTCACTCCCCAATAACTTCCTCCATTGCCGCCCGCGAGCTGACCATATCCTGATGAGATAGTCAAAGACTCGAGGACATTGGGCCTTGGCAGTGTGTTGAGAACACTACAGAGCCATGGTATAGGTTCATGGTTATTTCCTTGGTAATCCTCGCATAAACCGGTTTGAATTCCCAGATGCAAAGCGCGTAACGACTTTAAGCTGGCGAAAGTTATTGATTCAGGTCCTAGAGGTGGATCGTGACCCAGGTCGAATGCTAGGAAGATTGACGCCACGTGAAGGATTTGTGAATGAACATAAAGCAGAAAAAGAGTAACAGAAAGCGACATACAAACAGTTGAAGGCGTCAACGACAACTCTTCCAGGCTACTCGAACACCTCTCTAGCAATTGTGCGACTTGTCCGTGCATTTTTTCTACCATTCTACAGTGTTCAAGCCCTACAGATAGCTTGCGTACACCCGACAAATCCAAGAATTCCGAATCGATTATCTCCTCCATGACAAGATTTTCCGAACCTAGCGAGCTCGAGTACATGACCAATGATTCCAGCTGGATCTTCTCTCCAATCGGGGCCTGCATTTTATCTTCTTCGGGTAGATCCCATTCTACTGATGCATCCCATAACGCCAGATGCTTGACATTTGGTGTACAAAATCGGAACAAATCCAATGGCATATCCTTCATATTCACGCGGACCAACGATGGCATCTTGAACGTTTCCATAATGGCTTTCATCAAAGCCATACACCGACCTGGGTTCCTGTGATAGCCATAATGATGGCGAGACGGCCAAATAGAAACAACAGTGAACTGTTCCAAGCGGCTGTGCGTCTGGAGTAAAGTGAGGAGCTTGGTCAAGGTATGTTCCCCGTCTCTGTGCGTTTTATCCTCATCATCTGCAAACGGACCTGACTGTCGGTTGAATCTTTTATTCAGGATGGTCAGATGTGTGGCATATTGCGCCAGTCGATCCGACTCTACAAACAGCTCGTAAAGACGATCCAGTGGATTTGTGTCCTCAACGTATTCATCGTATTCTGTGAGGATTGTTATGGTTGAGAAAAGCTTAGATTGGCATATAGGACGGAAGGTGGATGATGTTTGGGAAAGGGCTCGAAGAGTGGCCACCGTTTTGCTCTGATCTCGTTTGGGATAAGTCGTGCATGCATCTACTAATTCTTCCAAAAGTTCCGGGGGAAGCTCGTTGATCGTTGGGGGCATGTTTGTATCCAGGCTGTGGATTGCACTTTTCGAAGAAGAGAGGGAAAGAAAAGATAGTTCATGACAACTTCCCCCTTTTATAGAAACCGAACGTGTACGCGTGTCCTTGGAAGTTTACACAGCAGCTATCTAATTAGACGGCATGTTGACTAGAATTCCTATTTCAAGCTCAGCCAAGTTGACCTGTACTTGGGTTTCGATGATTGATTAGATGTGCTAAAAATAACTTCATACGAGGCGGAAAGTTAGATTGATGATATCTGGGTTTCATTTCGCTCATTTCGTTCTCGTAGCTCGGAAGCTTTAAACGATGCAGCGCAGAAGAGATGTGGTGATACAAAATAATCATTGAATTATCATCAATACATGTGAGGCATAAGCATTAGCATAAAAGCATAAGAGAACGAGCAAGCGCAAGCTACAGGATGTAAATGATGAATAAAAACAACATGATTACTACTAGTTTACTTTGTGATTTGATTGCCGTTTGGTATATGTACAAAACCGAGTAGCTGCGCACCGCGGTTTGAGATGTGTTGGTTTGGTTTGATTTCTAGCACGATGGCATAGTGGGGTCGACCATGATGGGAAATGGAAGACAAAAGTATGGCTCCGGATATGGTATGGAGAGATCCGTTTTCGTAGATTGAGTTGTTGAACTTTTGGATGCAAAGAGGAGGGAGATGAGGTATATATGACGATGGTGGGGTGAAGGAGGTGACAAGAGAGAAGATGTGGAGGTTATGGGGCTGATAATTTACCACCAGTCTCCCTGGGCCTTCATGGCATCAGCGACCTTGATGAAGCCGGCAACGTTAGCACCAGCGAGCAAGCTGGGAAGAACGCCGTCGGTGAGCTGTTCGCCAGACCATTGAGTACCGGCGCTCAAGCAAATCTAAAGCAAAGAATAAGCTTAACATTCAAAAAAGAAAGAAAGAAAAGACGTACGCCGTAGCACTCGGCCATGATGGCCTTCAACTTGCTGTCGACTTCCTTGGTGGTCCAGGCAAGTCTCTGGCTGTTCTGAGCCATCTCGAGACCGGAAACAGCAACACCACCGCAGTTGGAAGCCTTTCCAGGAGCGTACCAGACACCTCCGGGTCCAGAGCGGCGGGAAGCCTCGAAGATGTCGATGGCCTCAGCAGTGCATCCCATGTTGGATCCCTCAGCGACGATGCGAACGCCAGCCTTGACAAGAGCCTCAGCCTCTTCGCCAGAAACCTCGTTCTGGGTAGCACCGGGGAGAGCGATGTGGACAGTGGGGACGAGAGTCCAGGGGCGAACACCTAACATTATGAGATTAATTAAACTTCGACTTCCATCAAAGAGAAGAAAGCTCACCAGCGTGGTAAGTGTACCCAGGCTCGTTAGCGAGAGTCTCCAAAGCACCGCCCTTGAGCTTGAGCTCGGCAATCTTCTGGATGAATTCCTTGGTATATCCCTTCTCGGCGACCAAGGATCCCTTGGAGTCGGAAAGGGTGAGAACGGTGGCACCGAGCTCGATGACTTTGAGAGCGGTGAATTGGGAAACGTTTCCGGATCCAGAGATAGCGACAAGAGTGGTGGGCTTGTCGAGGCTGTATTCGGGGCAAGCCTTGGCAATCATCTAGAAACAGGTAAGACACCATAAAAGTATTGAAAAGTTTTTTTAAAGACGTACGTGCTCGACATAGTAGATCAAACCGTAGCCAGTAGCCTCAGGACGGATGAAACTTCCACCCCAGGTGAGGCCCTTTCCGGTGAGCATACCAGTAAACTCATTCCTGAGCTTCTTGTAGGCACCGAAGAGGAAACCAATTTCACGAGCTCCAGTACCAATATCACCAGCTAGAGAAGTTTAGATTAGATTTTTGAAACATTGAACAAAAGGTAGAGGTAACGCACCAGGGACATCAGTGTCTGAGCCAATGTGCCTGAAGAGCTCGCCCATGAAAGAGACACAGAAACGCCTGATTTCGCTGTCCGACTTGCCCTTGGGGTCGAAGTCGGATCCACCCTTACCACCACCCATGCTGAGACCGGTAAGAGCATTCTTGAACGTTTGCTCAAAACCGAGGAACTTCAAGATGGACAAGTTGACCGAAGGGTGGAGACGGAGACCACCCTTGTAAGGACCGAGAGCAGAGTTGTACTGAAACGCGCAGTTGTTGATTGGTTGAATCCAAACCAAGAAAAATTAATACATACCTGAACACGGAAACCACGGTTAACTTGAGGAACGCCGTTGTCATCTTCCCAAACAATGCGGAAGTTGACGATACGCTCAGGAACCTGGACAATCTCCAAAGCCTTCTTGTATTGAGGGTTGGCCTCCAAGAAAGGCTGCAAGCTGGTGGTGAGCTCATCCAATGCCTGTTCGGTAAAAAAAATCAATGAATGACGTCGACTGAGAGAACGCTTTCCAGCGTACCTGCTCGAATTCGGGCTCGTGGGGGAGAACCATTTTGTGATTTGAGTAGAGTGAGTTGGAGGAGTAGTTGGAAGTGGAAGAAGAGAGGCGAACTGGAAGAAAAATTAAGGATCCGTCTGCCTTTTCTTTGAATTCCTTATCTCTGCTTGATAGATAACGAGAATGATCGGCATCTTATCGGGGCGCGTCTAAGTCTTGGTTTTAACTTTCTCCGATCGGCCGTTGGGGCCCACACCGATCCGGATCGCATTCCATTCTACTCGTTCCTTGAGACGAGGTCAGAGGACCCGTGTTGTTCTTCGCTAGGAAAGACCGGTACGTACTGCGAAGGGACTCGAGAATTGATATCAGTTTCATTATCGTAAAAAAATTTGGCCAAAAAAGAGACTTGGAAGAGAAAGGTCGTCGTCCGGTTCAGGCTGGTACACCTTTAATCCAGATCGCGAATAAAATAATCTATATGACAAATTACGGGAAATGTCAATTCGCGTCAAAAGAAAGTCAAGTGTGTACATATGAAGCTTAGGACTGACTTGGTAGCAGCGCCTCACTAACACCACAAATCAATCCGTCAAGCGGTCGATTTGGATGTCATAGATAACAAAGAGAAAACGCAGTTTTTCAGGCTAAAGAATCTCAATGAACCAGAACCAGAACATTTCAAAATGGGTCATATTACAATCATTACATACATATTCAAAAGTCGGTTGGTGCCTTTCAGGGTTGATTTGGACCCGATGAAGGAATGTCGACTAGGTACGTCAAGTTGGTACAATGCTTGAATTCTGGGAGGAGCAGCGGCCATCATCTGTTCCTTTTGTTATCAGATAAGCGTCAGTACAATTAATCTAAGCGGCGACGCATGACTCTGATACATACATCGTAAATGATCAAGAATTTCTGGGCAGAGTGATCATGATTATCTCTGATGGGCGCTTGCGACGCGAAGAAACGTCCTCAGATGACCATCTAGCGTCGGTAAATCCAGGAGTAAGGAAATCTTGGACAAAATTGTCGATCCGCCATCGTTTATGCATCCTTTGTCTCTTGATTTGCAAACAGGGAAGTTGTGATTCTGAAAAAGGGGGTATATGTTCCAGTAATAGTTTCTCGAGGGTGGCCGAAGGTTATGAGGATCTCAAGGAAAATACGATGGTAAAGTAGAGGAAAGTGCCAGGAAAAGTCCAAACAGCTGGTACACTGGCGGTCGTGACCACGTCACTTCGTGGGTTGTACGAATCCAGGAATTCTGATTTCATACCCAGCATGGAATGATTCCAAAATGAATACTTGCATGCGTCGTGTAACTCCTAGCGGTACAAGAACGAGGAGCATCGTTGGACCTGCATGCAGGATGATCACGATGCACAGCTGCACATGTACGTGTACGTGAGAAGGTAGGCGGAGTGGGTCGTAAGAGGTCGTAAGATCGGGTACCGCCACCGAAAGTATTGAATTTGCGATCATAAACGATATTCACCAGATGGATTGGACGACGTAGAACATAGAACATCTGTTAAGAGTGAACGTGTGTCATTGCGTCAACGAAAATGGATATATATATGCAACATACTCATACCTATTTTCTTGTCATCTCTCCCGTTGCATATCAAGAATATGCCACGTTAGCGAGTTTGTTACTCGAATCGCCAATATGCCTCGCGCA
>Ga0247779_1001579_pt1 | contig 10847 bp, 10 predicted proteins | sample UWRJL221509R5_FD_179925 | JGI IMG/M metagenome (GOLD analysis project Ga0247779, IMG submission 179925) | Plant litter microbial communities from Arlington Agricultural Research Station in Wisconsin, United States - UWRJ-L221-509R-5 | ecosystem: Environmental > Terrestrial > Plant litter >...
ATAATCCATCATGTATGTGGGATAATCACCCATACATGTTCGATAAATGCTGTGTGTACTATATATATCAATATGCAACTATATATATATATGTATGCATTTTTTCGGCGGATGGGCAGCCATAATGCTCCGTTGCTTAGATAGTATTTTTACACTGATGAACGATGTCTTGTGCTTTTCGCGTCCTCTGTATGCAGTGCATCCGAGCAAAGTTATACGTACAATCATGGATATTTGGCGGTGTTAGAACCTTTCAAGAATGTATCCAAAAGTTCGTTCCCAGATACCCAGATATGTATGCGAGGGCACAGCTCTCATACATATATTGATCGCTAAATTCACCTTCCCCTGGTAGCAACTAGTTCAACCCACTTTTCCCCAGAGCCACTCGACACCATTGGACCTCTTAATATTCACTACTAAAACAACATAAGCATTATTGGCCGACATGCCCCGCGAGCCTGTGGGCATTCTATGGGGTGTAAATAGAGACGGTGACGTAGCCAGAGCCGTAGATAGTAGTGCTGGGGGCACAAAGAGTGGGGGAGCAGGAAAGGGTGACGGCGGGGAGGGCGAGGGCGAAGGGGAAGGGGAAGACGGGGGAGGAGACGGGGGAGGAGGCGGGGGTGGATCTAGCTCTCCCGATAATAGTTCACTTCCACTCATCCGCACTTATGAGATTATGTTTCCGGGTGACCGAGTTCCAAGGATCGCAGAGCCTTATACTATCGGAGACAATTCCCAAGTCACTATTACCTCTGGAGACATGTTTCTTGGGAGAAAGATGGGGAACGGAACAAGAGATCAAATTTATGGTACTAGGTGTGTAAAATCTTCAATGTGATTTTCATATACTCAAAACATCTAGGCAATACGGAAGTGGTTATCCAGGAACCACAATCGATCGTGGTGTCGCTGGTCGCGACTTTCCCTTTTGGTTCTGGCCTGTAGTATGGGGTGGTGTCGTAAGTAGCAATGAATCAACATACCTGCACGTCACCGAAGTAAGTACTAGCTCCCCAATTGTCCTTGCATAAAGCTATAATGGCTAAACTTTTTCTAGTACGGCTCCCCTGATAATACCTCTAGACCAGGAGGGATTATGATGACTGCAAAATTTGTCACTTTTCAGCTTGTACCTAATCTTCCTGTAAACTTCTCCACCTTCCAATTCCTTTCGGATAACGACACCGTCAGCAGCATATTACAAGATGTAGTTCAAGCATGCTTGATCGGAAATCTTGTTGAAGATTACGAGAGTCTCGCAATCCCGTACAATGCCTCGTCGCCTACCGCTCCAAAACCAGAGCAAGCGGTTCAGTACTATCGCGGGAGCACCGCGGTCTTGACTCTTGATGGATACAACAATACATCCATTTTTCGAGCAAATGGAACGGCAGACGTTTCTTTTCCGAAGGATTTTGACGAGGATCTTTTGAACTGTCTGAATAGCACTGTCGGAGACAGCATTCTGCTAGTTGAAGGCACAAGTCACGGAGCAAGGTATTCCCCAAGCAGTGGTCCCGTAGCTTTAGTTTATTTATTGTGGGTACTAGTAGGCATGCTTATGATGTAATTACAACTTGAAATGTAAAATAGAATGCGGACAGTTTTCGATAGCACTAACACTCGTAAAAGAACTATATAATATACAGAAGTACATGTTATTAAATCCAACTGAATGATATTGTGACCAGTGGTCTAAAATGGTAATATAGTTTCCTATTTGTGGTTCTAGCTTGTCGATCTTTCCCGTGCAGTGTATGTGAATTAGTAATTCAACAACGTTTGTCGGAGCTCCGAGTCGTCGGCGGCCATTAGACGATTGTTTCTCTGGAAATAATATGAATAATCTATTAGAAGGATGGCAACTCAATAAGTCAACGTATTCATGAATGCTTCATTGAAATTGTGGCTATGTCTGTCAAAATTTAAATTTCGATTACGTACCGTATATTGACGCGCACAATTGTAGCATTTCTGCTGTCTTGATGGGCTGTGCGTCAGTTCAAATGTATGTATGCATTTATGTATACAGTCCCTAGATAATCAGTGGCGCTCAAACATCCAAGCTCAGTAATCCAATAGTTGGTTCCCAAATATCCAGATATGTATATGTGAGAGTGAATACAGAATCCTGTAAGATGTATATATTGATACCTGAAGCAGCTCCCTTCTGCAAAAGCTAGCTCAAGCCACTTCTCCAGAGACTTTCAGGCCAAGCCTCGTTGTTTTACATTTAACAGAGCATGAGTGTTACACGCTCTCTAGCAGCTGACATCCCAGACGAGCCTGTCCTGCAAGACGATTTAACCGACGCTGTGTATATCAGCGCAGGGGTGGTAAAGGGCGGGGGAGCAGGAAAGGGAGGGAAAGGGGACGACTCAGATGGCGACGGGCCGCCTGGGGCAGGTGGAGGTGGAGGTGGTCCTGACTCTCCTCCGAGCTTCCCGTTCCCTTTTCGCTCCTATGAAGTCAATGTTCCGGGCGAACGAGTTCCAAGAATTGCAAAGCCTTATGCTCCTGGAGACAAGTCCCAGGTCAACATTAGTTCTGGCAATATATTTCTCGGAAGAAGGATGGGGGGCGGAACAAGAGACCGAATCTACGGTACCAGGTGTGTGCTATGGCAACGCCATTTCTCAGATACTTATAATATCCAGGCAATACGGAAGCGGGTACTTCGAGGAAGGAATCACTGTCGATCGTGGTGTTGCTGGTCGAAACTTTCCCTTCTGGTTTTGGCCAATAGCCTGGGGTGGTCCTGGTACAAGCAATAGCAAGTCGGCATACCTGCACGTCAATGAGGTCAGTAAATTCCTTGTAACATAGGTAAACACGTAATGGCAGCTAAGTTAATGATGCGCCTCCAGTACGGTGCACCCGATAATACTTCTAGACCAGGCGGAATTATGATGACTGCAACATTCTCTTTTCTTTTTGCTCCTTCTACTTCTCCATCTACGTTTCATTTCATTTCAGATAATGTCACTGTACAGAGCATGATCCATGACGTTTTTGGATGTGTAGTCGCTGACAGTGTTCCAATCCCATACAACGCTTCGTTTCCAACAGCTCCGAGGCCAGAGCAAGCCGTTCAGTACTATCGCGGGAGTACTGCTGTCTTGACCTATGACGGATACAACAACACATCCATTTTCCAGGCCAATGGAACGAAAGACTCCCCACTTCCTCTGGATATCGATAAATACTTTTTACGTTGCCTGAACGATACAATCGGAGAAGCCATTCTGCTCATTGATAACACAAGTAGCGGACTCAAGTATTCTCCGAGCAACAGTCCCGTAGCTTTAGCGTATTTACTGTGGGTACTGGTAGCCATGGTTTTGATGTAATTACAATATGATTGTAACTCTCGATTATCTAAAATGTACAATGCGTAGTTAATTAGTAGTCAGACCTTTATATGTATATATAAACGTTTAAACGATGAAGGAATGCCACCCGAACCTGCCATTAATAGCCTTTTAAGCGCCTTGTTCCTTCTCTGACTTGTACCATCCAAATAGCCAAAATGTGACTCCCCGCTTGATTACCTTCGATGTGTCACCTACGTGTCATCCAGGCTAGTATCGTTTGTTGGCTACACTTTGCCTTTAACGGAGGTATGCCGCTTTGGCGGTGAGGCCGTTGCTTGTGACATTGATTTTATATCTGTGCATATAAATGTCGATGACGGATCTATTCTTGTTATCGTTTCTTACCAGCGTGCGGTGCTTGGCAAACAGAAGCCGAAGAAGCTTGAGATGGCCAGAAATTTCATTCTCTACTGAAATTGTTGTCATTCACAATGAGGTAAGTTAGAATGAGGTATATAACGCACGCCGGTGGTTTGGTAAAATTGGAGAAGCTTCTCTCGGAACTTTGCTAGTAGGTGGGGCACATATCTCGACCGGAGCCGTTAACGTAAGATCAGTCGTAAGTCGTGAACCCTTTGGTCTTGATATTGGATGCTAACGGATTGTCACCAAGTTTATGACGCTGAGCAGATAGAGACTTTGCTCGCTTACTCCATGTTCATCATCGTTGAGACTAAAAGGATTTTCCCTTTCGACATCTATAGCCAGTGCGCGCGCTTTTGATGGGTGGGTCAGGTTAGGAATTCCAGCAGTAAAACAGACATGTCTGTCGAGCGGGACCTCCCTCTTGTTTTCAATGAAAGGAGTGGGAAACTTCAGTGGAGGTGTTAAATTAGGATCTGGAGTCGAGCTAGGATCTCGAACTGGGGTAGTTTTTTCTGGTGTATGGATAATATCAAATCATTCTTTATATGTTCTGGAGATTCCTCCCTTGCGATGTTTATAGAAGAGCTGCGTGGTCTAGGTGGAGGTGTCAAATTAGGATCCGGAGTAGAGCTCGGACTCCTTGAGAGCGCTGTGACGACATCAGTTAGCGTGCCATCTATTTCTTTGCTTGCATTCATTGTATATTGCCCATGGAGTGATAGGAAAAGTTAGCGTCTGTCGGAAAGCATGTTGGCTAGCCAAGACATAAGCATGACCGATGAGCAATGTACGATGTGTATGAGACCTTACCGACTCGAATAAATTTCCATCGGAAGGAAGAGACATCAGCCAGAATTTCCAATCCCTCTCCTCATCTTGGCATGAATGTATACCAGATATAAATCCCTGAACGATTCAAGAGACTGATTGCAGAAAGGCAACGAAAGGTGGATTAAACATCCATGCTCTGTTTTCACCAATGAATTCCATCTTCAGTTCAATGATTCAGTAAAGGAAGAATATTACCCAAAGAGATGATCGCAAGCTTACGATAGGCCCATGTGCGCGCCTGACCACTTCCGTGAGCTCCCTTGCACAGGATTCCCAACATTTGTCGGTGCTGAAGTACAGCGAAATGGCTCCCAATAAAGGACGCAACAATGTGTAGGGGTCTCCTCTAGGGTCTGTTTGCGTTAAACTTTCGTAATTACCAAAGTCCTCATTTTCTCGGTTTCTGTATGCGGTGAGTCATAGGCCTTGCCTGGAGAAGTTGAACCAGAAGGCGTGGGAAAACACGAGACGCGCCTGGATAACCAAGGTCAAAATTACGTCACGCGTCTTGCGATTTAGGATGGGACTCGACGCGCTCAACGACTCCACTACGAATTTCATGAGGAACTTACACTTTTTTTTGCCATGCTAGTAGTGATATAAGTATGATACTAAATTTTTAATCTTTAAAATAAATTTCTCTTCCTAAATCTCATCTCCGGAACAACGTTGTGACTTGCCATAAACGTTCCCCTAAGCCGTTGTGGCAGTGAAATTTGACAAGCTCTATAAATTAGATTAGATCGCATGCTGTTGTGCTAGCGCGACCCGTCTAGTCGGACACATTGCTAATACATCGCTAATACATCGCTTCCTGGCCACAACCATGCTGGGTATCTGTTCAACGCGCTTTCGAGCCTTTCCCCACCACTCCCGGAAAGCCAGACTGGAATCATGCGGTTTTTGGTCTTATACAGTACGTATTACTGGTATTTGGGTTGATCTGCTCACTTGGAGTCTTAGGCGGCTCGCTAAATTCCACACTTACACCGACATCACCCGGCCGGCGCGGACAAAGGGTATTGGAGTTATTTTGTGCTTTTTTTACTGTACACTTTGTTGGGCTCTATCCTACCTTTTTGCTCAAACAATAAGCATGTCATCGCTGTTTAAAATACTATTTCGTCCCTAAAAGCACTGATCATTTTTGATCTCATTCGCAGAGATGGACCAAAGAATAATCGGAGTAGAATGCCGTATGCTGAATACTCGCTTGCGCAATTCTATCCGAAGTGCTGGCTTCAGAATGAAGGAGTGTTTTTATCTTTCGGTGTAGATTAGCCTGTGGTGAAAGAGCTACAAAGCTCTATAAATGTTGGCCGCTTAACGTTCACAGGATTGTATTCGCAAGATCTCAAGACCTAGGGCAAAGGCTCTATTTATAAGCGCCCGGCAGAACGAGGCTATGTCCGTCAAAACTATGAGAGATGCCTGACATTTAGAAAGCGCTACTTAACGAGAGTCATGGGACACATGTCCTGTTGGTCGGATAAACTGCTTGGAACATTTTTGAATTGTAATGTTAGTTCCTATGATGATGAACACAGTTTGGATAGTAGTCGGTGGCGTTCGAACGCCTTTCCATAAAATGCCCGATACTTCGTTCCCTGATACCTAGATATGTACATGATCGTGTAACCGGCTTCTGTATTAAAGCTTGAATGTAACTTTATTTCTTTGCAACGGCATCAGCCTACCTCTCTTTAGTCTCCAGAGTCGCCTAACACTATCGGGCTACCTGATTTTTACTCTGGCATAACATGACTGATAGCTCTGTAATGATTGACATCCCTCTCGAGCCTCTTGGTGTTCCTTTCGGTAAATTTGACGGCGGCGACATAACTGGCACCATTGGTAGTATTGGCGATGGCATAGAAAATGGAGAGAAAGGTTCAAACAACGGCAAAGAAGACGAAGGAGTCGACGCGCCTGACGGTGGAGGAGATTCGGACACTCTCTCTAATGTTACATCTCCTCCCATTCGCTCTTATGAAGTCAGCTTTCCGGGTGACCTATTTCCAAGGATCGCAAAACCTTATGTTTTAGGAGACAAGTCAGAGGTCACAATTAGTTCTGGGAACATTTTTATTGGAAGGAAGATGGGTGGGAAAACAAGAGACCAAATTTATGGTACTAGGTATGTGATAATTTCTACGTCACTTCTCACGTACTTAAAGCATATAGGCAATACGGAAGCGGATACTTCGAGGCAGAAACCACAGGCGATCGTGGTGTTGCCGGTCGTAATTTTCCCTTTTGGTTTTGGCCGATATCATGGGGTGGTGCTGCAAGCGATAACGAGTCGTCTTACCTGCACGTTACTGAGGTTAGTCTTATCCTGACACCCTTTAGATGAGGCTACGAGCGCTAAGCCTTCTCTAGTACGGTCCACCTGATAATAGCTCAAGACCCGGAGGAATTATGATGACGGCGAAATTCGTCTCTCGTCTCAGTCTTCCTTCTTCCTCAACTTTTCAGTTCCTTTCAGATCACACCACCACTCACAGCATAATCCATGATGTCATTAAATACTGCCCAATTGGAGACTCCTATATAAACTATGAAAATACCGCAATACCATACATCTCTTCCTTTCCAACCTCTCCAAAGCCAGAGCAAGCTGTTCAATATTATCGAGGAAGTACTGCAGTCTTGACTCTTGACGGGTACAACAATACTATCCGGGTCAATGGAACCGACGACATTCCTCTTCCCAAGGACGTTGATGAAGGTCTTTTAAATTGTTTGAATAGTACAATTGGAGAAGCCATTATCCTCGTTGATGGGATAAGTAGTAGCGGGCGGAGGTATTTCCCGGACAGTAGTTCCATAGCTTTGGCTTACCTATTATGGATATTCGTGGGCATATTGTTCATGTAATTACGCCTTGATTACTACCTCGACCTCACTAGTATATTGTACTAATGCATAAATAACTATATTTAGATGGCTGAAGGGACTGAGCTTCCATAGTAGGCGCCCACTGATTAGCACTTGCCACCTCAGTGGTGGACCGAGCATTGGTCGTACCTCCGTGCTATGCATTTACGACGTACACGTGGCTTTCGGAGCCAAGAGCGGGGATACATACATATTATGTTACATATGCACACTTATCGATATCAATTTTGTTCTGAAGGATGATCAAGATCGCTGCCGCTGAGCGCTGATCATCGCTGATGTCTCAGGACTCAGAAATTTCCATAAAATCCCATTGTAATTATGTTACAGTACGTTCCAGTGCCTGAAAAGACTGGAATGTTATATATTTATTATCAGTATATACCAACTCGAGACTGGTCAAGAACAGTCAGGACTCTGGTCCAGTGTCACCTACCCAGTGCCACGTCTTTAAATCTCACGGTTAAGCCTGGTTTCGGGCTTGGTATTAGCAACTGTAGTGAGTATGACGGTTTTTCGACGGCTTGAGAAAGCTCTTGAGAGTCGTGTGAGAGAATATGAGTGCGGATGTACGGTATGAATCAATCGACTTCGGGGAAAGTGGGTAATTGACCCAAGAAACTGGTTGGTTTGACGGCGAGAAAAGACAAGGAGGGCAGAAGTCATTTACAGGTTATGATATTTGATTGCTTGCTTTTTCTTCTAGTTTCTTAGTACAGAAACTGCATTAGCATGTTGGATAGATGCCTTTCGGTTGTCACTGATAATTTATAAATTCGCCAAAGATGCATAGTTGTAAACGATATCGATATGGAGTATGCCAGTGATGAAGACGCATCATAATGCCGTTGATGGTGATAGTATACCAGCATATGTACCTCGTGAAGCTGTTGTGCTTGGTGTATGTTGATATAGCTATACCCCACTCCGAAAACGATTTAACGGACATAGGATGGCTAAAGTTATCGCTGTACTAAGTTAAATCATGTGCCCCAACTTTGAACAAAGTTTCTCGTGAGAATAATGAGCTCAGATCTTACTTAAGAAACTCAAAGATCCTGAAGCCTACAAAATGATGGTGCTACTAAGGCAATTGGTATAAAAAAGCTGAGTACTGTACAACGTACAACAATTCGAAGCCGGTCACTTACCTCATTCTTCCAAGGTGAGAAAAAAAAAACCTTTCCATGGTAAACATGTCTCCAAACTCACCCTTCTGGGTACAAAAATATCTGCACAGCATGACACGCCCGACGTACCCTTCATGGCCTTCCATGACGCTTGTGTCTGTTGTTCAAACGCACGACAGCGAGCGCCAGATTAATCGCTGTCATGTCTTTACCCGAAAATATTTCCTTCCAATCCCACCCTATTCCTACCGGCGTATATGTTCCATCAAAGGCGTCCGACGCCGTCGATTCCGAGAATCATGGGCGGTGATGTTGACGAGGACGTTTTAACGAAGATGAACTTGAGTTTCCATCATATGCTTTGATGATAAAGTTTTCTGTGATACGCGGTATAGTGAATGAGTTATTTTATGGGACCGCTTGTATTCAAAGATTCTAGAACTGATTATCATATTTCTGAATGGGGAGTCAAAGTATGTATTCTTTTACTGTTTGTAAGGGTGTATGGATCCGGGCTTAAGCGCTTAGTACCGATTCGCCTTCCTTTATTCTTAAACTGAGGACTTAAACAGCTTCTCTACTTCTTCTAGTGTCGAGCGGGCACAAGTCTCCAGACTCCTACAATGTAATTAACGGCGACTGAAGACCGTCGCTAACCAAATATGGCATATTTGCCGTTGGTCTGCCGAGTGCCGTTTCCTGTGCCAAAGCTAAATCCAGAGAAGTCACGGTTTTGGTCGCAAAGGAACGTGTAACGCTTTGCCAAGACCATCCATCGACGAATCCGTTCAGGTTCTTGTTATAAGTTGTAACCTATTACTGACGTTGAAGGCGTTGGTTAAAACAACGCTTCTTGGATGCTGGATACCTGGTCAAAGATTAAATGTGAATTCTCTCCAAAGAAACCGGAACTTCAGAAAAGAACCGAAACAGAAAGCCTGGTACAGTCTGGTACAAAGAGTGTCGTGCGGTGATTCCTTCCGACAAAACGGCATCACCAAGCCTCGAATGGAATTATTGTGCACCGCTTTTGTCTTTCTTTCTTTACCATCCTCCTTTCCCTTCACACCTTTCCGCGCCCTTTATCATCCTCTTTTCTCCTCCTCCTTTTTCTCCCTTTTCCGTTCCTCCACCTAATCACTTATTACGACGATGCGAAGCATCAAGCGGGCGGCATTATGTCTGTCGGCGACGTTTCCTACAATCCTAGCGGCCACAGGTGGCACATTTGTTCAGAGTGGAAGCACACTCGTCAGTGCTTTAATGGTGCGTGCAAATTGAATCGTTTGTCATCATTGACTGTAGAATGGCTCATTGTGACTTAGATGTTCTTGGGTAATGACGAGAACGTCTACATCCTCGACAAGGCAGAAGGCAATGCTGCTCGTATCAATGGGCATCCTGCTTGGGGTTCAAGATGGAACATTCAAACGCACGAGGCGACCACCATGGAAGTCAAAACCAACTCTTTCTGCGCCTCAGGAATGTTTCTGCCTGATGGCTCGTGGGCCTCGTTCGGAGGAAACGACGCTGTGACCATCAACGGCGCTGCAGGGTCGCAGAAGAACCCAGACGGGACGGGGCTCTGGGACAGCGTGTACAACGACTTTGACGGGCGGCGCGCGATTCGGCTGCTGAAACCATGCAAGGCGTCTGCTGGGGATGACCTCGACTCTGTCGCGTGTCAGTGGTCCGACGAGCCTCAAGGAAACGGGATCATGATGCAGAAAAAGCGGTGGTACTCTGCTGCTGAGCCTCTTGCCGATGGTACGGTTATTATCATTGGTGGATTTGTTAACGGCGGATATATCAATCGCTGGTTCCCTATGACGGATACGGTCACCCAGAAGGGACAGGCAGAGAATTCGTACGAGTATTATCCTGCTCGAGGCGATGCCAAGATCGTCAATTTCCTTACGCAGACGGGCGGTCTGAACAGTTATGTTCATACCTTCCTGATGCCTAGTGGCAAGTTATTGTTGCAGGCTAATGTTTCTACAAGTACGTGTTTTATTTCTTTAAAATTTATTCTTCGCTGAGCTTCTTTTAGTGCTCTGGGACCACGATAACAACATCGAAACCCCTCTCCCACCGATGCCTAACGGCGTTGCCCGTGTTTACCCCGCTTCAGGCGCAACTGCCATGCTTCCATTAACGCCCGCGAACAACTACCAGCCTACAATTCTCTTCTGCGGTGGAATTGTGATGACCGATGAACAGTGGGGTGACTATGCCTCTC
>Ga0247779_1001580_pt1 | contig 10825 bp, 18 predicted proteins | sample UWRJL221509R5_FD_179925 | JGI IMG/M metagenome (GOLD analysis project Ga0247779, IMG submission 179925) | Plant litter microbial communities from Arlington Agricultural Research Station in Wisconsin, United States - UWRJ-L221-509R-5 | ecosystem: Environmental > Terrestrial > Plant litter >...
TGCACTTATACAATTATTGTAAAGAATGGCAGAAAACCTTGGGAACAGAACGCTGCTATATAAAACCCCCAATGGCAAAGGTTTGGTCACAGGGACATTCATAGTACACATTAACAGTGGTACATTTTATTGACATACTAACCAGTTGTTTTTGCATTTTTGCGATCATCGGAATGAAATGGCAAGGGCTTACAATATATTTAACCATAATTTAAGTCATGCCGGGGCCATGCTGACAATGAGAGGAAGGGTAGGGTTTGTACTCTTATCATCTAAATTGGGAGTTGCGATGCCCGTCATTTGCCAAAAGATGTTCTTGCCGCTTGGTGAAAACTCGAATTTCTCAAGCAATAATGCTAGGACAACCTCTGGAAACGACAGTGACAGTGAGATCGCCGATGTCTAAATACGCAGAATCAACTTACTCATTTCCAGTTGAGAGAACTTGAACCCACTGAGCAGAAGTGTCACTATTTAAGCCTTGTTATCGCAAAGCTCGATAGTCGACTTACATGCACGATCTACCGCCCCCGAAGAACGTCAACCTAGAGAGCGAGTCGTAAGCATTTTCCAGAAGGCGAGAGTCCAAAGAAATACCTACAAATGTGAATAAATACCAGGTATATGCGCATCGATTAAACTTTGAGGTAGAGGATTAAGCCATCGTTCCGGTTTCCACTCATGGGCATCTGGTCCCCAGAGCTCAGGATTGGTATTGGAGTTGAGTATCGAGATATGGAAGCTCGTCCCCTTTGTAACAGGTATCTCATTGATGTATTCTCCGTTGATACCTTTGACTGAAGTAGAAAGAGGTAGTATAGCGTCTTTATACGCACTGTAAATTTGAATCAAAGTTAGGACGAGGAAACATTTGGGCAATTACCGAGATACCTACTCTCTTTGGAGTGTAGAAACCGGGGGATGACTAAAAACCGGATGCCAATTCAATGTCAGTACAAGTAAAACGTTACCGAGATACCACAACTCTTACAGTCGTAAAGTTTCTCTGCAAATTGCATCTAACAAAGGCAACGATACCAAGGTATCATAGCTGATATCTGCTCCTCCATTTGCTTGACGTGCTTGCCTTATTTCTTGTCTGACCTTTGTCTGTATATCTTTATGAGAGGACAATATATGGAGAGTACGGGACAAAGCTCCGGAAGTCGTGTCAGTGGCGGCAAAAGTCAGCGACCTGTCCACAGTGCGACCACAAGCATAAACAATGGCTTCATAATAGAATTTAAAGTAACAACGCACGTAACTTGTCCAAGGAGTTCTTCTTCAGAAAGCTTGTCATCTTCGTCTGCTTGCATATTGGCTCTGACTAATCAAGGAGTAAGTACGATACACAAGTCTTCGCAGGTGCACTCACGCAAAATGCTCATGACATCTTTTCCTCTCCCTATTTGTGCGGCCAAAACTTCGTCTCCTGCTGCAATAGCCTCCTTCTTTGATTCGTATATTTCAACCGAAGTTTCGTGCAAGACGTCCAGGATATTGGTAAACTCCTTCAACTCCGTAGAGGGGATTCTATCCACTATCGATCTCCTAAATTTTGATGATCCGATCTTCGTAAGATAAGGTAATATCGGAACGAAAACAACGACAGATTTAGACTGCTTAGGTCTTGAGATAGAAGTATTAACAAGCCGTAGTACATGAAATGACTTTACAAAACTTACACGAGAGATTTGGCCGCTTCTCCATATCTGTGGGGTGCCGCATTTTCTGTTAATTCGTCAAAACTGTACCCAAGTCCACTTTGACCAATAAGTTCCAGCGCTAAACGGGTCATCCAGCTCATGATGTCAATCTAAGAATTCAAAATGATTCCTGTAACCACCTGGACATCTAAGATGAGTACTCACCTCGACGGGCCCATCGGCAACTTTTTGAGAGAACGTCTGTTGAACCTAGCAGAAGGCAACGGACCAGTCGGTAAGATGCCACCATACATGAATAAAATGTACGTACCTTATGTGCAACGTCGTAAAAAATCAATGCTATAATTGGGAATGCTCAATGATTACGTTTATAAAACATTAAAAGAAATGGACATACTCATTTCGCGCATATGAGCGATAGAGAACACAGGATTAAGCATTTTACGCTGTCGCCGATGCGCATCGCCTAAGGGTTCATGACTTCATTGACTGGAGCACAGATTGCTATGTGTGATGTGGACTTTAACATGCCCATTGAGGTGAATAAACCCTCTCCAAACATAATCCTGTTCACTCTGTATGTGTAAAGGTTTAGTCGGTATGTGCGAAGAAATAACGTTGTGAAAACTTGCTCTATGAAGAACTGAGACTCATCGTACACGTTCTGGTCCTGTGTAATCATAAAACATGCGGATGAGGATCTGATGTCCTTTGGATGTCCTTCATATGAATTTTGAATGGCAGTGCTAACCTTGACTAGGAGGTGATACACGGCTTTAGGATCAAACACGTAAAGCTGATTTGTCTATAGACATTTCTTATGGTCAGTATGCCTTTTTTTTCGTATTCTTGTGTGCGAGAAGTGACTGCTCACACCAAAAGGCCCTCTAATCTTCACGACACTCCCAACTAATCAAGCACCTTAAAAGTTGGCTTTCTGCATACGCGAGAAGCTTCATCTCAGACTCACACTTCTCTGCAAGCATTTTATGGAATCCCCAAGCAGTTGTCGAGAACATATCATTCAGATGACCTTGTTGATAGCATGATATTAGTGTCGTCGACATACATGGCCAACAAAAGCCCACCTGTCATCCATGACCCTCCCTCAGGCCCAGGTATGTTGTCCAATACGGATGTTGAGAAAGTTCGCTTTAGCAAGCGCCATCCCACCCACAATAGTGCGAGATAGGTAAGGGCTTGGAGCACCATGTCGAAGTCAAGAAGAAGAATGACGGGACCACTTCCCGGTAGGAATTGAGTTTTCCTTGACCGATGTGGGAAAGAGAATGCTATTATACATGTTCATGTGTTGAGGTATGACAGTAAAACTCCCAGGTAGATGGTAATACAGGTACATGCTTCTTCATCAATTGATCAAGGACGAGCCGCATTCGCACGTTACCATGGTGTCAAATAACGCGTAATAAAAGAAGAGTTCTTATAAATAATCGCAGGGAGCACGTGTTCAATGCATCGAATGACGTTTCTGTGCCTTCTTTTAAGCTTTCCCCCTGTTCTTCGATCGGATACGCCATGATAACTATAACATATTACTGGGCGAATAACGTTAGTATGGAAGAATCTTCATTAAGGAAGAAATAGAATATGAGTTCAATCTGAGTAATCCCATTAATATCATTTCGTTGGCTACATGCATAATCTGATAAACGCCGTATTCTTATTGCGGGGTCTATCAATGGTAAGATTTGAGAAAATATAAGTCGAGAAAAAGAATCTTTACTTACCAATCTAGAGGCAAATGCACTGCTTGCACATATGCAACGTATTTCGTCCAAAAGGCTTGCAATGACGGAAGAGTTTGTTAAACCAAAGAGAAAGATATCAACATCATGTAATAAACGGTCCACGGACGTTGTTGTATTCGTATCGTTCGATCGTTTCCAGGACCATGAGTGAGAGGGAGCAAGAAATAGCAGGAGTACTCAGCGAATCAGGAGGCCCAAGACGGGTGCGCAAGACAATTTCCCTACAAGCCAAAGCCAATCGAAGCAGAAACGTCCATAACTGTATGCACCAGAACCATAGAAGACCTACTAATTCTAGTTTTTATGTGATAAGTGAACATAAAAATCCAGGGTATGTTCCAGGTAGAATAACACGACGGGTTAGTTGACAGAGAGCCAGCAAGTCTCCAGTAAAACATAATGTAGGTGGGCCGTGGCATGTGTCAGGTGAGATTATGTGCACGCACAAGTGTATGTCGAGCTATCAGATCCCCAGAGCATCCTACCGTATTTATCAATGCGTTTAGATTATAAACATAAGTTTCCTTCGGAGTGTGGTTGTTCAGTGCACGATGTTGATGATCAGGCTCAAACGTCAAACCGTCGCGTTCCGAATTTTCAAAAATATTCCCACGTACATATGTTTTGTCTCACGACCTCTGATTTAGACTCCAATAACTTTTTGATGGAGCTTCTGGACTATCTGATTATCTGACTTGACTTGTAAAGCCATGTACTTATGCAGTGCACATAAATGTACGTATATGTAAAATTTCAAGATGGAACTTTCAATCCTTTCTGGACTTGTTCACGTCCTGAGATACGCTGGAACCACCTCTGTATGTATCGCGTAATAAAATGAGTAACCTCTCAGAATAACGAAGAGGTACCGTGATTGAGGTCCTCTGATACAAAAAAAACTTACATTCAGTCCAGGCCACCTCTCAAGGCTCTCAACCCCCGAAAAAGAATGCCCAGCAACCCTTGGTTTCATTCAAAGTATGAGGTAGCATACACAAAGGAAGGAGATAAATCTCACCATGGGAAAGCGTTGATATCGGCCAATGTATATCGGCCTCTTCCTGGTCCAGCCAGATAATCCCGGTCTTGTAGGCGAAGCTGTAGAACTCCAAACAGCCGCTCTGTCTCGTCCAAGTATCCTGTGTAAACCAGACATATCTGATGAATCCAAATGTCTAACGTAAGGAAATTGCCAGGTATAACCTACGCTTCTTTGCATACGGAACATCCTGAGGAGCAAACCTTTGGAAATGATTCGCTGCATACAGAAAGGAAGCCTATTAGTGTGTAACCCATACACGGACAGACCGGATGACCTACACTGTCCTTGCATTGGTCCAAGGCCTCCGTGCTGGTTTGGGTGAAGAGTATATGAGTAAAAAGTCACATCCTCGACTTAGATGAAGTATCCCACCGCCCAGAATATCCACTGGAGCATGATGCTGTATTCCTTGCTATCTTGAATAGGGTCGAACCAGAATTTGAAGCCACGATCGTATCGTTGGGCCAAGTAGAGCAGAATCGCTGCAGTTTCAAAAACAGCAAAATTGTCCATGGTACGATCAACTAGCACGGGAATCCTGCCATTAGGATTCATAGAAATGAACCAATCTTCTTTCTGCGTATTTTGTGAGATATCGATTTTATGTGTCCTAGAGAAAGTAATGATGTCCAACGTTGTACATATGAGAAATTTTTTGGTGACGAGAGAGAAAGATAAAATTTAACATCACGCACGCATAATCAATCCAATACCACGGTTTGAGCTCCTCCAGATAAATCGATGTTTTACGTCCGTTCGGTGTCCCGGCAGTATAAAGCAGAAACGGCCGAGGAATATTAATCTCAACTGTGCTGTTTACGCCAGCAGAATCGTTCAAATTGCCGCTGGATGTTGTAGCGCCGACATCATCTTCGGTGGGTAACACCAAAGAACTCGAAGATCGACGGAGAACACTGTACTTAGCGAAACCAAGTTGTGATTGAGAGGAGCTAAGGTTGGTGGGCGAGAGCCTTTGATAATGATTGGTGTTTAGTCGAGCGAGACTCCTGCACCAACATGAGGACCGAGAGAAAGATGTAGTAAATGAAAGTAATGGCATCACGATGCAAGCTTGGGAGTCCGTGAATTCTCAGCTACTCCTGTGGCTGGATGAAAGTTTAAGCTTTTAAACTTAAGCGTCATAAAGAAACCAGTCCACGGAGGATAACTTTGGAAAAGGAGTGCAGTGTTGTCCCATCTCATCTTCGTCCACCGGTTTAGGATAGAATTGATGCCAAGACTGATCATGTGTCGGCATAAACCCATTCTTATAGGTAAATATCGGTTGAAAACTTAGGAAAGAGTTTTCCATAAATCATCGAAGGAAAAATTGAAGAAGAAGAATATTTCACAGTTCAAAGCTTCTGTATTTCCGTTGGTATTTTCTCACTTTGTGTGCTTTTAAAGGATAAAATACGCGCCGCGGCTAGGTATATAGCGCATAGTAATTGTTTAGTTATCGACAAGTGAAGTCCAACTACAGTGCGTTACTCGATATTAGAGTCAATATCTTCAAGCAAAACAGCTGCCTGGGTAGACCGTGGCTTCAGTCTCAACTTGTATGGCTTAGGGAACCTAAAAATCCAAGTCGTAAGCTTTTGGTGACATTGCCTATGGCTTGAAGTGAGATCTTGGAACATACGTAATAATATCACTAGCAGTATACTCTGGGACAGGCAAAACAACGTTTCCTTTTTCATCAAGGCCAGGAAGGATATCGCACGTTGCTAAAACAGTAGACATTATAGCAAAGAGGGTTCCTTCCGCAAAATGCCTCCCAGGACATGCACGCCTACCGAAACCGAACGTGAGCTCGTTTACTTTGATCATTTCCGTTTCATCGCCACTGAATCGCTCTGGAATGAACTCGTCTGGTCGGTCGAAGACAGCCGGATCGTGTAGCATGTGCCTTGTATTTAAAGTTAGAGAACGAGGCAAGACTTGCAAGATATCGTCAGTTATACCTACCAAATGTTAGGCAAGACGAGCGAGCCTTTGGGGATCTCGTAACCTTCATATACATCGGCCTGACTGGTCGCATGAGGAATGCCTGTATGGATATGAACTCATAAGAGATAATAAACATGTTAAGAACTCTCAATACTGTACGTACCAAGAGGAACAGCAGGCGCCCAGCGAAAGGTCTCAGCCATAATACTCCTAACATAGGGCAAATTAGGCCTATCACTAATCAAAGGAAGCCTGTCTTCCCCTATTATTCTGTCAATTTCTTCGTGAGCTTTTGCTTGCACCCTTGGGTACAGAATCATGGCCATAAAGAAGGACAATGCAGCAGACATGTTCTAAAGACAATATGGTCCAGGGTTTAAACAAACTCATTCAATGACATGAATTCTCACTGTATCAAGACCTCCACCCAAGACGCTGGTAGACGCCCATATGAGTTCTTCCTCGTCCTCGGGAGAAAGTTTCCCACTTGCTTCTTGTAGATAAGTTCCGCATAGATTCGGCATGCGTGTCTTTCCTGTTTCCTACGGGAAGGCATAAATATGAGCGCCATATTCCAATTACCACTCATGCGACATACTAACAAGGTTTTTCTTACACCATTCATACGGATTCCGAGTCGCATTCCATAGGACCTTACGCCACTCTTTGGCTTGTTTCAAAAATCCTGCACCAGGAGCCCAGTCAGGTAAATACTTAACTGAAAGAATAAAAGCCGTGTCAGTAAATATTTGCATAACAGATAAAGATATATTCCTAACGTTGTGGGATAAAATCCACCAGAAAATTGCCTGGTAACGTTGCTTCACTGAAATTGAGCATCGCAGTCAATGGTAACTTTAGCATCGGGTCGGAGGAGGATCGAACATAATATCCAAACGTTACTCTAATGATGATAAGACCTATCCTCCTGCGTGATCGTGTATAAAAACCATTGGAATTCAGATGACTTCTAGGACTGGACTCACAGTTGTACCTGGTCGACAAGTAACTCGGGATCATTGATTAAGTTCTTTACAAGAATAGCAGCTTCTTTCTCTTGCAAATAGTGATAACGAGGAACCATCATCTGGCTGAAATCTTGAGCAATCAATCGACGTTGCTTTCGCCATGCGTCCCCATACGGCATCAACCCAAAGCTCTCGTCATAGCCCACCCTAAGATTGACCATAAGTTCTCTTGTAAACCTTTAGAAAGATGCGGTGGGAAAACACTAACAGGTCACCAGCCATAACCTATGATATTTTATTAGCACACGTCGCTTTTCAAACGCGTCGAAAGAACTCACAAAGTGCGGACGGTCAGAGTACACATTCGACCGCTTGTCCAGAAGCTCCCTTGCAATCTTGGCCGAGTTAATGACAATCATCGATGCTCCAAAGACATCGAAGTGCATAATATCACCTATCAAGTAGAAAGAAACCAGACCCAAGTGTCTAGAAAAGTACGAAGGTTGTAATTGTCAACGCACTTACCATACAACTTCCCCATTTCCGAGAAATCCAACCACGAAGTCCCTGTCGGCATTTGGTGAGCATTTCCAATGATTGGAAGGCCTCGAGGACCGGGAGGCAGCTTATTCCGCCGTAGAACCCCAAGAGCGACGGAGAATATAAGCCCACCCAGCACTACAGCGGTGAAGAGGGTGTTGTTCGAAGGAAACTCCATGATAGGCCTCCACTCCCACGATGGCTTCTAAAATATTTAAAATGACAAAGCGGGAGCGCACATCTCGTAGCAGAAATTCAAAAGGATCATAAGTGTCTACATGCATGGAGGATCGATGTTGTATCTATCTATGAGTAGAGGTACTGGGGAGATACCAATATACGGCCAAGAACTCAGAAAACTGCGAATGAAATCTAACGAGCAACTTTGCTCGGTAAAGTCCGAAAAAATTGATAGAAATTATGTTGCCGAGTCAAAGCCGAACATTTTATGCCTCTGCCAATACCAAGCGGGTACACAACATTTATTCAACCGTCCCATCCACTTCAGCAAGCAAAGCCGCCGCTTGCGGGGACCTTGGGGTTATTCTCAACTTGTAAGGCTTCGGGAATCTGCCAAGTAACGTGTCAGCACTCCAGCAACTATATGGCATGCAAACGCAGCACATAAACGGTCATGAAGTAAAGGTTATCTTGAACGTACGTGATGATGCCATTGGCAGTATATTCAGGAACGGGGAGGACAGGATTACCTTCCTCGTTAAGAGCGGGAAGGATATTGCAAGTTGCCAAGATCGTGGAAATGATAGCAAAAAGAGTGCCTTCAGCAAAGTGCTTTCCTGGGCAAGCGCGCCTACCGAACCCGAATGCGAGTTCGTTTACTTTCACCATTTCCGCTTCGTCGCCGTTGAAACGCTCTGGAACAAACTCATTGGGATGTTCAAATATAGCGGGATCATGTAGCATGTGCCTTACATGTAATTAGGCATTCTGGTAGGGTCATATAATTATGTACTGGGAGTTTCACTTACCAAATATTAGGCAAAACGAGAGCGCCTTTAGGGATCTCGTAGCCTTCATACACATCGGCTTCGCTGGTTGCATGTGCAATACCTATAAATGTCACTTTATATAGCACGACTTCCGGCACCAAAAACCTTTATACACACCAAGGGGTGCAGGAGGAGCCCATCGAAAAATCTCTGCCATGATGCTCCTAACGTAAGGTAAATTGGGCCTGTCACCAATTAAAGGAAGCCTATTATTTCCTATTACTCTGTCGATTTCTTCTTGTGCCTTTGATTGTATCTTTGGATACAAGATCATAGCCATGAAAAAAGACAATGCGCTTGACATGTTCTTCGACGAAGTCAGACGGATTTAACAAGAGTCTACTGGAAAAATTGGACTAACTGTATCCATACCTCCACCCATAACCGTGAACGACGCCCATATAAGTTTTTCCTCATCCTCGATAGACATCTTTCCGTTTGCTTCCTGCAGATAGCTAGCGCAAAGATTTGGCATTAGCGTTTCGCCTGTGTCCTATAGAAATTTCAATGTTAACGGCACATTCCAGAACTCCACTGCAGCCACGGATAGGCTCACAAGATTGGTTTTGCACCACTCGTAGGGGCTGTGTGATGCATCCAGAAGAACCTTACGCCATTCTTCGGCCAGCGTCAGAAACCTTGTTCCTGGTACCCAACGAGGCAAGTGTTTAACTGGGATGAGCGAATAGACAAGTAAGAGAAATATATATATAATCTGCGATGGCTGATTTACTCACGTAGAGGGATAAAATCCACTAAAAAGTTACCTGGCAAAGTTGCCTCGCTAAAATTGTGCATCGCATCCAATGGCAACGTCAACATCAAGTCGTCAGAGTTCTGTATGTAATATCCATATGTTATTCGAACAATAATAATACTTATCCTCCTGTAAGCCCACGCAGTCTCAGTATGAATGTTCAGGAATTTTTCAAAATCTAGAACTTACAATCTAATCTGGTCGACCAGTGAATTGGGCTCTTTCATGATATTTTTTGCGAGTATGGCAGCTTCTTTTTCTTGGAAGTAGTGGTAGCGAGGGATCATGGACTGACTAAAGTCTTGAGCAATCAAACGGCGTTGCTTGCGCCAATTCTCTCCGTAAGGTTGTAACGCGAAGCTTTGGTCGCAGCCAATGCTAATATTACCATCAATCTTTCATTTAACCACAAAGAACGACAGGTAAAAACACTAACAGTTCACCGGCCATGACCTTTACAAGTAGTCAGTAAGGGGCGCAGCAGTGTCGAGAGAGGAGTGGACCCACGAAATGCGGGCGATCAGAATAGACATTAGAGCGCCTGTCCAGTAGATCCCTCGCGATTTTGGTTGAATTTATGACAATGAATGGTGCTCCAAAGACGTTGAAATGCATGATATCACCTACAAGAACGTCAGCGTTAGTGTAGTAGTCCTTTAGCATCACAGCGATCACTGGCCAAACTTCTTCCCCATTTCGGAAAAGGCTATCCATGGAGTCCCCGTTGGGATTTGATGAGCATTACCGATGATAGGCAATCCTGTTGGCCCTGGTGGTGTAGTTTTCTTCCGCGAAAATCCCACGAAGCCATACAAGATGAGTCCGCACAGCAAAGCGGAAACTGAGACAACGGCGGTGTGCAAAGAAAACCCCATACTGGGTCGATGTACCTGATTGAAGAAGTTAACGGGATGTTCTCTCACGGTGGTCACTGTCTGACATCGCATGCATTAGCAACGACGTGCGCAGGTCGTCGTTACGTTTTGAGAGACGGCAAAAGAGAATACATCATGGTTAAAGTATATTGTACACATATACGAGAGGTCAAACAAAGTTTGAGTAACATATGAAGATAGGTAATGCTATCAAGAGCGCGCCTACTTTGCTTTACTGAGTATAAGA
>Ga0247779_1001581_pt1 | contig 10822 bp, 9 predicted proteins | sample UWRJL221509R5_FD_179925 | JGI IMG/M metagenome (GOLD analysis project Ga0247779, IMG submission 179925) | Plant litter microbial communities from Arlington Agricultural Research Station in Wisconsin, United States - UWRJ-L221-509R-5 | ecosystem: Environmental > Terrestrial > Plant litter >...
ATTTTCGCGCAGCCGGCGGACAAGGGATGGCAGCTTTATCGAGGTTACCGAAACGGTTTGGGCGGCGGCAAGACTCTCGGCGTGCTGTTCCAAACGCTCGGCGCTGAACAGTTCTTCGCGAATTGGCGTATCACTGTCCCAAGGTGAAGGATGTTTCACACGCTGGCGGGGCAGGAACGATGAGATGGTCATGGGGGCCTTTCTGCCTAATAAGGGCGAAGACCAGGGTGGTCGTCTTTTATGCGCGAAGATTACGACCCACCGGCCAGCGGCCAATGAAGGGTCCGATATAGACGCTGCCCATAGAACGACACCGGGCGATCTGGCCGGTATCCTCGGTGTCAGCTACGTTTTGCGGCCGACAAGGTCAAAGCCGCTTCTTTGCTCAGAAGCGGCGTGCGCCTGCCTAATGTTTTTTAGTACTGCTCTCAACTGACGGTCGGCAGCGGCCCCGACAGCAAAAAAGTTGCTGCCTGCTAAAGCGCCAAATTGCGATCAATCGGAAACAGGTCACGAAATCGCCGTGAGCGATAACTATTCAATATGGTCACATTGTCTCTGCCGAAGCAAATTGATTGGACGACAAGAGGTAGTGCGTATGCAGGCGTTCCGGATTTTCACGGCCGAGGGAAGCATCGTTGTAACCTGTCAGCTGCTCGTAATTAGAACACATTCAAGCCGTATCAGTTCTCCCGCTCCCGTATGTCACATTGTGCTCGGCCGCCGGCCGCAGTCGATATCGTCGCCGACGGCGCCGGCCAATTAGGTTGACGATTCAATCGGTTCGCTGATCGGCTTTGGTCAGCTTGAAATGCTATTAATACGCCGTGTGCAACCGACAGACGCCCTTGCTGAAACGCGATGAGATAACGGTTACAAGGAAAGCGGCCAATACTTACCCCTTCATGATCACTTTTGGCTGAGGGAAGGAAGGCCGATAAATTCATGGTGATCGGAGAAAGCTTTTTGCGGCGTCACAACGTTACGTCCCACGGACGAGCGCGGAGAACAATGTGACCAAAACGGAAATCGTCAAGATTATCCTCTTTTTGGCTTGTGCCTTCGCCTGTGCGATGGGGGTGATGCATTATATCGCATCGACGGCGAGCGCTTGGCGCGCCCTGCTATGGATCAGCGTCTTCGCTGTCGGCTTCGTGATCTTCGTCTTTTTCTTCTGCCGGGTGCTGGCGTTGTTCATGGTGCGGTTTGACGGCCGGTCAAAGGACGACATCCGTATCGCCACGATGACACGCCAGAGACAAGAAGAAGCCGGCGATCTGTAAAATCCGCTCGGTCGTGATGCTGTTTCTGCTCAAAGCGCCAAAGCGGATTTGGACATCAGGGAAGCGGTTAAAGCTGACGGGTGCCTTACAAAGAGTCGCGACCGCAGGCGGATCGCGCTTGGGGTGGGTCGGATAGATCCAGTTGTTAAGCGGATTGGTCGCCTGCCACGTGCTCGCCTAAGCGAGCATCATCGTGAAGGCCACGCTCTCATGAGCCTTGAAGGTTTGACTGAGGTGTTCCAGCACCCTCAGGCGATGCCAAAGTCCGATCGCCTGAGAGTGCGCGGTGATGTTATCGCTTCAGCGTTGCAGAATTTGGCCGCCATCGGCAACGATCGTGTGGCCGGTAACCCAACTTGCCATGGGTGAGGCCAGGAACAGGGTGACCTGGGCAATTTCCTCCGGTCGACCAAGACGACCCAGGGGAATGCTGCCAAGCACTTTCTGGTAGAGTCCGGGATCGGAGGTCTGGCACTCGTCCCAAAAGCCGCCGGGAAACTCGACCGATCCTGGCGCAATGCCGTTGGCGCGAATGCCGGACGGCGCCAAGGCCAGAGCCTGCGACGTGGTGTATTGGATCAGTGCCGCCTTGGCCGCAGCGTAAGCGGGAGTTCGAACAGAGGCGGCGAGGCCGGAAATCGAGGAGATATTGACGATCGAGGCGCGGCTGGATTCCCGCAGATAAGGCAAAGCCGCCTCGGCGCAGCGCACCGCAGCCATCAGATCGATATTGAGGCAATTCTGCCAGGCATCGCCGTCATTTTCAAAGCCGGTGGCGTTACTGACCAGCACGTCGATGCCACCCAGGGCGGTAGCAGCGTCGTCGATGTAACTTGTAATGGCCGCCGGATCACCAAGATCGCACATCGCCGCATGGACGGGATGGCCCGCTTCCCGCAATTCACTTTCGGTGTTGCGTAGAGCCGCTTCGCCGCGCGCGCAAATCGATACAGCGCCGCCCGCGCCCGCAAAGGCGAGCGCGATCGCGCGGCCAATACCCCGACTGCCACCGGTAACCACGATTTTTAAACCAGAAAGGTCGATAACCATGATGCTTTTGTTCCCTTATATCGAAGCGCGCCGTGATGCGCGCTCCACGGTATCGTTCATCCAATCTTATATGCGGGAGAAGGCGCAGGTGAAATGGCTATCCCTGGCCGGCCATGGCAAACAGTGGGCTCAAAGCCGGCTTATGCTGTCGGCCGACAAGCTATTCCGGCTCCTGCAAATGATTTCATAAGATTCTTGCCGTGACCTACCCGCCATTGTCGAGAGCTGCCCGGACTTTTTCGGCGAGCTCCTGGCGACGGTACGGTTTGCGCAGAACGTACTGGATATCGCTTTGGGCGCTGTCATGATGGGAGTCCGGCTTTGCATATCCTGTCGTATACAGGACTTTTAAACCGGGCTGCTGGATATGGGCGCTCTCCACGAGTTGAAAACCGGTCATGCCGCCGGGCAAGCCGATATCGGTGAAAAGCAGGTCGACTTTCTGACTGGTTTCGAGGACCGCGAGGGCGGCTGCACCTGTTTCCGCCTCGATGACCTGATAGCCAAGCCCGATTAATTGTCCCTTCACCATGCGCCGCAAGGCGACGTTATCTTCCACCAACAGTACCGTCTCGCCACCGCGCGGTAGCGCTTCGCGGGCGTGCTGTTCAGGTTGCGTCCGCTGGATATCTGCTTGCGCCGAGGGGAAGAATACATTGATGCTTGTGCCGCTGCCGAGCTGGCTGTCGATTGCCAACAGACCGCCGGATTGCTGGGCAAAGCCATAGACCATGCTGAGGCCGAGACCGGTTCCCTTGCCTTGCTCCTTGGTGGTAAAAAATGGTTCGATCGCGCGTTCGATGACATCGGCGGACATGCCCGTACCGGTATCTTTCAGCGATAACCGAATATAATTGCCGCTCTTGGCGCCATTGGGCAGTGGGGTTCCGTCCGTGGCAGCGGAGATGTTCTCCGTGCTTACCGTCATCGTACCACCATCCGGCATGGCGTCGCGGGCATTGATGGCCAGATTGACGATGGCATCCTCAAGCTGCGACGGGTCAATATTCACAGGCCACAGATCATCCTCCAGTTTGGTGACGATCTGCACGCCTTCGCCCAGGCTTCGCCGCAGCATCGTCAGGATATTAAGGATCACGCCATTGATATTGACGATCTGCGTCGACAAAGGCTGTTGCCGGGAAAACGCCAGAAGCCGGCGCGTCAGTTCCGCACCATGCAAGGCACCATTGAGAGCGTCATTGGCCAGCACCTTGCCCTCGGGATTGTCTTCCAGGTGATCAAGAAGAATTTCGATATTGCCGACAATAACGCTGAGCAGATTGTTGAAGTCATGAGCGATGCCACCGGTCAACTGACCCACGGCTTCCATTTTCTGGGCCTGGCGCAGCTGCCGTTCGATCGTTCGGTGGGCGACGCGGCCCGCGGCCTCACGCATCGACCGTTTGATCGCCGGCATCAATCTGGCCAATTTGGATTTCGACATGAAATCCTGGGCGCCAGCACGCATAACCTCCACGGCGACCTCTTCGCTGACGGTACCCGAGACGACAATGAAGGGGATATCCGGCGTTTGCTCCTTGGCGACGGCAAGAGCGGCATGGGCGCTGAAGCGTGGCATGGAATAGTCGGAGATAATCAGGTCCCAGCTCTGCTCGCGCAACGCCGTCAGCATCTCGCCTTCAGTCTGAACGCGGAGATGCGTGACATCGAAGTCACCCTTCTTCAGTTCGAGGATAAGAAGAGCCGCATCGAACTCACTGTCTTCGACGACGAGGAGGCGTAGTTCCTGTCCCATCTTAGCCCTCACCCGCTGACATAAGTTTGCGCAACTTGATATCCGGCGATCGAACCGGTGGTAATACCCTTAACAACTTCAAGTCCTCTCAATTTGGGCGCCATGGCTTTCTCCGCTCAGCGTGAAGAAAAAGCTCGCGCCATCGCCAATTTTACCGTCTGCCCAGATCCGGCCGCCATGCCGACGGATGATGCGCTGCACCGTCGCAAGGCCGATACCGGTTCCTTCAAATTCATCGCTTGAATGCAATCGTTGGAAAACGCCAAACAACTTCATCGCATAAGCCATATCGAAGCCGGCACCATTATCACGGATGACAAAAATCTTCTCGCCGTCGATAAGGGTCGCGAAGAACTCGATACGGCCTTTATCGCGATGACGGGTGAATTTCCAGGCATTTCCCAGAAGGTTCTCAAGGGCGATGGCTAAAAGCCGCGCGTCCCCCGCTGCAAGCAAATGGTCCGACACGATAAAATCGACATCGCGACCAGGTGTCGATTGGCGCAGCCGACCGATGATCTCACGGGCGATCGGCGCCAGATCCAGCTCGATGGGCTGGAAGTCGCCACGCGTGACGCGGGACAGGCTCAACAAATCATCGATCAGCAACGTCATCCGCTGCGCCGATTGCCGCATATAACGGAGGTATTTCTGGCCTTCGCTGTCTAGTTTGTCGGCATAGTAGTCCAAGAGTGCTGCGCTGAAGCCGTCGACACTGCGCAACGGCGCGCGAAGATCGTGCGCCACTGAATAGCTGAATGCCTCTAATTCAGCATTCTTCAGTTCCAGCTCTTCCACCAGGGCGGCGCGGACTTCGGCTACTTCCTTTGCCGCTCGTGCTTCAGTTGCTTCCAACTCCTTGCGCAGCAACTTCTCCCGGATAAATCGATTTTCGTCTTCGAACTGCTTGCGACGTATCTGCGCCAGCAAGCGCGCACGCAGGATTTCAAAATCGCTCGACTTTGCGATGTAATCATCGGCCCCGGCGCCCAGACCCTGGATCATCGCCTCGCGATCCTCGACGCCGGTCAGCATGATGACGGGAATATCGCGTGTCACGGCAACCGCCTTGACGCGGCGGCATGTCTCCTGTCCGCCAATGCCAGGCATGAGAAGATCGAGCAGGATGCATTCGACAGGCTCGACAGCGAGCAGATCCAATGCCTCTTCGCCCGATCGCGCCAGAACAACCTCATACCCGTCACCCCGCAAGGTGAGGGCAAGCTCTTGCAGGAAGGTCTCACTGTCATCGACCGCAAGGATCTTTTTCGGCGCGAGCAAGCTCAGCGTCTCTTGATGTCCCGATTGCGCATGGGCCGCGCGCAAGCTCGCTTTCAGCCTGGCCAGAATGACCGCCAGATCGTCGCCCTTCCGAATGAAAGCATCGGCGCCGGCATCGAAGGCCTGAATTTCGGCGCTCAATTCCTCGGATGCGGTGAGCAACAGGCAGGGAATCCCGCGAAGTGCCGCATCCAGCCGAATACGCCGGATAACGGTTGCACCATCGATCCCCGGCAGCATTCCATCGACGATAATGGCGGTTGGTCGCAGATGTGCCGCCAGCCGCAACCCTTCTTCGCCCGTACTGGCAACCAGGGCGGCATAGCCGGCATCTTCCAGGGTTCCGCGCAATTCTTCCCGGAATGTCAGGCTGTCATCAATAACGAGAATGGTCTCCTGGCCTGACGGCGATTCCGGCCGGGCGCGCCGCATCAATTCGTGGACACGGGCGATGAGATAGGTCGATTCGTATGGTTTGCCGATATATTCATCGGCCCCGGTCGTCAGCCCACGAATGCGATGGCGCACCTCCGCTTCGCTCGACAACAGCATGACCGCCGTGTTCTCTGTGCCGGGCATCTGCTTGATTTCCGTCAACAGCTCGATTCCGTCTGCATCCGGCAAGAGGACATCGAGGATGATGAGCGGGAAACGCGCCGTCGTCAGGGCCTGACGCGCCTCAGCCCCCGTCGCACAGGCCTGTGTCGCAATGCCCGCACCTTCGAGCAGCTCCACAAGATCCATGCGAACGGTAAGACTGTCATCGACGATCAGGACGGGATCGGTCATGGTCTTGACCCAGCACCGGATGGCTGAAGGGACATCAGGAACGGCGCGATATCCGTGAGCCGCAGCACATGCCTGGCAGCGTTCAGTTCGATCGCCTCGCGCGGCATACCGAAGATGACGGAGCTCGCTTCATCCTGGGCGGCGGTGGTGCCACCGGCCTGCCGTATCCTGAGTAGACCCTGGGCGCCATCCTTGCCCATGCCAGTCAACAGACAGGCAGCGGCCGCGCTGCCATATTCCATGGCAATGGACTCGAACAGGACATCGACGGAAGGACGGCAGGAGTGACGCTCCGCATCCTGCGTCAATCGGAAACGGCCATCTCGCACGATGAGGTGGCGTCCGACAGGTGCCATGGCGACACGCCCGACGGCAGTCGAGATGAGATCGCCGTCGCGGGGTTGGGTCACCCGGCGCTCGGACTGACCGTCCAGCCAGTCGGCGAGGGCGGTACCGAAGGGTTCGCCGATATGCAGGACCAGAATGATCGGCAGTTGAAAGGTCATCGGCAAATGCCGGAGAATTTCAACGAGCGCACCCGGGCCCCCGGTCGAAGCGCCAAGCGCGACGACCTCGATCCTGGAATTGGTATCAGAGCTCCTGGATTTGCTGCCGGCCAGCGCGGCTGGCAGCGACATTCCGGGGGACAGTTTGCCGCGTGGATGCGTGATGACGCGAATCTTGGATACTAGTTTGACGGTCGACAGGAAATTTCGTTCCCAATGTCCTTCCGGCTCGCTGCCGGTCGGCTTCTCCAGAACGTCGACGGCGCCCGCTGACAAGGCCTCATAGGTCTTGAACAGCTCGCCGCGATTGGTGGATGAGGACACGACGAGAATCGGTGTCGGGCAATGCGCCATAATGTATTCTGTTGCCGCCAATCCACTCATGACTGGCAACATCATATCCATGGTGATCAGGTTGGGGCGCAGTGCCTGGCACAGCTCAATTGCCCGTTTTCCATCCTCGGCTTCACCAACCACTTCGATGTCGGGATCGCCGGACAAGATGTCCACCAGGTGCCGCCGCACGGTGAGGGAATCTTCTACGACGAGGACACGAACTTTCTGCATTGCTCAGCTCAATAACGTTTTGATCAAGGTGAGCAGCTCCGACTGGTTGAAGCCACTTTTCACGATATACCCCTGGGCACCGACATCCACACCGCGCTGCCGGTCTTCAGGTGCAGCACGTGATGTCACCAGGATCGCAGGGATATTGTGTAACGCAGGGTCGGCGCGAATACGCTGGATAAACGTGTAACCGTCGATGCCGGGCATTTCGACATCGACCAGAAAGAGATCGTATCGCCGATGATGGGCCTTTTCCAAACCCTCCTCGGCCGATTGCGCAAGGTCAACCTCGTAGCCAGCCGTTTCAAGGATGCTCTGCTCCAACATGCGCGTTGTCAGTGAATCATCAATGATAAGCACCGTATGGCGCGGCAACTCGGCCGCCGTCCAATCGGTCTCGGCCCGCGTTATCTGCCCCACCAGCCCGTCCGTATCGAGGACGATCTGCGGATTGCCCTCGCTATCGAGGAACATCCCGGCAACGATACCGTTGCTGGGGGTATAGTCCGGCATCGGACGGACGACGGTACGGCCCGTGCCGAGCAGTCGGTCGACACCTATTGCTGCGAATTCAGCCCCGCCACGCAGCACAACCGTCGTCCAGTTGCGATCGGTTGCCGAGGTTCCTCCATTCAGCGACGCCGTCAACGGCTGAAAGGGTATGGCCTGTCCATTATAGGCGATTGTCGCGTTCACCGACTCCCTGGAAATATCATCGGCCGTCAGGCGCAACGTCTGGCACACGGCACTGAGCGGGATGGCCGCGACGCTGCCGGCGGTTTCAACCAGAAGCGATTCCAATGAGGCCAGGGAGGAGGGAACGATGATCTCGAAGCTGGTTCCTTTGCCACTATCGGTCTTGACGATAATGGTACCAGATAAGCGATTTACCGCATCGCGGACAACATCCAGCCCGATACCTCGGCCTGCTACTTCTGTCACCGTACTGGAGGTGCTGATGCCACCACGCAAGAGCAGGCGCAGCAGTTCCTCGCTGTCGTAATGCCGCGCCTCGCTCGATGTCAGGCCTTTCTTTTGCGCCGCACGCCTGACATCTTCCAAGTTCAGGCCACGTCCGTCATCACTGCAGCGAAAGACGATCTTTCGGCCACGTTGGGAAACATCCACTGTGACACGCCCAGCCTCTTCCTTGCCGGCAATGCGCCGGTCGCTCGCCGGCTCAATGCCATGAGCGACAGCGTTGCGAACAATTTGCAGGAGAGCACTTTGAACGGTCTCGATGACGTGCGAATCGAGGCGGATATCGCCGCCGGAACTGACGAATTTGACTTGCTTCGACAATGCCTGCGCGGCATCCCGCGCGGTCCGTTCGAGCACGTTGAACAATGTTCCCGCAGATACCAGGCGGAGTTGTTCTGTGGCCTCTCGCAATTGGCGCAACTCGCGGTCCATCTGGTCGATGGTCGACCCCAGTTGTCGTTCGAACCGCGCAAATCGCTTGCGCAGCTCTTCCGCAAGGGATGAGACCTGACTCGAACCGCCCTGGGAGGGCAGGGGAATTTCCTTGTTCGCCACAGGGGCCAATTGAGCGATGAGAAGGTCGACGAGATGTTGTGCCGCTTCGATATCCTGCGTCGAGCCACGTAATCCCGTGAGCAGCGAATGGGTTTCCGAAACGCCATCGAGGACCGCATCCATCTCGGCAATATCGGCGCGCACCGTTTGAAAGCTCTCTTCTTTCGCCATCACATAAGATTGGGTCGGCTCCTCGGCTTTAATCGGCGTCAGCGACTGCACCGCACGACCGATCACATCGATATGCGCCAAGACAGAACTGATCTCGGCCGCTCCGACGGCTCCGCCGCCGTCACGGAACGGCAGCAGATCTTCTTCGATGGCATGGGCCCGATCGGCGATTTCCTGCTGCCTGACGACGCGGGCCGCACCCTTCAGCGTATGAGCGAGGCGCAAGAGTTTTGCCACCAGCGTCGGATCATCGGCGTCTTTTTCCAGTTCCAGCGTATTCTTCGAAAGCTGATCCATCAGCTCTCGAGCTTCTAGCCGGAAATATTTATATGGATCCTGGGCCATATATCAGCTCGCCAAGTGTGGCCTGATGATACGCAGCAGATCTTTGGAAAGCCCCGCCAGCTGGGACACGGTCAGCAATGTCTGGCTGGCGCTTGTCTCGGTCTCGACAGAGGCCTGGGCAACACTGGCAATGGCGATGTTCACCTGCTCGACAGCCGTGGCCTGCTGCTTCGTGGAAAGCTCGATTTCACGGGCGGCCTCGGTCGTGGTCGTGACCAACCCGGCGATCTGCTTGAATGCCTGTGCGACATCATTGAACTGGCGTGCCCCGGCATCGACCGACTTCGATCCCGTTTCGGTGGCCATCACCGTGGTATTCACGGCGCCGCGCACGTCATCGATCAAGGTGCGGATTTCCTTTGTCGATCCGCCGACCCGGTCCGCGAGCTTGCGGATTTCGTCCGCGACGACAGCAAAGCGCTTGCCCGCATCGCCGGCCCCCGCCGCCTCGATGGTGGCGTTGATGGCGAGAATGTTTGTCTGTTCGGCTAGCTCGGAGACGATATCGAGGACGGCGCCGATCTCCTGCGATTTCTTCCCCAATTCAAGCATATGGGTGACGATCTGATCGACCTGCCGGCGGATACCGATGATCGATTCCTGGGTTATATCCACGGTGCCGTGGCCAGTGCGCGCCGAACTGGCCGTTTGCTCCGCGGTATGCGAGACGCGCTGGGCGCTCTCGGCAATCTGGCGGGATGTTGCCAGCAATTCGCTGATGGTGGTGGTGATCTCATTCATCGCCGTGGTCTGCTCTTTGGCACCGGTCGCCTGCTGATTGGCGGCGGCCTGCAGTTCGGCCGAGGAACTTTGAACCTGGCCGACAGCGGAGCCGATCTGCTGTGACAGTGACGATGTGATAAACCAGCCGATCAGCCCCACGGCAATGACACCAAGCAGGCCACCCCACAGGATGATGGTCATGGTCAGGTCGGCCGCATTATGCGCCTCGGTAGAGCGTTGCTGCAGCAGATCGATTTCTTCGTGATCGGCGGCGGCAATGATCTCACGCACCTGATCCATGTAGCTTTTTCCGACATTGGTCACGACGAGCTTGGTCGCGGCATCAAGTCCCTGGGTGCGGCGAGTATCAATGGTCTGCTTCAGCTCAGCCAGCTTGGCATCGATCAGGGGCAGCATCTCGGTCAGTCGTTGCTGCTGCTGTGGATTGTCACTCGTCAATTGTTTCAGGGTATCGAAGAGGGTCCTGATCTGCGGAAGAGAGGCCTGATAGGGTTCGAGATAGTTCTCATCGCCAGTGATGAGATAGCCACGTTGCCCGGCTTCTGAATCCTTTAAATATGATTGAAGATTGGCAAGCGTGGTTCGCACTTGATAGGAATGATCCACCCACTTGTCATTGTCGACGAGGTTATAGGTGTTGCGGTACGAGATCGCGGCGATGATCAGGAGGACCAGTCCGGCCAATCCGAAACCGGCAGCCAACCTTCTGCCAAAGGTCCAATTCTTAAACATCCTCACCGCTCCCTCGTTGATTTTATGTCGGTAGATTGCCCGCGAATGGCATCGATGAT
>Ga0247779_1001582_pt1 | contig 10817 bp, 15 predicted proteins | sample UWRJL221509R5_FD_179925 | JGI IMG/M metagenome (GOLD analysis project Ga0247779, IMG submission 179925) | Plant litter microbial communities from Arlington Agricultural Research Station in Wisconsin, United States - UWRJ-L221-509R-5 | ecosystem: Environmental > Terrestrial > Plant litter >...
TTCATCCAAGAACATTCTAGAATACCTGTAGAGTATAAATACTGTTCCTGTAGGTAGCTGTAGCCCCAGCTTCAATCTCTTAGGATTTCCACTATCATTGGTGTGATCTCTTAGAACCATTGAGCCTTACCTCTCTTCTCTCTCTCTCTCTTCTCTCTCTCTCTCTCTTCTCTCTCTCTCTCTCCTCTCTCTTGCTTGATCTTTGTTGGTGGCCTTGTCACACTGATTATAGTGTTGCCCTGACAGCTCTGCTATTCAGCCCAAGAAAATGACATACCTCGGACACCCAAAGAGGCGCTTGCTGGACCCGAATCAAAGGAATGGAAGGATGCTATGGACGAAGAACATGCAACTTTGATGGGAATGGGAACTTGGAAGAAGGGAAAATTACCAGAGGATCAAAAGGTCGTTGGCTGTAGATGGGTCTTCACAAAAAAGCGAGACGAACACGGCAAGGTTATTAAATACAAGGCTTGACTCGTCGTCCAGGGATTCTCTCAGAAACCAGGTGTGGACTACAACGAGGACGGAACCTTTGCTCCAGTCATGCGATTTGAAACTCTACGCACCTTGCTTGCATTTTCCGCTGTTCATAACTTGAAACTACGCCAATTTGACATTAAAGGTGCCTATCTACATGGGAAATTAACTGAAGAAATTTATATGGCTCAACCACCTTTCTATGACAATGGTACAGGGGATGTCTGCATACTACTACGGTCGCTCTATGGTCTCAAGCAAGCTGGGAACGTCTGGAATCAAGAACTCACTCGATCATTGAAGGAAATCGGTCTTACTCAGCTCAAAACAGATTATTGCTGTTTTATCTGAGGCATTGATAATGATTTTACCATTCTACTTGTCTGGGTCGATGACTTCCTTGCTATATCAACCTCTGACGAATTAAATGACCGCATAGAGCGAGAACTTGGCACCAATTTTGAAGTCAAATTGCTGGGACGACCCTCAATGCTACTGGGCGCTAAAATCAATCAAGGAGACCACATTATTACTCTATCTCAAGCTCATTTTATTGACAAACTTTTAGAAAAATTTGGTATGCAAGATGCGAACCCAGTATCAACCCCAATAGACCCTAACATCAAACTGGACGATGAAGATTTATTGGATGAAGAAATAATTACTGAGGGGGAGCAGGATTTGAGGGGGAGTTATGGTTATGCAACTATTATTGGTTCTATCATGTTTCCATCACTTGTAGGACGACCAGATATTGCCTACGCTGCCAATAGACTTGCCCAATTCACCAAGAACCCAAAACCGAAGCATTGGACCGCTGTGAAACGCCTCCTTCGATATCTCAAAGGGACCAAAAATTACAAGCTTACCTATGGCAGATCCGACGAATTACTACACAATGAGCTCAGCATTTATTGCGATGTTGATTGGGCCTCGGAGGGCGACAGGAAGTCTATCAGTGGATATGTTGTTACCATTGCTGGAGGTGCCATTGCTTGGAGTTCCAAGAAACAAGGCACAATTGCTTTATCTACAGGAGAAGCAGAATATGTTGCTGCAACACATGTTGCAAAGCAAGTACTTTGGCATTGTTCAATTCTCCGTGAACTTGAATTTCCTTTACCTGATACATCAACCATCCTTTTGGATAATCAAGCCGCACTTGCAATCGCTCGACACCCTGAATGTCACTCTCGAACAAAGCACATTGACATTGCATATCACTTCCTACGAGACTTAGTCGAAAATAGGACGATTGACATGATCTACATTGACACTGAATATAATGTGGCAGATTTATTCACCAAGGGACTTCCTCGAGGCGTTCACCAAAACTTTACTACGGAGATTGGCGTTCTGGGCGACTAAGGGGGAGTGTTGTAATCAGTGATGCAATTACCTGAATAGGTAGTTGCCCATACGAGACTTCTCGAATATTCATTGATTATCTTAGTGTAATTTATTATCTACATCTTAGAATTAGAATTAGATAGAATACTGTAGATCATTCTTTATTATTCTATCTACACATGTATATAAAGTGCCTCAAAGACGAAGTTGAATAGATAGACTTGCAACCCACTGCGCTACTTATTCAACACTAATGTTTTCTTGACGAGCTGGTATGTATGTACCAAACTCCTCAATTGATGAGACCTCAAAATTAATCTTCCAAAATCGACGGACAGCTTCCTGTAAGAATAATATATCATAAAGGTCAATTATTAAATCTGGAAACTGAAGCGCTAACCTTCCACGCAAGATCTTCTTCTCACGTTACTCTTCTCTGCTCATGCTGCATAGTCTGTTGGCTTCGTATACAAGCAGAGCACCCACGGCGAGGTCGACCTGGTGATCCCGACACAAAGACATTTGCGTTTAAGAGCTGGAATAGCTCCTTAGCAATGTTCCGTACATTATTCATGCCTTCGAGGCTGGTAATATCAATTTGAGCACCACTTCCAGGGCCTAAATTTGTTGAGAATAATTTGAAAGAAAAAAAAAAAACAGGAAGGAGAGACGTACCCTCTGCTGGCTCAGAAAATACCTCTGATGGACGAAGCTCTGAAGGACAAAGGGGTACAACAGAAATATGTGTATGACCACAAAGAATTTGCTGATTGGTTCCTTTTCGACGGCGAGGATTGATAGGATGAGAAGTTGAGGTTGATGCAGGGTGATGAGCACCTGTGGTTGCTGCTTATAGGCTCTGTCGAAGCACCAATATTTCGGTATCCCGTGATGTCTACATAGTGACTTGGTTACATATATAGGAGCAAATGACAATAAACTCACTTTTTCTCGCTGATTCTCAGCTAATATGCGGGTTAGAGTCTTGTTCTAACATTATAATTAATTAGACGGAGTATCGATGCCACTAAAAAGATGAAAAATGTCTGCTTACCATTTCTTCACACTGTTTATTGAGAGTATGTATCTGTTGTTGACCTTGCTCGATAAGTTGAGTCTGAATATATGTGATTTAGATCATGATACAGCAACAAGACAGTGAAATTTACTTGCCAGGTGCTTATTGGTATCGTTTAATCTTCTAATCTGATCCTCATATTGCAGGATATGTTCTGTCATTTGAGTTTCTATCTCCTGATCTGCAGCGCGCCGGCACGCTTCCTCTTCCTGCTGGATACAAAGGTCGTCGATTTCTTTATTTCTAGCTCTGAGCTGGATTGCATGATCAAGGGCTTTCTGTTGTGTAAGCTCCTCGCGATGATGCATTTTTTCACTGTGAGAATTTATCTCCATTAAATTAAGTAGAAATTAGCTCTTACATCGTTGAAGGTTCTTTGGTTAGGTCCGGGGACTGCAACATGCTTTGGACTTATCACTCTATTCTCATCTTCATGAATTTCGTCTTGATTTTGGCATATTACTGTTGGTTGAGGCATAGGCAATCTGTTCCATGTACGCTCAGTATTTCTACGGGTAAGAGCTATATTCTGAGAAACACCAAATGTGTAAATGCAGAAAGAACATAATATATGAATTAATTACCTTGTTATTATTTTGAAGATTGAGTTGAGCTTGTGGATCCAGAGTAGTAAAGGTAAAGTGGATAGCAACGGCACTGCCAAAGGCCAGCTCTGACTCATGGGGTGACTCCTGCAGAAGTCCAATGACAGCTTCTTCTTCGAGTGGGGATGAAGCTGCAATGGATTTATCTGCCCAAATATTCGAGATATCAAGCATAAGATAGTTGTCATGATTATTGGATGTTGCCATAATGGATTAAGCAGTTCAATGATTGAGTGGAGGATGTTAAAATTTATGCAGACACTATGAGCTCTGCCTGTGTCGTATATATTATGTGCCTCATCTTTTTGTCAACACAATTCCATAGCGACACCACAGGTACCTTCTGTCAGTATCACCTTGCCAACTTTTGTCTTGTGAAAACCACATGCAGCGTTCATGGGTTGGGTAGCAAAATTTGTCTTTTAATTAGGTCGCATGCATGTGTACGATGTAGACAATAAGACATGTTAAAGATCTATTATTAGAGAAGCACCACCGCTTCAACACTTCGATGCGACCTCAGTGTCACAGGCTTTGTTGCAATTGTGTTAAACAATAAATGTCATTCTCTCACCTTCATATCTGCATGCACACATACATTACAGAATATACCAATAAGCAAAGTTAGAGCGCCACTTCCATGCAATTGTTTAAGTAGGCAGACATTATGCACAATGTTATTGAAATAACATAAGGTTTGACACCTGTTTCATGTCTATTCTCATGTATAGAGCACATTGGTGGTATTGTATTAAATTCAAATAACAGACAAAACCAGCTATGCTCTCAGACGGTCGTATGCGTTCAATGTAATGCCGTGGGAAAGTAGACTTCAATCTGTGCGGCGCTCGCCGGAATGCCCGAGCACATAACAGCACCAGCTGCCTTCGGAATATATTTTGTACATAAGTTTACATCACAACGTTAATGGTACATAAAATTTAAAACAAAGTAAGGAACCATGAATTCTGCCATAAAAACCCAACTGACATGATAACAAAGCATACTTGAGCGGTTATTTAAAGTAAGGACACCCAAATTGGCGTCTGAGGTAGAAGAACATTGGCCTTGGGTGCCTTATCGTTGGGCGTGTCGATCTTCTTCTGCCATACAGAAATGGTACATGCCTCGTCTATGCCAACAGAGGATATTGCAGAGAATATAACCGGTTTTTCCAAGTGTTCAGCTGCCTGTGATAATAATATTTAGTGATCACAATGTTGTCCGTATATAGAGGCATACCGTCAGAGCTTGAATGCAACCTTTACCGCCATCAATTTTGGTGACCATTTTCCCTGATCTTCGATCAAAGATATACATTACCCCATGGTCGCTTCCACTCATGATGTATTTGCAGTCTTCTAAAAAGGTAACTTGTCAGGGTCGCATTGACTTCTCAACGGTGACCAAATAAGTGCGAACATGATCCCATGAGCTATATCTGTAAAGTGCGGCTCCCTGTGCTGGATCATCCACACAAAATACACCCCTTCTTAGGTTTGCTGCAACATTTCCACTAGAAAGTAACATCAGAAAGACTATTTTAAAATCAATGGGTCTGTGTTCAGACGTACATTTGGCAACCAGTTTGATGGCTATCTTCCACTTGTCCATCCTTGCCACTTAATGTGTAACTTATACAGTATAATAAGTATTGATAGTATGGCGAGTAATACCAACACTTACATGACGCCGTCATACAACCCAAAAGTATATATATCTTTATCTTTGCCAGTTTGACCGAATGCAAGGGCCTTGGGCACGTGGTTCTTGAGGGAGACAGTAAATATAGGGTGAAGTTCGATCTTGGAGCCGACTCTACAGAGGGAGATGATGGAGTTGCGGTTCACAACGGCAAGACCATTGGAGCCGGATTCAAATGTTATAGCCGTGATTTCACTAGGATTGGCAATTTTAGCACAGAATGATTCTTCAAAAGTCTAATTATCAGTCATGTATGTATCAGTGAGCTTTGATGAACAGATAATTGTGAAACCTACGGGTTCTCAGCTTGAACTCATGGCTTCTTTCCAGCAGACGATCATACCAGCAGCCATGCCATATATGAGTCCATCGTCAGGCTCGTCTTCTCTTTGGATCTATGCCAAAGCGGTAGTTGCTCCTCGATCTCCAGCACCAGAAGGTCGAGATAGCTGTAGAACACTCCACGGCTTAGTGATGTGCTTGGAGATAGATTTGCGCAAGTCCCACACATGAACGCCGTCAACACCTGCAAAGGAAAAATTAGAATGTTTATTTCAAGATCAACCTGTGAAGTTCTACCTCTGCTCGCTAATTTGCTGTCGTCGGTTATTGCCATGCACAATATAAGCCCGGTATGACCAGTCAGAAATGCCTTTAAGACATAGGTCATCTCGTCCGTTGTGAAAAGGGATCCTGGAATATTTGCAGTTGACACAGAGGATGTAGTAGAAGCGGACATAGTGAGGGATGGTAATGAAGGTATGATTTGGTGTTTGACCTACTGGAATGTCACCAGGTTATATATAAGTACAATATCATAATCTGGGCCGAGAAATGGATGGAGGTAACAATAATTGAGAAACCAAAGATAGATAAGATGCCCTATGAGCTTATTGTTTGCGATTAGATGTCGGACATGATGTCATGCTAAAAATATATCATTGTACGAACAATAATTATGGCTAAGACGATCGCGTTGGCATTTGCATTGTCGCGCCACACCTTTTGTACTTGCTGAAAGCTATAATGAACATAACTTAGAAACTTATGACAGCGTGGAAGAACATATCAAGAACTACAGTGAGGGACAAAACTGTTCAAATGTTTTTTGAATTTGGACAGTTACTTGAATAACTCTGGACTGGTTGATCCAAACTGGTTGAAACTTTTAACCAAGGTAGATTAAGATGTGATAAACAAGGTACAATTTGTTTTATTACATAATATTATTTTACTCCCACACTATTAATATTCCACTGGTACAAGTACATTTGAACAGTTTTGTCCCTTCCATACATTAAGCATGTGACTTTGTTTAATCAAACCAAATAGCTACAAATAAAATCATGTGACTAGCTTCTAATATATATATATATATATATATACTCTGTGCACAATCTGTGACTATCCCCCACATTAGATACTCTCTCAGACCCTCATGCGATCACTTACTTCTGCTCAATACAACCGCGTTCTTGAACTCCTTGACAAAGGACTTTCCGAACATGCTATCTCCACCACCACTGGTATAAGTATTGGTTCTATATCTGGTATACACTCCAAACATTGATCATCAATTTCTAAAGCTACTGGTGACCGTCCACCCAAGCTTTCTCCCACTGATACCCAATATGCTATCCGTCTTATCACTTCTCAAAAGGCTGACAATGCCACTGATGCCACTAAAACCTTACAAGAAATGACCAACACATCCTTCACTATAAAGACAGTATGCAGAGCACTTTGTGGAGTTGGTATGAAGGCTGTAACAAAGAGAAAATGACTATTTCTCTCCAAAAAGCATAGGAGGATGCGCATGGACTATGCAGAAGCCCACCAACACTGGATAGTGGATGACTTGAAAAGGGTTATATGGACAGATAAGACAAAAGTTAATTGTTTGGGGTCAGATGGGAAGCGGTGGGTATGGAAAAGGGAGGGAGAGGGCTTGAGTGATAGGCTGGTCCAGGAAATAGTCAAGTTTGGAGGAGGTTCTTTGATGTTTTGGGGCTGTATGTTTTGGGAGGGGGTTGGATATGGGACCAAGATTAATGGGAGGATGGATGCTGACCTTTTTGTTAGCATTCTGGAGGATGAACTTCAACAAAGCCTTGAATATTACAACAAAAAGCCAGAGGATGTCCTTTTTCAGCAAGACAATGACCCAAAACACAAGAGCAAAAAGGCCCAAAAGTGGTTCCAAGAGAGTGGATTACAACTCATGAAGTGGCCCCCTCAATCAGCTAACCTAAATCCAATTGAACACCTTTGGCATCACCTCAAAACCAGACTTGGAGACTATGAAAGGCTACCTTCTAGAATTGCAGAGCTATGGGAGAGGGCACAAAAGGAATGGAATGATATTCCGGCTTCTGTTTGTCAAAATCTAGTGGAGAGTATGCCTAGGAGAATTCAGGCTGTGTTACAGGCTAAGGGAGGTTATACCAAGTACTAAAAACCTAGAATAGTATATTATAATATGGAAAGGACAAAACTGTTCAAATGTACTTGTACCAGTAGAATATTAATAGTGTGGGAGTAAAATAATATTATGTAATAAAACAAATTGTACCTTGTTTATCATATCTTAATCTACCTTGGTTAAAAGTTTCAACCAGTTTGGATCAACCAGTCCAGAGTTATTTAAGTAACTGTCCAAATTCAAAAAACATTTGAATGGTTTTGTCCCTCACTGTATCTGTTATGCCAACTGTTGCCTTGACATATCAGCATAGTAAAACACTGCCTTTGCATAGCCAAGCACAGCCAAGCATAGCATTTCACAATTTTTACACAGCATTCTGCAGCCTTGCATAGCCTTTAACAAACAAAACACTATCCTCATAGCAACACACAGCAATTACTGCCTACCATTACCTTATAAGGATGTGTAACTCTCGCATTCCAACATTTTATGTTCATGGAAACCAACGAGGCTGTGCTATGCAAAGGTCTAAAAGACTACTGAAATCCTGAACAAAAAAAAAAAAAAGCAATTTATTTTTCCCATCTCTATTTCTCTCCCTCAAACACTAGGCAGCATTGCCAGTGTAGTTTTGTCTCTATCTTCAAGTTGTACTAAATGCAAGCTTGAAATATATACCAAATTTATCTCAGTCTACCATACCGTACTAAATCTATTTAATTCAGTTATACCGAAGTTATCTATGTCTGCTATACCAAGTTATCTACATCATTTATAGCAAAACTATCTATGCTGCCAAAATTATCTATGTCCATCATCCCAAAGTCCTCAAGTACAACACTATTATATACCAAGTAAGTACAAATTAACCACTGTTAATATTTACAAGATTCCTACCCACAGATATCAGACGTTCCAACACAACTTTCCATACAATACTACCGAGTCACGCATAGCACTACCTCTACAATTACGATATTGTATTCATTGTCACATTGTAAGAGTAGTTAACATCACAATATTTGTTGATCTACAGTCATCCATCTGCGTTGTATATTTTACACAAAAAAAGACAAGGGGGTATGCATATATACTGTAGTTACACAGTACAACAGAAATAAACCTGAAAAAAAATCTAGCACGAGTTGTACAAATAAAAAAGAAGGGGAGTCCGTGAAATTGGCGTCACTGCACAGTGTTACACAGGCCAAAAAGTCATGGGACCGCTCGGGCCGGCGCATGCACTTACTCCTCGTCATCGCCCTCGCCGCTTGACGAGCCACTATCGCTGGTTACACGGTCGAATTCCTCCCTGGAACCAGTGCCATCGTGCTCCTGACTATCACTGACTGCATCAACACCCACTACCTTCAAAAAATCCATGAGTTTGGGCTTCGGAATGGCCTTTGGGACTGGAATAGCAGGTGGTTTCTGGATCTTCTGGCCCTTCTTTACTGCAATCGTCTTTTTGTCCTTGAATGTGTCAGTAGCCTTCTTGTTGAGTGGCCTTGCTTTCGCTGCTGCTACCTTTCTCTTCCCATCAGCCACCTCCCACTCATCCTTAGCCACCTTGAACAGCTTCTGGGCCTCCTGCCTATCCAGCTTATCTTGATCCAGCTTCCGCTTCTTCCTTGCTTTATCCTGTACAAGCTTGTAGAAGGTGTCGCAGGTGAGAAGGTGAGGTTTCCCATCCCCAACAATGAGCTTTGATGATTTCTTCATCTCCTTTGTCTCCTTCTTTGCCAATTGAGTTTTTATCCGGGCAGCATAAGCCTTGTTGAGCACATTGCCAGCTTGGAGTTCAATGACATGTCCCTCGGTGTGCTTCAGCTGCGCTCCGAGCCCCTGAACAAGAGCTAGCAGCACAATTTCATTTGAAGTTGATGGTTGGATTGTGGTAACAGCAGCACAAGCGCTGCTGAGAAGGCCATTGCCAGCCATTTGTTGCTGAGTCCGGGGTGTGTGTTGAGGAGGGGGGATCAGTGGACCAGACAGGCATGCTTTCAGCCAAGTAGTGGAGCTCTGTGTACTGGAGTTCAGCAATGATTTCTGCGACGATTTGGGCAAGAGGATCGTTGTTGGGAAATGATGTGGATGTTGCGAGCGAGGTTGATGAGATGGTTGGGTCAACAGTGGTTGACAAGGGTGGTGATGAGATCATTTGCTTTTTGGCAGATCTCGTGACTCGGCTGCTTTGGCAAGGAGCTGAAATTTCGATGACTTCCTTTTCTGTTTGAGTGTCCGGAAGTGCATTTGAAGCCGGTTGGACATTAGGAGACGTGGAGAATATGCTTTGCTGGGGCAACTCGCCTAGTTGGAGCTTTTTAAGCATATCAGCGAAGACTCCAATCCCGGAGTCATTTACCAAATTGCCTGTGGAAGGTTGAGCAGGTAGGTGAGCCTCGACAGAAGTGTCTTTACTCAGGGCAAACATCTCCAGTTTGATGACAGATGGATCAAATGGGTGGAGACCTGTGTTTCAGAAGGCCATCTTGATGAGCTCTGGGGTAAGGTTTTTTCGATAAGCCTTGTCAAGGATCACGAGGAAGTTGTTTTTTGTGATGGCTTCTCCAGTTGCATGAAAATGATGGTCACGCTCCTGAGATAGATTGTGTTTGAGGGGGGAGAAAACAACAATATCAATGCCTTGATAGATGTGGGTGGCATGTGCCTGATAGCAGATGACAACAATCTGATTTTTCCATGCATATTCCAGGAAATCAGCTGTGTAGTGGGAATTATGGCCATCAACCACAAGGAGTCAAGATTCTCCCTTTCCAGTCTTTGAGCGTGTTTCTTGATCAAAGGTCTTGATCCACTTGACTCCAATCTGCCCATCAGTCCAGCCTTTCTTTTGATATCCGAGCCTTGAGAAATAAGATAAGATAAGCAAACCATGACATCATGGGTTAAAAATGGACATATGATGCACCAAGGGGATTGTTCTCGTCCCACTTCACATTAAAATTCTTTCCCTTGAAGATGACAGAAGGGCGTATGCTGGTACCATCTGCACAAATGGTAACAATAACTGTGATATTTTCACGTGTACCGGCATGCTGCTGATATGGAACACCAGTTCCTTGGGCTGCAAAAACATGTTCTCGCTTGCCTTGACCACAAGGTTGGACACCTATCTCATCAGACCCATACATATTCTCGTGTTTGATCTTGT
>Ga0247779_1001583_pt1 | contig 10810 bp, 12 predicted proteins | sample UWRJL221509R5_FD_179925 | JGI IMG/M metagenome (GOLD analysis project Ga0247779, IMG submission 179925) | Plant litter microbial communities from Arlington Agricultural Research Station in Wisconsin, United States - UWRJ-L221-509R-5 | ecosystem: Environmental > Terrestrial > Plant litter >...
CGTGTGCTTTTTCCAACGATCCAACACAATTCACTCTCTTCCGAATGGATTTCGCTGATATTCTCTGGCCCTGACACAATTTTAGACTTCACACGCCGCATACCCTCTCCACCATCCTCTCATAACCCATATTAGCTCCTATCACAGTATGCGGAGCCGGTACGAGGATGTGTTTGTTTGCTGTGCGCAATTTCTATGAAAATCACCTTCTGCGCTCCTCTTTACATATGATGCGATTCTGTTCTTGGAACATGCCTCTCCATTCACCTTCTCCCAATCGTTATGTTAACGGCCCGTCCTACCTTACATGAACGTTTTACGTTTACTACACATACACATCTTCCGCATCTGCGTGTACTACTTCCTGTGTTGGATACACGCCAACTTAGCTTCAAAACATTCGAATTAAATAGGTCTTTCTCATCAAGACGGATGGTGAGACTATGCAGGATAAGTATAACCTTTCAACTCCATGGAAGTGGTAATTATCAAGCCTTTTCTGACACTATATTAACACGTCATAGGTTCATCCTGCGGCCTAGCGGTCCTAACTTGATAAACTCTTTTCGTGGAATTATTTATCCTGTCCGTCAGCTCTGTGTTGCCTCTGCATTCGCATTTCCTTCAAATTGCAAATTCTGGTTCTTGAAACTCATTGTTGATAATTTGCTTCATTTTAAGGGATATGGAACTACCTTTCAGATCTCAGACGTGTGTGTGAATGCTTTTGTACAATGCATATTTCAATTTCATTGACTCCAGGAGAGGAAGACCGGAACGGAACACACGAGGAGATGTAAGAATGTTAATTTCAAACCGTGATATTGTCCGGTTTACAAAGGATCGCGACTTGGCCATACATGGATTCGAGTTTCCAAAAAAGAAGACGATAACATCCTGGTAAGGCTTCCTCGCGCGTCAACATTCCAGACGCGTTGTTTACGCGATGTTTGTACGGGAAATGTCATGCCGAATGTTCCGAGCACTGCCACATGAACCAGAAATGGCGCGTCATCATTTCATTTTCGTTCTTTCTCCTCACCTCCACTACCATCCCAGGGTCTTCTTTTGTTCTCTGAAGTTTTTCAATTTCTTTAAGCTGACTTCAAATGATATAGATCATCCTATGACTTGCATTGTACACAAGGACTGGTATTTTTCGTGGTGAAGGACAGGGATGAGGTTCGGAGGGCAGTCAATTGGACGGTTGCATGTGTTTTGGGACATTATGTGTGCTTCGGTGCGTGTTTCAAGGGTCCTCGTGCCTCCAACATTCTCACATACATATCTCTGGGAAGATCTTCCGCTGTCCTTGTCTCTCTTAATTGATGCTGTTTTCCCACCACAGACCCTTCTCATTTGTTTCTGTGACGCAAGGCCTCTCCCCGCGCTACGACGTTTAGATCCATCTTTCTCCTGGAGCGATGCTCCACACAAACTTCCATTGATCGCAGGTTCTTCAATGATCATCCTAGTCTGGCGTCCATACACCACTCAATTACCATCGTCCCCATTCTTCTTTTGTTTAGCATTGGGACCCTGGGGTTCGACTCTAGAGCTGAAAATGCGTGCTCTCTTTACGCGTGGCTTTCCTCAAGATCATCCGAGTTACCATGCTCTCATAACCCATTTTACCTTTTGTCCCTGCCGGAGTTGTGGTGCGCAATCTATACGCATGTATCCTTCCTCGCTCCCCTTTCCACAAGATCTGTTTTTGTTCTCGGATCGCGTCCCTCCATTTTCATTGTACCCATCACTGTGCTAACGGCCCGTCCTCCCTCAGAGTTATGGGAGTTCTCAAGTTTCCTCCACATACGCATTTTTCCGCAGTGTGTAAGAAAGGTTCTTGTCTCCGATTCACTTTGGTCTCTCGTATTGTATCTTCGGCTGCGATCTTCTGGTATCGCACTATGTCCATCCGCTACTCGTTATCCGATGTTGTTTCGCATGTAGGCAAGCAAGCGCATTCTAGTCATCCCTTTGCATCATATCTCGTCCTTCCGATTTCTATTTCCTCTTCATACTACCTTCTTTCCCCAACGTCAAATATGCCGATTGGATACCTCCTTGCTGTCTTTAATTTAACGTTCCTTCCAGCCTCCCTCACTGACGTTGATCTTCCCTCTATCTAAGGCGGTGGTCTCCGTGGCTTGCGCATACCTTCTCAACGAACCTGGAGTAGGCCAGGACCACGCTGACACATGTGTCGTTCGAGCTGTGAGGATTCGGATGGTGAGAACACCGATTTTGCCGTGTAGTTTGGATAGATAGGAGTATATGCGTGTCTGGTTGATAGGATATGTTATGTTTGGTACGTACATAGATTAAGAATGTTTTAACACACCCTCCTCATCGTTTTCTCCATAGATTTTAATGTTCCGTGTTCGAATCATTTGGAAATTGAATATAGGATTATGTCGGCTTAACCTGTGTAAATTCTGTCTTTTCTGACAACCAAACGCTCGTATCAACTTGAAGATGTGGATCAAAGAGAATGGGGACTGAGTTCCGTTGGGCGAATTCAACATAACAATAAGACGACACACCTTTTTGTAAACTTTGAACATGGGTGCTGTGTGGGTCTTCGGCCTCGCGTCCACCAAAATCCAAGCTTTTAGAGACTTTCGTTCTGTTTGTCCTGCTTCTTCGAGTTCGAATGCGATAGGGGAGCAAATAGAAGGATATGTGCGTTGAATGAAACGATGGGTTTTCTCTAGTGCGTTACCGTAAATGAAAGGTCTTTTATATTCAGCATCTACTAAACTTGACCGACTCGGGTCTTCCCTGTCGTCCGAGTCATCCTTGATCAACGTAGGATGTCGCCCCCGTTCAGTTGCGTTGTCATACATACATCTACCTGAGCCCAGGCGTCTTCCCTCTTACCGGGAGATTGGTATTAAACAACCGGTCAAATGGTTCTGGGAGGTTTCTGAGTTATTCATATCTGTCGTATTGTTCGATCGGTATGCGTTCGGTAATGAATCCATGGCTCATAAACAAACATCAGCGGGTAACGAACACGATAGGGGTATCGGTGAACCTTTATTTCACGTGTGCTGATTTTTGACGCGTCGTTGACGCGATGCTTGGGCGGGACCCCGTCATGTCGACTCGATGCCGAGTCCCGACCGTTCCGAACACTGCCACATCAACCAAAATCGTTCGCGTCATCATTTTATTTTCGTTCTTTCTCTTCGCATCCACTACCATCCTAGGTTGTTCATTTTTTCTCTTTCGTTCAACGCATTCCTTGACTTGAGGTGATATGGCTTATATCATGGCTGGCATAGCTCACGAGGATACGCTTTTTTCGTTGTGAAGGGCAAGGATGAGGATGGGAGGGTAATTGGATGGTTGCGCGCGTGTTTTGGAACGATGAGTGGGTTTGGGTGCGCGTTTGAAATGTTTATCCCATTCACATTGTACTGACATATATTGTCTCCTGCTCCCAATGTTCCGTCATAGTCATCGTGGGTCCATTCGAGAAAAGCTCCCGTCGTTCTTGTCCATCTTACTCGACGCTGGCTTCTCAACTTGAAACACCTTGCTCACTTCTCCCTGCTATTCAAGGATATACCTGAACTACAAAGACAGGACCTCCTTCTCGTCACAGTCCATGTCATTTCCTGAGGACATCTTTCGTCTATCCACGCCCCACACAAACCGCTCCCTGACTCGGGTTCTTCGATGATTTAGCCTCGTTTGATGCAGCGTGCACTCCCTCGGTCTGTAACTGTACCACTTCAGTCCGATTCAACTCCTCTTAGCTCTTGCCGGATATACTCCACACACCCCGCTTGGAACGGTTCCGACACATCGCGTCTCGGTATTCTTACCTCTCTTGGAGCAGAGTGCACAAGCTGATCATCCCTTTCTCGCGAACAACTCGCTGAGCATTATTCCCCTGCTTTTAACATTTTGAATAGCGCTACTTTCCAAACTGCGAACGCTGTACCCTCACTACTTCTCGCTTTCTCTCTGTACCACCCTCTGATTTCCTGCCATCCTCTTCCGAATGGATCTGCTCTGTCTATTTCTGTCCCTTACACGGTTTCGACTTCGCGCACACCCACCCTCTCGCAAGGACGTGTTTGCTCGCGGTTCGCGATTTCTCTGAAAGTATCTCTTTTGCCACGTGAACTTGTTCACTTCTTCCATCATGTCCTCTCATTCGCGTTGTACCTATCATCATTTTAGTGTTGTTGAGAACAGCCGTAGGACGAGAACGAACGGCGTGAAACATGCAATGCTGGCGGACGCGAAGAAGGGAGGTAGGAAAATGGAGACATGAACAATTTTGGTTCCTGTGGCCGTGCTTAGAATTGTTGGCATTATAGGTGACGTTCAAACATGAAGCAATGCATCTGAAACATGTAAACATTAGGTTGGGTTGGTTTGAGGCCGTTCCTGGCGTAATGCAAGGCCATAGCTTCGGCAAATATATGACACAAAATCAAATTGTCACCAGGACACTTGAAATTCTGAGTTTTACAAAGCCAAAGAATTGAGATTGACATTGTATTGATGTTGAAGTGTGCGCTCATTGGGATTGCCTGAAAGAAGTCTTTGAAAGCTGAGTTGATTTTGAATAGAGAAGCATTAATGGTCATGAAAAGGTGAGAAACCGGAGATGGATACAAACGCGAAAGAGGTGTACGTCAACGTGGAAACATCTTCATTGAAAGAGGGGTATACCGGAGAGACATTCAAGAACGCGTGTTTTCTCATACAGGACGTTAAGCCGTTCGACGCTTGTCAAGACTCAATGCAGACCGGCTAACATTCATCGAATATGTGTTGCCTACCGATTGGGATTGCTTCGTTCATAGAATCAGGCTTGGCGTATATGTACTACTGAGATACACAGAACTAGTTCCGATTCACAAAGGTCGTGGAACCTACATACGTGAGTCCCAGTGGTCGAACAGAGTGATTAAAGAGACTGAAATATTTAAACCCTATAAAATATTTGCCCTCATAGTGTCTATAGATAAAATCGCCCGGTCTGGAACCTTGTTTTCCACGTGAGTAAGCATTTCCGACGCGTTGTTGACGCGATGCTTGGATCTCACGTGTTGTGCCGAGGGTTCCGGGCACCGCCACATGAACCAGAAATGGCGCGTCATCACATTTTATTTTCGTTGTTCCTCTTCGCGTCCACCAACATCTGCTCCGGTTTACTTCAACCCATTCTCGACTAGAGACAATGTGACTCGCTCTACGACTGGCATTATTTATGAGGACACGCGTTTTTCGTGGTGAGGAAAGAATTTGGATGGGATTGGTTGGCTGTGGTGTGGTGTGTTTTGGAAGGATGTGTCTTCCGGTGCGCGTTCGTAAGGTTTACCATGCTCGACTTGGATTCATACGTACAACTCAACCTGTCTCCGTTCTCCAACATTTCATCATCGTCATCGCCTGACCATCCGAGAAGAGCCCCCGCCGTACTTGACGCTGTTTTCCCAACGACAGACACTCCTCTCCCTGCGACGCAAGCTCCCTCATCGAGCTCCGCTTATCACAATACGTGTCCTTTTCTGTGATAAACTCTTCCTTCGAGCCACTCATCACATAAACTGGCCCCTATCGCCCATTCTTCAATGATTATCCTCGTTTCGCGCAGCATGTACCACCCCCACTGTGTCAACGCGCTATTTCGGTTTGAACTGCCCGTCTTTACCATTGCTGGATCTACTCCATATTCATTCGAAACATCGAGTCTCCTCTTCGATCCTCTGCTGAAGCGCAGTGCGCTCGCCGATCATCATTTTCTCTCGACCTACACACTTATCGTTGTAGTATTTTCTTCAGCGTTAGTTTACGAGCTGCAGAGGTCCTGCCCTCTCTACTTCTGGTTTTTATCCCAATCAAAATGGATTTTACTCCCTAATTACCCGACCATCGTTTCTTTTGGGCCTCGATCCTCTCGCTTGACATGGATTTACAATCATTTATTAAATCTGCATTCATATTCCCTCAACTTTGTACGATTTCTGACTTCACGCGCCTACCGCCTAGCCTCCTCACCTCAAAACCTCGAACATGACGTACCCTATCCGATCCTCTGCTGAAGCGAACTGTGCCAATTTTCTCTGCCTCCGTGTCGTGTTTCTCGTCACGCCATTCTGTTCGCCGCAATGTAAATTCCATGCACCCTCTCTTTTGCTGTCAATCTCTTATTCTATGTGGCTTCGATTTTATGGCTTGGTTCTCTCCATACATCCCTGCTCCCGATCGACCTAAGCTTATCTTCCTTTAATGGATGTCTTCCCGAGTGATTTGCACGGTCATTCTCTTGCCCTTTCTATCAGATTTTACGATCTCATTTATCTGGGACGTATTTCCTGATTGAGCCTTGTGCGTTGCGCTCGTCCCATGTCAGAATTCTATCAAAACTTTACTTCTTTCCTTCACGACCCGCCTACACTCTCCACTGTTTCCTCATATCCCGTCATACCCCCTCCCAATGTATGCCGGTTCAAAGATGAGCTTATTCCTTTTCTTCATTGAGTTGATTTGACGAAAATTTGGCTATTTACTATTATCCGCCTGTCCCCGAAGTCGACATACGCTTCGGTACATGCACGAATGTATTCACTGGTTGTATTACCCCCGGCGCGTACATTGATTTGGTTTTATTTTAATTCTCATTCCTTACTATTCGATCGCTAGATTTCAATGTTTCGCGTTTGTATGGATTCGGGTATGGGACTATGTTAGTTTTTGGTCGCCACATCGCCCTTCTCCTTTGTTATGCAGCCAGTACACGATGAATTCCACTAATTGCCCAGTTCTCGCCGTACTTCTCGCTAAACGACCCGTGTTCGCTCTACTCGGTCCGTAGTATCTAGTCAATCCTCTCCGTGTCTAGCATGCTGACTTGAAAGGTCGGGGTCGTCTCATTCCCAAGTGTATGCGCTGGTATCGCCATCAACATTGCTCTCTTTTGGACTGCGCGTACCCCTACACTCCAATCAGCCCACACGTCTGTCTATTCTTCTTCTGCTTTTCTTCATTCATTCTTCAACTTCTCTATGACTCGATGTGAATTTTGCTTCCTTGGACTGCATGGTATGCACCCACTGCCTCGTCCCCATTTCTGCTGTCCTTTCACCTTTTTGAATAGGATCGTCTGGTTACACATCGTGCGTGTGGTGATTTGGATAGCAGGGAAAGTTGTGTTATAAGTGCACGTAAGTAAACCATTCTCGCCTCTCAATGATTCTGTCAGTTCGATCCATGTATACTATTTGCCGATCCATGTTACTTATGACGGATTGATCATTTATGCAAATCCCATCCACCCCCTTTACTCAGATGTGTGCGTGAAAGGTATTTTCTACTCTCCTACTCTTAGACACACTCTCCTCAGCTGCTTCTGTCCAAATCTGCGACCTGATGGTCATTTTTGTTTAAAGACCCCAGTAAAAACTACTCAACCTTCTAGCCTGGTTCCCGCAATACGTTTCCGGCCCTCGCTCGCTTTAGCTTCTCTTCTTTGGTCAGAAATCTTTTGAAAATTCGATTTCTTTTCATTCGGACCTTGCAGAAACTAGATGTTAATTTGAAGATCATGTCAGATTGAAGTAGTTATAATACACGCACTTGGTTTATTTACTGTCTTGCATCGGCAATCCAATGATATATATCACTGGCCTTCAACATTAAGGTCTCCTGTCCCAATAGTAGATTCTGCCCGTTCCAAATATTCTGCCATCATGCGCCGCGCCCGCCGGCTGAGGGCAGGGAACGCTATCGACATGCGAGAAAATGTTTTTGTCCTGCACATGTTGATGAGGGGTATATATGGCTCGGCCTGAGGCAGAATCTCGACCAAATACTCGAGATAAGTCATGTATTTGTAGGGAAGTTTGCTAGAAGGTGTTTTATCCCTACTATTCCAGTTGCCGGAAAAAATGGAGCAAGCCCAAATAGAGTCACACCCGGGATCCTTCTCGACTTTGAGCATTTCCGCAAAGCTGATGATGACAGAGTACCTGGGTGGATTGTATGTGTGGAGAAGTTGGTCTGTTTGTAGACGATGCCTGAATGTTCTATGCCAATGCCATGGGCGGTGTTGGCGGATTCTTCTATTTATGCTCCGAATCTGGATAAACCCATGTGCCTCTGGTCTGAGTTCAGAATCATGATTAGAAAGGAATTGAATGCAGTATGCTGCTGCCCTAGAGTACATTCGAGATTTGTCTGCCTTTGTGAGGATATTGCGGAATGTATATCCAATTTGGTCATAAAATTGCGCTCTACAAGAGCCGTTGCTAGTAAGTAAGCGAATTGACTCTGATAGATTGCTTTTGAAGGCGAGATATAATGTTCTATGCTGTCTTCTGATATGCCAGAAACCCAGTGCGAAATTTGATTCCCAATCATCACAGTATCTGCCTTTGAGTTCGTCCAGGATGCACGTACAGAAGACCTGAATATGATCATGATAAGCACTACTGATCACGCTATTTTCCGTCTGCAAATATTTTAGATAGTCCAGAAAACTCCACAAGGAAAAACACATACATATTGGCTAAGCAGGTGGAAAAAATCCAGAACAAACCACAGTTCATTGCAATCGGTTGTGTGGGAAAAGAGTGCTTTGCAGAATAACTGCATGGGAAATTGTGTAACAGCATTGAGAGCGGCCTGATAGGAAGGGTTATCCCACTCTTCCTGTGATATATGAATATGATCTAGAATTTCTAACGGGTCCTCATCAGCAGACATGAAACGGCAACCTGCATTGGTCTCTAGATTAAAGGAAGAATATCAATTACAGTACACATATATAACTGCTAGAAAGTTTGCTGACCTGAGTATATGTCCAGTATCCTCACAAAATGTTTGGCTATGGTTTCCATCCGATTCCTGGAGAAATCCTTTGATCGTTGTGGGTCGAGGAGAAAATCGGTGAATGACTTGTGTAGCAGATCAATACATGTATCATCCGCAATCCGTACAATTGATGCAACATCGGAGAGGAGAACCTCAACATCTCCAGACTCTAGTCCCAGTATTCGCTCCACTCGACCTACCCTCGCAGAGCCACCATACATGGCAGGGAAGATCAATATATCAACTAATAGTTGTGGGTCATCTGCTGTCTCCAATATGTGTGCATAGAGTGCGTCCAGCTGGGAAAATGGCAGGTCTTTGAATGGTGGACGAAGGCCAAGAATGGAGTCAAATCTTTGATGAGGACGGTGGCGAGGTGACTTTACATAACGGACTACTGTCACTGCATAAATGAATTGTCCGGATGATTTATCTACAACTTGATCCATATGGTCCTCTTCTGGCCACGAATCCGGAATAGAAACCTTGAAGATGTGACCTTCCTTGATGGCCTTCAAGTGGTCGGAGAGGTATAGTCTGATATCCTTGTGCGGAGAATATTCATTCCCCAAGTATATTTTGAAGAGCACGCCTTGAGCATGGGGTGACGAGAAGAAGTTGACGATCTGGTTTCCTGGACGACTATAGACCAGGAATCGAATTGGAAAAGGTGAGATGGTTGATAGGTATAGCAGAGCGTCCAATATCTCGAGTTGGCTAGTGTGATTATTGCACTCATCCAGGCCATCTATTACAATGACGCGTGGCGCTAGCCCCGGTTCATTGCTGTATTTCGACGCTAATGGACCGATCAAAAGCGCGGATAGTTGCTCGCGCATGGTGCGATTGAAGATCAACGGATCATTGTCAATGATTGTGGTCACGACCTGGCGAACAACGGGACTGAGACAGCAGACCTGATATATAATGGTCGGGACGAGCGAACGAGAGTGATTTCTGGTCGAATCGTTCGCTCCAAAGAAGAAACTTGCGAGTAAACTGCCTTCCTCCGCACAGCGCTCACAGACGCTTCTTCCAATTGCAGATTTCCCAGCGCCGGCAGCCCCAGTGACCCAAGCAATATCTTTCTTTTGGGTCCCATCCTGTACTCCCGCTATCCAGTCAACAATCGCCTGAATTACCGCGAGGCGCGTGCCCGGATGACACTTTGGCGCGTCGAAATCATGACCTGAGTTATGCAAAGCGTTTGGCGCGACGGTATCCAGAAGTCGCTCAAATCCACCTGTGGGCCAAATACATCAAGTAGTGAATGTCTTGAAAGATAACGCGCCGGAGCTCACCCTTTGGCCCACTCTGAATTTGCGTGTTATTTGAAATCGATGTGAACGTCCCTCCAGAAATGACAAAGTTAGATGCTCCGGGAAAGATTGAGCTGTTGGATGTCGGGTTCACCATGGATGATACGGAAAAAATTCGCTCCTCGTAAAAGCAATGCAGAACGACGAACCCTGCGATGATCACTCGTCGTGGTGGTAGTAAAGGTGGAGGGTACATCGATGACCTGGGGCAGTATTATCACATGTGGTGGCTGTTCCGGGGATCTTGATATTTTTAAAACATATCAGCTGACAAGTCACAGCATGTTTTCCGCACAGCCTTCCGACTTTTACCTACCTTTACCCAGGCTCTATCTAAACCAACGGTCCCGGTACTCTTCCGTCACTATATTGTTATGATTCATCAAAATCAATGTCTGATCCTGTTCAAGTCTCGTTCATTCTCTCGTTATTCATTTCTGTTCTTGTCATTTGTACTACCGACACGCGAAGCTCGAATGTGTGTGTCAAGGGCATTGGTTTTTTTGCGTGGCAAGCGTGCACCGAGCGTGCCGGCGTGCAGAAGCGTGGCACGCTTGGCACGCTTCTGTTAGTTATAAAATTCAAATCATGTCTAAATTTCAGTCTTTACATGCTTTATTTACTTCTGAACCTACTATTATGGCTACAAT
>Ga0247779_1001584_pt1 | contig 10809 bp, 14 predicted proteins | sample UWRJL221509R5_FD_179925 | JGI IMG/M metagenome (GOLD analysis project Ga0247779, IMG submission 179925) | Plant litter microbial communities from Arlington Agricultural Research Station in Wisconsin, United States - UWRJ-L221-509R-5 | ecosystem: Environmental > Terrestrial > Plant litter >...
CTTACTAGATGAAAGTTGTATGCGCCCGGGGGAGCCAGTGTCACTTTTCGAACTGTCACACAAATATTTGCCGAAGTCTGCCGAAAGGCAGAACTATAGCAATGGGTCGCATCTTCGTCGCATTCATCATTTTTCCAACATAAGTATATAATTCACGCACATACGAAAGCAGAATTACATATAAGTCGAAGTAAGTCGTCCTGTATCAGTGGCTGGGTTTACTACCAGCATATCATAATTCATTATTAAATAGAAGGGATAGTCGGACGCCCCTCAATGATGTGTTAGCTAGGAATCCGTCTACGATCAACGAGTCGGGAACGAATGTTCCATGATCAGAGAGCATTTTAAACCATCTTCCGTACGAGAGGTAATGTCATGTCGAAGTCATGACATCGCTGAACCTTGAAGACGCGAACTCCCTGTTACGAAAATGTAAATACTGTATTCGAAGTATGCAGGATATTCCAGGATGCTGAAACCAAGATGGAACCCATTGCGGATGGTAGCGCAGTTGAAGTCTGTAGCCACAGCCGTAAAGCCAGTCGTAATGCTCTCCAAAATTTCTCATCCGGAGTCAACACCCAAGGAGAGTTCTCAACGTCGCCAGGACCATTGGAAGACATCGAACAAAATCATCAGGTCCAAAGATATGCAGTATAGCCTGGAGGAACGACTCAGTCGGACTTTTGAGGGAACCCACGGTAACATTTCCCACCTTGAACCGAGTGAAGAGATAAAGCCTTTGTCCAAGCATCTTATAGACTAAGATTGAGAAATTGCAAAAATTTATGCTAGAACATTCATGAGTGCATGACTGCAGAAAGCAAGAAGCCGATCCACAAAATGGATGTGGCTGTACGTGGGAACGGAGCTAAATTGCTCAATGAGTTTAAAAGTACTTCAGTCATCGTTATTTAGATGGCTTTTTACACTTTTCCACACCGTTCAGGCGGGTACCTATGAGCCGCATACCGGAATACGGGCAGGACTTGGGACTTCCACCCAGAAACGCGGTCGAATCTTCTTCAGCATCATCCAGCTCGATAATGGGTATCGATGAAATTGGTACTTCAACTGCTCAGGAGGATGAGAGGACAGGGCTGTTGGACGTCGAAGGACGCGCTGGCGTAGATCAGTATGGCTCTGTGACCCCTCCAAGAAGTGGTGAGTTACTAATCTGAAATTTGGGTCTCTGTATCTAGAAGAGCTCGCTCATTGATGTTCGTTTTTTACCTGCGGTATAGGAGCTACGAGTTCAGCACAATCGACCTTAATGAAGAGGATCAAATACTATATACCCTCTGTAGCATGGATTCCAACGTACTCTTTCTCTCTGTGAGTCCCTTTCAAAGCAATGAGCTTGCCCTGGGCTTTCCTTACCAATGTGTTCAAATACTCCAGGTTCGGAGGGGACTTTCTAGCAGGCATTACTGTAGCATCCATGCTCATACCGCAGTCCGTCAGTTATGCCACGTCGTTGGCAAAACTCAGTCCTGTGACTGGTCTAGTGAGTTCTTATTGCGTATGATTGCGGATCTTGTCAGAAGTTCATCCTACTCGCTTCCTCAGTTTTCGGCTTCCATACCCGGGATAGTTTATGCCTTGCTCGGCAGCTCGAGGCAACTTAACGTTGCTCCTGAGGCTGCCCTGAGCTTGCTGCTTGGACAGGCGGTCTCAGAAATACGACATGATTATCCTGAAGTCGACGCTGAATACTTGGGGTTGACGGTAGCAAGTGTCATTACGGTCCAGGTTCGTAAGCTACTTTATTTCGCACGCAATGCAGTTAATTGACTCTAACGGTAGGTTGGCCTGATATCTTTTATGCTTGGCTTTTTTAGGCTGGGTTTTATTGATGTTGTTTTAAGCCGTGCACTTTTACGAGGCTTTATCACAGCGGTCGCTGTTGTTATAATGATGTGAGCTTATCTAAAGACCCCACTACCGTATCTGCGCTCATGCTTCCATTAGCGAACAATTTATTCCTATGCTAGGGCTTTCGAAATTACATCATGTCGTCGATCCAGAAACGACCTTCGAGAAATTATTTTTCCTGTTTAGAAATGCATTTACGAACTCTCATGCACTTACGACAACCATCAGCTTCTCCGCCTTATTCGCCCTTGTAGCTCTGAGAAACGTTAAGAATAGGTTTAAGAAGACTTGGTGGATATATCGTATACCAGAAGTCCTCGTGGTTGTTATTCTCTCCACATGTATGTCATATCTGTTTAATTTTGCTTGGGAAGTGTCATTGAACGCAAATAATAGTTATTTCCGCTCAGTTTAATTGGGATTTGGATGGCGTTGACATCTTGGGCGCAGTTGATGTTCGAACTGGCGACCATTTTATTGAGTTCCCATTGAAGAGCTCACATCTCAAGTTCTTACGTCGCACGACATCCACTGCAGTGTTAGTACCCTTCAAACGCTTTTTTCTTACTTTTTCGTTGACGTATGCGTACCTTTCAGTGTCATTGCTGTTGTCGGCTTCTTGGACAGCATCGTTGCGGCTAAACAAAATGCTGCACGTTTTGCGTATTCCATCAGCCCTAATCGTGAACTTGTGGCTTTAGGAGCCGCCAATCTTGCTGGGTCATTTATACCTGGTACATTACCTGCTTATGGGTCTATTACAAGGTAGTTAATATGTTCGTACACGAAGTTACTCTCTCTGATTTCATTTCTCGTAAAGGTCACGCATAAACGGAGACGTTGGAGGCCGGACTCAGATGGCTTCGATCGTTTGCTCGAGTGTTATCCTCCTAGCGACATTCTTCCTCCTGCCATGGCTCTTCTACCTCCCTAAATGCGTTCTGGCTGCAATGTAAGTTCTCGCGTCACAATTTCAAGGTAGAAGGTTTTTGTGCTAACATTTGTTTATACAGCATTGGTCTCGTTGTCTTTTCTCTCCTCGCAGAAACGCCTCATGACGTCCTCTACTACTGGAAGTCAGTGTTCTCTTCTTTGACTACTATGTACCTAGCAACCTCACAACAACTTTAAGCATGTCGGCCTGGGTTGACCTCACTATTATGTCGCTAACGTTCTTCCTGTCCATCATTTGGAACATTGAGGTTGGAGTCGTCGTCGGCCTAGTCATATCTTTGCTCTTGGTCGTCCACCGTTCGTCGAAGACAAGGATGACTATCCTGGTATGTTTGAACATAATGTGTAGATGTCTGTCAAGACTCATTTCTTGGTTTTTGTTAGGGGCGTATTCCTGGAACTGATCGGTGGAAACCTCTCAAAGAGAACCCAGAAGCGGAGGAAAGTGTTGTGGGTGCATTAATTATCCGTATCAGGGAGAATCTAGATTTTGGTACGTCATTAGTGCTACCATCACATAGGAGTCAAGGCAATGTGGCTAATAAAGAGTCGAACAGCCAATACCGCTCAATTGAAAGGTTTGTTCGGCTTCTACCTAAATACAGATAAGAGAATTCCAGACTGACGTTTATCACAGAGAGGCTACGTCGCCTTGAATTGTACGGTGTTGACAAGTCCCATCCGTCTGAAGAACCCCGTCGAGAACAAGCGTCTGTTTTGGTATTCCATATGGCCGATGTTGACACATGCGACGCTTCGTAAGCAAATCTAGTTAAAATGAGACAATCATACACCATTCCTCATTTGCCTTGCATTACGATACAGTGCCTCCCAAATATTTTACGAACTATGTGAGGAATACAAGGTATGCTTGAACTTGTCATGTAGTGTGGTTATCCTCTCATAAAGCTCCATGCAACAGAGTCGTGGAGTAGGGCTCTTCATTACCCATCTTAGACCGAATGTTCAGAAAACCTTCGAAAAAGCGAGGATTTGGGACCTTCTTGGAGCAGATGCCTTCCGAGAGAGCGTAGCTGACGCCATGGCCATTGTAGAAGGCACTCGCAGGCGTGACTCTGCCTTCCCAGACCTCTAGAATGGATGCGATATTCAGGCAAAAGAAACCTAGCACCATACGACAAACATACCATGACGACGCCACGGATATATACGACATTTAACGGAACCAAACGGAAGAACATATGCTTTTAGATACCATTTTGACTGAAGTTTCTATATTGTTCCATATATTTCACATATCTTAATTAAGGTCTTCTTGTCTAAAAACTTGTTTTCCAGATATTCACCATTTATTGGTCAGAAGGACCTGCGAAGTTTCCCCGTGCAGTTTTTAACACGCCTGCTTCTTTTACCTCTCTGCAGGATGCTCCATTCCCCGCTCGTCTTTGTATACGTCATCCCTCAAGTCATATTTCGCTTGGCAACGGAGTATGCTCACAAAGCCGCCGCACTCCCAAAAAGGATATTACTGCTGTTTTAGGAAATCTGCACCATTCCGCTGATTTATGACGAAATGAAATGTTGTCAAGGTTTAAGCCGCTATGCATGATTGATCGGTAGATCGGTTACCATCCCCGGGTAGTGAGTGCCTACAGCATTCCCGTTATATCCACACGAAGTTCGCCAAAAGTGACGTGCCCGTAAAACATTGCGTATCACGCGAAGGAATTACATGAACTAAGGCTTTGTTTTCAGTTGGATCGTCGTGCTAAGTTTAATATTTCTCCACTTAGAATGTATGCATAGGATGCGCAACTCTGAATCATCGACGGTCGCAAAAAATCGGGGGCCGTTTCTTGCTCTTTTACTCTTATAAGTGAGTCCTTGGGTCTTGCGGAAAAACCACAAGCTTGTTGCTTGTCCCCACGTAACCTTTTTCGCCGCTCACAGCCATGTACCGGGCTCGGGCCTCTTCCATCGTCTGCGCTGTTGTCCTTGTGGCGGCGACATCCTTGAGGGCTTATGCCTACCCCATCCCCCAGCCCGGTAAACAATGCATGGTCAACTACTGTCTGCGCACCTTTGCAAGTTTTCCACCTCGAGGAGGTCTTAGAGTACCCTCTCCAATTATTCAACTGCGAACCAATGCACAACGGCTCGCTGATGGCTTAGCCCCGAAACCTCCTATTCGTCGCGGTCAGAAACGAGGTGGGCATATATTTTAACTTAGAGCGTTTTTTTCACAAACACATAACTGACTCGCCAACATAGCCACTCCAGTGAGACACCAAGCTGATAACCCCGAAGTGTCTCCTCCAGTGGTTCCACCGAGTCAATTTGTCCGCCGGTGCGGTCTCATGGCTGCTATGAACAGTACTGGCAGTCCAGTTGGCTACATCGGAAGGTCCTCCTTTGATGAATCTGGCTTACTTCACCTTAACGAGACAATGAGTAATGCTGCCACTGCCTGCTTTACGAGCGAGAGGGGCACTTCCCTAGTGCAGAATGTGTCGTTATCTTTCGCGGTATGGGTCATCATCAACTACTACCCCGATTAACACTTCTTACTCTCTGGCTTATTATTCTATAGGATCTGAACACCGAGGGTCCTGTTGACTTTCCTCTTCTCGCGTTGGTACAAGGCTTGAACAACACAGATAGTAATATCGGATCAGGGTCTTCTCAGTACGTCGCAATCTTTTCAATATTATTTGAAGTTTGCTTACCACCTCCGACTGGATAGGTACCTCACTTTTGGCGGCGCCGTAGGCCCTGCATGTATGTTCACTTTGTCACTCTGATCTCATACTAGTTAGCTTTAATTAAAATTCTATAGCCCCAGCTGGAAGTCTGCCTGAATATGTCAACAACACGCTATCATTCGCCTTAGACATTGAGAGAGCGGCGGAAACCAGTGTGGTCTGTAGCTCTTTGATTTCTAAACTTTCATGGGACCCTCATTGTTTTTCAGTGGAGTCTCAACCTAAATTCCGGAGCGCTAACCGCGCAATGGACGAACGAAAACGGCAGTACGTCCCCATCGCGCATACAGTAACACTTTTGTCAAGGAGACATACCTAACGTTATATGTCACTCTTTTAGCGCAACCTGACACATTTATCTTCTCCGCGGGAGGGATCTTATATGCGAGCGGTGATCCAGATGCATTCAGTGCAAACTCCACTCTAAAAGTTGAACTAATTGTAAGTATATCTTTACTATAACCTCGCCCAAAATACACGCTAACCATCAATCAGACTCTCCTATTTATCGCATTCTAATGGATGACTGCTTATTCAAGTTCCTTTCCTCGATTTCTTCGCTTTCAAGATCGATTTATGGACTTTAAAAGGCATAAGGACTTGCATATATTTCGTACATATTACAAGATTTTCCAGCTAGTGTTACTGTACTACAAATTAATGGACATTTCCGTACGTAACTATGTAGGCTACGATTTTTTCTTGGCGGTACGTGCTTTTGTGCTGTTTCAAAGGCTTTGCAATGTATTACACGCTGGCATCCAAGTTTAATTAATGGTGTGATGCTAAGTTAAATTGCCTGTATTCCGGAAAACTTGACGGGGATTAGGGATACGGTCTGTCTGAAGAAAAAGTAGTGCTGTCGGGATTGAACGCCACGATCCTAGTTGAAGCCACAGTAGGGGGTCTAATGCCTTCCGAAGATTTGGAAGAGTTTTGCTGAGAGTCATCCACAGTGCTAAATATTACAGACGTCCAGGTACTACTGTATTGACTGCTGATGGCTTCAGAAGAATTGTTGGACATCCTTGAGATTATCCGATAAAAGAACATCGTAACGATGAGGAGGTTGCAGACGATCAAGGAGATAGCGGCCTAAGCGCATATTTAAGAAACTTTCTATTGTAAACTAAGATGAAGAACTCACTTGCATAAACCCAGTCATTTGGAGAACATTGGAATACTCCCCTTTCCTCAGGTAGTTCACGGTCCAAACCGTCGTGCATACAACAGAGCTCATAAATGTAAGGGCGCTGCTGCAGACAAGTGAAAGCACCAGGCGACGCTGAGGATTCGGTAAATTTATCGTCCTCAACATGATGAGCGGTGCAAGGATCAGCAGAATATCCGACACAATTTCCACTGCAGAGCAGAGGTCAATCGAATGAGACAAGTATGTCCAGAAAGTAGGTAGTATGTATACACACATGCGTAGGTAGAAAAAGTGACCGCCACGCCATTCCGACCATGTATGCGGACGCAAGTGGCCAGCTGTGCTTTGTACCACGCTGTGGGGAGTGTATTATAGCATTCGAAGATCCAAACAAAAATACTAAAAAGATATATCGCAAAGAAGAGAGTTGCACATCCTATAGCACACCGTCGGTAGGGATGTCTTTCTTGGAAGAGTCGGACGATCGATATCGCCAGGCTGACCCGGGAAATCCTAAAATAATTGTATCGTTTTAAAGACTAGCCGTCCAAGGTGTAAAGAGAAAGATTATACCATACTATGGACAAGTATGTGATCCTAAAAAAACCAGGGGAGGTTATTATCAAACGGCTGGTCTGTGTCAGGTCCACTAGGAATCATTTGAATTTTTTGAAGTGATATGACTATTAGAGTGAGGAAACTTACTCTCATTTGTTAGCCACATTATCGGGATGAAAAGAAAGTGCAAGATAAGTGGAATAATTGCACTCCAATCGTCCCACCACATTCTTTTCATATTCCACCTATGAGAAAGTCGGACGAGCGTCATTACAATGGCCAGCGCCTGTAAAATTGTGATACACACTGTAGCGTGCACCTGTGAGGATTTCAGCTTCATAATAGAAGTATATCCCACTTACTGCGCCAAATCAAAATGCCTCGAGGGGAAAGCCACATTGGAAAGGGAGGCCTCAAAGACAAGTGCCAACTAAGGATCATTATAAGTGGCCATTTCAATGACCTATCAGATGCCATCTGTCTTCTCGTGATAGATAGTGGACAGAGGTAAACACATGTCTGTTTGTGTCGCCCTTTCAATACCAGCCTTGATATTTGAAGCTTTACAGAGTGATGAGCCTAAGAATAGTGGAAACATATAGCAGTTAGTCGCGTTTCGCCGAACATTTCAGTTACAATGCACAGTTGATACAGATCCTGAAAAGCGTCCTAGACTTTGGAAAGGCCATGCTACGGTAGTAGCCCTGGGGTTGGAGCAGTCATCATGATGCTCCGATGAACTTTAGACCGGCAATATTCATTATCTGTATCAACTGTGGTGAATGATATGATATCTATCTTTGTCTGTCACAGTCAAGCCAGATTTGTGCTTGTGGTAGAAATCGGAAGCTACACTGACAGATGGTGCCGTTTACGTCAAGTTTACTATCAAATTATCGCATCTTCTACCAGAGAGAGCCATACGCTTGAAAATTCTTGAGCAAGATCCCGTCCATTTATCAGATGAAGCGACCTTAAACATAACCGCGCATAAAGGTTGGAAGAAAGAAGCGAAAAAAGCGGGAGATTCTGTCGGGTATCAAGTCACGGGATTTGTATGCCTGGACTCTTGTCCAGTCTTCTCTGGTCAGTGAATTTCCCTTTATGGTAAGTGGCTCCCTGTCCGATTCTCCGATTTCGGGTACTTTCGGCTTTTCTTCCTGTTAGGACACAAAATTCCTACTCACGTGAGATATTCACTAGATGCACACTGCACAGCCAAATTTTTTCTGTCGCTATATTCAAATGATATTTAGACTTTGGATTTGGCTGCGAGGAGTCGACCGAAGGGTCGACGACGAGCGGCCGCTAGAAAAAGTAGAAATTTGTATATACGGCCCACCGAGGTACTAGCCGACGGCAAGTTGGCCTTTCCGAGTTATAACTTGTCTGCGGTTGTGTATTGAGGGCAATCAATATGGACCCCCAGTATACCTTGCCTAGCAAGGTGATACATTTTTTAGTGTGCAGAGTCCAGGCACCGCCCGCAGGGCCATTCCAACGTTATTTAAGGTTTTCAATGATGTGGTGTAAACATTTTAGACACAAATAATTATGTCGGGTATGGTGTCACGGCTAACATTGCCGCCTCTCAAACGAGTGTTCGCGGCAGCTCGGGGTTCGATTCCCCGTACCCGAACTTTTTCTATCTTGTGTTCGAATAATTGGAACATGTTAGATTTTGAAAAAGATTTTTTTTTTGTTTACTTAAATAAGTAAATCTCTGGTTCAAGGTACAAGTTTCAAAACCTAACTACATAAAGCAACATTCTTTTTACAGCAATCCCGAATGGACATCAACTTGTTTTATACGTATATTCTTCTCAGACCCAGGCCTAGTAAGCCTTTGTCGGACTGTTGAGCTTATGTGGACTGCTAGGGCGAGATGTGTTGCTCGAGCCGGTATTGCTGTTTGACAATATCGAAGCATCATCAACCAGCGTAACGATATCATCCGCGTCCGCAGCATCTTTCTCCCAGAAGTTCTTTGCACGCTTGGGTGCTGCAGTTGAGGCTTTGGTAGGCGAAGTAGATCTTTCACTAGGTTCACTTGTCACGTTGTCGTTCTTGGAGGACGCGAGAAGAGCATCGGTTGCTCGTCGTAGTGCCGCATCCCATGCTGTGGCTACAGGGCCTGCAGTCTGGTTCTTAATGTTGGCTTCGAGTACGAGAGAGCGCATTTCTGGTGTTATTTTGGCCAACGCTTGAACGGTCTGAGATGGCGTCAAGGGGTGCATCCTTGCCAATGTCGGGTCATGGTAGGGTTGGGTGGTCGACGGAGACAGCGATGGTGTAATGGATCGCAGAATTGTATGTAAAATAATGGAAGCTGGAAATAAAGATGAGGTCTGGCTCTTTTCAAGTTCAGAAAAAATGATTAATCACCTTCGCGATCAGCTATTGCCAGCGTCTTGTACAAGCTTTCCCATACGGCTCTTTCAACGGCATCAAGTTGCTTGCCTTCAGAGGTTCCATCTTCACTCAAGAGGAAAATGAATTGAGGGACGACTCTGCTAAGAGCCACGCTCAGAAACATAAACAATTGATGCAAAAATAAAATGTGCTGGTATGGAACGCGTGTGGGGAATATCTTCTCAAGGAAAGTTGTAGCAGGGAATACGGTGGAAAGCGACAACGCGTCCACAGCAGAAGTGGAGTTTGTATACAAAAAGGAGAAGATCGACGACGACGCTGGAGCGACGTCAGACGATACAGCAGGGAATGGAGAAAGGATCAAGGACAATTCTCCTGCAAAGAGTGCCGCAAAGAGCACGTAGCGCCACTAACAATCTTCGTGAGCTAGATGCAAATAATGACAGGTATCATGAATACACTTACGAATGAAACGACACTAGGGCGTCCGATAGCAGACCAGAAGAGAAGTGCTATACCGGTCACGATGTGATAGCCTGAAGACATCATTAGTCCGCACTGCATGAAATCTCGAGTCGTTTTGCACGTCTGACGCCAGCCAACAACATCTGGGCCAAACCTGTGAATACAAATCGTTTAAGCCATATTCATGAGTAGCTTTTAGTGCAGCAAGAGCTCACCTATCATATGCAAAACGTACCACTGGGTCTTTAAGAGCTTCGTAGGCATCCCTGACGTACATGAACATTTCTGCTCCTTCTTGACCAACACCTGGCCTATCTGGGTGGTATTGCTTTGCGAAAGCTCTGAACGCAGTCCTTAAGCCGTTTTCGTCAACATCTGGAGGTACACCAAGAATTTGGTAGAAGCTTGGTGGCATTGAGCGTGCCGATTGGAATAAGGTATAACCAAGGTAAGAAAATATGACAAAAGCAAACGTGATGGCATAGTGCTTTTTGTGTTGCAGACTTCCTTGCTGTGGAACCGTGAATACACAGATCGGGGAACGAGTATATAGGAAGTTCAGCAAGTGTCTAGTAGCAAAATCTGGTATAAAAGTCCACCCGAATAACGAGATGAGTAGGTTCGTTGAGCTCATCGTTCAACGAGAACTGAGGTCTCTGGAAAGGTATAGAGTGCCGTAAGGTGAAAGTGTATGTCTTGAGGCCG
>Ga0247779_1001585_pt1 | contig 10796 bp, 14 predicted proteins | sample UWRJL221509R5_FD_179925 | JGI IMG/M metagenome (GOLD analysis project Ga0247779, IMG submission 179925) | Plant litter microbial communities from Arlington Agricultural Research Station in Wisconsin, United States - UWRJ-L221-509R-5 | ecosystem: Environmental > Terrestrial > Plant litter >...
GCGCGATGCGAAGGCGCCATGGTAATTCGGCGCCGCGGGCGGCCGTCCCGGCGGGGACAAGCGCGCCGGCGGCCATTGCGCGGCGGCCCGGCCGCATCCCCCCAGGACGGGCGATGCGCGCGCCGCGCCGCGAACGTAGACTGCCCGGCACCACGACGAGCCTCCGGGAGATGACATGTCGAACCGCTTGAGCGCCCGCCGGGCGCCGGCCGCCATCGCGCTGCTGCTGGGAGGCTGCGCCGCGCAGATGCAGCCGGTGGCCGACTTCGGCGCCGCCACCAACCACCTCGCCACGGTCTACAAGCCGTTCTCGTCGGGGCTGGCGGCCAGCTGCGAGCAGCGCGAGCGCTACGTCGCGCTCGGCAACCCGGGCGCGTTCGACGACGCCCTCGCGCAGCGCGCGGCGGCGGCCCGGTGCGCGCCGCTGAAGGAGGCCGGCGCCACCGCGGCGCTGTTCGGCCGGGCGCTGTCCGACTACGCCACGTCGCTGGCCAGGGCGTCCGGCGCGAAGGCGACGGCGTTCGACGGCGACCTGAGGGACATCACCGGCTCGGCCGCCGCGCTCGCCACGCGCGACGGCACGCCGCTGTTCGACACCACCAAGGTGAAGGCGGCCGGCAAGATCGCCCGCGCGGCCGCGGCGCTGGCGATGCAGGACCGGCTGCACGCGCTGACCCGCGCGACGCTCGAGGACAACCAGGACGCGCTGCGCGTCGTCGTCGAGGCGATGAAGACCTACGCCGGGAAGATCTACGCGGGCCAGCTCGCCGACACGCACGGCGTGATGGCCGGGGAGCTGGAGCGCCTGGTCGCCGCGTCCGACGCGCCGACGCAGGCGGACGTCGAGGGTCGCCTGCCATGGCGCTACGCGCAGGCCGCCGCGCGCGCCGACATCGCCGCCAACGAACTCGAGGCGCGCCGCGTCCGCGATTTCGCGAAGACCGCCGACGCGCTGGTGGCCGCGCATGCCGAGCTGATCGCCCACTTCGACACGATCGGCGGCGCGCGCCGGCTCGAGCTGGTGTCGGCCTTCGTCTCCGAAGTGGAGGCGCTCAACGACGACGCCGCGGCGTTGTGATCCCTGCCAACGAGAGGCTTGCCATGACCGATCCCGATCCCGCTGTCGCCGCCGCGTCCGCAGCGCTCGCCGCGACGGCCGCGCCCACCGATGCCGACACCGCCGAGGCGATGGCGCAGCTCGCCGACGTCGCGGGTCACGCGTCGACGGTGCTGTTCGACTACCGCCGCAACAACCCGGGCGCGCCCGATCTCGAGCAGGCGCTGAACCTGGAGATGACGCTCGACCAGCGCGCGATCGACCTGCGCGTGAGGGCCGTCAGGCTGCTCGGGAGCCAGGCCGCCGACGCGATCGTGCAGATGAAGGACGCGACGAGGAAGGTCGACGACTTCCTCGCCACCGTCAGGAAGATCGAGGGCAGGCTGGTGATCGCCAACGCGGTGGTGGGCCTGGCCGGCGCGGCGCTGGTGGGCGACGCGGGCGGCATCCTGGCGGCGGTCGTGAGCGTGCACACCGCCATCAAGTCGGCCGAGGCGTAGGCGATTTCAGGCTGCTGGAAGGCCCGGCGGGAGGCGGCCGGGCGGGCCGTTGCGCGCGGCTGAAGGCACCCGCACCGCCGGTCCTTGCCGGTCGGGCATCCGCCACGCGACGAAGTTGCCGAAGCTCGCGGCGCAGCAGGCGGGCGCGTGGAAGCCGCCGATCGCGGCGCGAGGCTGCGGCGTCGTCATCGCCGCGTTCGGCCGCCGGATGCGATCCGGCCCCGGGCGCATCGCTGCGGCCGGGGCCGGGGGCCGGTCGGCGGAAGCGTCAGACCCCGCGACCGCTGATCAGGCGGAACAGCACCGCGATGATCGCGATGACGAGCAGGATGTGGATCAGGCCGCCAAGCGTCACCGAGGTGAGCATGCCGATGAGCCAGAGGATGACGAGAACGACGGCGATGGTGTAGAGCATGATTTTCTCCGGTTGCTACTTCTTGATGCTGGTGTCGTTGACGACGCTCTGGACGCCTTCGACGGATCGTGCGACGGACGTCGCGCGTGCTTGTTCATCGGCGCTGTCGACATAGCCGCTCAGCTGCACGACGCCCTTGTTCGTGGTCACGGCGAATTCCGTGCCGCGGGTCTGGTCATCGGCCAGCAAGGCCGACTTCACCTTCACGGTCACGACGGAGTCGTCCAGCACGTTGCCGGCGGTCGACTTGCCCTCCTTGACCATCAACTTGTTCTGTACCGAGGTGACGCCCTCGACGCCCTTGGCCAGCTGCACCTCGCGGTCGGCCTGCGCCTGGCTGTCGACGAAGCCGCTCAGCAGCACCTCGCCCTTGCGCGTCTCGACGCTGGTGTCGCCGCCGCGCGCCTGCGCGTCGGTCATCAGGGTCGACTTCACCTTCGTCGTGATGACGGCGTCGTCCAGGTGCGTGCCGGCCGACACCTGCTTGTCCGCCGGAGCGCTGTTGTCGCAGCCGGCCAGCGCCAGGCCGGCGAGCGCCGCCGCGATGGCGACGGCCCGTGGTAACGGTCTTGCTTGGATGCGCATGTTCTGATCTCCTGCCGGCCTTGCGGCCTGTGCAACCGGTTCGGCAAGCACCGTGCCCGACAGTGGCCGCTAACCGGCCGCGGCGCGTCGCTTCCCGGCCGGTCGCGCGCCGTCTCCCTAGCTCATCTGGCGAGCCGGCCTGGCATCACACTCGTCGGAGGGATCCAATAATGCGCAGGCCGGCCTACGCTGGGCGCTGCGCCACCACCGCCAGGAGTTGCCCATGTCCGACACCAGATTCATCGCCGTTCCCGGCAGCGAACGCACGCCGGCCTTCGGCGCCACCGCCACCCGCGCGGCCGACGCCGAAGCGTGGGTCGAGGTCACGCTCAAGCTGGCCCGCAAGGCGCCGCTGCCGCCCATCGACCGGCGCCCGTCCCGGCCCCTGTCGGCCGCGGAGCTCGGTGCGCGGTACGGCGCGTCCGACGATTCGATCAAGCGCGTCGGCGACACCTTCGCCGGCCTGGGCCTGACCGTGCTCGCCAGCGACGCCGCCGCGCGCACGGTGCAGCTCGGCGGCCCCGTGCAGGCGATGGAGCAGGCGTTCCAGGTCCGGCTGATGCAGTTCGACGGCATCCGCGGGCCCTACCGCGGCCGTGTCGGCGCGCTGCACGTGCCGGCGGCGCTCGAGAACGACATCGTCGGGGTGTTCGGCCTCGACAACCGGCGCGTCGTGCGGCGCCGCCCGGACGGCGGCCACAAGCGCCATGCGATCGACCACACCGCCACGTCGGCGAAGAAGCGCCCGTGGTTCTTCCCGGCCGAGCTTGCGGCCGCCTACGACTTCCCCGACGGCGACGGCAGCGGCCAGACGATCGGCCTGCTGGAGTTCGGCGGCGGCTACTTCCCCGACGACCTCGCCGCCTTCGGCAAGGCCGCGGGCCTGGCGAGCCTGCCCACCGTGGTGCCCATCAGCGTCGACCGGATGCCCACCAACACCAACGACGAGGCCACCGGCGAGGTGATGCTGGACGTCGAGGTGCTCGCCGGCATCTGCCCGAAGGCGACCATCCCCATCTGGTTCAGCCAGTTCACCGAGAAGGGCTGGGTCGACGCGCTGGACGCCGCGATGCACGACGCCACGTACAGGCCGCAGGTGCTGTCGATCAGCTGGGGCTACGCCGAGGACGTGTCGGTGTGGACGGCGGCGGCCGTCGCGCAGGTGAACGAGGCGCTGCAGGAGGCGGCGCTGATGGGCATCACGATCTGCGTCGCCGCGGGCGACGACGGCTCGTCCGACGGCATCGACGACGGCCACGCGCACGTCGACTTCCCGTGCGCGAGCCCGTTCGTGCTGGCGGTCGGCGGCACGCTGCTGCGCACCGGCGCCAAGGGCAGCGAGCGCGCATGGAAGGACGGCGACGGCCTGCGCTCGGACAACGGCGGCTCCACCGGCGGCGGCGTCAGCGCGCGCATCGGCCGGCCGGCGTGGCAGGCCGGGCTGGACATCGCACCGGTCAACCCGGGCCAGGCCGCCGGCCGCATCGTGCCGGACGTCGCCGCCAACGCGAGCGCCAACACCGGCTACTTCGTCGTCGCCGGCGGCCAACAGGAGATCAGCGGCGGCACCAGCGCCGCGGCGCCGCTGTGGGCCGCGCTGGTCGCCCGCATCAACCAGCAGCTCGCGCCCAGCGGCAAGCGCGTCGGCTACCTCACGCCGCTGCTGTACGGCGGGGAGGCCGGCGGCGCGGCGCCGCTCGGCCAGGCGGGCTGCAACGACATCCGCAGCGGCGACAACATCACCGCGCACGTCGGCGGCTTCAAGTCCGCGGCCGGCTTCGACGCCGTCACCGGCTGGGGCTCGCCCCGGGGCAAGGATCTGCTCGCCGGGCTGGCGAAACTGTTGTGAGCCGCGCGCCGTAGACTGTGGCCATGCTTTCGAAAGACGCTCCCCTGAACGTGCTGGCGCTGTGCGGCAGCCTGCGCAAGGCCTCGATCAACGCGGCGCTGCTGCGCGCCGCCGCACGCCTGGCGCGGCCCGGCGCCGACATCGAGATCGCCGACTGGCTCGGCCGGCTGCCGCTGTTCGATCCCGACCTCGAGGACGTCATCGCCGACGTCGAGGTGCCGCGCGCCGTGCACGCGCTGCGCCTGGCGGTGGCGGCCGCCGACGCGATCGTGATCGCCAGCCCCGAATACGCGCACGGCGTCAGCGGCACGATCAAGAACGCGCTCGACTGGCTCGTCAGCTTCGAGCCGTTCATCCACAAGCCCGTGGCCGTGATCAACGCGTCGCCGCGCGCCCACCACGCCGACGACGCGCTGCGCGAGACGCTGCGCACCATGTCGGCCGGCCTGGTGGGCGAGCGCTCGTTCACGGTCGAGCTGCTGGGCGCCCACCTCGACGAGGACGCGATGGCCGCCGCGCCGGCCGTGGCCGCGGTGGTGGCCGAGGCCATGGCCGCGCTGCGCGCCGAGATCGACCGCCAGTCGGCCGCGGACATCCCGGTGTTTCCCCTGCGCTGACCGCGGCGGGGGCCGCCGCATACTTCGCGCATGGCCCTTCCTCACGCAATCCCGGGACAGATCGTCGACATCCTGTCCCACGAGGGCACGCTGCCCTCGGCCAAGTCGTTCGCGCTGTTCAAGAGCGAGCAGCTCGAGGTGATGCGCGTGGTCCTGCCGGCCGGCAAGGCGTTTCCGCCCCACCGCGTGGCCGGCGAGATCACCGTGCAGTGCCTCGACGGGCGCATCGACTTCAGCGTCGACGGCGTCTCGCAGGAGCTGCGCGCCGGCCAGCTCCTCCACCTGAAGGGCGGGGTGCTGCACGGCCTGGTGGGCATCGAGGATTCGTCCGCGCTGGTGACCATCGTGCTGTGCAGGCCCTGAGCCCGGCGCGCGCCCGGGTTTCTTCTCTTCGTCGCGCGGGGCGGGTATAACGGCCGGGTCGAGCGGACACCCCGTCCGCCGGCGGTGCGACACACGAAGAGGAGCAGACATGAAGCAATATGGCGCCGAGTTCATCGGCACGTTCTGGCTGGTGCTGGGCGGCTGCGGCAGCGCGGTGCTCGCGGCGGCGTTTCCCGGCGTGGGCATCGGCCTGCTGGGCGTCTCGCTGGCGTTCGGCCTCACGGTGCTGACGATGGCCTACGCGATCGGGCCGATCTCCGGCTGCCACCTGAACCCGGCCGTGTCGGTGGGCCTGTGGGCCGCCGGCCGCTTCCCGGCCGGCAAGCTGCTGGGCTACATCGTGGCGCAGGTCTTCGGAGCGATCATCGCCGGCGGCGTGCTGTACGTGATCGCCAGCGGCGCGCCCGGTTTCGACGTCGCCAAGGGCTTCGCGTCCAACGGCTACGGCCTGCGCTCGCCGGGCGGCTACTCGCTGCTGGCCGGGCTGGTGTGCGAGGTCGTGATGACGATGATGTTCCTGATCGTCATCCTCGGCGCCACCGACTCGCGCGCGCCCGGCCAGTTCGCGCCGATCCCGATCGGCTTCGCGCTGACGCTGATCCACCTGGTCAGCATCCCGGTGACCAACACCTCGGTCAACCCGGCACGCAGCACCGGCGTCGCGATCTACGCGGGCGCCCCGGCGCTGGAGCAGCTGTGGCTGTTCTGGCTGGCGCCCATCGTCGGCGCGGTGCTCGGCGCGGCCGTCTTCCGCATGATCCGCGGCAAGGACGAGTGAGCCTCTGGTAACGTCGCGCTCCCGCACCGAGGAAGCGCGACGGATGGCCCGCAACATCGAGATCAAGGCGCGCGTCGCCGACATGGACGCGCTGGCCGCGCGCGCCGCGGCGATCGCCGACGGCGCGGCGGTCGAGATCGCGCAGGACGACACCTTCTTCCGCTGCGACCACGGCCGCCTGAAGCTGCGCGTGTTCGAGGACGGCCGCGGCGAGCTGATCTTCTATCGCCGGCCCGACGCCGGCGGCCCCAAGGTCTCGTTCTACGTGCTGTCGCCGACGGCGTCGCCCGACACGCTGCGCGAGGCGCTCACGCTCGCCAACGGCCAGGAGGGCCGCGTCGTCAAGCACCGCACGTTGTTCATGGTCGGCCGCACGCGCGTGCACCTCGACCGCGTGCAGGGGCTGGGCGACTACATGGAACTCGAGGTGGTGCTGGCCGACGACGAGCCGGCGGACGAGGGCGTGCGCGAGGCGCATGCGTTGATGGCGCGGCTGCAGATCGCGGCGGACTGCCTGGTCGAGGGCGCGTACCACGACCTGCTGCGGGCGCGCTGAGTCAACGCGCCAGCAGCGTGCACCCCGCGAAGATCGCCGCGTTCGCGATCACCGACAGCCAGAAGCGGACGCGGAACGCCCTCTTGGCCGTCTTGTGGCGCAACAGCTGCTGCGCCACGACCGCGCCCGGCCAGCCGCCGACCAGGCCCAGCGACAGCAGCATCGATTCGGGGAGGCGCTCGCGGCCCGCGCGCGCGGCGGACTTGTCGACCGCGTAGAGCACGAAGCACAGCACGCTGGCGCCGGCGTAGAGCAGGCCGGCCCAGCGCGGCACGCCGCGGATCGCCGCGACGACCGCGACCGCCGATGCGAAAGCGGTCAGCACGAGCGCGCTGGACAGGTCGAAGCGGCGCTTCGTGGAACGGGCAGGAGACGGCACGGCCGCCACTGTACGATGGCACGCCGATTTCCTCGAGTCCGCCATGCAGGTCCGTCCCTTCCTCGATTCCGACGAGGCCGCCGTCATCGCCTTGTGGGAGGCCGCCGGCCTCACCCGGCCGTGGAACGATCCGCGCAAGGACATCGCCCGCAAGCGATCGGTGCAGCGCGAGTGGTTCCTGGTCGGCACGGACGGCGGCGCCGTGATCGCGTCCATCATGATCGGCTACGACGGCCATCGCGGCTGGATCAACTACCTCGCGGTCGCGCCCGCGCACCGGCGTCACGGGCACGCGCGCGCGCTCATGCGCGAGGCCGAGCGGCTGCTGCAGGCCGCGGGCTGCCCGAAGGTCAACCTGCAGATCCGCAGGAGCAACGCGTCGGTGATCGAGTTCTACGAACGCATCGGCTACGCGCAGGACGACGTGGTGTCGTTCGGCCGGCGGCTCATCGCCGACGATTAGCGCCGCGCCCGCCTGCCATCGCGCTGCAGCGCCGCCGCCCGCTATCCGGCCACGCCCTCGATGCGCCGGGCGCGCACCCGTTTGCCCTTGACCAGCCCCGCGTTCAGCTTCGACAGCGCCTTGTCGGCGATCGCGCGGTCGACCGCGACGTAGGTGGACATGTCCGTCACGTTGATCTTGCCGATCTGCGTGCCGGCAAAGCCCATGTCCTTGGTCAGCGCGCCCAGCACGTCGCCGGGGCGGATCTTCTCCTTGCGCCCGCCGAGGATCTGCAGCGTCACCATCGGCGCGACGAGCGGCTTGTCGGAGCCCTTGTCCAGCTCGGACAGCTTGTGCCATTCGGTCTCGGCCTTCTGCAGCACCTCGATGTTGCCGACGCGGCCCATCTCGTCCAGGCTCGCCAGGTTCAGCGCGAGGCCGTCCTCGCCGGCGCGGCCGGTGCGGCCGATGCGGTGGATGTGCTGCTCGGTCTCGTAGGTGACGTCGACGTTGATCACGCATTCGAGCCGCGCGATGTCCAGGCCGCGCGCGGCGACATCGGTGGCCACCAGCACCGAGCAGCTGCGGTTGGCGAACTGGATCAGCACCTGGTCGCGGTCGCGCTGCTCGAGGTCGCCGTGCAGCGCGATCGCCTGGATGCCCTCGGCGGTGAGCACGTCGACGAGGTCGCGGCACTGCTGCCTGGTGTTGCAGAAGGCGATCGTGCTGGCCGGCTGGTAGTGGCGCAGCAGGCGGCCGACGGCGTGCAGCCGCTCGGTGGGCTGGACCTCGTACCAGAGCTGGCGGATCCGCGCGGCGTCGTGGCGCGCCTGCACCGTCACGGTCTGCGGGTTGCGCATGAACTGCTGGCTCAGCTTCGCGATGCCCTCGGGATAGGTGGCCGAGAACAGCAGCGTCTGGCGCGTCTTCGGGCAGGCGCCCGCGACGGCCTTGATGTCGTCGACGAAGCCCATGTCCAGCATGCGGTCGGCCTCGTCGAGCACCAGCGTCTTCAGGCCGGACAGGTCGAGCGCCTCGCGTTCGAGCAGGTCCATCACGCGGCCCGGCGTGCCCACGATCACGTGCGCGCCGTGCTCCAGGCTGGCGAGCTGGTTGCGCACCGGCACGCCGCCCACCACCGTCAGCACCTTGACGTTGTCCTCCCCGCGCGCCAGGCGGCGCGTCTCGACGGCCACCTGCTCCGCCAGCTCGCGAGTGGGGCACAGCACCAGGCACTGCACGCCGAAATGGCGCGGGTTGAGCTTGTCCAGCATCGCCAGCGCGAACGCCGCGGTCTTGCCGCTGCCCGTGCTGGCCTGCGCCAGCACGTCGTGCCCGGCGAGCGTCACGGGCAGCGCCGCGGCCTGGATCGGCGTCATCTCCAGGTAGCCCAGCCGGGCCAGATTGGCGAGGACGGCGGGCGGCAGCGACAGCGTGCTGAACGAGGTGGCGGGGGCGGGCGAGTTCATCCCCCATTGTCGGCGATCAGGGTTTGTACCGGGTAGGATTGTTCGCCGCCTCCGCCCAACGCGCGCAATCGTGCGCACACTCCTCGCGATGACCGAACCCACCCGACTCTCCAGCCCCGCCGCCGAACGCAACCGCCAGCCGATCCTGGACGTGCTGCGCCGCGTGCTGCCGCCGTCCGGCCGCGCGCTGGAGATCGCCAGCGGCAGCGGCCAGCACGTGTCGTGGTTCGCGTGCCACCTGCCGGCGTGGACATGGCAGCCGACCGAGTACGCCGCCGCCTCGCTGGCGTCGATCGCCGCGTGGAGCGTGCTGGACGAGCACGACGTCGCCGAGTCGCCCGCGGCGGGCGCCGGCGTCGGCCCGCTCGCCAACGTGCGGCCGCCGCTGCAGCTCGACGTCTGCGCCGCCGCGTGGCCGGTCGACGGCACGTTCGACGCGATCACCTGCGTCAACATGATCCACGCGTCGCCGCCGCAGACGCTGCCCGGCCTGATGCAGGGCGCCGGCCGCCACCTCGCGCCGGACGGGGTGCTGGTGACGTACGGCCCGTACGTCCTCGACGACGCACCGCTGGCGGCGAGCAACGTCGAATTCGACGCCTGGCTCAAGTCGCGCGACCCGAGCTGGGGCATCCGCCGCCTGGCCGACGTGCTCGCGCAGGCGCGTGACGCGGGCCTGCGCCTGCGCGAGCGCGTCGCCATGCCCGCCAACAACCTGATGCTGGTCCTCGAACGCGAAGGAGTTTGACGCATGAACGACACCCTCCACACCGCCGACGCGTCGCCCGACGGCGTGCCCGCCGCGCTGGCCATCGCCGAGACCCGCGCCTGGGTGCGCCGCGCCGTGATCGGGCTGAACCTGTGCCCGTTCGCGCGCGCCGTCGACGTGAAGGACCAGATCCGCTACGTGTTCAGCGACGCCACCGACGCCGAGGCCTTGCTGGCGACGCTGGTCGTCGAGCTGCAGCGCCTGGCCGACACCGACGCCGAGGTCGTCGACACGACCATGGTCATACATCCCCGGGTATTCGCCGACTTCGAGGACTTCAACGACTTCCTGGAGCTCGCCGACGCGGCGGTCGAGGATCTCGATCTCGACGGCGTGCTGCAGGTCGCCAGCTTCCATCCGCGCTTCCAGTTCGCCGATACCGAGCCCGACGACATCACCAACGCCACCAACCGTTCGCCGTATCCCACGCTGCACCTGCTGCGCGAGGAGAGCGTCGACCGCGCCGTGGCTGCGTTTCCCGAGGCCGAGGCGATCTTCGAGCGCAACATGGCCACGCTGGAGAAGCTCGGTCCGCAGGGCTGGGCCGCGGTGCGCAAGAGCTGGGAAGACGACGCGGCCGCGGAGTTCGGCGGCTGATCGCCGTGGCAAGGGGGAGAACGCCCGACTTGCAACTTTTGTAACCCAGGGCAAACTGCGGGAATGGTCCCGCACGCACCGCCCTCGGCCATCGGCTCGCTGCTGATCGTCGACGACAACATCGTGCAGCGCATGCAGGTGGTGGCGCTCTGCCGCGAGCTGGGCGTGGACATGATCTACGAAGCCGCGAGCGGCGCCGAGGCCCTGGAGCTGCTGTCGCTGCTGGTGTTGCCGCCGGACGTCGCGATCGTCGACCTCGAGATGCCCGGCATGGACGGCGTCGAGCTGATCGAGCTGTTGCACGAGCGCGGGCTGTCGATCCCGCTGGTGGTGGTGTCCAGCCGCGAGGTGGTGCTGATCAACACCGTCGAGACGATGGCGCGCAACCTCGGCATCCCG
>Ga0247779_1001586_pt1 | contig 10790 bp, 12 predicted proteins | sample UWRJL221509R5_FD_179925 | JGI IMG/M metagenome (GOLD analysis project Ga0247779, IMG submission 179925) | Plant litter microbial communities from Arlington Agricultural Research Station in Wisconsin, United States - UWRJ-L221-509R-5 | ecosystem: Environmental > Terrestrial > Plant litter >...
GTCAATTCGACTGCGAATGCATTGCCTTTGAACTGAACCGTCGGCCGCGTCGCCGACTGGGTTTCAAAACCCCGAGCGAGATGTTCGCTCGGTCCTGACGGTGTTGCACTTCAAAGTTGACTTCAAGAGTCTTCAAGCAATCATCAAGGATCGATCGGTTCGATCATGCTGCGGCCGAATACGTTGAGCTCGGCAAGGTTCACACGAATGGCAAGCGCTGAGATGCCCAGCCTAGTTCGGCGGATCGCGGTACCCTCGGATCTCTACTTTAGCCGCTAGATGCAAGCACATACCTTCGTGGCCGCTTGGCGTTCCTCTTTCGGTGAGGCCCTACCAGCTGGCTTCCTCTGTCGTAGAACGCTGGCCGATCGATGGTTACGAATTCATAGCCTTCCTGGTTCAAAACGCTACGCCGACACGACAGCAGAACGGACCGAACTTCTATATCGCCAGAATGCGGCTGCCGACTACGTTCTGGGCAGTGAGGTCGACTGCCAGTTGATCATCACCCGCCTCGGCGAAAAGAAAACCTGGTCATCTTTCGAAACAGTCCCGCTCGCTGGACGAACGCCGGAACACCTCCTAGCCACAGACGACGACGGGGACGAGCTCCAATTTTTCGGTCTACCGGTATGTTGGCGCAAGGGCTCGTTCGACGAGCTACTCGCCGCGGTAGCGGATGATCGAACTGGTTCGATTCTTTTCGCGAATGTCCAGCGTCAATGCATTTACGCTCCATACGACGGCGGCGCCGATCTATTCTTTCCCTCGCACGACGAAGCTTTACTGGCACGAGTTCGGTTTCGACCGTGGCTCTCACCCAGGGAGGACGGACTGTGAAGTCGACCGCCGGCAGATCTCCCTTGCTGGACGGCTTCGCCGCCAGGTAACGACCTTAGGTCCCGCCGCCGATGCTCCCCTCGACCAATCCAGCTCTAAACTTCGAGTTCTTCACCGGCTCGGCCCACGCCTACCTCTCGTGGATTTTTGTCTTGAGCCTTTTGGCCAAGCTTGTGTCGACGGTCATCGGCCTGCGTCAACGAGCAACGGGCATGCCCTCTGCACTCGTCTGGTGGACTTCAAAGCTTTCAGCATTGGCGCTCTGCGTCGCGGCAATGTTCCTGACCATCCGGACCGGCAGTGCGTCAACAGCGGCCACATTCGGTGTGCTGCTTGTTGCTGCGCTCGCTGGCGTAGTCATAAAGGCTCGCAACCGCCGGAAAGAGCTCGAGCGGCGAACGTCGAGGCCATAGGGCTCGCCAGGTTCGATGGACACGAGCTGCGGCGTTTGCACCTGCACTCGCCATAGACTGCCTTCTTTGACGGAGACCTCATGGCGGCTTTGGACGCAGGGCCGTTCTTTCATGGCACAAAGGCCGACTTGCAGGTGGGTGATCTGCTCACGTCCGGATTCAGGTCCAACTACGACGCCAGCGTGGTGATGAACCACATCTATTTCACGAGCCTGCCCAAAGGCGCCGGGTTGGCGGCGGAGATGGCCAAGGGCAGCGGCAGGCCGCGGGTCTATGTGGTCGAGCCCGTTGGCAACTTCGAGAACGACCCGAACGTCACGGACAAAAAGTTTCCCGGCAACCCCACGCGCTCCTATCGCAGCTCACAGCCACTCAGGATCGTCAGTGAACTCGACACCTGGGAGCCCTATGGGTCGGAGTTCATTGAGAACCTGCGGAGTCGGGTGGCGGCGGGGATGGGCGCAATCATCAACTGATAGTCATCTTGTCCAGACCCCAGATGCCATTCGAGACCGAGTCCGAACGCCACGATCGCCTTGTCGCTCTCGTGAGTCAGTCACAGTGGGCCATGGACGCTCTTGTCGCCGTCCGCGGCTTGGGTCTCTCCTCGTGGTGCATCGGCGCGGGGGCTATCCGCAATTTGGTATGGGATGCGCTGCACGACAAGTCTGAGCCGTCAGAGCTGGCGGACGTCGATGTTGCCTACTTCGATGCCGGATGCCTTGAGCCGCAGCAAGACAGAGAGTTGCAGACCAGGCTGGGGGTCGCTCTTCCCGGCGTTCCGTGGGAAGTCACGAACCAGGCCGCGGTCCACCAGTGGTTCGAGCAGTATTTTGGTCATCCTGTCCCGCCGCTTGGAACGCTGGAGGAGGCCGTAGGCTCCTGGCCCGAGTACGCAACATCCGTGGGTATCCGCTTGGAAAGCGACGACTCCATCACTGTCATTGCGCCCCACGGGCTTGAGGACTTATTTGCGTGTGTGGTGCGCCACAACCCAATCCGAGCCAGCGTCGACACCTATCGCCAGCGAGTTGAGCAAAAGCGCTACTTGGCGCGTTGGCCAAGAGTTCAGGTGGTGCCGTGCTGAGCTGCCCGCATGCACGGTACGCGCTGGAAGCGGGTGTAATGTGCCGCATCGGGCAAAACGTCGATTGAGAGATGCAAGAAAAGTCCCCGCTCAATGTCCTGTTCGTCTGCAGCAGAAATCAATGGCGCAGCCCAACCGCCGAGAAGGTCTGGCGAAGCCATCCGGCGCTGTCGGTCAGGTCGGGCGGGACCAGTCCGAACGCGCGTCACCGCGTTTCGGAGCAGGACATTCGCTGGGCCGATGCGATCTTCGTGATGGAAGAGAAGCACAGGTCTCGCCTGTTGGCTGAGTACGGCCGAATGCTCGAGCACAAGGCGATCCATGTTCTCGACATCCCTGACCAGTACAGGTACATGGATCCCGATCTTGTCGAAGAACTTGAACGTAGCGTGGAAGCGATCCTCGGCCTAGATTGAAGGAGACCTCATGACAGTGAAACGTATGGACAACGTCGGCATCGTGGTGGAAGACATCGATGCAGCCGTCGAGTTCTTTGTGGAACTTGGCCTTCAGCTCGAGGGGCGCGCGCCGATCGAAGGCGAATGGGCGGAGGACGTCACCGGCCTGCCCGGCATGCGCGTCGAGATCGCCATGATGCGCACGCCGGATGGTCACAGCCGGCTCGAGATCTCCCGCTTCCTGGCGCCGCCGGTGGCCGCCGATCACCGAAACGCACCGGTCAACGCCCTCGGTTACCTGCGCGTCATGTTCACGGTGGAGGACATCGACGACACGCTCGCTCGCCTGCGCAAACACGGCACAGAGCTCGTCGGCAAGGTGGCGCAGTACGGGAACGCGTACCGGCTCTGCTACATCCGCGGCCCTGAGGGAATCCTCATAGGGCTCGCTCAGGAACTCGGGCGCGGCAGCTAGAAACAGCTGTCCGCGATCATCTGCATCCGGCAACTCCAGGTGAACAGCGGCACGCCCTTCTTGTAGGTCTTGCGGTAGGTGGCCGTGACCTCGTGCGAGATCTCGTCGGGGAGCGGGACGGCCACCGCGACCTCTTTCGAGTTCGTGTAGAAGTTCAGGAAGCAGTTGATCTCGTCCTTGCAGATCTTCTCGATCTCGCGCTGGTAGGCCGCCTCGTCCCGCGATTCGGCGGCCGGCACCAGCACCATCAGCACGATGCCCTGGCGACCCATGACGGTCCAGCCGGCTTGTGTCTCGCTGCCATCGACGATGGCGTGGGCGCTCGTGATGGCGCAGGCCAGCAGCGCCGCGGTCAGCAGGGTCTTCTTCATCGCTTCTTGTCTCCTGATGTTGTCGATGGCGCCGACAGCAGCGCCGCCAATTGCCCGAGGCTTGCCAGGTTGTGCGCCGGCAGGTGCAGCGTCACCTGCGGCAGCAGCGCGCGGATGCCCGCGGCCTTGGGCTCGAAGCCTTCGAACCGCAGCAGTGGATTCAACCAGATCACGCGCCGGCAGGCCAGCCGCAGGCGCTGCGCCTCGAAGGCCAGCGCCGCGGCGTCGCCGTGCTCCAGGCCGTCGGTGACGAGCAGCACGGTCGCGTCGCTCGTCAGCACGCGGCGTGCCCACAGGCGGTTGAACTCGTGCAGGCAGGCGGCCAGGCGCGTGCCGCCGGACCAGTCGGCCACGCGGCGCGAGACTGAGGCCACGGCGAGGTCCGGGTCGCGCTGCTTCAGCAGGCGCGTGATCGGTGTCAGGCGTGTGCCGAAGACGAAGCTCCAGACCTTCGGCGCGTGGCGCTTCTCGGCCGGGTTCGAGAGGCCATGCGCCAGGTGCAGCAGCATGCGCGAGTAGCGGCTCATCGAGCCGGAGATGTCCGCCAACACCACCAGCGGCGCGACGCGCTCGCGCGGGCGTTGGAAGCGCAGCGCTGCGACCTCGTCACCGCGCCCCTGCGCGCGAAGCGTGGCGCGCCAGTCCACACGGCCGCGCGCGGCGCGGGCGTGGCGGCGGGTCGGTCGCGTCTCGAACAGCGGCTTCATCCGTGCCAGCACGCGGCGGGCCTCGGCCCATTCCTCGGCCGTCATCGTCTCGAAGTCGCGCTGGGCGAGCTTCTCCTGCTCGCTCCACGACAGCCGCGCGTCGATCTCGATCTGCTGCTCCTGCGGCGGCTCGGTAGCGGCCGGCGCGTGCGGGAACAGCGCGCCGGCCAGGCGCCGGTTCTCGGGCGGTGGCGGCGCGTTCACGCGGGCCTCGGCCTGTGGCAGCAGCATGGCCATCACGCGGGCGAGCAACTCGGGATCGCGCCAGAAGATGTGGAAGGCCTGCTCGAACAGCAGCCGGTGTTCGGCCCGGTCGATCATGCAGGCGGCCAGCGTGGCCCTGAAGTCCGCGCGTGATTCGAGGCCGGCGACCTGCAGCGCCTGCAGGCTCAGGCGCACGCGGTCGGTGCCGACCGGCATGCCCGCCTCGCGCAGCACGCGGGCGAAGTGCATGACGTTAGCCGCCAGGTGATCCAAGCTCACTCCGCAGCTGGGACAGCAATCGCGCCGCCTCCGAGCCCTGCACCTTGGCGATGTCGTCCTGGTACTTCAGCAGCACGCCCAGGGTCGACTGCACCGTCTGCGGGTCCAGCTCCAGTGCGTTCAATTCGAGCAGCGCACGGCTCCATTCGATCGTCTCGGCCACGCCGGGCAGCTTGTAGAGGTCGAGCTTCCTCAGGCCCTGGATGAACAGCACGATCTGCCTGGCCAACGCCTCGGGCGCGCCGGGCACGCGTAGCCGCAGGATCTCCAGCTCGCGCTTGGCATCGGGGAAATCGACCCAGTGATAGAGGCAGCGGCGCTTGACCGCGTCATGGATCTCGCGCGTGCGGTTGGAGGTGATGACGACGACCGGTGGCTCGACGGCCTGGATGACGCCCAACTCGGGAATGGTGATCTGGTACTCGCTCAGCACTTCGAGCAGGAAAGCCTCGAAGGGTTCGTCGGCGCGGTCGAGCTCGTCGATCAGCAGCACGCTGGGCGACTGCAGCGCCCGCAGCAGCGCGCGCGGGATCAGGAAGCGCGGCGCGAACAGGTCGTCGGCCTTGAGGCCGGCGTCCGTCTTGATCTCCAGCATCTGCCGCGCGTAGTTCCACTCGTAGGCGGCGCTGTTCTGATCCAGGCCTTCGTAGCACTGCAGGCGCACCAACGGTTTGCCCAGCAGCGCGGACAGGCTCTTGGCGATCTCGGTCTTGCCGGTGCCGGGCTCGCCTTCGAGGAACAGCGGCCGCTGCAGGCGCAGCGCGAGGAAAGCCGCCGTCGCCAGTTCGCGCTGGGCCACATAGCCCTGCGCGAGCAGGCCCGCGGCGGTCTCGTCGATGGAACCGGGCATCAAGACCCGGCCACCGCGCGCCCGGCCAGCACCGGGATCAGCGCGGCGCGGTACTCGGCCGATCCGTGCAGGTCGGCATTGAGTTCCGCCGCGCTGACCGTGACGCCGCTGGTCGCCGTTTGGCTCCAGTCCGCCGCCAGCGCCTGCTCCACCGCCGTCGCACGAAACACACCGCTGGCGCCGGCGCCGGTCACCGCGACGCGCACTTCACCATTGAGTGACTTGCTGACGAACACGCCCACCAGCGAGAAGCGCGAGGCTGGCTGCTTGAACTTCTGCCAGCCCGCCTTGGCCGGGACCGGGAAGCTGACGGAGGTGATGATCTCGCCCTCCTGCAGCGCCGTCGTGTAGATGCCAACGAAGAAGTCGTCCGCGGTGATGCTGCGCCGGTCGGTGTTGATGGTGGCGCCAAGGCCCAGCACGCCGGCCGGGTAGCAGGCCGCCGGGTCGTTGTTGGCGAGGCTGCCGCCGATCGTGCCGCGGTTGCGCACCTGGCGGTCGCCGATGCGGCCGGCCAGGTCGGCCAGCGCGGGGATGGCCTTCTGAACCTCGGCCGAGGCTGCGACTTCGGCGTGCGTGGTCATCGCGCCGATGGTGACCTTGCCGGGCTCCACCTTGATGCCCATGAGGTCGGCCAGCGCGCCGAGATCGATCAGCGCCTCCGGCATGGCGAGACCCAGCTTGATCGTGCCCAGCAGCGATTGGCCGCCGGCGATCAGCTTGGCATCGGGCGCCAGCGCGGCCTTGGACGCTTCGGCGACCGAGGATGCGGTTTGGTATGCGAATGTCATGGCAGTTGTTCCTTTTCCTCAGCGGGCGGCCTGCATGGCCTGCCAGACGGTGTGCGGGGTGGCGGGCATCGGTACGTCCTTCACGCCGATCGCATCGCAGATCGCATTGATCACCGCCGGTGGCGAGCCGATCGCGCCGGCCTCGCCGCAGCCCTTGACGCCCAGCGGGTTGTGCGTGCAGGGCGTGCCCTTGGCCGTCTTCACGTTGAAGCTGGGCAGGTCGTCGGCGCGCGGCATCGCGTAGTCCATGTAGCTGCCGCTGAGCAGCTGGCCGCTGTCGACGTCGTACACGGCGTGCTCCATCAGCGCCTGCCCGATGCCCTGCGCCAGCCCGCCCTGCACCTGGCCCTCGACGATCATCGGATTGACGACGTTGCCGAAGTCGTCCACCGCGCTGAAGCGGTCCACGCGCACGCGGCCGGTGAGCGGATCGACCTCCACCTCGCAGACGTAGCTGCCCGCGGGGTAGGTGAAGTTGGTCGGGTCGTAGAAGGCGTTCTCGTTGAGGCCCGGCTCCAGCTTGTCCAGCGGGTAGTTGTGCGGCACGTAGGCCGTCAGCGCCACCGAGGCGAAGGGCACGTTCTTGTCGGTGCCGGCCACCTTGAAGACGCCATTCTCGAACTCGATGTCGGTGTCCGCCGCCTCCAGCAGGTGGGCGGCGATCTTCTTGCCCTTGGCGATCACCTTGTCCACCGCTTTCACGATGGCCGTGCCGCCCACCGAAAGCGAGCGGCTGCCGTAGGTGCCCATGCCGAACAGCACCTTGCCGGTGTCGCCGTGCTCGATGGCGACATCGTCCAGCGCGATGCCCAACCGGTCGGCCACCACCTGCGCGAAGGTCGTCTCATGGCCCTGGCCGTGGGAGTGCGAGCCGGTGAAGATCGTCACCTTGCCGGTCGGGTGCACGCGCACCTCGCCGGCCTCGAACAGGCCCGCGCGCGCGCCCAGAGCGCCGGCGATGTTGGACGGCGCCAGGCCGCAGGCTTCGATATAGGTCGAGTAGCCGATGCCGCGCTTCAGGCCCTTGGCTTCGGAGGCCGCCTTGCGCGCCGCGTAACCCGCCACGTCGGCCAGTTCGATCACGCCGGAAAGCGTGGCCTCGTAGTCGCCGGTGTCGTAGGTCAGGCCCACCGGCGTGGCGTAGGGGAAGCTCTTGATGAAGTTGCGGCGGCGCAGCTCGGCCGCGTCGATCTTCAGTTCGTGCGCCGCGGTGTCGACCAGGCGCTCGATCACGTAGGTGGCCTCGGGCCGGCCGGCGCCGCGGTAGGCGTCGACCGGCGTGGTGTTGGTGAACACGCCGGTGACTTCCGCGTAGATCGCCGGTGTCGTGTACTGGCCGGCCAGCAGCGTCGCGTAGAGGATCGTCGGCACGCTGGAGGCGAAGGTCGACAGGTAGGCGCCGAGGTTGGCCGTCGTGTGCACGCGCAGGCCGACGAACTTGCCGTTGGCGTCCATGCCGAGCTCGGCCGTGGTCACGTGGTCGCGGCCGTGCGCGTCGGTGAGGAAGGCCTCGCTGCGGTCGGCCGTCCACTTGATCGGGCGGCCGATCTGCTTGCTGGCCCAGGTCAGCGCCGTCTCCTCGTTGTAGAGAAAGATCTTCGAGCCGAAGCCGCCGCCGACGTCGGGTGCCACGACGCGCATCTTGTGCTCGGGGATGCCCAGCACGAAGGCGCACATCAGGAGCCGCGCGACGTGCGGGTTCTGGCTGGTCGTGTAGAGCGTGTAGCTCTCGTCGCTGGGGTTGTAGCTGGCGTTCGCGGCGCGCGGCTCGATCGCGTTCGGCACCAGGCGGTTGTTGCGGAAGTCGAGCCGCGTGATGTGGGCGGCGCCGGCCATGGCCGCATCCGTCGCGGCCTTGTCGCCGCAGCCCCAGGTGTAGCAGACGTTGTCGGCCACCTCGTCGTGAACGGCCGCAGCGTGGCCCTTGGCCGCGCCGGTGTCGACGACCGGGGCCAGGTCTTCATAGTCGACCTCGATCAGCATCGCCGCGGCCTTGGCCTGGGCATAGGTCTCGGCAACGACCAGGGCCACCGGATCGCCGACATAGCGCGCCTTGCCGTCGGCCAGCACCGGATGCTTGGGCTCCTTCATCGGCGTGCCGTCGATGCTGGTGATCAGCCAGCCACAGGGCAGGCCGCCGACGGCGCGGAAATGCTCGCCGCTGTAGATGCCCAGCACGCCCTCGGCGGCCTCGGCGGCAGCGATGTTGATTCCGTTGATCTTCGCGTTCGCATAGGGCGAGCGCAGGAAGTAGGCATAGGTCTGGCGCGGCAGGACGATGTCGTCGGTGTACTGGCCGCGGCCGGTGAGGAAGCGAGCGTCCTCGCGGCGCTTGACGGATTGGCCGATCAGGCCGGGAACTGGGGCATTCATGCTCATGCTCCCTTCATGCCGGCGGCGCCGAGCTGCACGGCGCGCACGATGTTCTGGTAGCCGGTGCAGCGGCACATATTGCCTTCCAGGCCCTCGCGGATCTCCGCCTCGGTGCCGCACTTGTGGTGCTGGACCAGGTCGACCGCACTCATCACCATGCCCGGCGTGCAGAAGCCGCACTGCAGGCCATGGCACTCCTTGAAGGCCGCCTGCATCGGGTGCAGGTCGCCGTTCTTCGCTGCCAGGCCTTCGATCGTCAGCACCTCGGCGCCGGCGGCCTGCACGGCGAGCATCGAGCAGCTCTTCACCGCACGGCCGTTCAGGTGCACGGTGCAGGCGCCGCACTGGCTGGTGTCGCAACCGACGTGGGTGCCGGTCAGGCCGAGTTCCTCGCGCAGGAACTGGACCAGCAGGCGGTCCTGTTCGACCTCGCGGCTCACGGACTTGCCGTTCACCTTGAGTGTTAGCTTGCTCATCGCTTGTCTCCTTGTCTCGTTGCTTATGACGGCTGGCGCTTGTCCAACTTCACGATCCTGACCCCCTGACCCGTTCCCGCAATCTGCGCTAACCCTCATGGATGCCCATACATGAACGAGAACTCGGATCGACTTGGCACAGTCTGCAAGGCTTCTCGAAACAAGGTATGTTCCCGCCGATGGACAACGTCGATCTCAACGTCTTGCGCCAGGTGTCGCACTGGCTTGGAGAGAAGCGCCGCGTCGTGCTGGGCACGATCACGCGCACCTGGGGCTCCGCGCCGCGGCCGGTGGGCTCGGTCGTGGCCGTGCGCGACGATGGGCAGATCGCCGGCTCGGTCTCGGGCGGCTGCATCGAGGACGACCTGATCGCCAAGGTGCGCGAGGGCGCGCTGAACCTGCAGTCCCCCGAGCTGCTGCGTTACGGCGTGGGCGCCGAGGAGGCGACCCGCTTCGGCCTGCCCTGCGGCGGCACCTTGGAGCTGATGCTGGAGCCGCTAGGCGCCGCCTCGCAGATCGACGCGCTGCTGGCGAAGCTCGACAACGGCGAGCGCGTGCAGCGCACGCTGGACCTGCGCAGCGGCGCCGTGCGGCTGGACCCGCCACAGGCCAATGCCGACGTCGTCAAGCTCACCGAGACCACGCTCACCACGCACCACGGCCCGCAGTGGCGGCTACTGATCATCGGCGCCGGGCAGATGACGCAGTACCTCGCGACCATGGCGCTGGGCCTGGACTACCAGGTGCTGATCTGCGACCCGCGCGAGGAGTACGCCGACACCTTTACCGTGCCCGGCGCCACCTTGACGCGCGAGATGCCCGACGACGTCGTGCTCGCCTTCGCGCCGGACGGCCACTGTGCGGTGATCGCCCTGACGCACGACCCCAAGCTCGACGACCTGGCGCTGATGGAGGCGCTGAAGAGCCCGGCCTTCTACGTCGGCGCGATCGGCTCGCGCGTCAACCAGGCCAAGCGCAAGGCGCGCCTGGCCGAACACTTCGGCATGACGGCCGAACAGCTCGCGCGCCTGCACGGCCCGGTGGGCCTGAACATCGGTGCGCGCACGCCGCCCGAGATCGCGCTGGCGATCCTCGCCCACATGACGGCCGAGCGCTACGGCGTCAGTCCCGGGGCCGAGCTTGAGTCCGGCTGTGTCGTCTAGCACCGACTGAGCGGGCCGCGCTTCCACCGTTCAGCCGATACCCAGCGCCGCGGCGCTGTCCAACACTGCGGTCTTCCACAAATCAGATGAGTCGTCTGGGGAGATTGCGATGCTCGATGCGGTCGCCGATGAAGTATTGCCGGCACGCGGCGAGCCCGCCGGGCCGCCACGCATGCTGGACGCCGCGCTGGGGGCGGCGATCCTCAATGAGATCGACTACCCGCTGATCCTGCTGTCGCGGAGCCTCGTGCCGGTGTACGCGAACAAGGCCGCGCAGGCCCGGCTGGGCACGGCCCTGCCCGGCCAATCGCAGCCGGAGGACCGCGCCCGCCTCGCCGACGCGCTCGACGCCGCGCTGCAGCG
>Ga0247779_1001587_pt1 | contig 10789 bp, 14 predicted proteins | sample UWRJL221509R5_FD_179925 | JGI IMG/M metagenome (GOLD analysis project Ga0247779, IMG submission 179925) | Plant litter microbial communities from Arlington Agricultural Research Station in Wisconsin, United States - UWRJ-L221-509R-5 | ecosystem: Environmental > Terrestrial > Plant litter >...
CGGACTGTACCGACGCCTGCCCCAAACGGCGAAGCCACGCCATAAGCGAGCTCCAAGTCATCAAGGCCAAATTCATCCTTCTTTTCCAGGGCTCGCTTCGAGATCGAAGGCATGGCGGTGCCTTGTTCGATATTTTCCTTGACGTTGTTCCAAGCAGACAAGCATACTTCTTTGTCAACTTCGCGCTGGGTGTATATTTCTCGTGAAAACCATTGCATGCAACGCTGATGTTTCGTCAAATTGAAGACGGATGTAGATAACAAGAAACGCGTATGGGACGCACGGGAAGCCTCAAGAAGATTGGCCACTAAGAACGAGAAAAAGATCAAAATTCACACCCTCGCAAAAATATGGTAGGTCTTACAGACTCTACTAGATACCCAGGGGCGCTTTAAAGGAAGAAATATTAACATAAATTTATCTTGAAATACCGTAGGTCGAACATCACCTATATCTGGACGTGTGATTGCCAATCGAGGGTCACCGGTCAGCATCAAAGAGAATATCACAATTACGAGAGTTGAGCATACTTCACGAAGACTAAGGAGCAGAGTTTAACTACAGAATGCAAGAAGAGTATTAATGCCGCTCACAATCTGTCATTTGTTGGTTTTTCGCTACTAGCGGATCGTCAAGGGATTCAACGCGTTTTCCATAGCTCACGCAGAAGACGACCGACACCGCAAACCTGGAAGATTCATGACGTTAGATAAGAGTCAAGTGAGAACCGTCTGCAACTCACCGACGGAGATGAGACCGATAATTTTTTGGATTTGCATCAGTCAGAAGGTCTCGAAGTAAAATAGCTGATTCGAACGATTGTACGACTTTGTACATGTTTGATGACTCTATCCCTAACCCAGCCTGCATGAGCTGCAATAGAAGTATCGAGGTTCAGTCTACCGGAGCTGTGGTTGGGCAATATAAACTAACCGTTCTCCAGTTTCTCCATCTCCTTCCATACGGCATTATGACACCTCGAAGATTCCTTGACAGTAATTCGCCGCTATTTCATGACCGGATTTAAAACAAAAAAGAAAGACCATCATGATTGCAGTAGCACGTACACAAGAATATTGCGTGGTCTGCTTGAATTTATGCCGCCTTTTTTCTCGAGAAACTCGGTTGCAACCTTCAGGCTTCCCAGGACTGGGAATAGAGCCTATTAGTATCGTGTCACAACACCAAAAAATTCATATACTTACGAACAACTAGTTTTCGACCACGGTATACAGAAACGACTAAACCTATCGGCAATTGCGGTCAGTAAACTGTTATCCATCGCGCGCTTCATACTGAGGTACACACGACAACACATACCATATCTCTTATGAAGAGCCGCCATCGCTTTCCACGGGGGCAGACTAGCAGGTAGCATACCAATAATGAATGATATCAATCGAGGCGGTCCTGGTGGCAGCTTCCGCGTCTGTAAAACAAAGATTTCGAGCAAATGGGAAATTCCAATCAAGGTCGCGAACAAAGTAAGAACATGAAACATTGTGGCGATTGCATCTTCAAAGTTGTAGGGGACGAAGCTCATAGTTAGTCTGAGCCCTTCCACCAGCTCCGCTTTTTATGCGTTCGGGAAAGAGGAAACGAATAGAAAACTGAGTGCAAGCTCGAATTTTCCCTTTGATGTCATGATATTTGATTGAAGAAATTTTTCGGGAGCAATTGCTGATATTACGGAAAGGATCCATCCGGAATTAGTCATTTTACCTACGGAAAATAGGAGTAATACTAATAGGGGCCATGTATTCAAGCGCCAAGTCAGATATTAGACGCCGTTATTTCTGTTTATCTGTTTATTCCTGATTTTACATCCATTTCAATGCCTCTTCTTCCGCCTTCTCGTATTCCGAGCTGATCAATGATTTTACTTCATAGTCTTTACGAGGTTCCAATAAGAAGGTGAATGGTCGTGGGGAGAGGGAAAAGCTTCCTTCCAAGTCGTCGATATTAGGAATTACTGCCTTGCCGTGCCCGTCTCGAGGAGGAACAATATTGAATGCCCACAAGACCCTGTGCAAAACTGTCACTAAATTAGCCTCGAGAATAGTCGATATTGCACGCACCGTGATGCCACGATGGATACAGAGTTGAGTGCGACATGTCTTCCGGGACAGATGCGACGGCCAAATCCGAAGACAAATGTGCTATTCGGAGCGTTTGGATTGGATTTATCGACGTTTAGGAACCTTTCAGGCTTAAACTCTTCGGGAGACGGGAACATCTGTGAGAGAATGGGGTTACAAAAACTTTAGAGTTCCAAAATAATTCTTTCGCATAAATCGGAACCGGGCTAACCTCATCGTCTTTACTCATCGCACTATGGGTAGACGGTGTCATTTAACACAGTGCATCGTGTTTTGAAAAGGACTGACTATATGTTTGGTATCATAGCCGTATCTTTGGGTATGTATCTGCCTTCTTCGTATTCATCGTCTGATATTGACCCATGCGGGATTCCAAGTGGTGTTATCGGTCTCCATCTGCACAGTACAAGTTATCTCGTTGCCCTGTCGATGATAGTAATCGAAATCATACCTCATCGTCTCAGAGATGACAGCCCGTAGATATGGAAGTGACTCCATATCACCAAAATCTGGCAGGCGATCGCGGCCTACCACTCCATCGATTTCAGTTTGGACCTTCCTCATGACTGCCGGGAAGTTGAGCATGGCAACTAAAATCAGATCACAGGTCAGGGCACAGTGGCTCGCAAAAGTGCCGTTTGCAAGGTTTACCAAAGAAAAAGTCTAAAGTGGCTAGAGTCTGAGGGCAGATTAGTATAGATCTTAACAAAAGCATGCTGGGCCTACTGTAATAACACCTGCACCGAAGGGCGCAGCCACCCCATACGCAAGTTCAAGATCATTCAGACCAAACTCATCCTGTTTCTCAAGGGCTCGCTTTGATATAGAGGGCATGGCGTTACCCGATTCGACCTTCTGCTTTACTTCGTTCCAAATGGTCATACACGTCTCCGTGTCGATCTCCCGTTGAGCATACGCTTCGTGCGCGAACCATTGCAGACAGCGCTTTTCTCTCTGGTAAGTTGAAGAGAAGGGGGGTAATGAAGAATAACGCACAGGAAGCCTGAGAAGAATTGGCCACTACGAAAACGGCAAAGAAAACGGGGAGGTGAGCGTTTAGAAACAAATTAAGTTTTTTCCTTACGGATTCAACCAGATAACCTGGAGCGCTACAGTCAAACATAAAATCAGCTGCAACGACTGATTTTAGTTCGACCTCTGGCTTACCTCAATCTATATCAAAGGCGTGGATCGTATCATTTCTTCGACAAGAACAAAATGTATATTTGCTCACCGAGCAAAACCTATCCTAATAGTTCAGAAGCCAACCACATGAAAAAATGGAAGAGTACTCACAGTCTGTTGCAGCCTGATTTTTGACGACTAGTGGGTCATCAAGATGTTTGATCCTCCTCCCATATCCGACACAGAATACAACGGAAATAGCGAAGCTAATTTATATGCGTCGACGTGAATTCTTATAACTCAATAACTGATTTTTACATACCGTCGAAGATGTGCTGGGTATCGTTTTGGGTTTACTTCATTTAGCAAATCGTGAAGCAGAATGCTCGATTCGAATATTTGGACAGCCTTGTACTTATTTGAAGACTCAATTCCTAGTCCTGCTTGCATTAGCTGTGGGAGGATTATCAGTAGGTAGCAAAGATGTAGTAGATAATATTCGAAAGAACGAGGAAGAGTTCGTACCGTCCTCCAATTTCTCCATCGCTTTCCATACGGCATGATGACCCCTCGCAGATTTCTGGACAGGATTTCTCCGCTGCAAAAATAAATAGTAAGGTCTAAGATATTTTGATCACTAAATAACCTTTCTACTTACACTAAAATGTTCCTTGGCCTGCTGGAATAGATTCCTCCTTTCTTTTCAAGAAATTCGGTAGCAGCCTTGAACGTCCCAAGCACTGGGTACCAGCAATTAATATAAAGCAGCGTGCTTGAAACACAATTAAGTTTCATCTTACCAACGACAAGCTTGCTTCCGTGATACATGGATACGACTGGACCTGTTCAAAAGTTTGATTTCACTATAATAGAATAATTGACTTGGAAAAGATATAACGAACCATATCGCTTGCTCAGCAAAGCCAGGGACTTCCAAGGAGGTAAAGACGAGGGCATCAAAGACACAAGTAGCGACAAAAGTCGAGGTGGTCCTGGCGGAAGTCGTCTTGACTTGAGGAGACTCTCCAAGACCGTGGAGCAAGTCAATAGAACTGTAAATATGGCAACGGCTTGCACCAAAAATGCAGTATATTTCTCGTGCGAACCAAAATGGCCATGGTCCACAAATCCATCGATCCAAGGCATCGTACGTAGCTTTATCCTTTACTGGAACGTCGATACTGTTTGAAAATAACGTTTCTGGTTGCTGGAGCACAATGAGAGTAGGGATGCCCTCCGCCTTGATACGTGCCGTATTTAAGGGTATGGGAAGTAACGAGAAGCATCTAAATTCTAACGCATGGGAAGACCAGAAGAGCATGTGAGTGTCATTAGTAGGCAATGCTTACGGAAAATGTTACGTCGAATTTGCCCACATCGGGTCTCAGGTTTTAGGTCACCAACAATGGTGTTAGTTGAATAAAAGAAGAAATACATCGTATGAAGTAGCCGCAGCCATCGATGCGTTGTACCTACATCCAATCGTATGCTTCTTCCTGAGCTCGTTTCCATTCTTCTATCACGACTGTCTTGGTACCTAGCCCGTCTCGTTCTTTCAAAAGGTAACCAAATGGTCGAGGGGTAATCGTTAATCCACCTATGAAATCTTCTGTTGAAGGAAGAATGCTATTTCCTTGCTGATCCTTTGGCGGAACGATATCGAACGCCCACAAAAGTCTGTTTGATCAGGGGCATCAGCTGCACTAGTTAAAGGTGGAAAATTCGGATAATTTGTTACCGTGCCATGACGATAAAAAAGGAGTTCAATGCAATATGCCTCCCAGGGCATATACGGCGCCCAAATCCAAAGAAGAAGGTGGAATGGGGCCCGTTAGGATTTGACGCCATAATTTGAAGGTATCTATCGGGGTTATATTCCTCTGCCGACGGAAATTCCTGGGGCAAACGGAGAGTAAGTAGGTGTTTACGGATTCCGGATCTCCACTATAAATCATGCTTACTTCTTCGTCTTTACTCATGGCACTGACGGATTCACAAAATCATACGCCGTAAGGTTCATGTTCATGGAAGAGTAAAGACGGCAAACCACGTACTATGCATTAGCAATGATGGTGCTCCCATTAGGTATGCGCATTCCCTCGTAGTTGTCCTCCGCAATAATTGAATGAGGTATGCCGATAGGCGACGTTGGACGCCATCTAGAAAGGCATCAATTAGGATTCCAGGAGCCGTACTATTTACCGATTTACCAACCTCATTGTCTCTAGGACAAGCGCTTTTACGTACAGCAGTGATTCCGCATCTTCGAATTGAGGAAGACGGTCTCGACCCACAATCTTGTCAATTTCTGCCTGAGCTTTCTTCATTATATCTGGGTGATGAAGCATCGCCACTTCGTACCATAAAATAAATGCTGTATTAGACACACTGGCGTTGAAGGACAGACTCACTGAGAAATACATCCAAAGTAGAGAGAACCTAAGTAGAAGCGAACATTAAAACCAAGAATAACTCGCAAGTTGGAGTGCGTACTGTTGCAAGCCCAGCACCGAAAGGAGCTGAAACACAATACGCTGTTTCAACGTCGTTAAGTCCAAATTCACCTTGTTTCTCTAAGGCTCGTTTTGCTGTGGACGGGCGCGCCGTGCCTAATTCCATCTGTCGTCGAACGTCGTTCAAAAGGGACAGGTATAGTTCAGTATCAATTTTCCGTTGAGCCAGTGGCTCTCCTAGAAACCATTGCATAGATTTCTGAAGGGATATTACTCAATAATTTTGAAAAGATGGCAAGGCCTTCCAGTACGAACAGGAAGTTTCAGTAAAATAGGCAACTGTAACGTGCAAAGTCAGTACGATAGCGGTGGTGAGGCGCAAGATAAAGAGCATACAGATTCGACAATATATTTTCCTGGAGTACTGTCATGAAATATGTGAACGCCATTTTATACTCGAAAACCCGAAGATCAAATATACCTCAAACTAAAAAAAAAACAGTTCTTGACTTGAACTCGAGTGAAATGCTAGGCCAAGGGGGAAACTTACTGTACAAACGCTGTTGAAACTTCCGTCAGTGAAATGCGTTAAAAACCAGGTACAGCTCGCTCACCGTCCGCTGCCTTCAAGTTAGCCAACACTAGCGGATCGTCTAGCGATTTGATGCGCTTGCCATATGCTACGCAGAACACAACGGAGACGGCAAATCTAAAATCAAATTGGGCTCGTCAGTCAACTTGATTTAATGAATTCCGCACATGCACGAGGGCTTACCGACGAAGATGAGAGGCGTTACGAGAGTAGTCTTTCTCATTCAAAAGATCGTGCAAGAGGAAGGAAGATTCGAATGTTTGGACTGGCTTGTAGTTGTTTGATGATTCGATTCCAAGTCCAGCTTGCATTAGCTAAAAAGACAGTGGATATATGACATATGTCAGGTTGTGTCATGATCAGCTAGCAAAGAAAGGAGTTGCTGACCGCTCTCCAGTTCCGCCATCGCTTACCATAAGGCATTACCACCCCTCGCATATTGCCCGCCAGCAATTCGCCTCTATATAAGTGAAATAAGCCTGAAAGATTGTCAACAATATGCGGAATATAGGTCATACCCCATTATATTTCTTGGCCTATTCGAGTATATACCCCCTCTCTTTTCCAAGAGATCTGTCGCTGCTTTGAATGTCCCAAGAACTACACAAAGTATCGAGATATAGTATTCATCAAGGTGGCTTAATCTAAAACGTACCGACAACAAGAGTTCTTCCTTGGTAAAACGAAATAATAGGCCCTGATGAAGAAGAGTCAGCCGCCAATGATATTAAAGAACATTTATTTAGCCAAATTGTACCATATTTCTTTTGTAAAACTGCAAATGCTTTCGGTGCAGGCGCTCCACTGGAAGTTGGATGACCGAACAGACCGAACAGACGTCGAGGAGGGCCTGGGGGTCTTCGTGGTCCTCCAAGTGTGGGATATAATACCAATAACACAACGATTAGTGCAACGCAGAAAACTAACATGTGGGGCAGTGGTTGGACCTCAGGTAGGATATCGGCAGTTTGAACCTCGATCCATCCAGAGAGGTTCATATCGTTTGATATTAAAGAGCGTCGTAACCTAAACGCTTCGAAGGAAACGGTATGGTGCAACCTTTCGTGTCTGCTAATTAAGCACAACCATCATGCATCGTGCGCTAGGGCCGCGGGGCTTGAGCAAATTGGAGCATCGGCATACCACCGTTGAAAGCTTACAGTGGGAGTGCTTCTGCTAAGCATTCACGCGTTGGGGTGCGCAATTATGCCTTAGAATAGTCAATACATTAACTGGTGTAAATGCTACTGTTATAGGATCAATGGATTACCCACTTAACGAACAGACCCTCCTGACATTCTGTGAATTGAGATAGGATGGTAACGTCATATAAGTGCATGATTGATGTCCGATTTAGGGACAAAGAACGTGTGTTCGTGCTCTATTTCTGGAAAAAAAGGATAGATTGGACAGACGGACAAACGATACGTACACGCAAAGTTAACTTCATAGATACAGTCCTTTCGGTCTCATCCAGATACCAACCTGGATATCTCGCCTTCTGCTTTCTTCACTTCTTCCATTACAAAGGAACGAGTGTCACTCGTTCCTTTCCTGCGTTCCTCCAGGCGATACAAAAAGCTCCTAGGGCGGACGACCAATCCTCCCACAAGATCTTCAACATCAGGCAGCGGCATCAGTTTCCCGTTTTCATCTTTCTCTGGAACAATACTGTACGCCCATAATATCCTGTGTAGTGTACGTTAAGTTAGTCAGCGAAAAAAACAAGAATAAAGATAGATGGAAATAGAAACACGATTAGCAATAAAATATCATGGGAACTCGAAGGGACGTGATTGGGCAACTGCGAACAGATAAATACAAGGAAGATTCTGACAGAAATGCAAGAAATATATAAAGTTAGGACGTGGTGCGTACCTGCTGATGATGATGAATAAGGAGTTCTGAGCAATGTGCATTCCTGGACAGACACGTCGCCCGAAGCCGAAGACGAAAGATGAGTTCGGTGATGGCGACGATGATGGGCCCGTCCTTTCAGAATCCAAATATCGTTCTGGAACAAATTCGTTCGGGGATGAGAATTCCTATATTTCGCATTTAAAATTTTATTATTTTTCAAAAGGAACAAATATATTACCTCCTCGTCTCTGCTCATCGTACTGTTAGATAATTATTGTTATTACTCTGTCAGGACACAAGTAAGAATGAGAATCGGACGCACTAAAGATTCGCAATAACGGTGCTGCCATTAGGAATACTATACTTCTCGTCGTAAACGTCGTCGGCAATGACGCTGTGAGGAACACCAAGAGGTGCAATCGGCTTCCATCTATTCAATAAATATGATTAAAGTGACGAAGAAATGCAAGTTGTTGCCCATCAGTTACCTCAGCGTCTCCTGTATGACAGCCTTGAGATACGGTAGCTCATCTGCATCTTCGAATTCCGGAAGTCTGGCATCGCCAACGACTGCGTCTATCTGAGCCTGTGCTTTCTTCATAACCTGAGGGTAATGCAACATGGCGACTGCGCGGAGCAAAATGTATGAGCCACGTATCGCCTACTGGAATATCCACCTACGGAAGAACACATCAAGGACAGCCAACGTCTAAAACATACAATGAGTTCATCAATCAACACAATTCTGCACAAAAGTCCGTTGCGACTTACAGACCCAACACCCGCAGCAAAAGGTGCAGAGAGGGCATACGCCGTCTCAACATCTGTCAAGCCAAAATTCGCCTGCTTCTCCAACGCCCTAGTCCCAATGGACTTGGCTGCGTCGCTGTTTGACATTCGGGCACGTACGGATTCCAAGAGGGTGGTGTACAACATCGTGTCTTTGGCGCGTTGAGCAAGAGGTTCGTGACGGAACCATTGCATGAATTTCTTCGTGGTCACAATGAGGCTCGTGCTGAATAGACCAAGAAACCACAGTGGACGTACAGGCAGTTTGAGAAGGATAGGCCACTGGAAGTTGTGTCAGCTACGTTAATGAGGAATTTGACTTGACCTAACGTACCGATTCTACGATGTATCGTCCGGGCACGCTGCACCACATCATTGTCAGAAGGAGTATGTAGTAGTGGCTACGAGGCGCACCCACCTCATTCTAGCGATATATGAAGCAAGGTTAAAAGTGTATGAACGTATAGTAACCCGCGCTACTTACCGTATCAAACCTAGAGAATCCAGTCAGCAACATTTGTAATGAGCAGCGGACAAAGGGTTTACATTCGTCTGCAGTTTCCTGGGCGATGACCAGCGGATCGTCCAAAGACGCGACACGCATTCCGTAAGAAATGAAGCATACAATTGAAATGGTAAACCTTTGCATAGCCAATCGAGTATGTGGTTATAATGAAGTGATAATCAAGGACGAACCTTCTTAAATGTTCTCTATACTTTGTCGGATCTTGCTCCAGCCATAGGTCTCTCAGCAAAATCTTCGATTCGAGAGACTGGAGAGCCTTGTATCCATTCGATGCCTCGACGTTCATCCCGGCGTGCATGAGCTGGTTACTTTCGTTCAGAAACCATCGAAGTCGCAAGTCTAAAATACACTCACGGATCGATAGTTTCTCCATCTTTGTCCGTACGGCATGCCTAGTCCCCTCATGTTTCCAGAGAGAAGTTCACCACTGCAATTTCATTGATTTAAATTTCAAATATAAGAAAAGGATTACTTACGCCATGATGTTTCGTGGTCTGCTCGAATAAATGCTCCCCTTCTTCTCCAGAAGATCCGTCGCTGCTTTGATAGTCCCTAAAACTACTCGAAAAGCATTAAAAAATATCGTTGTTGGTTAGAAAAGTGATGACTGACCGACTACGGGCGTCCTTCCCTGGAAGAACGATACGATAGGGCCTATACACCATATCCGGCTTTAAAGGGTTAGAATGGAAAGAATTGAACAATAAACGCACCGTATACGGTGTGCAAGGCTGCAAACTTCCTAAACGTAGGTACATCATCCGACTTGGCCGACTTCCACCCCAATGATATCCTCAAGATGCTTTGAGGCGGTCCTGGAGGTCTCGGTTTCCTCCCGTTCTTTGAACTGGATCCACTGTCGGTTATGTATAGATAAGCTAAAATCCCAGCAAGGATCAAAGCCAACGTCGTGTTACTGATCATCTTTCTTGGTAGTACTGTAAGAAATTATCGAGAAAAGTGGCTGGAGGTAGCTTCGTGTACACTACGAAGAGTCCAAGGTTAATGACGAGAACAATGTAAGCAATTTATGGAAGAACTGATATAGATATCCAAATCCCTCTTAATGGTTCCGGACACACTTACGCACACCTTAATTTCTCCGTGACGCAGCTTCCTGGACACCGAACGCGTGTTTGTGAATTCTTTTGTACGACCCTTTTCGACACACGAGGTGGCACTTCGATAGACTGCCGCATATACGAGTACCATAAGGTCGGGGGACTTCTTTACAAGGCAGGTATGCATCGTATCCCATATGGTTACTCATGACGAAAAATTCCTGTTGCAAAAACATCAATCATAACGCAGAAAGAAGTCGATAAAATACTTACGATGTTAGAAA